>Ga0190269_10000937_pt1 | contig 14356 bp, 15 predicted proteins | sample Popmic249IS_FD_133749 | JGI IMG/M metagenome (GOLD analysis project Ga0190269, IMG submission 133749) | Populus adjacent soil microbial communities from riparian zone of Blue River, Arizona, USA - 249 IS | ecosystem: Environmental > Terrestrial > Soil > Riparian zone | place: USA: Arizona...
GAACCCGGGCCTCGGCGGACGACGACGAGGAGGGGCGGCCGCCGGCCACGATCCCGGCCAGCACCGCGCCGACCTGCTGACCGAGCTCAACCCCGGCCGACGCCCGCGAGGAGCGCTGACCGGAGACGGAAGGAGCCGCAGGCGTCGACCTGCGGCTCCTGTGGTCGGGTGGGGGAGATTTGAACTCCCGACCTCTGCGTCCCGAACGCAGCGCTCTACCAAGCTGAGCCACCACCCGTAGGGAGGGGTCAGGGTACCGCATCGGCGGCGGCCCTCCCCAAGCCGCACTAGGCCGGGTTGACGTCCCCGGCCAGCTGCGGTTGGGCGGATGGGCGGGCGACCTCACCGGTGCGGCCCTCCATGACGGCGAGGGCGGTGCGTCGGAGGTTGAAGGCGTCGAGGGGCTTCACCAACCAGCCGTCGGCGCCCGACCGGCGGGCCAGCATCACGTCCGCGCCGCGGTCGAGGAGGATGAGGACCGGGACGTCGGGAAGGCGGCCATCCTCGGCCTCGTGGCGCAGGTGCATGCACGTGGCGATGCCCCCCATGTTCCCGATCTGGAGGTCGAGGACGACCAGGTCAGGCGTCGACGACTCCACCGCAGGGGGCACCTCGACGCCGGAGCGGACCCGGCGGACCTGCGTGGACTCGTCGGCGAGGGCGGCCTCGACGTCGGCGTGGACGGCGTCGGCGTCGGTGGCGATGAGGACCTCGGTCACGGCTCCGGACGCTAGTGGCCTCCCCGGAGAGGGGGCGACTCCGCCTCGGGCGTGTAGGCACGGGCTCGATGGGTACCATCGGCCGCACGCCGACGACGTCTCTGGAGGACGCGTGCTCGACATCGAGGTGGAAGACGCAGCCGACTACACGCTCTGCCGTCCGGTGGGCGAGCTCGACGCCTACACGGTCAGCCAGTTCCGGGAGGCGCTGGGGACCCTGGCCGACAAGCAGTACCTGCTGATCGACCTCTCCGCCGTGCCCTTCATGGACTCGGCCGGGCTCGGGGCGCTCATCGGCGGCATCCGCCGGGCCCGGGAGGCAGGCGGCGACGTCGCCGTGGCGTGCAGCCGCCCCACCCTCACCCGGCTGCTCCACACGACTGGGTTCGATCGGATCGTGAGCGTCACCGAGACCGTCGACGACGCTGCCACCGCGCTGGCCGACGCCCGCACCGGCACGGCCGAGTAGCGCAGCGCCCGGCGCTCAGGCCGGGAGGATGTGGGTGGCCAGCTCGGTGAGGCCGTCGAGGTCGTGCACGTCCGTGCTGAGGAACGGCACCCGGACCACCGGGGCGGGCGCCACCGCGTCGGCCAGGCCGGCCAGGTGCTCGTCCTCGCGGGACGCCACCAGCTGGAAGTCGGCCAGGTTCCGGTAGAGGCCGCCGAGGTCCGTGCCCGCCAGGGTGGCGGCCCGCTCCCTGGTGGCCTCGGCCAGACCGTCGCCGAAGCGGGGGTGCATGCGGTTGACGATGAGCGCCCGCACCGAGATGTCGGCTTCGGCCAGCCTCTCGGCGAAGTAGGTGGCCTCCTCGATCGTGTCCCGGCGGGGCGAGGCCACGAGCACGAAGGCGGTGTCGTCGTCCGAGAGCAGGTGGAACACGGCGTCAGCCCGCTCCCGGAAGCCCTGCTCCATCCCCTCGAAGGCCTGGAAGAAGGCGACCGCGTCGTCGATGACCTCGGCCCCCACGACCTTGGCCACGGTCCGCAGGAACGTCTGGGCGGCCACGTTGACCGCCTTCATCACCCCCCGGCCGGGGGAGGTGATCATCCGGAAGAGGCGGTGGTCGAGGAACCGGGTGAGCCGCCGCGGGGCGTCGATGAAGTCGAGCGCGTTCCGGGTGGGTGGCGTGTCCACCACCACGAGGTCGAAGTCGGAGCGCTGGTTGAGCTCGTAGAGCTTCTCCATCGCCATGTACTCCTGCGTGCCCGACAGCGCACCGGAGATGTTGCGGTAGAAGCGGTTGGCGAGGATCCGCTGCCCCTGCTCCGGGGACGACGCGTTCTCGACGACGAGGTCGTCGAAGGTGCTCTTGGTGTCGAGCATCAGGGCCCACAGCTCACCGGGCCAGTCGCCCTCGATCTTGCTCGGGGTTCCCGTCAGCCCCTCGAGGCCCAGGGCGTCGGCGAGGCGCTTGGCCGGGTCGATCGTGACGACGACGGCGCGGCGACCGGCCCGGGCCGCCTCCAGGGCGAGGACGGCGGCGGTCGTCGTCTTCCCCACCCCGCCGGAGCCGCAGCACACGAGGATGCGCCGCTGCTCGACCAGCTCTCGCAGCGACGCCACCTACACCACCTCCGGGAGGCGCTCGACCTCGGCGAGGAAGCGGTCGGCCAGCGCCTCCAGCTCGTCGGGACCGATCTCGGTGGTGAACACGAACGGCAGCCGCAGCTGCTCGAGCGGGAGTGCGTCCGCCAACCGGGCCAGCTGCTCGTCCTGCAGCGCCATCCGGTCCGACCGGAAGCGGGCCGCCGCGGCCAGCTCCTCCGGCTCGCCCGTGCGCAGGGTGGTGCCCGCCGCCGAGGCGGCATCCGTGGGATCGGTGGCGAGGCCCTCGACGGCCTCGTACAGGCCGTTCACGACCACCGGCGCCAGGCCGATCCCCACGCGGTCCTCCAGGCTGAAGGCCGTGTCGACGAGCTCGTTGACGGGCGTCTCCTCGGGGAGGGTGACCAGCACGACCCGGCACCGCTCGTGGTCGGTCAGCATCTCGAGCACCTCCCTGGCCTGGGCGTTGATCGGCCCCACCCGGACGGTGTCGAGCAGGGCCCGGGCCGCCTGCAGGAAGGTGATGGCGTGACCCGCCGCCGGCGCGTCCAGGATGAGCAGGTCCGCCACGCCGGACCGCTCGAGCTGCTTCACCTTGCCCAGGATGAGGATGTCCTTGATCCCGGGGGCGGCGGTGGCCACCACGTCGAGGGCGCCCGAGGAGACGAGCCGCTTCGAGATGCGAGACAGCCCGTGGTCGCGGAGGTAGTCCAGGAGCGCCTCGTCGGGGGTGATCGTGCGGGCGCGGACCTCGCCCTCGCCGGTCGGCCCGCCACCGGGGTGGAGCACGGCGTCGTCGTACTCGAGGGCCCCCTGCCCGTACATCGTGGGCAGGCCCGACTTGCCCTCCACCTCGATCACCAGCGCTGACAGCCCCGCCCGGGAGGCGGCGCGCGCCATGGCCGCGCTGACCACGGTTTTGCCCACACCGCCCTTCCCGGCCACGATGACCAGCCGAGATGCAGCGAAGAAGCGCGCGGGATCCAAAGGCAACCTTCCTGGTCGGGCCGGCCCCAGCCGAGCCCGCCCGTGACCGGATGTTCGCGCCGAGGCTACCGATGGTGGCCCTGGTCCTCGCACATCTGGCGCTTCTCGCCGGGCTCGCCGCTCCGCCGGCCGGGGCGGCGCCGAGCCAGGCCCCGGACGCCGGCTACGTCTCCGTGATCGAGGTCAGCGGCCTGCTCGACCGGGTGCTGGTCGACTTCGTGCGCACCGAGATCGACGAGGCCGAGCGAGAGGGAGCCCTCGCCCTCGTGCTCCAGCTCAACAGCGGCGGCGCCGTCGTGTCGGACGACCGCCTCGACGCCCTGGTGGAGCACATCGCCGGCGCCTCCGTGCCGGTCGACGTGTGGGTGGGTCCCTCGGGCAGCAAGGCCACCGGCGACGCCACCAAGGTCTTGGCCGCCGCCCGGACCGTCGGGGTCGCCCCCAAGAGCCGGGTCGAGGTCACCCGCACGCTCCTCGGGGACGGCAGCCTCGACGGCGCCGCCGCCGTGGGCGACAAGATCGACGCGGAGACCGCGGTGGAGCTCGGACTGGCCGACAACGACGCCCCGACGATCGGCGAGTTCATCCTCGGCCTCGACGGCGTCGAGAGCCGCGTGGTGGGCGAAGGAGACGAGCGCCGCCGGGAACCGGTCAGCCAGGCCCGCTTCGGGCAGCTCCCGCTCACCGGCCAGCTCATGCACACGGTGGCGAGCCCCCCGGTGGCGTACCTGCTCTTCGCCATCGGGCTCGGCCTCATCGTCTTCGAGCTCTTCACCGCCGGCATCGGCATCGCCGGGATGGTGGGGGCCGGCTCGCTGGTGCTCGGCGCCTACGGGCTGGCGTCGCTGCCCACCAACCCCGTCGGGGTGGCCCTGCTCCTCCTCGCCGCCTTCGGGTACGCGGTGGACGTCCAGACCGGGGTGCCCCGCGCCTGGAGCGCGATCGCGACCGTCTCGTTCGCGGTGGGCTCCCTCGTGCTCTTCGACGGGGTGTCGCTCTCGTGGATCCCCCTCCTGGCCGGCATCGTGGGCATGGCCGTGGCCATGGTGGGGGGCATGCCGGCGATGGTCCGGACCCGGTTCTCCACCCCGACGATCGGGCGGGAGTGGATGATCGGCGAGGTCGGGACGGCGGTTGGGGCCGTTGCCCCGGACGGCGTCGTCATGGTCCGCGACGCCCCGTGGCGGGCCCGGACGAACCGGGCCACGCCGATCGACGCGGGGGCCCAGGTGCGGGTGGCGTCCATCGACGGGCTCCTCCTCGAGGTCGAGCCCCTGGAGGGCGCGGCCCGGGACCACCGGGAGCGACGCACCGGCGATTGAGCCGATGGGCGAGCCCGCCCATTGACCGGATTTGGCAGGCCGCGTGCCTGCGCTTGTCACCGCCCGGAGGGGCGTGGCGAGCCCCCGCACCCCTCCTGACCTGCGGTGTCCCGGCCCCGCCGGGCCAAGGGTCGCGCGGATTGACCCTTGTTTCACCCAAAGACCGGGCGTAGGGTCGGCCGCCTGAAAGGGGGATGCCCGTGAGCGCACAGCGTCTTGACGAGGCTTGGCAGATGAAGGCCGCGTGCCGCGGTCCACAGGCTGAGGTCTTCTTCCCGCCAGCCCACTTCGAGCGCAAGGACGAGAAGCAGGACCGGGAATCCCGGGCCAAGGAGATCTGTGCCACCTGCTCGGTGCGCCGGCCCTGCCTCGACTATGCCGTGAAGATCCGAGAGCCCCACGGCATCTGGGGCGGCCTCAACGAGGCCGAGCGCAAGCAGCTGACCCTCCGGGTCTCGTAGCCCCGGCGGCGGGCCTCGGGCCCGGTCGGGCGGTCCGGTGGCAGGGATGGGCCGCCCGGGAGCGAATCACGGGCTGATGCGCCGGTTCCTGACGCTCGCCGCGGCCGCGCTCCTGGTGGCGCTCACGCCGGTCACCTCGGCGGCGGTGATCCTGGCCGCCAACCTCTTCCTGCCCCTCCCCGCCCACCTGCCCGAGCGCGTCCCGCCGGCGCCCTCGCAGATCAGCCGGGTCTATGACTCGGCGGGCAACGAGATCGGCACGTTCAAGCAGTTCGAGACGAGCATCCCGGTCGAGCCCGGCGACATCCCCGACGTCCTCGAGCAGGCGGTGGTGGCGGCCGAGGACCGCAGCTTCTACTCCCACGGGGGCATCGACATCCGAGGCACGATGCGCGCCTTGGTGGCCGACATCCGGAACCGCTCGGCGGATCAGGGCGGCTCGACGATCACCCAGCAGCTGGTCAAGAACACCGTCACCGGCGCGGACAAGACGATCAGCCGGAAGATCCGGGAAGCGGTGCTGGCCAGCCAGCTGGACCGCCAGGTCGACAAGGAGGCCATCCTCTTCGAGTACCTGTCGGTGATCTACCTCGGCGAGGGCGCCTACGGGGTCGGTGCCGCCGCGCAGACGTACTTCCGCAAGCCCGTCCAGGACCTCACCCTCTCCGAGGCGGCGCTGCTGGCCGGGATCATCCCCGCCCCGAGCCGGTTCAACCCCCGGGTCGACCCGGCCACGGCGGACATCCGCCGACGCCAGGTCCTCGGGATCATGCTCGAGGAGGGCATGATCGACCAGGCCCAGCACGACGCCGCCGCCGCCGAGGGCGTCTGGTCCGCGCTCGGCGGGCCCCCGCCCGGGCCCGCCACGGTCGTGTGGCCCCCCGAGACGCAGCAGTCCACGGACCCGTACTTCACCGACTACGTGCGCCGCTGGCTGGCCGTGCACCTCCCCGGCGGCGAGGACCAGATCTACCAGGGGGGCCTCCGTGTGGAGACCACCCTCGACCCCGTCGTTCAGACAGCCGCCCGCGAGGAGGTGGCCGCCTTCCTCGAGGGCACCGAGCCCGACCTGCGCACCTCGCTCGTGGCCGTGGAGCCTCCCACCGGCTTCGTCCGGGCCTTCGTGTCCGGGCGCGACTTCGCGGTCGACGCCGTGAACCACGCCCTCGGCCAGGTGAGCGCGGGCGGCGTCGGCGGCGGCGGGTCGGGCCGCCAGCCGGGCTCGGCCTTCAAGCCGTTCGTGCTGGCCCAGGCGCTGGCCGCCGGCATCACGCCCAGCACCACCTACTCGGGGCGTCCCCACGACGTCTCCGAGGCCTGCCACTCGCCGGGCACCGTCCTCGACAACTACGAGGGCGCCGGGTACGGGACCGTCGACCTGCGCCGGGCCACCGCGGCCTCGGTCAACACCGTCTACACCCGGCTCATCCTCGACGTCGGCGTCGAGCCCACGATGGCCCTCGCTCGCAACCTCGGCGTGACCGGGGTGCGCGCCTACGACCCCGCCGTGCACTGCGCCAGCGTGGCCCTGGGCGTCGAGTCGGTCTCCCCGCTCGACATGGCCTCGGCCTACGGGGTGTTCGCGGCCCGGGGCCTGCGGGCGGAGCCGACGCCGGTCCTGCGGGTCACGGACCGCGACGGCAACGTGCTCATCGACCGCTCCGCGACCGAGCCGGCCCGGGTCCTCGACGAGAAGGTGGCCGACAACGTCAACGACGTCCTCCGGGGGGTCCTCGAGGGCGGCACCGCGGCGGGGCGGGGGATCGGCCGGCCCGCGGCGGGCAAGACCGGCACGACCCAGGACAACCGCGACGCCTGGTTCGTGGGCTACACGCCGACGCTGTCCACCGCGGTGTGGATCGGGTACGAGAACAAGACGCCCGAGACCACCAGGGAGCTGACCGACATCAAGGGGGTGCGCCGAGTGACCGGCGGCACCCACCCGGCCCGGATCTGGCAGGCGTTCATGCAGCGGGCCCTCGCCGAGGTCCCGATCACCGAGTTCACCGAGCCGGCCCCCATCGAGGCGGTGCCCGACGCCAAGAAGCGGGCGGCCCGCCGGGGCTTCGAGCCGGGGCGCCGCCGCTACCCCACCGGAGATCCCGGCGCCGTCGCCTACGTCGAGGATCCCGTGCCGCCCGAGGCCGACGCGCCGACGACCACCTCGACCACCGAGCCACCACCGTCGTCCACCTCGTCGAGCACCTCGACCACCGAGGACGACGACGGCGGCCTGTTCAACTAGGGGCTCGCCCGCGAGCGGGTGCGCACCGTCAGCCGGGCTGGGTCTCCGGGTCGGGGCAGCGCAGGACCTCGGCGCAGGATGCCCGGATCGGCACCCCGAAGAACACCGCCTCCGGGGCGAAGCCCAACGGCGCGTAGGCGCGGCTGGCCACGGCAAGGACCTCGCCCCCCGACGTGAGGAGCGGCCCGCCCTGGAACGCCGCTCCGACCGGCGCGTCGTGCTGGATGCCGTTGGCCGACACGTCGGCCACGAAGCCCTGGCTGATCGCGCCACCCGCGGCGCCGAGCCCCGACACGACGAAGACCCGGTCACCCACCTGCACCGGCGGCTCGGTGGGGGCCCAGCGCAGGGCGGGCAGCGACGGACGGTCCACGGTGAGGAGGGCGAGGTCGTTGGCGGGGTCCCAGCTCGTCAGCTCCACCCCGAGGACGTCGTCGCCCTTGCGGACGGTGATCTCGGGCGCGGGGTTCTGGGTGGCGGCCCGCACCGTCGTGTAGGAGGTGAGGAGGAAGGACTGCTCGCCGTCGGAGAAGACGACGAAGGCCGATCCCACGGACGGCTGCCCGGCCTCGTCGAGCGTGGAGACGAACCAGACCGACGGGGCCGCCTGCTCGAGCAGCGCGGCGAGCGTCTCCCCGCTGGCGGCGAACTTCTCGAGGTCGTCGAGCTGCCCCTGCACGGCCCCGACGGCCGTGTCCCGCTCGGTCTCGATCCGCTCGAGGGCGCCGTCCACCGTCTCCTCGAAGCTGGCCGCGAACTCCTCCACCCGGTCGTCGGTCTGGCCCAGCCGGTACTCGTAGTAGGCGTAGAGGATGGCCCCGGTCAGCGCGGAGGCGACGCTCATGGCGAAGAGCAGGCCGGCCAGCCCGAGGGCCGAGCGGGGCACGGCGTCGCGAAGCGACCTCGGCCGGGCGCGCCCACCGGCTGCCCTCCCGGCGGCCCCAGCCCCGTCGTCCCTCGCCATCGGAGCGACGCTACCCCGGCGGTAGGCTGACCCGATGATCGGCCTGCTGTTCCTGCTCTTCCTGGTCGTGCCGATCGCCGAGCTCTACGTCATCGTCCAGGTCGCCGGTGGGCTCGGCATCCCCGAGACCATCCTGCTCCTCATCGGCATCAGCGTCGTGGGCGCCTGGCTGGCCAAGGTGGCCGGCATCGGCGTGCTCAACCGCTTCCAGCGCACCGTGCGAGCCGGCCGGGTCCCCTCCGCCGAGGTGGTCGACGGCGCCCTCGTGCTCTTCGCCGGAGCGCTCATGATCACCCCCGGCTTCCTGTCGGACTGCCTCGCCATCGCCCTCCTGCTGCCCCCCACCCGGGCGGCCGTGCGCGGGGTGATCCTCCGTCGCATCCGGGCCGGCGGCGGGATCGTCCGCATCGTCGCGGGCTCCCCCACCGCCCCCCGGGACCCGGCGGCCGGCGTGTGGGACGTGGACAGCTGGGAGGACCCGCCCGGGGACCCACGACGGCCCGGGCTCGGTCGATGACCGGCACCACCCTCAGGCGGGCGCCTGGAGGACCAGCATGAGCGAACCCGCCGAGGACCTCGAGGACACTCGCAAGCCGCTCGTGCCGGGGGTGGCCTGCGCGCTGAGCCCCTTGGTGCGGCGCATCGTGGCCCCCAACCCGTCGATCATGACGGGCCCTGGCACCAACACGTACCTCGTCGGCATCGACGAGATCGTGGTGATCGATCCTGGGCCGGCCGACGAGGCGCACCTGGACGCCATCGCCGGCTGCGGCGGCGACCGGATCCGCTGGATCGTCTGCACCCACACCCACGAGGACCACTCCCCCGGCGCGGCCGGCCTGAAGGCCCGCACCGGCGCGGAGGTGCTGGCCTTCGACGCGCGCGACGATCTCGTCGTCGACCGCTCGCTGGCCGACGGCGACCTCATCGAGGCGACGGAGTTCGTGCTCCGGGCCGTCCACACGCCGGGCCACGCGTCCAACCACCTCTGCTTCCTGCTCGAGCAGGAGCGGATGCTGTTCTCGGGCGATCACATCATGGAGGGCTCGACGGTGGTGATCCTCCCGCCCGACGGCGACATGGGCGCGTACCTCGCCTCCCTCGACCGGCTGAGCGCCCTGCGCCCGCGGCTGCGGTCGATCGCCCCCGGGCACGGCCACCTCATCGAGGAGCCGCAGGCCAAGCTCGACGAGTACCGCACCCATCGCCTGGCCCGCGAGGCCCAGGTCCTGGCGGCGCTCCAGACGGCGGGCTCCGCCACCATCCCGGCCCTCGTGGAGGAGATCTACACCGACGTCCCGCAGGAGCTCCACGGGTGGGCCGCCTTCTCGGTGTGGGCCCACCTGCGCAAGCTGGCCGACGAGGGCCGGGCGGAGGGCGAGGACCTCGAGAGCGAGTGGTCGGCCCGCTGATCGCGGCGCCGATCGGGCAGGCCTCCCGTCCAGCCTGAGACCGGGCCCGGTCGAGCGGTCAGGCGTCCTGGGCGTCGAGCGCCGCGACGGCCGCTTCGAGCATGCGGGCCGAGCAGCCGGCCAGCTCGGCCGGCGGCACCGCCTCCGTGAGGACGCGGTCGGCGATGGCCCGGAAGGCCTCGGCGGCCGGACCGGACCCGAGGACAGCCGGCTCCCCGGCGTCGCCGCCGGCGGCCACGGCGGGCTCGAGGGGGACCTGGCCGAGGAGGGGCACGCCGGCGTCGGCCGCCAGCGCTGCGCCACCGCCCTCGCCGAAGAGGGCGTACGACGTGCCGTGCTCGCAGGTGAAGGCGCTCATGTTCTCGATGACGCCGGCCACCCGCAGGTAGCTCTTGCGGGCCATCGAGACGGCCCGGCTGGCCACCTTCTGGGCCGCCTCGGCCGGGGTGGTGACCACGATGACCTCGGCCCGCGGGAGCAGCTTCGCCACGCCCATCTGCACGTCGCCCGTCCCCGGTGGCATGTCGACGAAGAGGTAGTCGAGGTCCTCGCCCCACTCGACGTCCTGGAGGAAGTGGGTGACGCCGCGGTTGAGCATGAGGCCGCGCCACATGAGGGCCGACTCCTCGTCCTCGACGAGGAACCCCATGGAGATGACCCGGAGCACGCCCTCCCCCACAGCGCGCTCGAGCGGGAGCATGCGCTTCTTCCCGCCCGCCTCCTGGCCCCGCAGCCGGCCCTCGACGCCAAGCATGCGCGGCACCGAGAAGCCCCAGATGTCGGCGTCGAGCACACCGACCCGGCGACCGGTGGCGGCGATGGCGGCCGCCAGGTTCACCGTCACCGACGACTTGCCCACACCGCCCTTGCCGGATGCGACGAGGATGACCTTGGTCGTGGGCGAGAGCGCCGTCTCCTCGGGCCGTTGGGCCACGTTCCACCGGGCCTTGGCCATGGCGGAGGACTTCTCCTCCTGGGTCATCTCGGTCCACTCCAGCCGCACACGGTCCACACGGGGGAGCGACCCCACCCGGGCCCGCACGTCGCGCTGGATCTGGGCCCGCAACGGGCAGCCGGAGGTCGTGAGCGCGATGGTGACGACCACCTCGCCGTCGGGCTGGACCACGGCCCCCTTGGCCATCCCGAGCTCGACGATGTCGCTGCCCAGCTCGGGATCGATCACGCCCCGCAGGACCCCCATGACGTCATCCGGGGTCGGGAGCGTGGGGACGGGCACGGCCCTGATTCTACCGGCCGCCTCCGTGTAAACTCCACGTCTGTGACGACCCCTCGGCTCGAGATCCTGAAGGCGTTGGGTGACAACACCCGCTACGCCATCTACCTCGAGCTGGCCCGCTCCCCCAGCCCGCTCGCCACGGCGCAGGTGGCGGAGACGCTCGGCCTGCACCCCAACACGGTGCGCCCCCACCTGGAGCGCATGCGCGACGTCGGCCTGCTCCAGGTGACCGTCGACGCCCAGGGGACGGTGGGCCGTCCCCAGCACCGCTACTCGTTGGCCCCCGACGCCCCGGCGCTCGGCTTCGAGCCGCCGGCGTTCCCGGTGCTGGCACGGATGCTGCTCCAGCTGGCTGCGTCAGCGGGCCTCAGCTCGGCCGACGCCGTGGAGGCCGGCCGAGACCAGGGCGCCATGGGGGCCCGCCGGCCCGAGCGCACCGGACCGTGCGCAGCCGCGCTGACCGCCGAGCTGGCCGAGCTGGGCTTCGACCCGGAGGCCGTCACGGAGGACGACTCCTCGACGATCGCGTTCACCCGCTGCCCGTTCCGGGAGCTGGCCGAGGCCAACCCGGATCTCGTCTGCGGCCTGCACCGGGGCCTGGTGGAGGGCTTCGTCGACGCCCGAGGGGACGGCACCGTCGTCGACTTCCACGATCTCGTGCACCGCATCCCGTGCCAGGTCGAGATCGCGACCGCCGCCCGGTAGCCTGGCCTCCAGTCGTTCCGTCCTGCAGGAGGACCCAGACGTGATCACGCTCACCGAATCCGCCGCCAGCAAGGTGAAGGACCTCATCGCCGCCGAGGGCGAGGAGGGCTTGGCCCTGCGGGTCGCGGTCCGTCCGGGCGGCTGCTCGGGGTTCAGCTACGAGATGTTCTTCGACACCGACGTGGCCGAGGACGACAACCTCCTCGACCAGGCCGGCGTGAAGGTGGTGGTCGACGCCTCGAGCGCGGAGCTGCTCCAGGGCGCCACCCTCGACTACAAGGACGGGCTCCAGGGCGCCGGGTTCGCCATCGAGAACCCCAACGCCCAGCGCAGCTGCGGGTGCGGCAAGTCCTTCAGCTGACCCGCGCGTCCCCCACCTGATCCGGTCGGGCCGGGCGCGGCGCGCTCAGTCCGGGAGCTGGACCACCACGACCGGGGCCAGCGGCAGCGCGGCGGCCACCGCCTCGGCGCGGCCGACGGTGGGACCCACGAGGACGACCGGCCGCTGTGCGCGCCCGACGAGGTCGTCGATGGCCTGCTCCCCCGCCTCCAGTGCCGGTGGGTCGACGCCGAGCTCCTCCCAGCGGGCGGTCCAGCGGGCGGCCAGCCTGGCTGCGGCCGCGTCGGTGGCCCGCACCCGGACCGACGCCCCGGCCAGGTGCTCCGCGCCGTCGAGCTGCGGGTCGAACCGGCGCACGACCTCCTCGACGTCAGCGGGGTCGGTGCCCTCCCCGGCGAGGTCGCCCCAGGCGTGCTCGGCGAGGCGCACCTCCTCGGCGGCGCGGGAGCGGGCCACGTCGAGGCGGGCCCGCTCCGCCTCGTGCTCCTGCTGGGCTCGGCCTGGCGCGAAGCGTTCGCCGGTGTAGTCACCCATCTGGGAGAGGAAGCTCGACCCGGCGCCGGCGACGGTGCCGCCGTCAGGAGCGCCTGGCTCGTAGCGCCCGTCGGGACGGAGGTGCCGGAGCGCCCACATCGACGCCACGAAGGGGAGCAGGAGCGCGGCCCACAGGGGCAGCACGTCGAGGGCCAGCAGGATCAGCGCCAGCCCGAAGGACGCGACCACGACCCCCACCGCCCGGTTGCGTCGAGCCGCGCTCCCGCGGCGGTACCGGGCGCCGGCCGGCGCCACCAGCTCCTCGTGGGCCGCCTCGGGACCCGGGTCGGCGATGGGGTCGACCGCGGGTGGGGTGGCGTCGTGCGCCGCCAGGGCCCGTTCGGCCGCCACCAGCGCGGCTCGGGTCTCCTCGACCCTGGCCGCTCGCTCCCGGACGGTGTCGGGGTGCACGGCCAGCCCCGCTGTCGGGGTCAGCCGGGCCCCGGCGGCGTCGACGACCCGTTGCCGGGTGCGGGAGGCGACGCCCGCCACCCGCGCCCACCGCTGGGCGAGCTCCCGCAGCTCCTCGGCCGCGGACCCCAGTGCCTCCTCGGCGGACGCGGCGGCCAGCACCGCGTCGACAGATGCGTCGGAGTCGCAGAGGGTCCCCCCGAGCTCGCTCGCCAGGTCGGCGGCCCGGGCTGAGGGGTCGACGGCGTCGATCCGGTGGACCCCGGGCCCGAGGTCCCGGCCGAGCGCGTGCACGACGGGAGGTTACCGGGCCTGATCAGGCCAGCCGGGCGAGCCGCTCGGACGCCTCGGCCTCGTCGAAGATGGTGTCCAGCCGCTCGACGACGCGACCGTCAGGACCAGCCAGCAGCAGGCAGGGCTCGAAGTGCAGGCCGAGCTCGCCGACGATCGGCGCGTAGTCGTCCTGGTTCTCGTAGGGGTGGGCGTAGACCTCGGTGTGGAGGAACCGGATGTCGGGGTGCTGGTCGGCCACCGCCAGGAGCACGTCGAGCACGGGTCCGCAGATGGCCAGCTCGCAGAACGCCGGCGTGGAGACGAGCAGCGCGACCGGGCGGCCCTCGGTGACGGCGTCGGCCAGCGTGACCTCGTGGAGCGGGCAGGACGGATCCCGGGTGCAGAGCGGGTCCACGCCCAGGGCGTCCGCCGCGGTCGGCGTTGCCGCGGGCGGCAGCGGGTCGCCTGGCTTGACGACGGTCAGCTCGCCGGGGTCATGGACCTGGAAGGACAGCTCGGAGCCGATCCCGTCGATCTCGGTCCGCGCCGTGTAGATCCCCGCCGCCTCGACGGTGGTCCGCAGCGGGAAGTACGGCCGAGGCAGCCCCGCCGCGTGGCGGGCCACCGTGACGGCCGAGGCGACCGGCGCGCCTGACGCGTCGAGCACCTCCACCTCCAGCTCGGTCGGGGTGTCGCCGGTGGAGAGGAGCCCGTCGGCGTCGGCCACCCCGAAGGGGAGGCGGACCTCGCCGGGGACGAACATGGGGCCGCCGAAGAACTGCACGAGGGCGAACCCCTCTCGGGCCGTGGTGCTCCCGGGCTGCTCGGCGGACCCTGACCCGCCGTCGTCGCCGCAGGCTCCGAGCACCACCGCCGCCGCAGCGGCGGATCCACCGAGGAGCACCTGACGGCGCGAGAGGAGAGGTTGCGAGGGCCGCATCGGGGCGAACCTATCCTCCGGGCCATGGCCCCCGGCAGTCGCCCTCCCCTCGCCCTCCACGTCGACGGGCGGGCCGTCGAGGTGCCCGACCGGGGCCAGTCGCTGCTGGCCGTGCTCCGGGAGGACCTCCACCTGACCTCGGCCAAGGACGGCTGCAGCCCGCAGGGCCAGTGCGGCTGCTGCACGGTCCTGGTCGACGGGCAGCCCCGGGTGGCCTGCGTGACGCCGGCGCGCCGGGTCGTCGGGCGGGAGATCGCCAC
>Ga0190269_10000938_pt1 | contig 14351 bp, 13 predicted proteins | sample Popmic249IS_FD_133749 | JGI IMG/M metagenome (GOLD analysis project Ga0190269, IMG submission 133749) | Populus adjacent soil microbial communities from riparian zone of Blue River, Arizona, USA - 249 IS | ecosystem: Environmental > Terrestrial > Soil > Riparian zone | place: USA: Arizona...
CGTCGGTCGCAGCCGACGGAGGCCGCGCGTCGTTGCGCACGCAGCGCTGAGTTCCCGCGTGCTGCGCGACCTGCCGTTGTGCTCGCGAGCACGTGGAGGAGGTCAGCTGAAGATTCGATGCAGCGCGACCGTGGCTTCGTCCCCGTAGTAGACAGAGCGACAAGCGCGCGCGTAAGGCGATGCTGGCCCGAGCTTCATTACCCGGTGGATGGTAGAAATACTACTGTTTGACTGTTGGAATGGGCCTGTAGCAACCTCACGGCATCGCGCCGAGGCATACGGATGCTGTGAGATCGTTGTCCCGGCCGTGGGCGTAGCACGTGTAGCCGTCGCGGCAGGGTTTGTTAGTTGTGCAGGTTGCGAAGCACAGGCCTCCGAGGGTGCCTTGGTTTATGCATTGCGCGCCTGCGCCGCACTCTACGTCGAGCGCGCAGCGCTGTGTGCAGTAGCCCTCTGGCGCTTCCCGCGTTTCATTCGTGGTGAGGGCTCCGTAGTAAGGGAGTGTTTTGGCGCAGTATGCGTGCGGAGCGCCGCAGTCTTCGTCGCTCGTGCATGCGCTGCCTGTCCTGTGATCTGGCAGTGGGCGCATGCGCGGATAACAAGCGTGCAGCGCGCGGGTGCCGTCGCTGAGCTCCCAGCAGCCGTAGTCTTCGCGGGGGCAGTCTGCGTCTCCGTTGCATTGCTGGAGGCAGTAACCGGGGTCGCTGCTGCCAGGTGTCCACAGGCACACGCCGCCTTTGCCGCAATGTGTATCCTCGTAACATCGCGCAGTGCAGTAGTTGCCGGGGTAGCTCGTGCCTAACAGATTTTGCGTGGCGCAGTGCCCGCCGCCGCACTGGGTGTCGTTCGCGCAAGCGCGGCCCGCGACACCGTCCGCGAGCTGATCCGGTTGCCGCTTGGGGCGGCAGCTTCCTGGTAGCGATAGGAGTGCACCCTGCGCTCCGCCGCTGCACAAGAAGCCCTCTCGACAGTCTCTCTGGTCGCGGCAGGCTGCGAAGCATTGTTTTGCGCCGTCGACGCCGCTGCAAGTGCCATCTCGCCCGCATTCATGGGTCGCCTCGCACGGCCGTGTGCAGTAGCGGCTGGCCATGCCGCCATCAGCTGCCGCCGCTTGTGATGCTGGTGCACAAAGTCCTCCCGGGCAATCCTCGTCGCTCGCGCAGGCGATCCCTGCGTGATGATCGGCGAGCGGAATGCCTGGATCGGTGCTCGTCGTGTCCATGCTCTCACCAGAGCCCGTCGGGACTTGCACGGGCCCGAACGTGCACGGCACGTGCAAGAGCGGCGTGAAGCCCAGATCGATCATGTTTCCGATGCAACTGCTGTCCCCGCCCAAGCCCGATAGCACCGGCACGAGCGTACCCAGGCAGAACTGGGCTTCAGGCCCCTGTAGCGCACAGCAGCTCGCGACCCGCTGACACGGGCCATCTGGGCTCGGCGTCGCGGCGCACCAGGCATGCTCGGCACAGAAGGTCTGAGAGCAGCGCTGTATTTCATCCTGACACTTCGCGCACGCCGCGCTGGGCTCGCACCCGGATGTGAACGAGCACTGGGTGCCCTGGCGATCGAGACAGCTGGCGTACGCGTCGCATGTCTGCAAGCAAGTGCCGATATCGCAATGCGTCGCCTCGCAGCGCAGCAGCGCAGCGTCGTCGGGGCAGCGCGGGGTCGAACCTGGATATTGACGTCCGTAACAAATGCCGCCCACAGCTGCACGCGCCGCGATGCTAGGAGCTTGATCGTCCGGCGGCAATTCCAGGCGCTGCACATCTTCCCCGCGCCTGATCACGCCACATGCTGCAGGCGCCGTCTCGTGCGCGCCGCGAACGACCAGCACGCGACCTACGACGTCCGAGGCGCTGCCATCGCCGACCGTCCAGGCGCCTTCCTTGGCGCTTGGGCGCGAGTAGCCGGTGGCAGCCTGTCCGACGCCTGTGCCCGGGCAGGCGAGCACTGGCAGGTCTTGCGCGCGACCTTGTTGCCATTCGGCGGCTTGGAGGCTCGCGATCGAGCAATCCGAAGCCTCGAGGATCGCCAGCAGATACGCAGCCTCGCCCGTGCAGGTTTGCAGCTCGATCTGGAGGTCGACGCCCTCCGTCGTGCCGCGAAAGTCCGCGTGACCAGCGACGGCAGTGCTGCCGCCATCCGCTGCATCGTCAGCGACCGCGACCAGGGTGGCACTGGCACTCGCGTAGCTGCGACTCCTGGCCGCGCTGCGCGTGGCCGCATCGAGCGCTGCTTGTCCCGAGTCGCCCTGTGGCTCGGTGGGCGGCGAGCCTACGCTGGCCGCCTCCGCGGTTTCATCGCCACAGCTCCCGCTCAACACCAGCGCCGCCCACAACAGTCGGGCCGACCGCAGCCACCAGCGGCGGGCCGAGCTCTCACACTGACTTCGCTGCATCACGCACCTACCTCGGTGGCCACGATGCTGCGCTATCCATCGCTCGTGCTGCCAGAGGCTCTGCGCGACAGCGGGGGAGCATCTCGCGTCAAACGCGCGGTCACGACTGCGTAGAGCCTCGCGCTGTACTTGGTTGGGAGCGTGCGGCGGATGCAGCGTGTTCAATGCCTAGTCGAACGCGCGCAGTGTGTTGGCGGCGCAGCGCAGTGACTGCCCGCGCGACCATCACAGCTTGGCTCCGCGAACCACGTCTTCGAGGGATCGCGGCGCTCGACCCGCGAGGCGCTGCACGTCGCCGCTCGTCACGTCGAAGCCGCCAACTGACCACATGTCCTGGATGCTGACCAAAGCGTCGACGACAAAAGGCGGCAAACCTGCGGCGGCGAGCCCCTCACGGTACTGAGCCTCAGGGACTGCGACAAACGCAAACGGCTTACCGGTCACCTTCGCGACCAGTGCAGCTCGAGCCTCGCCACTGAAGGACGCAGGCCCAGTCGCCTGGTAGATCGCGCCATGGTGGCCTTTGCCCAAGAGGATGCCGGCTGCGGCGGCTGCGACGTCGTCACGCGAGACGAAATTAACGGCCGCGTTCGACGTCGCCGCGTGAGCACCACGTGGCAGCGACATCCGCACCTCGTCGACGAAAGACTCGGCGTAGTAGGCCATGCGGAGAATGGTCCAGTGCTTCGCAAGCCGAAGCAGAGCTTGCTCGGGTCCGAAGTAACTCTCCCAAAGATGCGGGACTTCGGCAGCCCTGGTCCCGAGCGCCGAAGTAAACACGACGTGGCCCACGCCGCTGTCAGCTGCACGCCGAATCGCGTCCTGTCCCTGCGTGGCACGAACGCCCGGCCGCAGGTCGCCCGATGGGATGATGAGTAGGCGGTCGAGCCCTGCGAACGCCTTATTGAGCGAGTCGGGCTGATCGAAGTCACCGAAACGCGATTCGATGCCGAGGGCGCTGACCTTGTCCGGCGTCCTCGAGATCCCAACGATCTGTGCTTCGGGTGCACGCCGCTTGAGCTCGAGCACGGTTGCAGTGCCTAGGTGACCACTTGCTCCACTGATTCCAATCTTCATAACGAATCCCTTTCAGAGATGTGCGCACGTCAGAGGTGCTTTATCAGCGCCCTCCAAGCGCGCTGCGGGCCTGCGGAAGTACTTTGGTGCCGAGCAGCTCGATGGCTTGTAGGAAGGTCGCGTGCGGCATACCGCCACCGTGCCCGCGAGCCGCGGCCTCACAGCGGACTCTGCTCGGCCCGCAGATAATGTTGGTCAGAACCGGGGTCTGCGCCATATGCAACGGTGTAACGCACTGATGCAAAAGCGTAACAATCGATGTCGCGCGATGAAGGGCTTCTTGCGAAGCGCACAGCCGCGTGAGGCGTCACCTCGGTCCGAGGTGGTGCGCTGCAAGCCAAACCACGAAGCGCGTCATTTGCCGACTAGGTTCAGCGCGAGGCAGCCATGCTTGGTGCATGAAGCCGAGTAGAGATCGCAGTGAGCACGTCCGAAGATGGACGCTCGCGCTGAGTGGACACACCTTCTTGCGGCAGTGCGAAAAAAGCGAGCGGCTTCGTCACAGAAAATGCGTGGCGGCGCTGGTACGCTCACGCGGCTACTCACAGTGCGAGGGATCATCCATGAGCTACGCCAAGGGCCGCCTGATTCGCGACGCAGACAGTCACATCATGGAGCTCCCCGATTTTCTCGTCATCCACGGCGACCCGAGCGAGGATCTCCCGCGCATCCACGTCGATGCGCCGCGCCTGCAGCAGGGACTCGAAGCAGCAGCGCTGCGTCGCGCACACGCTCCCGAGCATGTCGCGGACTTGGTTGCGCTGGGTGATGACTTGATCGCAGGGCCGAAAGGCTATCTCGCGCTCGGGGCCTTCAACGCGGCCGAGCGCAGCCGCGCGCTCGACATGCTCGGTTTCTCAGAGCAGCTTGTGTTTGCGACGTTCTCTGCAGGCCATGCGTTCAGCGAGCAGCGACCTCTAGCAGCACGCTACGCGATTGCGCGCGCCCACAATCGCGCGATGGCGGAGTTCTGCGCGAGCGATCCCCGCTTGTTCGGGGTGGCGCTCCTGCCGCTCGACGACGTCACAGAGTCGCTCGCCGAGCTCTCGCGGATCGAAGCGCTCGGCTTGCGTGCAGTTTGGGTCCCGCATCGTCCATGCGGCGGCAGGTCTCCCGGTCACACAGACCTCGATGCGATCTGGGCACGCCTTGCTTCGCAAGGCATCCCGTTCCTCCTGCACGTGGGTGGCCGGCCGCTTCAGCTCGATGCGCGCTGGATGAACACGGGTCGGCCGGTTCCGACCGACTGGCTCGGTGGGGGCGAAAACGTCCGCGGCAAGGACATGACTGCACTGCATCACGAGGCGGAGACGTTCATCGGCGCGCTTGTCCTGGACGGAGTGCTGGAACGCCATCCGGCGCTGCGCGGCGGAGTCGTCGAGCTCGGCGCGGGTTGGGTCCCGTCGCTGCTTCGGCGACTCGATTGGATCGCGGAGATCTGGCGTAAGTCCGAGCCCGAGCTCTCTGCGCTCTCGATGCGTCCGTCGGAGCAGATCATCGATCGCCTGTTTTTCACGCCGTATCCATACGAAGACGTAGGCGACTTGATCCGAAGCTCTGACAGCCGCTTGTACATGTTCTCCAGCGACTACCCTCACGTCGAAGGCGGTCGCAACCCGTTGGCCCGGTTCGGCGGGACACTCTCTGGCGTCGACGACGCGATGTGCGAGCATTTCTACGAGCGCAACTTCGCCCGCCTGTTTGGACTCGACGCCCAAGCCAGTTGAGCGCAGGCGGTACGACCAGACCCGCTCGCCAAAATGAGTCACTGAAAATCGTACGTGGGTGTAGAGTCGGCGTGCGCCTATGCCTGAATCCACGCGAAATCTCGTCATCGCGAGCCAGCTCGATGCTGCCGTCAATGAGCTGCTGCGCGCGCATCCAGCGCGACCTACGCTGATCGATGTGCCGAGCGAGCGCCCATGGGAGGTCGCAGACCGCGCGGATGTGTTGCTGGTTCGGCCAGCAGCGCCATGGCTCGGGCATGGTCGCAACGCCGCGCCAGCGGGCTGGCCAGGCCGCTTGCAGTGGATCTTCAGCGCGACGACGGGAGTCGACTTCTATCCTGATTGGATGACCGGCGGAAAGACGCCCATGTGCTGCGCACGCGGCGTGGCTTCGGACGAGATCGCCGAGTACGTGATCGCCGCGATCCTGTCGCAGGCCAAGAACCTCGATAACATTCGCGTGCGCTCGCTCGCCGACTGGAAGCCGACAGCGCTGGGGCAAGTGCAAGGCAGCACCATCGGCATCGTTGGGTTGGGATCGATCGGCAGCGCCGTGGCGAAGCGCGCGCTCGGCCTCGGGGCGCGCGTCATCGCGGTGCGTAGGCAGCGCCTTCCGAGCCCCGTTGCAGGCGTCGAGCTGCTCGATAGCCTGGTCGATCTGATCAGCCAGTCGGACCATCTCGTGCTCGCCATTCCCGCGACGCGCCTCACCTATGCGATGTTCGACAGCAAGCTGCTCGCGCACATCAAGCCTGGCGCGCATCTGATCAACGTTGCGCGCGGCACGGTGTTGGATCAACCGGCGCTCATGAACGCACTCGATCAAGAGACGCTCGCGTATGCCACGCTGGACGTGACGGATCCCGAGCCGATGCCGGAGGGACATCCCATCTACTCGCATCCGCGGATCCGGCTCACTCCGCACGTCGCATCGATTCATCCCAGCCTCGACGAAGCTCTCTACGAGAAGATTGCCGGCAACATTGATCGCTTCTTGCGCGGTGAGCCGCTTCAGGAGCTCGTCGATCCGGTCGCAGGCTACTGAGCCTGAACGACGCTGTCCCGAAGCTGCTCGGTCCAAACAGCACGCGCGCGCACCGATGTGTGCCTTTCGGCCGTGCCGCGCGAATCGAGACGTGGTACGCGGCTCGAGAGCAACCCCTCGTGGCGCGGACGCGCAGAAATAGATGAATCATGGGTGAACTGCATTTGATCGGCGGCGAAAAGGGCGGAGTCGGCAAGTCGGTCGTGGCGCGACTGCTCGCGCAGTACTGGCTAGACCACGCGAAGCCGTTCACCAGCTTCGACACGGATCGGTCACACGGCGCGCTGCTGCGTTATTACGGCGACTTTGCGCAGCCGATCGAGATCTCACGCGTAGAGGACCTCGACAAGTTGATCGAGGCGAGTGCGCCGCCCGACGCCAGGGTCCTTGTGGATCTTGCCGCGCAGACGGAGCGCGACCTGTACGATTGGATCGATGCGGGCGAAGTGCTCGAGCTTGCGCGCGAGATGGGCATTCGCGTTGTGCTTTGGCACATCATGGACGATGGCAAAGACTCGGTGTCGGTCCTGTCGCGGCTCTTGAACCGCTACGGCGAACGCGCGAGCTACGTCGTCGTGCACAACAAAGGGCGCGGGAGCAACTTCCGCTTGTTTTATGAGTCGCCTGCAGCGGAGAGCGTCAGCAAGCTGGGTGCACCGCTGCTCGAGCTTCCGGCGCTACACACTGGGACGATGAACAAGATCGATCGCTTGGACAAGAGCTTCTGGGCAGCCGTTCATCAGCACAGCGATCCCGAGACGAGCCTCGGCATCATGGAGCGGCAGCGCGTCAGGATGTGGCTGCGCGAGTCATACGGGCAGTTCGAGCGCGTCGGCGTGTGACTGCAATTGGGGCGAGAAGGGTCGACTGAGACCACCGTGCCGAAGCCCCCGGCGCTCTTCGATCATTCGCAGCACGGCTGGCGCAGAGCGCTTCAGCCGCTGAACGCCTTACTTCGTTTTGCACTGGAACTGATCGCGTTGGGCCTCTTGGGCCGCTGGGGCTCCACCTGCTCGACGGATCCGGTCCGGCGCTATTTGTGGCTGCTTGCAGTGCCGCTGCTAGCGGCAACGATCTGGGGCACGTTCACAGTCCCGAACGATCCGAGCAGAGGCAAAAGCGGGCCGGTGCGGGTATCGGGGCCCGTCCGGCTCGGGATCGAGGCTGCATTCTTCGGCTGCGCAGCTGCAGCGTGCTACGCGGTGAGCTCGGCAGCCCCGGCAGCCGCGTACGGCGCGGTCGTCTTCCTGCACTACGCAATGACGCACGCTCGCGTACGCTGGCTGCTGGCTCAGCGCTGAGACTATTTCTTTGCGGTGGATGTCGCAGCTCAGAGCTGCTGCGGCTCGACCGAGGTGCTGCCCCAGCCGATGACCACGGCGGCGTAGACACCAGACAGATGGCCTCTCGGCCCCTCTTCGACCTCATTGTCTTGTTCGGCGAAGTCCCAGCCGCTGAGCGCCGGGCCCCACAGGCCGGTCACCCGCAGACCAAGCGCGAGATAGCTCTGGCGGTAGTCTCGGGGCGGGCCGAGCGGGATGCGGCCGTCGGCGCGCAGCACCGCGCCCACGAGCAGGCCGCTCACGCCGATGGATGTGCCGCGTCGCGGATTGCTGAGCACGTCATTGAATTGGTCGTCCCCGCGCTGGTAGATGTCGAGCGACGTCCAGTAGCCGCCGACGCCTCCCGACAGCGACAAGGTGAATCCCGGCAGGTGCACGAATGCCCAACCAGCGTCGAGCAGAGCGAGCCCGCCTCTCAGAGATGCTCGTAGGCGGTCGGGTCCATCACCGATGTTCGGGAGGATCGCTGCCCCGTAAATCGAGGTGAGAAAGCCGCTCGGATGGATCACGCGCAGCTCGCCGCCGATCACTGGCGATAGTCCGTCGAGGCGTTCGTAGCCGGCATCCTCGAGCCGATCGTTCAAACCACTTAGCTCGAACAGGCCGGCACCAGCAAAGACTGCTGGCATGAAGTCACCGCGCGCGCGCCTGCATTCGCCACAGCGATGCGAGTCTTCGTGACGGCGGTGCTCAGCGTGATGGTGGTGATGGTGGGACGGCAGTGATGTGTCGATCGTGGGCTCCGCTGCGGTTTGTACGCTCGCTGGCGGAGGCACGCTCGGTGCGGGCGCGCTCGGAGACACCGGCGCGTCGGAGGGCGGGGTCGGGAAGGCCGGTGGTGCAGCGGCTCCTGTGGTCGGTTCGGTGGCTTGTGCGAGCGCACCACCGGAAGAGACGCTGGTTAGCACTGCGCCCAAGAGGGCGCTCAAAGCAAGTCGGTTCAGCATCGTTCGCCTTTCGTCGTGGTCGTCGTCGAAGGTCATGCGGGACAGAAGGTACACACAACCGCATCGGAATCCAGTGTGAGCGACGCGTAAGCCTGCTCGTTGCAGCTGTTGGCGGCATATGCATTCGAGACACTGTGACGAGCGACAGAAAAGTCGACGGTGCTCAAAGAGCCACAGACGGCGGCCGTGTTTTGTTCGCTCTGTCACGAACGCCTTCCCGGCATCCTAGCCCCTGTGGCGTGTCGCTTTGGTCAACCTCACGGGAGTGTCTCTAACAGTCCGCTCCGCGCGGGCATTCACACGCGTGCGCGCGCGGTCTGCCTCTTGCTCTTGTCGGAGCCGAAGCCGCCCTGATCGTGGTCATCAGCTTTTGCGATGGCGCGAGCTGATCTCCGATCGCCTGCCCACTGGCAGGTGGCCGCGTGTTGGCAGGGGGGCCGGGAACATGGGTATCTGCTCGGAGGGTTCGTGCCGGCAATCGCAGGTGCGCTGCTGATGGCTGCAACGCTGCGCCACCCAGAGTGCGCGACGATGGGCCGCCAGAGCGCTCGGGCTTGCTCTTCGGACGTTCGTAGACAGCTGCGATCACTGCGGATTTCGGCATGTTTGTTACGTTTGCGGTGCGCGGCTGCGCTGCTATATAGCGGCCGAAGGCACCAAACTGCAGCGTTCTGGTTACGCTGTTTAGCAAGAGGCCAGATGTCAGCGAAGACTGTCGACGATCGCCATCTCCCGTCACTCAGTGGAACTCGCGTGCTCATCGCGGACGATAACTCCGACCTGCTGGAGTTGTTGGCTGTCTATCTCCAGCGCTGCGGTTGCATCGTGGACATCGCTACGAATGGCGCCGAGGCGCTGGAGTGCGCTGAGCGAGTGATGCCATCGGTCGCGCTGGTCGACATTGAGATGCCGAGCATGAATGGCTACGCGGTCGCCACGCAGCTGCGTGCTTCGCCACGCTGGAAGGACGTGCCACTCGTCGCGCTCACGGCTCATCGCGATCGCTATCATTGGGATGAAGCAATGACCGTAGGCTTTACATCCTATGTGACCAAGCCGGTCGATATGGCGGCGGTGGCGCGGTTGATCGAGCGGCTCTGTATACAGGAGCGATGAGGCATCGCGGCTTGCTCCGACATCGGAACAAGCCGTCTGTGGTCGTGTCAGCCCTGCAGACGTGCGTAGCCGCGATTGAGCGTGTCTGAAATGGAGGCGACGCTCAGCACCTCACAAGCAATGCGCGTCGGTGCGGGAAAGCGCACGAAGGCTGCGGTGAAGCCGAGCGCGATCCAAGGCGCTACACAATATCTGCAGGTGAGGAGCTCGCCCAGCGCGCGTCGCAGGCCAGTGCCCGTGGGGGTGTGCTGACCTTCGCCTTCCGTGACAGGGCTCCGGATAGCCTCCGTGACGCGATCCGTCGTCAATGTGCGGGCTACTTGGTGTGTGGCGACACCGAGCAGCAAGAGGTCATTCCAGGGCGTGCGGCCGCCGAGTCGTCGGCGCGAGAGGCTGCGGCTGGCGAAGAGACCGAGACTTGTTAGATAGACTGAGGTGAGCAATGAGTAGGCGCGGTGTGGGCTGAGGTCCATGAGCGGGTTACAATGCAAGCACAACGCCAACCAGTAGCTGCGCGAATCGAGCGTGCTTTGTGCTCCCTTGCGATCGAGCGGCTCCGTTCACGTGGCCTGCATAGACAGCACGGTCCGCCGCTATTGGCTGCAGCATTGCTCGCACAGCGAGTTGACCCGGGAGCTGCCGCTATGAGCGGCCAGCATCCAGAGGAGTGCGCAGTACTGACTCACTCGTCGCACACCTTCGAGCGTGTGCTTTGGTTCAGCACACTGACTCCGCGGCGCCGGCATTGCTAAGCGTGATGGCATCAACTTTGCTCGGTGTGCTGCAGACAACCGACCACCACGCAAGTCTCGTTTGGTTATGAAGACGATTTTGCTCGTAGAAGACGACGATGACATCAGGGAGCTTGTGAGCACCATCCTCCGCAAGGACGGATTCCAGGTTTACGAGGCAGAGAACGGCCTGGAGGCACTCACGCTGCTCGACTCGCTTTCGCCGCCGCCCTGCCTGCTTCTGCTCGACCTGATGATGCCTGTGATGACCGGGCCCGAGCTGCTCAGCATCTTGGGGCAGCGCAATCAGCTCTCGACTCTCCCCGTGGTCGTGCTTTCAGCAGGAGGCCAGCCTTCGCATGCGCCAGCGGCGAAGAAGTTCATCCGCAAGCCTGCCGACCCGAAGCACCTCCTGGCGGCCATCCACGAGCTGTGCGGAGGTCCATAGCTCTGCCTCGGGACGGCTTGGAGTCAGCCGACTGAGCGGCGCGCGATGGCACACTGAGGCATAACGCATCTGCGGGGGGTGTTCACGCCAAACCAGGTTGTGCCAATCCCCGGGACCATCAGCGCAGATCCCCCATGGTTGTGGCGGGACGCACCGGGAGTTGCACCAGGAAGGTCGTGCCCTGCTCGAGGGTGGAGCTGACGGTCACGCTGCCGCCATGAGCGGCAGCGATTTGCTGCACGATGAACAGGCCCAGGCCCACGCTTCGAGAGCCCAGCTTCACTTGCTGCTCGCCCCGCCGCAGCGGCTCGAAAATATGAGGCATCAGCTCCTCCGGAATGGGTGGTCCATAGTTGTGCACAGAGAGGCGGCAGTGGTCCTGCGTGACGCTGGACTGCACTGTGACAACGAGGTCGGGCCGACCGTACGTGAGCGCATTGGTCACCAGGTTCGTCACGACTTGCGAGATCCGATCAGCGTCGAGCACACAAGCACCGTCGCCCTGGGCACGCTGCTCCAGCATTCGACCTGGCCACGCCAGCTTCAGCTCGTCCACCACGTCCGCGACCACAGCATGCAGGTCGCAATGTGTTTGTGCGACGCTGATGCCGCCGCCCAGCTGGGCGCGCGTGAAGTCGAGCAGATCCAAGATCAGCCTGTGCGCGCGACTGGCCGCCGAGCTGATCCGGCTGACCGTGCGACTCTGCATGGGCGTCAGCTTATCGGAGCCGAGCAGGCTGGCTCCGAGAGAGACGGCCTGAAGAGGAGTTCGGAGATCGTGGCTCACAATGCCGACAAGCTGCTCCAAGAGCACGGCACGCTCACGCGATTGGCGCTCCTGTTCTTTCAGGAGCTCTTCGGCGCGCCGACGCGAGGTGACATCTTGAAGAACGCCGGCGAATCGCACCAGCTGCCCTGTGGCGTCGCGGAATACGCGCCCGCGAGAGCTGATGACCCGCTCGAGCTTGTCCCCGCCGATGAAGCGATATTCTGCCGTGTAGTTGCCCGTGCTGTCGGGGCGCAACGCCTGTGCATAGGCGAGCTCCTCGGGGCCGCGGTCCTCGGGATGAATGTGCTCGCGAAACCTCGCGATCGCCATCGGCTCTACAGGCAGGCCCAAAAGGCTCTCCGCAGCAGCGTCGAAGGTGATGACGTTGGATGTGACCTCGACATCCCACACGGTGAGTTGCGCCGCGTCGAGCGCGAGGCGTAGGCGTGCTTCGGCGAGCGAGACGGCTTGCTGCGCAGTGTGCGTGACCTCGAGCAGCTCCTCCGCCCGGCGACGGGCATGCAGCAGCTCGCGCTCGTACCTGCGGCGGTCGGATGCAACGAACACCGCGATCTCTGTGGTCGTGCGGGTTGGTTCCACATGCTGCACGGCGTTGACGAGCGCAGGGATCGCGTGCCCCGCGCTGTGGACGAACTCGAGCTGGACTTCAGCCACTGACCCTTGCATTTGCAGCAGCGGGAGCCAGTGCGTCTGATGGAAGATCTTGCAGCCAGTGGTGAGCAGATCCTGCATGCGCTTTTTCTGCACCAGGTCCGCGGCGGCGTAGCCGAACCACGCGCTGAACGTCTCGTTGACCCGGAGGATGGTCCCGTTCGGAAGCGTAGTGAGCAGCGCGCATGGCGCCTTTTCGTATGGAGAGAACACGGGTTGCTGTGATTGTGTCACCGTCATTCCGCGAGGAACTCGTGCAGCGCGGTGATGATGGCATCGGGCGCGCTTAGGTGGGGGCAATGGCCGACGTTTTCCACGATGCGCAAGACACTGTTGGGCATGACGCGGTGCATGTACGTGCCGACTTCCACGGGCGCGATGACGTCATCCGAGCACTGCAGAATGAGGCAACGCTGCTGCAGCTTCGGCAGGTCTGCGCGATTGTCCGAAAGGAACGTCACCCTCGCAAAGTGCTTCGCAATCTCGGGATCTGTGGCGCAGAAGCTGTTTGTTAGCTCCTGTCGAAGCTCGGGTTGATCGGGCGCACCCATGATCGTCGGAGCCATGGCGCTCGCCCAGCCGAGATAGTTGCTGTCGAGCGTGTCGAGCAGCGAGAGGATGTCCTCGCGCGTAAACCCGCCGGTGTAGTCGCCATCGTTGATGTAGCAGGGCGAGGGCCCGATCATCGCGATCGATGCAAAGCGCTCAGGTTCGCGCACCGCCGCCAGCAAGCCGATCATGGCGCTGACGGAGTGCCCGACGAACACCGCGGGAGCGCTGGCGTACTCCGCGACGATCTCGAGCACGTCGGCGGCATGACCCTGGAGCGTCCCGTATTTTTTGCGATCGTAGCAGGCGAGATCGGACCTGCCGCAGCCCACCAAGTCGAACAAGATGATGCGATACTGTTCGCTGAACGCCGGTGTCAGCAGCCGCCACATGTTCTGATCACAGCCGTAGCCGTGGGCAAAGACGATGGGCTGCTTTCCCTCGCCGAGGATATGTACGTTGTTCCGAAGTTGGGTGCTCACGTTGCTTTCCTGCTGCTTATCCCTGGACGCCCGCTATTCGCGTCGCTTGCTTAGGGCGAGAACGGCTTCGGAGCAAGCGATCGCGAGCTCTGACAGATGAGCCGTCGGGGTGTGCTCCACGGAATCGCTGGAACGATGATAGTGCCAGTACGTGAGTGGTCCGCCGGCGGTGAGCATGACCGCTGGCCAGCCCTGCTGCCAAAAAGACCAGTGATCTGAAGATCTGACACCTGGCAGAACGCCGGGTGCCACGATGGCACGACTCACGAACTGCGTGCCCCTAGACATCAAGCGTGCGACTTGACGGGTAAGCCGATACGAGCGGAGGTTGCCTACCACGAGCAACGGCGCAGGCTCGAACAAGCGACTCTGTAAGGGTGACAGGGTCTCCAGGCTGATCATACCCTGCACGGGTACGCGGTCTCGCGCGAGCTCGCGGGCGTACACCAGACTTCCCATGCTCTGCTTGCGCGTGTGGGGTGGCTCTTCGTTCGTGAATGCCACCAGCCGCACAGGGCAATGGAGTGGCGCGTGAGCCAGGAGCTGCGCGAGGGCGAGCAAACATGCGAGGCCAGTTCCGTTGTCGTTTGCACCCGGAGCTTTGCGCGCGCTGTCGTAGTGCGCTCCCACGATCAGCGGCGGTGCAGCAGCGTTCGAGCCAGTGAATCGCAGCTCGATGTTCTCGTACGTCACATCGTTCCAGCGATAGGGGAGCACACGAGGCTCGCCGCCAGTAGCGGCAAGCTGCGCTAAAATGAAGTCGCGCGCACGACCCAGCTGCTGGTAGCGCTCCGCATCGCGATCGTTTCGCTCACCGATCACGCTTCCGAGTTGCTGGACGCAGTTTCCTATGATCGCGCTGATGTCGCTGGTTGCCATGGGGCACAGTACGATGCTTGTACCACTTGGTCGCGCTCATGACGCTCGCCGAAACGGGATCGTCTCGTTCGGAAAGAGCGCGTCTTACCAAGCTACGCGTGTGACGCTTATGCGTGTCATGCCTGCGATTCGTGTCGAGTGGTGGCCTTCGAGATCAAAATGATC
>Ga0190269_10000939_pt1 | contig 14322 bp, 11 predicted proteins | sample Popmic249IS_FD_133749 | JGI IMG/M metagenome (GOLD analysis project Ga0190269, IMG submission 133749) | Populus adjacent soil microbial communities from riparian zone of Blue River, Arizona, USA - 249 IS | ecosystem: Environmental > Terrestrial > Soil > Riparian zone | place: USA: Arizona...
ACCGACATCCTCGGTGCCGAGGACGCGTACGGCGACATGGACTTCAAGGTCGCCGGCACCAAGGAGTTCGTCACCGCGCTCCAGCTCGACACCAAGCTCGACGGCATCCCCTCCGAGGTGCTCGCGGGTGCGCTCACCCAGGCCAAGGACGCCCGCCTCACGATCCTCGAGGTCATGGGCGAGGCGATCGACGGCCCGGACGAGATGAGCCCGTTCGCGCCGCGCGTCACCACGGTGACGATCCCGGTCGACAAGATCGGCGCGGTCATCGGCCCCAAGGGCCAGATGATCAACTCGATCCAGGACGACACCGGCGCCGACATCACGATCGAGGACGACGGCACGATCTACGTCGGTGCCTCGGACGGCCCGTCGGCACAGGCCGCGGTCGACCGCATCAACGCGATCGCCAACCCCACCATGCCGAAGGTCGGCGAGCGGTACCTCGGCACGGTCGTCAAGACCGCGGCCTTCGGTGCGTTCGTCTCGCTCGTCCCCGGCAAGGACGGCCTGGTCCACATCTCGAAGCTCGGCAACGGGAAGCGGATCAACAAGGTCGAGGACGTCGTCAAGGTCGGCGACAAGCTCCAGGTCGAGATCACCGACATCGACGCCCGCGGCAAGATCAGCCTGGTGCCGGTGCGCGACGACGCGAAGCCGGCCGACGCCCCCGCGGCCGACGCTCCGGCCGCTGACGCCCCGGCCGAGACCGCGGCGACCTCGTGATCGTCCGCCGGTGAAGTCTCGCGGGCAGTCCGCCCGCGGGGCGGCGAACAACATCCCCGCAGGGGCTCCAGTAACTACTGGAGCCCCTGCGGGGCCTTCAGCGGAACGGTTCGGCGGCACCGTGCGGCGCACGGTCCTGCGCAACGGCCTGCGTATCGTGACCGAGGCTCTGCCCACGGTCCGCAGCGTGTCGTTCGGGATCTGGGTGGGCATCGGCTCCCGCGACGAGACACCGAGGCTGGCCGGCGCGTCGCACTTCCTCGAGCACTTGCTGTTCAAGGGCACCCGGCGGCGCAGCGCGTGGGACATCTCCGCGGAGATCGAGGCCGTCGGCGGTGACACCAACGCGTTCACCGCCAAGGAGTACACCTGCTACTACGCGCGGGTACTCGACAGCGATCTGCCGCTGGCCGTGGACGTCGTCTGCGACATGCTCACCTCGTCGCTGGTCACCGGCTCCGACCTGGAGGTCGAGCGCCAGGTGATCCTGGAAGAGATCGCGATGCACGACGACGAGCCGAGTGACGTCGTCCACGATCTGTTCACCACCGCGCTCTACGGCGACCACCCGCTCGGTCGCCCGGTGATCGGCACCACCGAGTCGATCACCGCGATGAACCGCGGCCAGGTGGCGGGGTTCTACCGCCGGCGGTACACGCCACCGCAGCTGGTCGTCTCCGCGGCGGGCAACCTCGACCACGACGAGACGGTCCGGCTGGTGGCCGCCGCGTTCGACGCCGCCGCGCGCGACCTGCCCGGCGGCGACCCGGTCGCGCCCCGCCGCGGCCCCGCGGTGGTTCCGGCCCGCCCCACCCTCGCCGTGCGGGCGAAGGAGACCGAGCAGGCACACCTCGTGCTCGGCGTCCCCGCGCTCGACCGGCACGACGACCGGCGCTTCGCGCTCGGCGTCCTCGACCAGGCACTCGGCGGCGGCATGAGCAGCCGGCTGTTCCAGGAGATCCGGGAGCAGCGCGGGCTCGCGTACTCGGTCTACTCCTACGACACCCAGTACGCCGACGCCGGGCTGTTCGGCGTCTACGCGGGGTGCGCGCCGCGCCGGGCCCACGACGTCCTGGACCTGATGCGCTCCGAGCTCGACAAGGTCGCGGCCGCCGGGCTCACCGACGAGGAGGTCCGGCGGGGCAAGGGCATGCTGCGGGGCGCTACCGTGCTCGGCCTGGAAGACACCGGCTCCCGGATGAGCCGCATCGGCAAGGCCGAGATGCTGTACGGCAACATCCTCTCGATCGACGAGGTGCTGGCCCGGATCGACGCGGTGACCCCGGACGACGTCCGGGCCATCGCCGCGGAGCTGTTCGCCGGCCCGGTGTCGCTCGGCGTGGTGGGGCCGTTCGCCGAGACCGACTTCGACGGGTTCGACCTGGGGGACGGGCGCGGTGGCGCAGCCACCGAGGCCGCCAGGCGACCCCCTGCTCCGGAGGGACGGGCATAGACGTGGGAGAGACGCGGGTCGGCGTCATCGGCGCGCACGGGCGGATGGGCGCGGAGTCCGTGCGCGCGGTGAGCGCCGCCGGGGACCTCGAGCTGGTCGCTTCGATCGGGTCCCGCGACTCGCTGGAGAAGCTGACCGACGCGGACGTGCAGGTCGCGGTCGAGTTCACCCGGCCGGACGTCGTCATGGACAACGTGCGGTGGTGCGTCGAGCGCGGCATCCACGTGGTGACCGGCACGACCGGCTTCACGCCGTCGCGCCTCGACGAGGTCCGCGGGTGGCTGGCGTCGGCGCCCGGCGTCGGCGTGGCCGTCGTGCCGAACTTCGCGCTCGGCGCGGTGCTGATGATGCGGTTCGCCGAGACCGCCGCCCGCTACTTCGAGTCGGTCGAGATCGTCGAGCTGCACCACCCGCAGAAGGTCGACGCCCCCAGCGGCACCGCCCGGCTGACCGCCGAGCGCGTCGCCGCCGCGCGGGCCGCCGTCGGACTCGGCGACCTGCCAGACGCCACGAGGGACGAGGTCGACGGCGCCCGCGGCGCGTCGATCGACGGTATTCCGGTGCACTCGATCCGGGCCCGCGGGCTCGTCGCGCACCAGGAGGTGCTCTTCGGCGCCGCCGGGGAGACGCTGACGATCCGGCACGACTCGTTCGACCGCGCCTCGTTCATGCCGGGCGTGCTGCTGGCCGTGCGGCAGGTCGTCGGCCGGCCGGGGCTGACCATCGGGCTCGACCCCCTGCTGGACTCCTGAGATGACCGCGGGATCCGGCGACCGGTCCGCCTGGCAGGCCGCCAAGCCCAAGGTGATCGTGGCCGTGCTGGTCGCGGTCCTCGCGGTCTACCTGGCGCTGGCGCTCGACCGGGCGCTGATCCTGCTCCGCACCGGCGACGTCGTGCTGGTGGCGCTGGGCGTCGGGATGCTGTTGCTGCCCGGCCTCGGTGCCTGGCTCATCTGGCTCGAGCTCAAGTTCGGCCGCGCCGCGGAGCGGCTCGCCGACGAACTCGCGGCCGAGGGCGGGCTGCCCGTCGACGATCTGCCCCGGCGCCCGTCGGGGCGGGTGGTGCGCGAGGCCGCCGACGAACGGTTCGCACAGCGCCAGGCGGAGCTGGAGGAGGACCCGGACGACTGGCGTCGCTGGTTCCGGCTCAGCCTGGCCTACGACGACGCCGGGGACCGGCGCCGGGCGCGCGCCGCACTGCGCCGCGCCATCGCGCTGCGCTGATGGGTACCACCGGCGGTGTTCCGCACCCCGGTGTGTTCCGCACCGGGTGTCCCGGTCCGTCGCGAGTGCACGGACAGGGCACAATCGGTGAACGGAACCTGTGCACGGTCGTGGACCGTTCAACAGGGTGCCATCACACCTACGAGGAGGCCACCCGGTCATGATCTGTCCGAAGTGCCAAGCACCGATGCGACAGTACGAGCGAGCCGGCGTCACCATCGACCAGTGCAGTGAGTGCCGGGGGATCTTCCTCGACCGCGGCGAGCTGGAGCGTCTGGTCGACGCCGAGGACAAGTACAACCGGGGTCGCTCCGCGCCGAGCGCGCCGCCGCCCGCTCCGGGGTACGGCCAGCCCGCCTACGGGCAGCCCGGCTACCAGTCGCACGGCCAGCCCGCGTACGGCCAGCCCGGGTACGGGCAGCAGCCGTACCCGACCCACAGCTCGCACGCGCCGGGGTACGGCCACGGCGCCTACGGCCACCACGGTCACCGTCGCCACCGCGGTCACCGTCGTCAAAAGCACTTCTTCGACGACCTCTTCGGGTAAGGTGCACGGCCCGCTCAGCGCGACGCTGCCGAGCGGGCGCGAGGCCTTGAGTATCAGTTATACGAGGCGGCCTCGCGCCCGATCGGCATCCCCACGCTGAGCGGGCTCCAGGTCCGTTGTGATTGCAACTGCTTGGGTGACGTAGCCGGACGGCCTCGCGCTCGATCGGCATCCCCAGGCTGAGCGGGCTCCAGGTCCGTAGTACAGCGACCGGGGACGTCAGTCGTCGATGAAAGCGGTGGTCAGGCGGAGTTCGGGGACCTCGGAGCCGTTCATGTCCAGCACCCGGCCGACGCCGTCGGGGGCCCACCCGGCTGACTCGAGGAACGTCCGGGTGGCCGCGTCGGCCTCGAGTGCCCACGCCACCGCCCGGGTGAAGCCGTCCTCGCGCGCGACATCGGCGACGGCGGCCAGCAATCGGCTGCCGTGGCCGCGGCGTCCCCAGCGCGGCTCGACCAGCAGCGCGCTGACCAGCAGCGTCCGCGTGTCCCACTGATCCGTCGACGGCGCCGCCGACTCGTGCCCCGGCCCGACCACGTCCTCGGGCGCGGCGGGGCCGATCGCGGCGAAACCGACGGTGACCGCCCCCTCATAGGCGACGAGCAGCCGGTGGCGCGGGGTGGGCGGCTCGACGACCGCCGACCGCCACTGCGCGGCCACCGCGTCCTCGTCGAGCGCGGCGAGCACCGACTCCGGAATCACCTGCGCGTAGGCGATGCGCCAGGTGGCGAGCTGGATCCGGGCCACGGCCTCGGCATCCTCGGGCCGCGCGGGCCGCACGTGCACATCCACCATGCCGCGGAGCCTAACGGCCGACCCGATTTCTGTCGGAGGCGGCGGGCAGGATGGGCGCCGTGACGATGACGCTTCAGAGCCTGTCGGCCGCCGAGGCCCGGCGCGTCGCACTCGCGGCTCAGGGTTTCACCGACCCACGCCCGGCCGGCACTCCCGGCAACCGGGCGCTGGGCCGGGTGCTCGACCGGGTCCAGCTCTTCCAGATCGACTCGGTCAACGTGCTGGTGCGCTCGCACTACCTCCCGCTCTTCAGCCGCCTGGGCGCCTACCCGCCCGCGCTGCTCGAACAGGCCGCCTACCTCCGGCCCTCGGCGGCCCGCCCGGCTGCCGGGCAGCGCAACGCGACCGCGAGTTCCCGCCGGCGCCTGTTCGAGTACTGGGCCCACGAGGCGTCGCTGCTCCCGGTGGAGGTGCAGCCGCTGCTGCGCTGGCGGATGGCGCAGGCGGCCGAGAAGGCGTGGGGCGGCATGCGCCGCATTGCCGCGGAGAAGCCCGAGCTGGTGGCCCGGGTTCTGGCCACGATCTCCGACCGGGGTCCGATGACCGCGGGGGAGCTGGAGGCGGAGAGCGCTCCGCGCGCCCCCCGCTCCGGCCCCTGGTGGGACTGGCGGGAGAGCAAGCTCGCCCTCGAGTACCTGTTCTGGGCCGGGGCGGTCAGCACGTTCGACCGCCGCAACTTCGAGCGGCGCTACGACCTCACCGAGCGCGTCCTCCCGGCCGAGGTCGTCGCGGCTCCGACGCCGGCGCCCGCCGACGCCTACCGGGAGCTGATCCGCCGCTCGGCGCACGCGCTCGGCGTCGCCACCGAACCCGACCTGCGTGACTACTTCCGTCTCAAGCCCGCCCAGTCCAAGCCCGCCGTGGCCGAGCTGGTCGAGGAAGGCGCGCTGATCCCGGTCGCGGTCGAGGGGTGGCGTGACGTCGGGTACCTGGCCGCCGGGGCGCGGGTGCCGCGGCGCGTGAGCGCCACCGCGCTGCTCTCGCCGTTCGATTCCCTCGTCTGGTTCCGGCCGCGCACCGAGCGCCTGTTCGGCTTCCGGTACCGGCTGGAGATCTACACCCCGGCGCCCCAGCGCGTGCACGGCTACTACGTCCTGCCGTTCCTCTTCCGGGGGCAGCTCGTCGGCCGGGTCGATCTCAAGGCCGACCGGGCCGCGGGGGTGCTGCGGGTGCCGGGCGCGTTCGGCGAGCCGACGATCGCCGGAGAGCACCCGTTGGTGCCCGCCAACGGCGGCGGCGTCCCGGCGCGGGGCGCCGCGGCCCGGCGGCGTGCGTTCGCCGCCGAGGCGGTGGCCGCGCTCGCCGGTGAGCTCCGCGCGCTGGCGGCGTGGCTCGGCCTGGACGGGGTGGAGGTGGCGCCGAACGGCGACCTCGCGGCCCCGCTCACCGCCGCGCTGCTCACCGGCTGAGTGCGCTGCTCGGCCACCGGCTGAGCGGGCTGTCGGGAGCCGGTCGACCGGGAGCCGGAGTCGTGAACCGCGTGTATCGTCGCCCACAGAGCGATCGGAGGAGGACGGATGCTCGAGCAGTCCGGAGCACCGGGGTCGTTGGCGCCGGCGGGTGTTCCCGTGTCGCCTCCGCACGACGCCGCCGGCGCGCAGGGCCGGTACGACGCACCCTCCGCGCCCGGCCACGAGCACTACGGCTGGGACTACGCGCCGCCGAGCCGCGTCGAGCGTCTCGCGATGGCCGCCTGGTCGAAGCCGTCCTGGCTGGCGCCGTTGGCGATCCTGGGCTGCGTCGGCGCCGCCGGCACCTACGTCCTGGGCAACGACCCCACCGACACCCGGCTCGACCCACTGGGTCCGTGCGCGTTCAAGGCACTCACCGGGCTCGACTGCCCGGGCTGCGGCGGTACCCGGATGGTCTGGTACCTCCTGCACGGCGACGTGCTGCAGGCCGCCCGCCACCACGTCGTCGCGCTGATCGCGATCCCGATTCTGGCGTGGGCCTACGTCGTGTTCGCCGCGAAGCGCCTGTTCGGCGTCCGGCTGCCCAGCAAGCGCGTGCCACTCGTCGCAGTGCTCGGCTACCTGGCCTTCTGGATCGTCTTCGCGGTGTTGCGCAACCTGCCGTGGGCGCCGTTCGATTGGTTCTACGTAAGCTGAGCGGCGCATCCCTCACCGCTTTGCAGCAAGGAGACACCGTGGCCGAGATCGTGCCGCTGACCGTCCGCGCGATCGCCTGGACCCACTTCGAGCCGCCGGCCGACGTCGACTGGTCGACCGACGCCGAGGGCGGCGAGGCACTCGCCGAGTTCGCCGGTCGTGCCTGCTACCAGTCGTGGAGCAAGCCGAACCCGGCCACCGCGACGAACGCGGGCTACCTCCGGCACATCCTCGATGTCGGCCACCTCTCGGTGCTCGAGCACGGCAGCGTGACGTTCTACCTGACCGGTGTCTCCCGATCGCTCACCCACGAGCTGATCCGCCACCGGCACTTCTCCTACAGCCAGCTCTCCCAGCGGTACGTCCCGGAGCGGGACGCCGCGATGGTCGAGCCCGACATCATCGCGGCCGACCCGGAGCTGCACGAGGCCTTCAGCCAGGCGGCGGAGGCCAGCGTGAAGGCGTACACGACGCTGCTCGAGGGGCTGGAGAAGAAGTTCGCCGAGGAGGGCGCCACCAACCGGACGCTCGCCCGCAAGCAGGCCCGGCAGGCGGCCCGATCGGTGCTGCCGAACGCCACCGAGACGCGCATCGTCGTCACCGGCAACTACCGCGCCTGGCGGCACTTCATCGCGATGCGCGCCACCGAGCACGCCGACGTCGAGATCCGCGCGCTGGCCGTCGCGTGCCTGCGGGAGCTGCAGCGGATCGCGGGCAACGCGTTCGCCGACTTCACGATCGACGCCCTCCCGGACGGCACAGAAGTAGCTACCAGCCCACTGGTCACCGAGGGCTGAGTCCCCCGACGCGCCCTGCCCGCCGGGACGGTAGCGTGAGCAGCATGAGTGCCGATCCACGGCGGCCGTTCGGCCGCGTCCTCACCGCCATGGTCACGCCGTTCACGGCTGACGGGTCGCTCGACCTCAAAGGCGCGCAGGCCGTGGCCGAGCACCTCGTCGACGTGGCCGGTAACGACGGTCTGATCGTCAACGGCACCACCGGCGAGGCACCGACGATGACCGACGGCGAGAAGGAGTCGGTGCTCCGCGCCGTCCTGGAGGCCGTCGGCGACCGGGCGACGATCGTGGCGGGAGCGGGCAACAACGACACCCAGCACTCGCTGGAGCTCGTGCGCACCGCCGAGAAGGCCGGTGCGCACGGCGTCCTCGTCGTCTCGCCGTACTACAACAAGCCGCCGCAGGCGGGCCTGGTCCGGCACGTCCGCACTCTCGCGGACGCGACCGGCCTGCCGGTCATGCTCTACGACATCCCGCACCGCACCGGGGTCGCGTTCGCCACCGAGACGCTGATCGAGCTGGCCGCGCACCCGCGCGTCGTCGCGGTCAAGGACGCCAAGGGCGACCTGGCCGCCAGCGCCGAGGTGATCGCCGCCACCGACCTGGCCTGGTACAGCGGTGACGACATCCTCACGCTGCCGCTGCTGTCGGTCGGTGCGGTCGGGGTGGTCAGCGTCACCGGGCACCTGGTCGCCCCGCGCATTCGCGCGATGATCGACGCGTTCGAGCGCGGCGACGTCGCCGAGGCGACCGCGCTGCACCAGGGCATGCTCCCGGTCGACATCGGTGTCTTCCGTACGCAGGCGGCCATTCTCACGAAGGCCGCGTACAACCTGCTGGGTCTGCCCGGCGGATCGGTGCGTTCCCCACTCGTGGATGCGACACCGGAACAGATCGCCGTGCTCCGGGACGACCTGGCCCGCGGTGGAGTCGAACTGAACGGCGGGGAGGCCGCATGACCGTCGCGTCCGACAAGAGCGGTTCCCGACGAGGCCGGGGAGCCCCGGCCGCAGCGGGGGGTGTCGACGCGACGACGGAGCCGGCGCCGCTGGGTCCGCCTCCGCCGCTGCCCGCCGGGGGGCTGCGCGTGCTGCCGCTGGGCGGCCTGGGCGCGATCGGCCGCAACATGACGGTGTTCGAGGCCGAGGGGCGTCTGCTCGTCGTCGACTGCGGGGTGCTGTTCCCCGAGGCCGACCAGCCCGGCGTCGACCTGATCCTGCCGGACTTCACGCCGATCGCCGACCGCCTGGACGACATCGAGGCGATCGTGCTCACCCACGGGCACGAGGACCACATCGGTGGTGTGCCGTACCTGCTGCGCCTCAAGCCCGACATCCCGCTGGTCGGATCCCGGTTCACGCTGGCGCTGATCGAAGCGAAGCTGCGCGAGCACCGGATCGAGCCTTACAGCCTCACCGTGCGGGAGGGGCAGGCCGAGCAGCTCGGGCCGTTCGGCTGCGAGTTCTTCGCGGTCAACCACTCGATTCCGGACGCGCTGGCCGTCGCGATCCGGACGGCGGCCGGCACCGTTCTGCACACCGGCGACTTCAAGATGGACCAGCTGCCGCTCGACGGCCGCCTCACCGACCTCGGCGGATTCCACCGCATCGGTCGTGAGGGCGTCGACCTGCTGCTCTCCGACTCCACCAACGCCGAGGTGCCCGGGTTCGTCACCGCCGAGCGGGAGATCGGCCCGGTGCTCGACGACCTGTTCCGCAACGCCACCAAGCGCATCATCGTGGCGAGCTTCGCCTCCCACGTCCACCGCGTGCAGCAGGTGCTCGACGCCGCTCGGGCGCACGGCAGGCGGGTGGCGTTCGTCGGGCGCTCGATGGTGCGCAACATGGGCGTCGCCCGCGACCTCAAGCTGCTGCGCATCCCGGAGGGGCTGGTCGTCTCGCTCGACGACGCGGCCAGCCTGCCGCCCGACAAGGTCGTCTTCATGTCGACCGGTTCGCAGGGCGAGCCGATGAGTGCGCTCGGGCGCATGGCCTCCCGCGACCACCGCCACATCACGATCGAGCCCGGTGACACGATCATCCTGGCGTCGTCGCTGGTGCCGGGGAACGAGAGCGCGGTGTACCGCGTCATCAACGGGCTGGCCCGGTGGGGCGCGAACGTCATCCACAAGGAAGTCGCGAAGGTGCACGTGTCCGGCCACGCACCGGCGGGTGAGCTGCTGTACCTGCTCAACGCCGTGCGGCCGCGCAACTTCATGCCGGTGCACGGCGAGTGGCGGCACCTGCAGGCGCACGCCCGGCTGGCCGGGCAGACCGGCGTGCCCGACAGCCGCATCGTGCTCTGCGCCGACGGCGACGTGGTGGACCTCGTCGACGGCGTCGCGCGGATCACCGGACACGTCGAGAACCACTACGTCTACGTGGACGGTCTGGCGGTCGGCGACGTGGGCGAGACCGCGCTCACCGAGCGCCGCATCCTTGGGGACGAGGGCTTCATCGCGGTCACCGTGGTCGTCGACGAGGCGACCGGCAAGGTCGTCGGTGGCCCGTTCGTGGCCGCCCGGGGCTTCGCCGACGACCCCTCGGCGTTCGACCCGGTGCTACCGCTGATCGAGCAGGCGCTGGACGCCGCCGCGGCCGACGGTGTCATCGAGCCGCGGCAGCTCCAGCAGACCGTGCGTCGCACGGTCGGGCGGTGGGTGAGCGACACCTACCGGCGGCGGCCGATGATCGTGCCCACCGTTCTGGAAGTCTGAGCGGCGAGGCTCCGAGCACGGAAAGGGCTCAGTATCGGCGGCGCCCGATACTGAGCCGGTTGAGCCGCAAGGCTCAGTAGCGGCGGCCGCCGCTGGTGCCGCCGCCGCGCAGGCGGCCGCTGAGCTTGCGGAGCTTCTCCTGATTGCCCGGCTTCCCCAGCTCACGCTGGGCCTTGGAGATCGCCTGCTGGCCCTTGGGGCTGCGTGCGAACGCCATGATCCGGTTGATGATCGATGCCATCGTGTTCCCTCCCTCGGTGGGTTGAGGGTTTCCCCTTCCCGAGGAAACAACGCACAACTAGCCGTAATCGTTCCAGTGCTTACAGTAAGGTAACGCGCGGCGCGGCGCGGCAGCGTGGTCGACGGGTGCGGGCACGATACGGTCGTCACCATGGCTGGTGGTGGTTCACGCGCGTCCGGATCAAGCTCAGCCGGATCGAAGAACGGCCCCGCGAAGAAGGCCGCCGCTCGCCGCGCTGCTCCGGCGAAGGCCGCCGCCGCGAGCCGGGGCGGCGCACGCAAGGCAGCCCCTCGCGGCACCACCGCCCGCGGCGTCAAGGGCCAGCCGGCCCGGCGCGGGAGCACCCGCGGCAAAGCCGCCCCGTCCCGCGTCCCCGGTCCGGGCCAGATCTTCGTCAACGCGTGGCTGCTCGTCGCGCGTGGCGTCGGCGGAGGAGTGCGCGCTGCCGGACGGCAGGCGTCCTCCGCGCGTGATTTGCCGGCCGAGCACCGCCGCGACGGCGCGGGCCTCGCGGTACTGGCCCTCGCGATCGTCGCGGCCGCCGCGCTCTGGTTCGACGCCGGTGGCCCCACCGGCGAACTGGTCCGGATGGCCGTGCGCTGGCTGGTCGGGTCGGCGGCCGTGGCGCTCCCGATCCTGTTCGGCGCGGCCGCGGTCCGGATGATGCGCACGCCGGCCGACCCCGAGCACCGCGGCCGGATGATCGTCGGCTGGTCCGCGCTGACCATCGGTTTACTCGGCCTGTTCCACCTGGGCGCCGGGGACGCTGCCGACCCCGACACCTGGACGCACGCCGGTGGGGTGATCGGCCGGCTCGCCGCCGGCCCGCTGGTGGCCGCCGTCACCGCGTGGGTCGCGATCCCGATCCTCGTCCTCGTCGTTCTGTTCGGCGTCCTGGTCGTCACCGCGACGCCGATCGCCGCGATCCCGGCCCGCCTCGACCAGCTCTGGGGTCTCACCCAGGGCCGGGTGCCCACGCTGGAGCCCGACGTCGAGTACGACGAGGCCGGACTGGAAGTGGTCGAGGACGCGATCGCCCCGCCGCGACCGCGTCGCCGTCGCCGCGTCGCCGACGGAGTGGGGCCGGACACCGGGCCGGTCGGTGACCCGGAGGAGACCGGCGCGATCCGGCGCACCGGTCCGGACAGCGTGCCGGCCGCGGGCGTGCCGGGGCCGCGCCCCGGCGAGCTGCGCAGCCGGAAGGGGGCGACGCCACCGGCCGAGGTCCCCGCGACGCCGCCGAAGAGCGCCCCCGAGCACACCCCCGCCCCCACCAGGGCCGAACAGCTCGCGCTCACCGCCACCGAGGGCGACTACCGGTTGCCACCCCCGGACCTGCTCGCGTCCGGGCCTCCGGCCAAGACGCGGAGCCGGGCCAACGACACCGTCATCTCCGCATTGACCGGTGTGTTCGAACAGTTCGACGTGGACGCCGCGGTCACCGGCTTCACGCGGGGCCCGACCGTGACCCGGTACGAGATCGAGCTCGGCCCGGCGGTGAAGGTCGAGCGCATCACCCAGCTCTCCCGCAACATCGCCTACGCGGTGAAGTCGCCGGACGTCCGGATCATCAGCCCGATCCCCGGCAAGTCCGCGGTCGGTGTGGAGATCCCGAACACCGACCGGGAGACGGTCTCGCTCGGCGACGTGCTGCGCAGCCACGCCGCGACCAGCGACCAGCACCCGATGCTGGTGGGGCTCGGCAAGGACATCGAGGGCGGCTACGTCGTCGCGAACCTCGCGAAGATGCCGCACATCCTCGTGGCAGGCGCCACAGGTGCCGGCAAGGCGCTGGCCCTGTCGGAGCCGATTCCTACCCCCTCGGGCTGGTCGACGATGGGGGAGTTGGAGGTCGGCGGGCAGGTCTTCGACGAGAACGGCAACCCGTGCACGATCATCGCGGCGACGCCGGTGATGACCGGGCGGCCGTGCTACGAGGTCGAATTCTCCGACGGCACGGTGATCGTCGCGGACGCTCAGCACCAGTGGAAGACGTCCACCCGGGCCGGCCGCGTGCAGCGCCACCGCTCCCGGACTGACCTGCACTGGTCCGAGGAGGACGTCGCCCGGCTGGTCGCGTGCGCGGATGCGGCGCTGTCCTCGCCGGACCGGCCGGTGAGGACGCAGACGGTGATCGCCGAGGTCGGCGGCGTCTTCCGGCGCGTGGTCGCACAGGTCGTCGGACGGCTCCCGCGGACGAACGACGTGCGTGCCTCCTACGAGCGGGGCGGGCGTCGGATCTCCCGCTGGACGCGCGCGTACTCGCGCCACGACGTCTACCGCGAGCTGCGTGCCCGGGTCACCTCCCCGAAGAATTCGGCGAATCGCGTCGAGTTGGACGTCGATACGGTGACGACCGAGGAGATCGCGCAGACGCTGCACGACGGCGGATACGCCAATCACGCGGTCGCCGTCGCGGGCGCGGTGCAGTTCCCGCGCGCCGACCTGCCGATCGCCCCGTACACGCTCGGCGCGTGGCTCGGTGACGGCACGACGGGTCGTGCGGGCTTCACCTCCGCGGACCCGGAGATCCTCGACCAGATCCGGCAGGAGGGTTACGAGGTCAGCGCACACCCGGCGAATCCGCTGGGTCACTCCCTCACCAACCGGCTGGAGCACCGGGTCACCATCGACGATGCGCTCGGTCTGGTGAGTAACGGGACGAGTATCGTCCGCGCAGCCCAGCATCGGGGAGTCGGCGTCTCGGCGGTGGCCCAAGCGGCGCGCGGGATGGTCCGGTCGGAGGTGCGCACGTCTCCGAGCGGCGCACCGCAGGAGCGGTTCCAGACGCTCGCCGAGCGGTTCCGCCGGCTGGGCTCGAAGCACATCCCGGCCGAGTACCTGCGCGCTTCCGAGCCGCAGCGCCGTGCGCTGCTGGCCGGGCTGCTCGACACCGACGGCACCGTCGACGCGCACGGCGGCGTCGAGCTCCTGCTGACCAACGAGACGCTGGCCCGGGACGCCCTCGACCTGATTCTCGGCCTCGGGTACCAGGCGACGATGACGACGAGGCCGGTGGCGGGACGTCGCCAGGACTCGGGCACCGCCTATCGGATCAGGTTCACGCCCAGCGATCCGGTCTTCCGGCTGCGTCGCAAGCGCGATCGTCAGGTGACGCGCAACCGCCCGACGACGTCGCTGCGGTACATCGTCGACGTCCGGCCGATCCCGTCGGTGCCGGTGCGGTGCATCGAGGTCGACAGCCCGAGCCATCTCTACCTCGCCAGCAGGTCCTACATCCCGACGCACAACTCCAGCTGCATCAACACCCTGCTGGTATCGATCCTTTCCCGGGCGACGCCGGATGAGGTGCGGCTGGTCCTGATCGACCCCAAGCGGGTAGAGCTGACGCTCTACGAAGGCATCCCGCACCTGGTCACGCCGATCATCACGAACGCGAAGAAGGCCGCCGACGCGCTGCAGTGGGTCGTGCGCGAGATGGACATGCGCTACGAGGACCTCGCGGCCTCGGGCGTGCGCCACATCGACGACTTCAACAAGCGGGTGAAGAGCGGCAAGATCACCGCACCGCCGGGGTCCGAGCGGGTCTACAAGCCCTACCCCTACCTGCTGGTCATCGTCGACGAGCTGGCCGACCTGATGATGACCGCTCCCCGCGACGTCGAGGACGCGGTCGTGCGGATCACGCAGAAGGCCCGGGCCGCAGGCATCCACCTGGTGCTCGCCACCCAGCGGCCGTCGGTGGACGTCGTCA
>Ga0190269_10000940_pt1 | contig 14282 bp, 13 predicted proteins | sample Popmic249IS_FD_133749 | JGI IMG/M metagenome (GOLD analysis project Ga0190269, IMG submission 133749) | Populus adjacent soil microbial communities from riparian zone of Blue River, Arizona, USA - 249 IS | ecosystem: Environmental > Terrestrial > Soil > Riparian zone | place: USA: Arizona...
AGTCGAGACAACGCTACGCGTGCGTCACTCGATCTCGTTGACGATGTAGAAGCCCTTCGCGTGGTACAGCGTGGTGTCCTTGTCGGTACCCGCCGCGAGCTCGAAGGTGCTCTTCGTGGTGTCGCCGTCCAGGTCGCCCTGGGCCAAGAACGTGTACACGCTCTGGTTGGCGCTCCAGCCGCACTTGGCCGAGGCGCTGGTGAAGCCGTAGCCGAAGTACACGAAGTCGGCGATCGAGAAGCCGAGCGCCTGCGCGGGAGCATTCGGCGCGTACTGCTGCTTGTTCGCGTTCGGCGTGGTCGGGTTGAGCGCCTCGTTGTCCACCGAGCAGTACGTACCCGTGCTGGAGCTCAGACCCTGCGAGGTGCGCTCCGCGGCCATGTAGGACGCCGCCGACTTGAACAGAGAGTTCAGGTTACCAGTGGCTTCCGCCGTCTTCGAGCGACGCACGTAGCCGATGAACGCGGGGATCGCGAGGGCCGCCAAGATGCCGAGGATCGCGACGACGATCATCAGCTCGATCAAGGTAAAGCCCGACTTCTTCTTCAAAAGTTTCGACATGTAACGAGGACACCTTTCTGCAGTCAGCGACCGCATACACCCTACAGTCGAGTGCGCTGCACTCGTGCTGTGCTCGGAGTCATTGCAGTGAGCGTGCCAGCGCTTCGTTTCGGCCTGCCGTGCTGCACAATGCGCTTCCGACTTGGCAGCTGATGGCGGCGGACATGTAAGAGCGACAGCCTTTGTCAGTGACGCTTCGTGGCGCTGACAAAAAGGGTCACTCCCAACCCTTGTCGACCGGGTTGCGATCCTTGTCGCCGATGAAGATGTTCTTGGTGGGAGAGTAGATCTCGAAGGTCACGTAGCTGCGGTCTGCATCCAGATCTCCCACAGCACGCGCCACGAACCAGAAGTCCGCGGTGCTGCTACTCCAGCCCAGCGCACTCGGCGCATCCGAGGGCGTGCCAGCCGCGACGCCGTAACCGAAGCGCACGGGGCCAGTGGGACGCGCACCGAGCTGCAACCACTCCGCCGTCGAAGAGAACGGCTTCGGATCGCGACCCGTGGTGCTCGGATCGGGCACGAGGTTCGAATGTGTATCGAGGGACTTGTAGTCGTTCGGCGTGGCCGCGGCCGGCAGCGTGGGACAGTAGACGCCGAACTCCGACCGATACGACTCTTCGCGCAGCCGGATCACGCCGAGGAACTCCGTCGCCTCCGAGGTACGCGCCTTGTAGATGTAGCTGGAGAACGTGGGGATCGCGACAGCCGACAAGATCCCGACGATCGCCACCACGGACATCAGCTCCATCAAGGTGAAGCCCTGCCGCTTTGCGCTGCCATGTCCCCGAAAACGCGGCCGCGCTCGTTCGCTGCACATACTCGAAACCTCCGATCTCAGCTTATCGAGCAAGTTCCAAGCCAGCCATCTGAGTGTAGGTGGTCAAGCTGAGTCTTCGACCACATCGTCTTCCGGATCACCGAGCCCGTACTTCGCGAGCCGGTAGCGAAACGACCGGAAGCTCATACGCAGCAGCTTCGCGGCATCGGTCCGCACCCCATCGCACTTGGCGAGCGCGCTCATGAGCAGCTGCCGCTCCACGTTCGCCAGGTGACCGTCCAGGTCGAAGCCGGTGCTCGGCAGCTCCGGTACGCGCACCGCCGGCGCGGGCTCTGCAGCCAGCGGCTGCAAGCTCAGATCGGCGAGCTCGATGCGCGTGCCGCTCGCCAGGGTGACCGCGCGCTCGACCAAATTCTCGAGCTCGCGCACGTTGCCACGGAGCGGCAAGCTCATGAGATAGCGCAGCGCATCCGGCGCGAAGTGCAGGCGTCGGTTCTGCGCCGCGGCATGTTTGCTCAGGAAGTGCTCGGCCAGCAGCGGCACGTCTTCGGTGCGCTCGCGCAGCGGCGGCAGGTGCAGGTGGATCACGTTGAGCCGGTAGTACAGGTCCTCGCGGAAGCGCCCGGCCTGGACCTCTTGATCGATCTTGCGATTCGTCGCTGCCACCACGCGCACGTCGACCGGCAGCTCTTCCTCCGCGCCGAGCGGGCGCACCGTGCGCTGCTGCAACACGCGCAGCAGCTTCACCTGCAGCGGCAAAGGCAGCTCGCCGATCTCGTCCAGGAACACTGTGCCGCCATTGGCTGCGCGGAAGAGGCCCTGGCGCTTGCCCACGGCCCCCGTGAAGGACCCCTTTTCGTGGCCGAACAGCTCGCTCTCGAGCAGCGCCTCGGGCATCGCTCCGCAGTTGATGGCCACGAACGGACGGCTCGCGCGCTCGCCGCCGGAGTGCAGGGCGCGCGCGACCAGCTCTTTGCCGGTGCCGCTCTCGCCGGTGATCAGCACGCTGGCCGGTGCATTCGCCACGCGCTGCACGATGCTCATCACGTTCTGGATCGCCGCGCTCTTGCCGACGATGTCGCCCGCGCAAAAGCCTTGCTGGATCTGCCGGCGCAGGGAGCGGTTCTGCTCGACGATGGCGCGCTTCTCCACCGCCTTCTCCACGACGGCGAGCAGCTCGTCGTTCTTGAAGGGCTTCTGCACGTAGTCGTATGCGCCCTCGCGCATCGCAGCCACCGCGGCTGCGGTGGTCGCGTAGGCGGTGATCAAGATCACCTGCGTGGACTCGTCGCGCGCGCGGGCACGCTGCAGTACGCCCATGCCGGAGCCATCTGGCATCGCGAGATCGGTGACCACCACGTCGAACGGCTCGGGGCCCTGGAGCAGCGCCACTGCCGAGCTTTCGCCGTCCGCCACGCTGACCCGGTAGCCGGCCCGCGAGAAGAGCAGCTGCAGCATCTCCCGCAGTCCCGCCTCGTCATCCACCACGAGCACCCGGGCGTTCATGTGCTCGAGATTATCATCGCCGCTCGCGGCACGGCACAAAGCCTGCGTGTGCCACGCGAAGACGTGGCCCGACCGAGCGAAGTGCGCGCGAGTGAGCGCGGCTCCGACAGTCGCTCAAAGAGGCTTTTGATAGACGCGATAGCGCTTGTACACGCGCGCGCCCATCATCTTGATGCCGAGGTTGATCGGCGCGTCATCCTCGCGTGTCCAGGAAAGCTCCGCCCACTTGTAGCCCTTCGCGAAGCCGCGGCGTGCGGTCTCCACGTACATCGCAGCCGACAGTCCGCCGTAACGGCGCTGCTTGCGGAACTTCTCCCGGATTCCGAGCATCATCAGCCGCGACGTCGCCGGGTGCTTCCACTTCAGCCGGTACAGCGCCTTCGCGAAACCGAAAGGCAGGAGCTTGCCGCCGAGGTCGGCGATGGCCTCGTTCAGGTTCGGCAGCATGATGCACATGCCTGCAGGCTCGCCGTTCACCTCCGCGACGAACGCGATGTCCGTGTCCACGATCAGCTTGAGATCTTCGGCGGTCTTCTTGACCTCGTCGGGCAGCGCCGGCACGTAGGCCCACTTGCCGTTCCAGGCGTCGTTGTAGACCTCCTGGATGATCTGCATCTCCCGATCGATCTGCTTGAGGTTCAGCGAACGCAGCGCGACCTCCGGCATCTTTTTGACCTCTTCCCACGCACGCACCGCGCGCGGCGGCAGCTCCGGATCGTCGAAGCGCCAGGCCAGCAAATCCTTTTCTTTCACCAGGCCGGCGGCCTCACACAGCGCACCCTGATAGGGCCGCGAGTGCGACATCATCATCATCGGCGGGTACTCGAAGCCCTCGATGAGCACGCCCACCTCCTCGTTGGCATAGAGCGAGAAGGGTCCCATCATGCGCGTGGCACCGCGCGCACGCAGCCAGCCCTCCGCGCTCTGCAGCAGGTGCGTGGCCACCTCGAGATCATCGATGGTGTCGAAGAAGCCGAAGAAGCCCGAGCCGTCACGATGAACGCGCAAGTGCTCGTGATCGATCTGTGCGGAGATGCGCCCGACCAGCTGGTCATCGCGCCAAGCTGTGAACAGCGTCACTTCGCCGCGCTTGAAGAACGGGTTCTTGTTGGGCGTGAGTCGCGCGTCGAGGTCGAAGTGCAGCGGCGGAACCCAGGTGGGGTCGGACCTGAAGACTTCGTGACCGGCTTGAATGAAGGCAGAGTTGTCGCGGCCAGGCGAGTGCTGTCGTATTTCTACGGACATGGTTATCTTCGTGTAAGTGCGCGTACGATAGCTGCGGTGCACAGCTTGCACAAGCCTGCCAGGTGTTCGCGCGCGGTTCATGGCTCTGGCATACTCTGACCTTGGTGATGACTTGGGGGACCGATGAGCTCGCGTGACGCACCTGCACCCACGACTCGCGAAGTGGCAGAGGGACAAATGCCCTCTTCGGGATTTGGATCTGTTGGCCTGGAGGCCGGCTTACGCCTGCTCGCGAAGCGTGTTCCGGTAATCGTCTGGACCACGGATGAACACTTGCGGGTCACGTCGCTCACGGGTGCAGGGCTCGCCGGCCTCGAGCTGCATGCAGAGGAAGTGATCGGCATGAGCGTGCGGGACGTGCTGCGCAAGCTCGATCGAAGCGAGTCCACCTTGCTGCCCGCACACCTGCGCGCGCTCACGGGTGAGCCACTGCATTTCGTGCGCGCGTTCAAGGACCGCGAGTACGACGTGCGCGTCGAGCCGCTGTACGACGACAAGGCTCAGCTGCGCGGCTGCACGGGCGTCGCGCTCGACATCACAGTGCACGCTCAGATGGCGCGCGAGCGCGGCATGTGGCAGGCCCATGCGCGGCATCAGCAGCGCCTGGAGTCGATCGGCACGCTCGCGAGCGGCGTCGCGCACGAGATCAACAATCCCGTGCAGAGCATCATGAACTACGCGCAGCTCATCGCGCGCCGCGCAGGCAGCGGGGATGTCGCGACGTACGCGCAGGAGATCTTGCAGGAAGCGCAGCGCGTGGCGTCGATCGTCAAGGGCCTCCTGTCCTTCGCGCGCCAGGAAGGCGAGCCGTACACCGACGTGCAAGTGCGCGAGGTGGTGGAGAGCACGCTGTCGCTCGTGACTGCGCTGCTGCGCAAGGAAGGCATCCGGCTCGATCTCGACCTGGCGGATGAGCTCCCGACCATCCGCTGTCACCCGCAACAGATCCAGCAAGTGCTGCTGAACCTGATCGGCAACGCGCGCGAGGCGCTCAACGGCACTTATCCGAACGGGCACGACAACAAGCGGATCCTGCTCGTCGCTCGCACCTGGCGCCGCGAGGAAGTGACGTTCGTGCGGATCACCATCGAGGACTTCGGCGTGGGCATCCCGCAAAACGCGCTCGACAAGATCTTCGATCCGTTCTGGACGAGCAAGACGGATGGCCACGCAGCGGGGCTCGGGCTGTCCGTGTCTCAGGGCATCGTGATCGAGCACGGCGGCGCGATCAGCGTGGAGAGCGAGCCGGGGCGCTACACGCGCATGCATGTCGATCTGCCGGCGTCCACGCTGAGCGTCGCGCCGGTCAGCCTCGGCGGGTCGCATTGAGCGCAGGCTGGCTCGCGCGGCCTGCCGTGCGGCGTGTGCTCTCGATCGCGCTCACCGCGGGCGCCTTCGCGTATCTATTTTCGATCGTGAACCTGCGCGAGCTCTGGACTGCGCTGCGGGAGGTGTCGCTCGCGGCGTGGAGCGCTGCGCTGGCGCTGAGCGCCGCCTCCGTCAGCTGCGGTGTCGTGCGCTGGTGGCTTCTATTTCGCGCGTTCGGCGCGCCGCGGCCACCACCTTTTCACTCGCTCGTGCGCCACTACATGACCGGCCTGTTCTACAACACGTATTTGCCCGGCGGCGTGTCGGGCGACGTGGTGCGCGGGCTCTTGACCCAGCGCGCGTTCGAGCCCGGTAGCGCGGGCGGCTTCGCCACCGTGTTCTTCGAGCGCGTGCTCGGCGTCTGCGCGCTGCTCGGGCTCGTCGCGTGCGCGATGCTGCTGCATCCGCTGCCCGGCACCGCGCGCCTGCAAAAGCCGCTGCTACTGGCCTTCGCTCTCGGCCTGTGCATCGCAGTGGGCCTGTTCTCGTTCGGGCGGCTCAGCCGCGTCGTGCCTGCCGCGCTCGCACGCCAGCTCGCGCGCTTGCCCGTTCCGCGCGCAGTCTCGCCGCTGCTCTTGGGCTTGGTGCTGTCGTTCGGGAGCCAGCTGGCGCCGGCGCTGTGCGGGCACCTGTTGCTAAGCTCGATCCATCAGGGCGTCGTGCTGTTCGACTCGCTGACCATCGTGCCGCTGTCCACGGCAGCTGCGTTTCTGCCGTTCAGCGTGTCCGGTGCGGGTGTGCGCGAGACGCTGTTCGTCGAGCTGTATGCGCGCGTGGGTGTGCCGGCGCAAGCCGCGCTCGCCGCTTCGCTGTGCTTGTGGGCCGCGCAGGCGCTGCTCGCCGGGCTCGGCGGTTTGTACGTGCTGCTGGGCGACGCGGCGCGGCGCGCTGACCCGAGCCCCAGTCGACAGCCACCCGCGTGAAGCGCAGCGCGTGTACCCTCGGCTGCGACAGGGCCGCAGCCATCAGCAGCTGAAGCTGCAGCGCCGCTCGCGAGTGTGTTAACTTGGAAGCCGTGGCGACGCGCTCCGGCTCACAACTGCAACCCGGCGTGGGGGAGTACGACATCCACGTGCTCGCCTTTCCCGCCGCGACGCCGCGCACGGTGCAGGGCCTGTGCGAGCTTTTCGGGCTCGACGCCAACGGCGCGCAGCGCATCATCCGCAGCGCGCCGAGCGTGCTGCGCCAGCGCGTGCCGGTCGCGGAGGCCGAGGCCTGCGCTCAGGCGCTGCGCAAGCTCGGCGCGCGCGTGGTGCTGGAGCCGGCGCAACCGCGCGACCCACCGCCGCCACCAGCAGCAGCCTTCCTGCAGCACACCGCGCACTGGGGTCCAGGCGCGCGCGGTGCGAACGACGACCTGCCTCTGCCGGCGCCGCGCACAGCGGCGCCCGATCTCGAGTACGACGTGCTGTCGGCGCTCGATGCCGCGCTCGATGGCAGCGAAGTGCAGCCGGCCGCGCGCCACAACCCTGCGCACGACGCGCTCGAGGAGTCGTCGCTGGAGGAGCCGTTGCTCTCGGACGACGCCAGCAGCCTGGCGGTGAAAGGCCGGCAGGACGAGCTCGACCTCGGCGGCGGCGCATCACGCGCATCCATGGAGCTGGAGCTCGACGCGCCCCCGGCGCAAGCCAAGCACAAGGCGGCCGACAGCGCTCCCCGGAAGGCCCTCCCGCTGCAGCAGAACGAGCGCCAGGCGCCGCCGGGTGCTACCCAGCCGCGCCAACCGGTGGCTCCCGTCGGCGCCTCGCGCGCCGCGCTGATCGAGCACCGCCGCGCGGCCGAGGCCCCGCGCTCACGCAGCGTACCGCTCCTGCAGCTGTTGGCTGCATGCGGCGTGTTCGCGGCGGGCTACTGGGTGGACAGCAGCATCCTGTACGGGAACGCGAGCCCCGTCAGCGTGGTGGCGCACGGCCTGGCTCTGCAGCAGCTGCTGCTCGGGCTGCGAGGGCTCTTTCAGTGACGTATCTGGTCCATGCGCTCGTGGCCGCGCTCTGCATCGGCGGCTCGTACGCGCTCAACCTGCACCAGCGCCCCACGTTCGCGCGCCTCCACGCGCCCGAGCACTACCGCGAGGCCAAGGGCAACCTGAGCCTGCGCCTCGGCAGCGAAACGCGCGAGGTCGAGCTGATGAGCATGCACGTCGACTTGCAAGACGTGCCGCGCCTCGACCGCATCTACAAGCTGCGTGAGCTCCACATCCGCGCCGCGGCGCCGCTCGAGCAGCAACCGCAGCTCGAGCTGTACATCGACCTGAGCAAGCTGAACCTCGATCCCGCCGATGGCGCGCGAGATCCGCGCTCGCTCGCGCAGCAGGAGCTGCCGGTGCAGCGCAGCGGGCGCTTCGGCGCGCAGCGCTCGCTCCTGGCGTTGCACGGCGACAAGCCCAAGCCCGTGATCAGCGGCAGTGTGCTGTTCACCGAGCTCGCGCAGCTCGAGGCGGGGGACAAGCCGCTCTATCGCACGGCCGGACGCATCGAGCTGCAGGTGGCAGCCGAGCGCGGCATAGAGATGGTGACGGGCCGGCTCGAAGGGCAAATCGAGTGGCGGGCGCCGTGAGCCAGCTCAGGGCAGCCTGACGCTCCAGATCACCGCCAGCAGCCAGCCGAGGCCCGTGCCGAGCATTGCCGGGGAGCTGAGCAGCAGGTCCACCGGCGAGCCGCCGCGCTTCTGCACGTGCGCGAGCCGCAGGTAGTCCAGGATGCCGAACAGCACGAACGGCAGCGATGCGAACTTGCGCTGCGGGATCAGCACCGTCGACTCGAGCGAATACAGCGCATATCCCACCACGGCCATGCTGCCGGTGATCGCCATGGCTTGATCGAGGAACGCCTCGTTGTACCCGAGCAACGATGGGCGATGGCTCTCGTCGAGGCCGCGGATCACGTCCGCGCGCCGCTTCGCGAGGGCGAGAAACAGCGCGAGCGCGTACGAGCACAAAAGCATCGGGTTCGAGGGCGGCGTGTCCATCAGCACGCAGCCGAGCAGCACGCGCAGCAGAAAGCCGGACGAGAGCAGGAAGACGTCGAGCAGCGGCACGTGCTTCGCGCCGAGGCTGTAGACCAGGTTCACCGCACCGTAGATGCCCACGACGATCAGCGCTGCGCCGCGCCCCGACGCCCAGGAAAGAAGCAGAGACACGAGCGCGAGCGCGAACGTCCACAGGTAGGCGAAGCGCACCGGGATGCGCCCGGAGGCCACAGGCCGGTGGCGCTTCTTCTCGTGCGCGCGATCGCGGCTCGCATCCTGTGCGTCGTTGAAGGAGTACACCGCCGAGTTCGCAGCGCAGAAGCCCAGGAGGCCCAGCCCAAACGTGCGCATGTCGAGCAGCGCCCCGCTCGCGAGCGCAAATGGCACCGGCATGAACACGAAGACGTTCTTGACCCAGTCTTTGGGGCGGGAGAGCTCGAGATAGTCGCGAACCATGCAGGGAAGCCGTCTATAGCGCAGCTGCACAGCAGTGTACCCTGACAGGTGGTCATGGATCCATCGCGCAGCGCTGAACGCGCCGACAGCCACTTGCTGTGCGCCACATGGGCGCTCGCGGCTGCGCTGCTCGGCTGCTTCGCGGGCGCGGACGTGAGCGGGCTAGACGCCGGTGAGATCGGCGGCGCGGCGCTTTGCCTGGGTGTGGCGCACCCGACGGGCTTCCCGCTGGACATGTTGCTCCTGCGCGCTGCCGCGCTGTTGCCACTCGGTCCGCTCGCGTTTCGACAGAATGTGTGCACGGCGCTGGTCGCGGCGAGCGCGGTCACGGCGGCGGTCTGGCTGTGTCTGCTCTTGTGCTCGCGCTGCGGCGTGGAGCGCGCGTCGAGCCGTGCGCTCGCGGCGCTTTCGTGCGCGGCGTCGCTGATCGGCTCGGCCACGTTTCTGGGCGCCGCGCTCTCGGTGGAGGTGTACGCGACTTCGCTCGCGTGCTTGCTGCTGTCGGCGGCAGCACTCGAGACGCGGCGTCCGCGGGCTGCGCGCGCGCTCGGTCCAGTGTGCGGGTTGGCGCTCGGCACACACGTCACCGCGCCACTCCTCTTGTGGCCACTCGCGCTGCGCTCGCTGTGGGGCGCATCGCGGCGTCGCCTGTTGCACGCGCTCGCTTGCGCGTGTCTGGGCGCGCTGCTGATCGCGTACCTGCCGCTCGCGAGCGCACACGCGGGCGCATTCGACTGGGGACACCCGGCCACGCTCGAGGGCCTATGGCGGCACGTGAGCGCCGCGCGCATCCGCGAGGCCTTTGCGCCCGAGCTGTTCGGGCTGGCGGCATCGCCACGCGTGCAGCTGTTCGGACAGCTCGCCGAGGCTCCGCTCGCGCTGCTCGCTGCGCTGATCGGGCTGATCGTGCTGCTCGCGCGGGGGCGCCAGAGCGCGCTGTTCGTGCTCGGCTTGATCAGCCTCGACCTCGCGTACGCCACGTGGATCAACCCCATGGGCATCTCCGAGCGGCAGGTCGGCCACGCCAGCGTGGCGCTCATCGGCGTGCTGGCGGGCGTCGGGGGCGCGGTCTGCCTCGAGCAGCTGCGGGCCCGGCTGCGTCACGGGGCTGCGGTCATGGCTTTGTGCATCAGCGTCGTGGCGCTGACACACGTCGTGCGCGCCGCCTGGCCCGAAGACCCGCGCGATGGGCACGCGGTCGCGGAGCGTCACGGCGCACTGAGCCCGCTGCTCGAGCTGCCCGCGCGCGCCGTGTACGTGTGCGAGAGCGACAGCGCCTGCGCGAGCGCGCTGTACGCCGTCTACGCGGAGGGCGCGCGCCCGGATCTGACGGTGGTGCCTGCGCAACACCTCTGGGATCGCAGCGTGCTGCGGCGGCTGTCGGGCCTCGACTTCGCGGCCGCAGCCGCTGTGCGTCCGGAGCCGGGGCCAGCGCTAAGGCGATCGGAGGCCGAGCGGCATCTCCAGCAGCTCCTGGCTGCAGACGCGCTGCGACCCGTGTATCTCGAGGCGCTGCCGCCGGGCGCACGGGCGCTCGACGTGCGCCGCTCCCCGTTCCTGCGTGCGGCTGCGCCTCCGCAGGGTTCCGAGCATGGCGGCGCGCCGGCTGCAGAGCCTCTGCGCGCGCTCAGCCGTGCGCGCTTCGGCGAGCGCGGGCCGCACAGCGCGCTCACGCGCGAGCTGTGGTCGAGCGCGTACGAGCAGCTCGGCAAGGCCTACCTGCAGCTGGGTCAGCCCACGCCGGCCGTATCGGCGCTGCGGGAAGCGGTCACGCTCACGCCGCGCCGCGCCTCTCTGCGCAGCAACCTCGGGGTGGCTTTCGAGCAGCAGGGCGATCGGGCACGCGCGCTCGAGCAAACGGCGCAAGCGGTGGAGCTGGACCCGAGCCGGCCGACACCCTGGGTGAACCTCGCGCGGCTCGTGCTGGGCCTACAGGGGCCTGCCGCTGCCAGCGACGTCGTCCGCGCGGCCCAGGCGCGCGGCGTCGTGGATCCGCGCCTGCGCGCGTTGGCTCGGGAGCTCGGCACCGCCGACGTCGCTCAGGGCACGACGCGCAGGTAGGGCTCGCGCGCGAGGCTCGTGAGAGGCTCCTTGTCAGGCGGCTTCGCGAGCAAGTGCACGTAGAAGCGCGCGAAGCTGATCTGCCCGGCGCGCAGCGCGTTGAGCGCCGCCTGGCTCAGCACCGCGTCCGGCAGCGGGTCCTGCTGCTGTGCCGCCCACAGCGGCAGCTCGAGCGCGCGCACGTAGCCGAGCGCGCGTAGCTGACCGGCCTGCTCGCGTAACGCGCCGGGGCGCTCCAGATCCCGGTAGAACGCGCCGGCCAGCGCGCGTGCACGAGGCGCGAGCTGGCGCTGCCGCTCGTCGCGGCGGGCGACCACCTCGAACAGACCCGCGAATGCGAGCTTGCGCTGCGGCCAGCGCGCGATCGCGGCACGGTATGCGCGGATGGCACCCTCCATGTCCCCCGCCTCGCGCCGCACCTCGCCGAGCTTCAGGTAGGCGTATTCGGCGTCCGGCTGGGTGCGCACGGCGTGACCCCACAACCGCAGCTCGCTCCCCCAGACGCCCGCGTATTGGGCCGTCCGGAGCGCAAGGAACAAGAGGGCCAGGTACGCGAAGCTCCGCAGCTGGAAGCGGCGTTCGCTTGCGGCGTGCGGTCGGGCCGCCGGCGCGAGCCCGGCGATCGCGCAGCCCAGCCCGAACAGGGGCAGGCTGAGGTAGCGATCCTGCAGCGGGAAATACAGCGGCACGAGGTTGGAGGCCGGTGCCAGCCACAGCCCGAAGCCGAGCAGGCCAGCGAGCGCGAGGCCGCGCCGCGCGCGCCACGCGGCGAGCAGCGCGCTGAGGTACAGGACGGCGGTCGCGCTGCGCACCGCGGACAGCTGCCCGACGCTCTGCGTGGAGTACATGGGGGACACGCCCGCGGGCCAGAGCGCCGTCAGCAGCTGATGGCCGAGCGTCTGGCTGGCCCGCAGGGCAGCGAGCGCGGGGCCCCCGAGCGTGCCTCGCAACATGCTGTGCTCTTGCCAGATCGCGTACACCCCCAGGGCAGTGCCTGCGCCGAGCAGGAGGCTTGGCAGCTGCCAGAGCAGCGCCGCCCGCAGCGCTCGGCGGCGGACCAGGACGTCGAGCGCGAGCCCGAACAGCGGCAGCGGCAGGGCGGTCGTCTTGGACAGCAGCGCGCACGCGTACAGGCCACGCGCTAGCCAGGCGCGCGCGTGCCACGGTCCGGCCGCTGACAGCTGCAGGCGCAAGCTGGCGCAACAAAACAGGAGAGCCAGCACGTCCTTGCGGCCGCTCGCCCAGCTCACGACCTCCACCTGGGCCGGATGCACGCCCGTGAACAGCGTGCCGAGCGCCGCAGCCCACGGCGGCACGCCGAGCTCGCAGAGCAGCGAGAACATGCTCTGCAGAGCGAGCAACCACAAGGTGAGGCTGACCGCGTGCACCACGCCCGCGGTCAGCGCAGAGTCGGGTCCGGCGAGCGCGCTGATCCACGGGACGTCGAGCCAATACGACAACAGGTGCAGCGGGTGAAACGCCTCGAACTGCACGCTGCTGAACATGCGGCCCAGTGCCCCGAGGCTCGGGTGCTGCACGTCGGCGTTATCGATGATGAAGCGCGCGTCGTCCCAGCTGCGGGCAAACGGGTAGGGCAGCGCGCGCCCGAATGCCAGCAGCGGCAGGACTGCGACCGCGAGCCGCGCGAGCCGGCGGTCGTGAGAGGTGGCCATGGGCGCAGTCACTCGAGCGTGAGCGGATAGTGAACGACCATGTCCGGACCGTTGAAGGTACGAAAGCGGATGCCCGACGCCGCTTTGCGCAGGCACGCGCCACAGTCGCCTTGCGTTACACTGGACGGCCCGTTCAAGTTCACGGCGGTGACCTTGCCTTCGCCAGAAATGCGCAGTCCGAATGTGACCTTGCCGCGCACCGGCTCATCGCCCGCAGCCAAGATCAGGCAGCGCCGCACCTGGCCGAACACCGAGTCGAAGCCCTTCTCGATCTCGGTTCCGCGCAGCTGCTCTTCGCCGCCGGCGCTTCCGACGTTCAGGTTCTTGGGATCGTTTTCACCCAGATCGTCCCCGGTCAGGCTGTCTCCACTCGCTGCGGGACGCGTTTTCTTCGGAGCCGCCGCTCGCTTCTTACGCGCGCGCGCCGGTGCACCTTTGGCATCATCCGGCGGAGCGTCGGCGACGCCCGCTTCATCCGCGGGTGGTGCTTCGGGCTCCAGGCTGATATCGATCCAGCCCTGTTTGTACGAGAACAGCAAAGCGCCCCACAGTACGGACGCGACCCCAAAGCCTGCCAAAAATCTCCACACGCCGGCCTTATAACACGATGCGCGAACGCTACACCGAGACCTCAATCCCCAGGGCCGGGCGCCGGCGCGCGTGCGCACCAGGCCGGGCTGCTTCGCTGTGCAGCGCGCGATCGCGGCGGCGCGTGTCACTCGGGGTGCGTGTGCTGGGCGCGCTCGCGCTGCTGTTCGCGAGCGGTGTGCAGGCGCAGTCGGCGGATGCCGCCGATCCGAGCGATCCGCCGCGCATGTTGGGGCTGATCTCCGCCGGTGTGCCGCTGCGTTTGACGCTCGACAGCAAGCTGGATCAGAGCCGGATCGCGCCCGCCTACGGCAGCCTGCTTCTCGGTTACGCGCTGTCGGGCGAGCGCCTGCGGCACGGCTTCGGCGTGGGCGCGTCGTGGAACATGGGGCACGAGGGCGGCTACACCACGCCAGTGTACGCGGGCGATCAGATCACGCTGATGCCCAGCTACCTCGCGTATTACAGCTTGAATCCAGATGTATTCGGCATCGCCCACGTCGGCGTGCCGTTCCTCGTGCGCGGCGGGACGAGCCTCGGCTTCGAGATCGGTGCAGCGCTGGCGTACCGTGTGTTCGCTGGCAGCGGCGTATTCGCTGCGCTCAACCTCGACGTGTTTCGCGCCGTCGGCTTCAACTTGCTCGCCAGCCTGGAGCTCGGCGTGGTGATCGATTACGAGGTGTTGCCGTGAGGGCTCGCAAGCTGCTCATCATCGTCTGTGGCTTCTTCGCGCTCGCTGCTCCGACTCCGGGTGCGGTCGGCTCGTGTGGTTCGGACGAGCTGGATCGCCCCGCCGACTTCATGAGCTACTGCCAGAAGCGCGAGGAGCTGAGCTGCACGCGCAGGTTCCTGCGTCAGGAGATCACCGCCGAGGCGCGCGACATCTGCCGCTGGGACGCGGTGGACGCCTGCGGGCTGCGCTCGTTCCCGAGCGACTGCCGCCCCACGCGGCGTGAGACCGAGGCCTGCCTGCGCGCGCTGGCGTCGTTCGATACGCTGGACGTGGCCGAGGCCGATCTGAAGGAGTGCAAGACGGACGCGCTGTGCAAGGCCACTCCGAGCGACGAGGCCGAGGC
>Ga0190269_10000941_pt1 | contig 14267 bp, 12 predicted proteins | sample Popmic249IS_FD_133749 | JGI IMG/M metagenome (GOLD analysis project Ga0190269, IMG submission 133749) | Populus adjacent soil microbial communities from riparian zone of Blue River, Arizona, USA - 249 IS | ecosystem: Environmental > Terrestrial > Soil > Riparian zone | place: USA: Arizona...
GGTCGAACGGCAAGGTCGGCACGCGCAACTATGTCGGCGTCGTCACCAGCGTGAACTGCTCGGCGACGGTCGCCCGCTTCATCGCCGAGGAAGTGAACCGGTCCGGCCTGCTGAAGGATTATCCCGACGTCGACGGGGTCATCCCGCTGGTCCACTCCACCGGTTGCGGCATCGACTACAACGGCGAGACCTTCGAGGTCCTGAAGCGCACCACGTGGGGCTATGCCTGCAATCCCAACATGGCCGGCGTGCTCGTCGTCGGTCTCGGCTGCGAGGGCTTCCAGATCGCGCGCATGAAGCAGCTGTACGGCATCGAGGAGAGCGAGACGTTTCGCACCATGACCATCCAGGAGGTCGGCGGCACCCGGAAGACGATCGCTGCGGGCGTCGAGGCCGTGCGCGGCATGCTGGCCGTCGCCGCCAAGGCGAGGCGCGAAACCGTGCCCGCCTCGGAGCTGATGCTTGCCCTGCAGTGCGGCGGCTCGGACGGATACTCCGGCATCACGGCCAATGTGGCCCTGGGCGTCGCAGCCGACATCCTGGTCAGGAACGGCGGCACGGCGGTGCTGTCGGAAACGCCCGAGATCTACGGCGCCGAGCATCTGCTGACGCGGCGCGCCGTCTCGCGCGAGGTGGGCCAGAAGCTCGTCGACATCATCCACTGGTGGGAGGACTACACCGCACGGGCCCGCATGAGCATGGACAACAACCCGAGCCCGGGCAACAAAGCCGGCGGCCTCACCACCATCCTCGAGAAGTCGCTCGGCGCCGCCGCGAAAGGCGGCTCGACGCCGCTCAAGGCCGTCTACCACTACGCGGAGCCGATCACCGAGAAGGGCTTCGTGTACATGGACACGCCCGGCTACGATCCCGTGGCCGCGACGGGGCAGGTGGCCGGCGGCTGCAATCTGCTCGCCTTCACCACGGGTCGTGGGTCGGCCTACGGCTGCAAGCCGACGCCGTCCCTCAAGCTCGCCACCAACTCCGAGATCTATCGCCACATGATCGACGACATGGACATCAACTGCGGCGATATCGTCGAGGGCGTTTCCATCGAGGCCAAGGGGCAGGAGATCTTCGACACGCTGTTGCGCGTGGCCTCCGGCGAACGCACCAAGTCGGAGCAGTTGGGCTACGGCGATGCCGAGTACGTGCCCTGGCAGATCGGCGCCACGATGTGAGCGCGCTTTTGCCGCCTCCCCGGCGGCAGGGGGCATCGCCGCGCTCTGACCTCACCGTCCGTTGTTGCTGGCCTCGCGGGCCGGCGCGGGCGGTGTGACGGAAACGGTGCCGCCGCCCCACAGGCTCGCGATCGACCTGCGCCGGCCTGTGTCGATGCTCACCGAGGCCGTCATGCCGGCGCGCAGGGCGGGTTCGTCCGGGCGCTCGACGAGCCGCAGGCGCACGGGCAGCCTCTGCACCACCTTGACCCAATTGCCGGACGCGTTCTGCGGCGGCAGGATCGCGAACTCCGCGCCGGTCGCCGGACTGATGCTCTCGACCACGGCATCCCACACGATGCCCGGATAGATATCGAGCACCACCGTGGCCTTCTGGCCGACGCCGACGTTGGTGAGATCCGTCTCCTTGAAGTTCGCCTCCACCCAGGGCCGACGCTCGACCACGATGGAGAACAGCGGCGTCTGCGGCTTGATCTGCTCGCCGGGCTGCGCCTTGAAGTTGACGACGGTACCGCTGCGCGGCGCGCGGATCTCGGTGAACTTGAGGTCGAGCCGCGCACGATCGCGCGTGGCCATCTTCTCGCGCACGACGGCGTACTCGTCGGTGGGGCGGTCCGGATTGCCGCCCAGCGACGCCTCCACCCGGGCAATGCGCTCGCGCAGCATGACCGCCCGGTCCCGCGCCTGCAGGGCATCGGCATCGGCCTGCTCGAGCCGGGTGGCGGGGCTGGCGCCGCGCGCTGCCAGATCGTGCTGACGCTTGGCCTGCGCCTCGAGATAGGCGAGCCGGCTCTCGGCCTCGCGGTGCTCGGCCTTGGTCTCGCGCAGGCTCACCTTCACCTGCTCGACCGTGGCGCGGGCGGAATCGAGTTCCGCCTCCGCCTTGGCCAGCGCCAGGCGATAGGGCTCCGGATCGAGCATGACCAGCACATCGCCCTCCTCGACGCGCGCATGATCGCGAATGTTGAGCTTGATGATGCGGCCCTGCACTTCGCTCGCCATCTGCACGATATCGGTCTTGACGAACGCGTTCTCCGTGGTGGCGTAGCGGCCACCGCTGAGCCAGAACATGGCGGCCGCGACGATCGTCAAGGCCGGCAGCCCCCAGACGAGCAGCACGCGGCCGTAGCGCCGCAAGACGAGCGCCTGGATCTCGTGCCAACGCATCCGCCGCAGACTTGCGAGATGCCGCCTCATGACAGCACCTCCGCCTCGGATGCGCGCGCCCGCCGCCGCAGGGCACGACGGGCGGCAGATACGCCGTTCGCCGCCGTGGCCGGCTTGCTGCGCGCCGGTGCCGGCGGCTCGGCCAGCTCCAGCACGCGGGCCTTCATGCGCGCGAGCAGCCGCCCGAGGTGCGCCACCTCCTTGGGCGCCAGGCCGTGCAGCGCATCGTCGACGGTCGCCTCTGCCACCCGCCAGATGCGCTTGTGCACCTTCTCCGCCTCGGGCGTCAGGTAGACGCGATTGACGCGCCGGTCGCCCTTGGCCACGCGCCGCGTCACCCAGCCTTTCGCTTCCAGCCGGTCGATGAGCCGCCCCGCGGAGGCGCGCTCGATCTCCATCATGTCGGCGAGTTCCGACTGCGACGCCCCTGGCCGGCGATGCAGGCGGGTCAGCAGCAGCCATTGCGCGCGCGTGAGGCCCAGATCGCGCACGCGCCTGTCGAACACGGTGCGCATCAGGCGCGCCACGTCCGAGATCATCACGCCGATATTGTCATCTTCCGTGGTCATATGGCCTCGAAGCTAGCGCGGGCGCAATTGGTAAGCTAGGCTACATTCGCTCAACATACCATTGCTTGGGATATCACCGTAAATGGATGCCGATGCTGCAGCGCGGCAATTGACCCCCGGTCAGCGCTACCTGATCCTGTTCAATACGGTGCTTGCCTCGTCGCTGTATTCGACGGCGCTTCTCACGACGTCGACCATCCTGCCGCAGATGCAGGGCGCGATGTCCGCCACCCAGGACGAGATCGCCTGGGCGATGACCTTCAACATCCTGGCCACGGCCATCGTCACGCCGATGACGGGCTGGCTCACCGCCCGCTACGGCTCGAAGTACGTCATGGGCTTCGGCATCCTGGTGTTCTCCCTAGCCACCATGATGTGCGGCCTGGCGCAGTCGCTGGAGATGCTGGTGATCTGGCGGGTGGTGCAGGGCGGCAGCGGCGCGCCGATCGTACCGCTGTCGCAGACCATCCTGCTCAACTCGTTCCCGCGCGAGCAGCAGCCGATGGTGCTGTCCATCTACGGCATGGCCGTGGGCGTGGCACCGGTGATCGGGCCCGTGCTCGGGGGCTATCTGGCCGAGGCCTACAGCTGGCGATGGGCATTCCACATGCTCGTGCCCGTCGGCCTCATCGGCTTCGTCGGCCTGATGCTGACGCTGAAGAACGACCGGCACGAAGGCCGCGTGCAGCTCGATTGGACGGGCTTCCTCGCCCTCACGGTCGCCATGTCCGCGATCCAGCTGGTGCTGGCGCGCGGCGTCCGGCTGGACTGGTTCGAGTCGACGGAGATCGTGCTCGAGTGCGTGATCGGCGCGGTGGCGTTCTATGTCTTCGTCACCCACTGCCTCACGGCCGACCGGCCGTTCCTGAACCTGCGCCTGCTCAAGGATCGCAACTACGCGATCGGCCTCGTGCTCGTGACCATCTACGGCATGCTCAATTTCACGCCGATGGTGCTGCTGCCGCCGCTGCTGCAGCAGTACGCCGGCTACCCGGACGCGCTCGTCGGCGAGGTGATCGGCGCGCGCGGCGCCGGCATGACGGTCGGCTTCCTCACCGCGGGCCTGATGAGCCGCTTCGATCCGCGCCTCGGCATGGCCGTCGGCTTCTCCATCCAGACGCTCACCGGCTTCACCATGCTGAGCTTCGATCTCAATGTGCCGCTCTGGATGCTGATCGCCACCAGCGTGGTGCAGGGCTTCTCGGTGGGCGTGATCTGGGTGCCGCTGTCCGTGGTGGCGTTCGACACGCTGCGTCCGGAGGACAGGGCGGAGGCGTCGTCGGTCTTCCATCTGCTGCGCAACATCGGATCGAGCTTCTTCATCTCGCTCTCGATCGCCGAGATCGTGCGCACCACGGGCGTCAACTACCAGCGCATGACGGAAATGATCACGCCCTACAATCCGACGCTGTCGATGCCGTGGCTGACGGGCGGCTGGGTGTTCGATACGCCCGCGGGGCTCGCCAAGGTGGCGGGCGAGATCAACCGGCAATCGGCGATGATCGGCTATCTCAACGCCTTCGTCATGTATACGGCGGCATCGGCCGCGGCCGTGGTTTTGGTGCTTGTCGTGCGCCGCAGGAAGCCGCAGGCGCTGCCGGCTTGAGGAAGCTAGACCTTGCGACGCAGGCTCGGCTTGACTGCCGGCCGCACCGCACTCACCACCTGCGCGCGCGTCGGCGGCTTGCGCACCGGCTCGGCCGTGAACCGCACCCCGATCTCCCCCGGGCGCCGCCACACGACTTCACACGCGACCTCGAGGCCGTCGAGTTCGATGAGCAGGTCGAAGCTGTCGGGGATCTGCGCCACGTCGTCGACGCGCAGACGCGCGCCGGTGTCGGAGAAGTCACGTACGGTGCAGTTGTGCGTGATGAAGCGGTTGCTCCAGGCGATCAGTCCGGCCTTCAGCATCCGGCGTCGGGCGCCGGCCCTGTTTTCGTCGCCGATCTTGTGCAAATCGCCTGCCATTTCAATCCACGCGAAAACGAGCGACGGAGGAATATCGATCGCTCATCGGAGCTGCCGCGCACCAGCTTTATCCATGGCGGCTTGAGCAATGGTTAAGGCCGGCGCCATCACGCGATGGCACCGGCACAACTGGTCAAGGAAGTCCGAACGCCCGGATCAGGCCTTGCGGCAGGTGTTGATGCCGAGCAGGGCATAGGGCGGGCACCAGCCCATGAGGGCCGTGCCGAGCGGGATCAGGCCCAGCCACCCCCAGGGCGTCTGCGGGCCGACGAAGACGATCGCAATCAGCGCCAGGCCGACGACGGCGCGGACGACGCGTTCCAGATTACCGATGTTTTGGGTCATGACTGCCTCTCCTTGGCGCGATTGCCATGCACAAGGTAGCGCTTCAGGCAGGTTGTATCTGTGACTTTGTCACGGAGCAGGCCGCTTCTCTTCCGCAGATGCCGGGCCCAGTGTTTCTGTGCAGCGCAGCAGACCGGCAATCGCTCGCCTCCACAGGCGCCACGCAATCGCGTTGGCGGCACACCGCATGTCGTGTAAGACCCTCCGCCGTGCATGCCCCCTGAGCGCGCGCCCTGTCCCTGATCCCGAGACGAGAGGCCTGCCATCACCCCGGAACTTGCCGACCGCTCGTCACGAGACGCGGCCCTCACGCTGGCCCTGGCGCTTCCGGGCGACGTCCTTCTCTACCTGCTGTTGCCTCTCTACGCGCGGGACTTCGGCATTTCGCTGTTCGAGGCCGGCATGCTGCTGGCCGCCAACCGCCTGATCCGCATCGTCGGCTATGGCGCGGTCGCCAACCTCTACGCCCGTCGCGGTGCACGCTGGGCCTGCCTGATCGCGTGCGCCGGGTCGATCCTCTCGACCCTCGGATACGGGGTCCTGTCCGGCTTCTGGGCGCTGTTGCTGGTGCGGCTCATGTGGGGGCTGTCGTTTGCGACCCTGAACATCGCCAACCAAGCGCTCCCCACGGCGTGCCTGGATGGCGCCGCCGCACGATCCGGCCGCGCCCGCAGCATCGTCGCCGTGGGCCCGATGCTATCCCTGATCGCGGGCGCCGCGCTGGCCGAGACCCTTGGGCCGCGCCCCGTGTTCATCGTCCTCGCCCTCGTCGCCTTGGCCGCTCCGGTGTTCGCAGCGCGCCTGCCGCAGACCACGGAAGCCTACCATCGGGCGCCGGCGCGCCTCTCGATGCCCGAGCCGATCAGCCTCTGGTCATTCTCGATGGGCTTCGCCCTGGATGGCATCTTCGTGTTCGGCTTGTCCCTCATCGCCGCGCAGAGCATGCCGCAGGGCGCTGTCGTGGCCGCGGGCGCGGCGATGGCCCTTCGCTACGTCTCGGAGATCGTGCTGTCGGCACCGGGCGGCAGCCTCGCCCAGCGCATCGGACCGCGGCGCCTGCTGATCCTGCTGTCGTTCTGCACCGCCGGCTCGCTGGCTCTCCTGGGCGCCAGCGGCGTGCTGTTGTGGGCCGCGGTGATCGTCACGGTGATCCTGCGCGCGCTCTTGCAGCCGCTGCCGGGCCCGGTCGTGGCGCTGTCGTTTCCTGGGCCCGAGCGCGTGCGGGCTCTGTCCCGGCAGGCGACATGGCGCGACATCGGCGCAGGCTCGGGGCCTCTCGCGGCGGGCCTTCTGTTCCCGCTGATGCCCGCCTTCGCGGTGTTCGCCTTGTCCGGTGGACTGCTCGCCGGCGCCACGGCACTGCTGCTGCGCGAGCGCCGGAACACCGCGACGCCCGGCGGAACGTAATCGCGAGGCCGCAATTCTGTCACCATACTCGGGAAAGCGTGTCGCTTGACGTATGCACGATTGAGCCGCCCGGCGAATGGCACTATGATTCGCAGGTGAGTTCGGCGTCTTGCAAAGCGCGTCTTTCACGGTTTGCTAGGGACGGCAATGGCAAGACAAGATCAGGTTGCAGCAATCCCGGTCAGACGAGGCGCCAAGGGCCGGCTCGAGGTGCTGCTCGTAACCACGCGCGAGACGCGGCGCTGGGTGGTGCCCAAAGGCTGGCCTCTGCCGCGCCGTCCCGATCACGAGGCTGCGGCCGTCGAAGCCTGGGAAGAAGCCGGCGTGCGCGGCATGGTGCACAGCGACCCCGTCGGGACCTTCGACTACGACAAGCGGCAGAAATCGGGGTCCGTGCCGGTTCGCGTCTCGGCCTACCTGATGGAAGTGACCGAGGAAGCCAGCACCTGGCCCGAGGCTTCGCAGCGCAAGCGCGCATGGTTCAGCGCCGAGGAAGCGTCCGAAGCCGTGAGCGAGGATGGCCTGAAGGACCTGTTGCGCGGTCTGGGTCGCTGACCGGTCGCGCTGTCGCGCATCTCGACATCGGCCGCGCGTCGACTTCTTGACGCAAATTGACCTCCTGACGCACGAAGGGCGCGCCTTGCGACGCGCCCCAAGCGACGAACGGAAACCTCGCCCGAATTAGCGGCGATGGTGGTGGTGATGGCCACCCCAGTGGTGTCCGCGATGCCCGCCACCACCGAAGTAGAACCCGATACCGGGACCATAGCCATAGCCCGGGCCCCAGCCGTTGTAATAGGCGTAGGGATAGGCGCGGCGGACATAACGACGGCAATACAGCTTGCCGTGGCTGCGCCAGCAACGGCGGCCGTAATGCGCCTTCTCGACATTCGAGGGCACATCGGCGGCGACACCCGCCCCCGGGCTCGGAGCGGCGTGGGCCGGCAGAGCGAACAACGCGATGAGGCCCAATCCGGCGAGACTGAGTGTGGCGTTCCTGATCATGGTACTGTTTCCCTTTCTGGCCAAACTTGACCGGCTGCTTCTAAAACCGGCAAGGGTTCGCCCCCGTTCCATCTTTGCTGCTGGAAATGCCTCGTTGCTGTGCGCTTCAAGGCTGAATCCCGCGGTACCGCAGGCAAACGCGCCTCATCGCAGTCGCGAGATTGATCGAGATCAAAGGCGGCGCCCTGGTTCCGAGCGGAAATTTTCACGCTCAAGCCTGGGGAGAAAAACAATGCGTGAATTCTTTGCAGCAGCCGTGATCGCCGCTCTCTTCATCGGGGCCGCGATCTGGGTGGCGTGACGCGACCCGCCTCGATGCGGCGCAGGAAAGCCTGCGCCGCAGCGGGGTTTCTAACCTTTGCCGCAGAAATAAAGAACACGAACGCATCGCCGCGCTTGGCCCAGCCGCGGGCGGTCTTGGCGAGGCTGTCGAGTTCCGCGTTGGGCAGTCCTTGCTTGAGGCGTTCCCGCGCCGTCATGATGCGCGCGTAGGTGAACGGCGCCGTCGCCGAGACGATCTTCGGATAGGTCTCGCTCTCGGCGTGCACGATGGCGACGCCACGCTTGCGTGCGAGTTCGACGAAGGCCTCGCATGCGAAGCTGTCGTGGCGGGCTTCGATCGCGTGCCTCAGCGGCAAGCCCTCGATCGCATCCGGCAGCAGGGCGAGGAACGCCTCCATCTCCGCCGCGTCGAACGCCTTCGTCGGCGCCAGCTGCCAGTTGATGGGGCCGAGCTTATCGCCGAGTTCGACCAGCCCTTGCTGCAGGAACTTCTGGATGGACGGCGCGGCCTCCGGCAGCCGCTTGCGGTTGGTGGCAAAGCGCGACGCCTTGATGGCGAACACGAAGCCGTCCGGCGTCTCGTCGCGCCAGCGGGCCCAGGTGGCGCGCGGAAAGCTCGAGTAGTAGGTGCCGTTGATCTCGATCGCCGTGAGCGCGCGCGATGCGAATTCGAGTTCGCGCTTCTGCGGCAAGCCTTCCGGATAGAACACGCCGCGCCAGGGCTCGAACGTCCAGCCGCCAACGCCTGCGAAGATCCGTCCGGCCATGCGTCCAGCCCTCCTGTCTGTCTCACACCAACGCTGGCGCCCACCCGCGGTTCAGCCTACTTCGTCGGTTTGCCGGTGATGACGCGGGCGCCGTTGGCGACGCGATCGCTGGGATGCAGGATGACGCGCGCGCCCGGCGCCAGTCCGCCCTTCACCTCGGCCACGTCGGCGTTGCGTTGGCCGATCTCCAGCGACGTGAGCCGTGCCCTGCCCCGGTCCATCACGAACGCGGCCCAGCCGTCGCCGTGGCGGAACAGCGAGCTGATCGGCAGGCGCAACGCGTCCTTGGTCTCGTAGGTGACGATCTTGGCCATGACCCGGAACGCATGCCCGAGCTTGCCGGCCTCGGCCGGCGGCTCCACGAGCCGCAGGATGGTGCGCACCCGCTGCTCCTCGATGCCGAGAGCAGAGACCTTGGTGAAGCCCGCGGGCTCGATCCGCGTCACGATCGCCCGCAGCGGCGGCACACCCCAGCTCTCGATCACGGCGGCGCTGCCTTCGCGCACCTTCACGGCGTCGGCCGAGAGGAGATCGACGACGATCTCGAGATTGGCCGGGTCGCCGATTTCCAGGAGCGGCGTGCCCGCGGCCACGACCCGTTCGCTCTCCTGCAGGATGCGCAGCACGCGGCCACTGACGGGCGCCTTCACGTTGAAGCAGCAGCCGGGGGCCACCTCGCCCTTCACGGCCTCGTCCGGCGGCGTCGTCCGGGCCTGCGCGCTTTCCAGCTCGCGCTTGCGCACCTCGACGTTGGCCTCGGCCCGGGCGCGCGCGGCCTTTCGCGTATCGACGTCGATGCGGGCGCGCTCCAGCGTCCGCTCCGGCACCGTGTTGGAGCCAGCCAGCGTCTGCGCACGCCGCAGCTCGCTCTCGGCGAACTGCAGTTCGGCGATGGTGGCGCGGGCCTCGGCTTCCGCGAGCGCCAGGGCGGCCTTCTGCGCTTCGATCTGCGCCTCGAGTTCGCGCATGGTGCGGACATCGAGGAACGGCGGCGCGGTGGGCTCGAAGATGGCGACGGTGTTGACGTCCTTGCGCACGGCGTCACCGGCTTCGAGCATCATGCGCACCACCTTGCCGGTGACGGGCGCCGAGACCGTATACATGTCCTTGATGCGCGTCCGGCCCTCCTCCTCGACGCTGACCCGCATCGGGCCCTTCTCGATGACGGCGCTTTCCACCGCGATCGCCTTCGGCCAGAGCGCCCAGCCGAGAGCGAGCAGGACCGCACCCGCAGCCATCGCCATCAGCGTGCGCTTCATTTCGAGCGAGAGCGTGAGGCGCATGGTCCCTCCTAATCCCTGGTCTTGAGCACGGCGATGAGGTCGAGATTGTCCACGCGCCGCCGCACGATGAGAGCCGACCCGGCCGCTGCCAACAGCACGATCAGGCTCGACTTGGCGTAGGTCGCCCGGGCGATCGTGAACGGCACGCGATAGAGGTCGCTCGAGAACGACTGCACCAGCAGCCATCCGAATCCGTAGCCGAGGAGCCAGCCCAGCGGCATGGCGATCAGCGTCAGGATCGCGAGTTCCGTCAGCAGCACGCGCGACACCTCGGCCCGGGTGAAGCCCAGCACGCGCAGGGAGGCGAGCTCGCGCGCGTGCTCCGACAGCTGGATGCGGGCGCTATTGTAGACCACGCCGAAGGCGATCACCACGGCGAGCGCGACGTAGACCGTGACCGAGTAGGTGATGTTCTGCGCCAGCGTCTCGCGGAACCGCTTCAGCGCATTGCGCTGCAGCCCGATCGAGCTGATGCCGGGCGTCGACTTGATGGCGGCGAACAGCGCCGCCTGCTGCGCGGTGTCGTAGGCAATGTGCACGCCTGTCAGGCGCGGCCCGTACATGAGCGCATCCAGAGCCGAGATATCCATGAAGGCGGTGAGGCCGAAGTAGCCCTCGATGACGTCGCTCACGGGCACGAAACGCGTTTCCCGGCGGCCCTCGAGGATCTTCACCTCGACGATGTCGCCGCGCTTCACCTTCAGGATCTCGGCCACGCGCGCGTTCACCACCAGCCCCTCGGGCGGCAGCGACACGGGATCGAAGCTGCGATCGAGCACGCGCGACAGGTCCATGCCCTTGGGCTTGCCGATGATCGACAGCTGCCGCCGCGCCGCCCCGTTGGCGAGCTCCACCGATATGGAGCGGAAAGGCTCGGCCCGCAGCACGCCCGGCAGCTGGGCAACGGCCGCCAGCGCCGGCGGCCCCTTCTCCTGCGTGAAGGTGAGGGTGGCGTGCTGCCGATCGGTGCGGAAGAAGGCGACGTCGATCATCAGGTCGATGCTGTCGAACGACAGCCACGCCGTCACCAGCAAGGCGACGCTCATGGCGATGCCGAGGCACGTCATGGCGGCCCGCACGGGTTTGCGCACCATGTGGCGCAAGCTCATGATCGTGAGCTGCGAGAAACCGGAGATCAGCTCCCCCAGCCCGCCCAGCCGATTGTAGCGCTGCGGCGCGGGGGGCTGCATGGCGATGGCGGGCGCCAGCTGCAGAACGGACCACACCGCCTTCAGCGCCCCCGCGATCGCCGCGATCACCGTCACGAAGGCCGCGATGGCGTAGATGTCGGCATCGTGCCAGAAGATGAGGAACGGGAAGTGGAAGAACTGCTGGTACAGCCGCGTCAGTCCCTCGCCGATCCAGGTGCCGACCAGGAAGCCGATGACGATGCCCACGAACGTGATCAGCAGCACCAGCTTCACGTAGTGCATCGCGATCGCCAGCTGCCCGTAGCCCAGCGCCTTCAAGAGCCCGATCTGCTCGCGCTCCAGGGCGATCATGCGCGACAGCGTCATGTTGATGAGGAAGGCCGAGACCAGCAGGAAGATCGGCGGAATGACGCGGCGCAGGGCATCCAGCTGCCGCAGCTCGGCATCAAGGAAGGCGTGTGACAGCTGGTCCTTGCGGCCGACCGCGCCGGTGCCGCCGTAACGCGCCAGCACATCGTCGATGACCTTGATCGCCTGCGCCTCGACCGTCCCCGGCACCAGCTTCACCGACACGTCGTTGAAGGCGCCATCGAGGTCGAACAGGGCCGCCAGCGCCTTCTCCGACATCCACACCACAGCGAAGCGGCGATCGTCGGGCATCAGGTCGCCGGGGCCCAGCGCGTAGATGAACTCGGGCGACAGTGCCAGGCCCACGATCTTGAGGGTGCGCTTGCGGCCGTTGATGAGCGCCTTGAAGGTGCCGCCGATGCCGAGCTTGTGCGCCTTCGCGAAGGCCTCGTTGACCGTCACCTCGTCCGAATGCTCCCAGGCGGGCAGGCGGCCCTCGCGCAGATGCATCCGGTTGAGCACCGGCGGGCGCAGATCGGGCACGGACAGCACCCGCGCGGTCGCGGGCTCCGCCAGGCCTTCCACGTCGAGCAGCGCCAGCTCGGAGATCCGGGTCTCGACCATCGCCACGCCGGGGATATCCGCCAGGCGCTCCCGGACCGAGAGGGGCGCGCGCCGCACCTGGGCGAAGATGTCCGCGAAGGCATAGCGCTGGTAGTAGGCACTGCGCGTCTCGTAGAGCGAGCGATAGGCCCCGCTCGCCATCACGAAGGTGGCGACGCCGGAAGCCATCACCAGCGCGATCGCCAGCGTCTGCGCCCACATGCGGCGCAAGTCGCGCAACAGCTTCCGGTCGAGCATCCGCATCACCAGGTCAGCTCCGAAGGCGATCGCTGCGTGGCATTGGTGCTCACCGCCGTGATGCGGCCATCGCCGAACATGAGCACGCGGTTGGCCATTTCGCGGATGGCGGCGTTGTGCGTGATGAGCACCGTGGTGGTGCCGAGCGTGCGGTTCACGTGCGCCAGCGCTTCCAGCACCTTGATGCCGGTCTTGCTGTCGAGTGCGCCGGTCGGCTCGTCGCACAGCAGCACGTCCGGCTGCTTGGCGATGGCCCGCGCGATCGCGACCCGCTGCTGCTCGCCGCCCGACATCTGCGCCGGAAAGTGATCCATCCGCGACCCGAGCCCCACCAGCTCCAGCGCCGTCTCGGCCTTCATCGGCGTCTTGGCGATCTCCGTCACGAGCCCCACGTTCTCGCGGGCCGTGAGCGAGGGGATGAGGTTGTAGAACTGGAACACGAAGCCGACATGGTCGCGCCGGTAGGCGGTGAGACCGGCATCGTCGAGCTGCGTGAGGTTGCGGCCGCGGAACAGCACGGTTCCCGATGTCGCGTGATCGAGCCCGCCCAGGATGTTGAGCAAGGTCGACTTGCCCGATCCGGACGGCCCCAGCAGAACCACCAGTTCGCCGGCATAGAGATCGAGATCCACGCCCGCCAAGGCGTGAACGACGATTTCGCCGTTGCGGTAGCTTTTGGTCAGGCCTCGCGCCTGGAAGACGATGTCGGCCATGTGGGGGGCTCGCGTTCCAGGTCTCGACTGGTTCCGTGGAGCTAGATGCTCTAGACGACCATAGCTTTGCGCAAGATCAAAAGCTGGAGAAGACGGCCATGTAGGGTCGAGGCCGACGCCTTTCCGAACGGCAACGCTTGTGCTCCCTGATACAGGACGACAGCCGACATGGCCACCGACGCGCATCATCGGCCGCATCTCAAGCGGACGCTCTCTCTCTGGCAGGCGACACTCTACGGTCTCGGCGTCACCATCGGTGCCGGCATCTACGTGATGGTCGGCGTGGCGGCACAGCGGGCCGGGATGCAGGCGCCCATCGCCTTCCTGCTGGCGGCCCTTCTGATGGCGCTGTCGGCGGCATCGTTCGCCGAACTCTCGGCGCGCCTGCCTGTCGCCGCCGGCGAGGCCGAATACGTCCGCCATGCCTTCGGCTCGCAGACCATGGGCGCCATCGTCGGCCTGCTGGTGGTGGCCATCGCGATCGTATCGGCGGCGGCCATCAGCGTCGGGGCCAGCGGCTACATCGGCGCCTTCCTGCAGATCCCTCCGGCGATCATCATCGCGGCTGTGGTGGTGCTGATGGGAGCCATCGCGGCGCTGCGGGTGAGCGAGGCGGTGGGGCTCGCGGCGCTCATGACGCTGATCGAGATGGGTGGCCTCCTGCTGATCGTCGGGCACGGCCTCGTCTCGAACACGGGACCGGGGCTCGATCTCGTAACGCGCCTGCCCGAGGCGGTGCCGCACGGCATTACGGCGCTGGTGGGCGTCATCGCGGCGGTGCCGCTCGCCGTGTTCGCCTTCATCGGCTTCGAAGGCCTGGCGAACATCGCCGAAGAGGTGCGCGATCCGCAGCGCACGCTGCCCCGCGCCATCTTTCTCACGCTGATCCTGTCGACCATTCTCTATCTGCTCGTGCTGTGGGTCTCCCTGACGAGCATCCACCACACGGAACTCGCAGCCTCGAAGGCGCCGCTATCGCGCGTGTTCGAGGAACTGACCGATGCGCCGCCGGCCGTCATGAGCGCCATCGCCATCGTCGCGACGCTCAACGGCATCATCGTGCAGGTGATCATGGCCTCGCGCGTGCTGTACGGCCTGGCCAGCCAGGGCAGCCTGCCGGCCGTGCTCGCGCAGGTGAACAGGCGCACCTCCACGCCGCTCGTCGCCACGGCCCTGGCGACCACGATCGTGCTGGTGCTGGCCGTGACGCTTCCCCTGCA
>Ga0190269_10000942_pt1 | contig 14266 bp, 11 predicted proteins | sample Popmic249IS_FD_133749 | JGI IMG/M metagenome (GOLD analysis project Ga0190269, IMG submission 133749) | Populus adjacent soil microbial communities from riparian zone of Blue River, Arizona, USA - 249 IS | ecosystem: Environmental > Terrestrial > Soil > Riparian zone | place: USA: Arizona...
CACCATCTTCTTTTTCTTGCTCGGATCCGCGCCGGCCTTGGCCGCGAGCACCTTGTTCTCGATCACGTGCTCCGGCGCCTGCGCCACCACGTGGCCTTGTGTGTCGTAGCCGCGACGCCCCGCGCGGCCGGCGATCTGCTTGAGCTCCCGCACGGACAACCGCCGCGTGCCCTCACCGTCGTACTTGCACAGCTTCGTGAACAGCACCGTGCGAATTGGCACGTTGATGCCGACGCCGAGCGTATCGGTGCCGCAGATCACGGCGAGCTTGCCCTGCTGCGTGAGCCGCTCGACCAAGCGCCGGTACTTCGGCAAGAGTCCGGCGTGGTGCAAGCCGATGCCTTGCAAGAGGCAGCGCTTCAAGTCCTTGCCAAAGGGCGTGTCGAAGCGAAACCCGACCAGCGCCTCGGCGATCTGCTTGCGCTGCTCCTTTGTGACCACCGACAGGCTGGTCAGCGCTTGCGCCAGCTCCACGGCCTCGCGCTGCGAGAAGCTGACGATGTAGATCGGCGCCTTGGCGTTCTCGATCAGCTTCTCGATGGTCAGCGTCAGCGGCGTCTCTTGATAGATGAACTCGAGCGGCACCGGCCGCTGCTCCGAGGTCACTACGCTCACTTCGGCGCCCGTGATCCGCTGGATGCTCTCGTTGATCGCCGTCATGTCGCCGAGCGTCGCGCTCATGAGCAGGAACTGCGCCTCGGGCAGCGTGAGCAGCGGCACCTGCCAGGCGATGCCGCGGTCGGGATCGGAGTAGAAATGGAACTCGTCCATGACCACCGCGTCCACGTCGGCTTTGTCCCCCTCGCTGAGCGCGAGGCTCGACAGGATCTCCGCGGTGCAGCAGATGATGGGAGCGTCGCGGTTGATGCTCGCGTCGCCGGTCATCATCCCGACGTTCTCGGGACCGAGCACGTCGCACAGCTCGAAGAACTTCTCGCTGACCAGCGCCTTGATCGGGAACGTGTAGTAGCCGCGCCCGCCGGTCGCGAGCTGGCCGAACATGAGCGCAGTCGCGACCAGCGACTTGCCTGAGCCCGTCGGCGTCGCGAGCACGACGTGCTTGCCCGCAAACAGCTCGAGGATCGCTTCCTCTTGCGCCGGATACAGCTCCAGCTTGCGCTCGCTCGCCCAGGTAAGAAACGCATCGAGCAACGCGTCGGGGTCGGCCCGGCGTTCATACAGCTCGAGAGCACGCTTACCGAGCGAACCGATGTCAGCCTGCGAGGTCATCAATCAAACACGACGGTCTTGTTGCCGCATACGAGCACGCGGTCTTCGAGGTGCACGCGCACGGCGCGCGATAGCACGATGCGCTCGAGGTCGCGGCCCTTGCGCACCATGTCCGCGACGTAGTCTCGGTGCGAAACCCGGGTGACGTCCTGCTCGATGATGGGGCCTTGGTCGAGCTCCTCGGTCACGTAGTGCGCGGTCGCGCCGATGATCTTCACGCCGCGCTCGTAGGCCTGGTGGTACGGCTTACCGCCCACGAACGCCGGCAGGAACGAGTGGTGGATGTTGATCATGCGCTCCGGGTAGCGCGCGCACAGCTCGGGGCTTATCACCTGCATGTAGCGCGCGAGGATCACGAGGTCGATCCGCTCGCGCTCGAGCAGCTCGGTGATGCGAGCTTCCTGCGCGGCCTTGTCCGTGGCTTGAGCGCCGGCGGCGTCGCGGCTTCCGACAGGGAAGCAGTGGAACGGGATGCCGTACACCGCCGCGGCGGGCGCGAGGTCCGGGTGGTTGCTGACGATGATCGGGATCTCGCAGCGCAGCTCGCCCGCACGGTGGCGCCACAGCAGATCGTGCAAGCAGTGGTCGTACTTGCTGACCAGGATCGCGACGCGCGGCGGCTTGTCACCGTACGCGATGCGGTAGGTCATCTTGAAGCGGCCGGCGACCTCGGCGATGGCGCGCTCGAAGGCGTGGCGATCGGTGTGCAGCTCGCGCAGGTCCATGCGGATGCGCTGGAAGAAGAGGCCCGCGCTCGAGTCCGTGTGCTGGTCGGCGTCGATGATGTTCACGCCGTGGCCGTACAAGAGCTGCCCGAGCGCGGCCACGAGGCCTTTGCGATCGGGGCACGACACCAACAGCGTCGCGGTCTGGTTTTCGTCGGGTTGACTCATGGCCAGCCGGCCGAAGCTAGCAGCAGGGTGTCGAGGAACACCACCCTGTTAGCGCGCAGCAAAGGTCAGCGGCAACGCGCCCGCGCGCACGACGATCGGTGTTTCCGAGGTGACATCGACGATGGTCGAGGGCGCCCCGCCGGGTGGCAGGCCGGGCACGATGCCCCCGAGGCCCGCGCCAAAGGCGGCGCGCAGCTCGGCCTCCGTCGACAGCGGCGGCTGCCCGCTGATGTTGGCGCTGGTCGCCGTGAGCGGCCCGCCGAACGCGCGCACCAGCTCGAACGCCGGGCTCGGTCCGGGTACGCGGACGGCGACCGTACCGTCCTTCTGGACGCCCGCTGGCACGTGCGAGCGGGCGCGCATCACGAGCGTGAGCGGACCCGGCCAGTGCTGCTCGGCGAGCCTTCGCGCGAGCGGTGTCATCTCCGTGACGAGCTCGAGGGCGACCTCGAGGCTCGGGACGATCAAGCCGATGGCCTCGCTCGCGGGCCTGCGCTTGATGGTGCTGACGCGACCGATCGCCTCGGCATCGAGCGCGTCCGCGAGGAGTCCCATCTGAGTCTCGGTCGGGCAGGCGACAACCGCCCCTGCCCTGAGCAGCTCGACGAACGCGCGCATGGCTAGCGCCGCTTGCCCCGCGCGTGATGACCGATATCGCGGCGGTACTGCATGCCGTCGAACGCGATGCGAGCCACCGCTTCATAGGCGCGCTCGGCGACGGCGTCGATGTCGGCGCCCTTGGCGGTGACCGCGAGCACCCGGCCGCCGGACGTCACGATCGTGTCGCCGTCGCGACCATGTTCGAGCCGCGTACCCGCGTGCAGTACCTGCACGTCCGCCAGCTGCGCCGCCGCGTCCAGCCCACGGATCACGCGGCCCTTCTCGTAGCTCCCCGGATAGCCGCCGGCGGCGAGCACGACGCACAGCGCGCAAGGCGCCTTCCAGCTGAGCTTCACGGTGTCGAGCTTGCCCTGCGCGCACGCGCGCATGAGCGCGAGCAGATCGCCATCGAAGCGCGCGAGCAGCACCTCGGTCTCGGGATCACCGAAGCGCGTGTTGTACTCGAGCACGTAGGGCTCGCCGCGATCGATCATCAAGCCGATGAACAGCACGCCACGAAACGGGATGTTGTCCTTGCGCAGGCCGGCGACGGTCGGCGCGACGACCTTATCGAGGATCTTGCGCTCGACCTCGGCCGTGACCACCGGCGGCGGCGAGTACGCGCCCATGCCGCCCGTATTCGGACCTTCGTCGCCGTCGCACAAGCGCTTGTGATCCTGCGCGGCCGCCAGCGCGACGCTGTGCTCGCCGTCGATCAACACGTGGAAGCTGACTTCTTCGCCGACCAAGATCTCTTCCAGCACGACCTTGTCGCCAGCCGCGCCGAATTCCCGCGCACGCATCGTGCGCTCGATGGCCTCGACCGTCTCCTCGACGCTGCGCGCGACGACGACGCCCTTGCCAGCCGCGAGGCCATCGGCCTTCACGACCAGCGGCTTGCCGTGGGAGCGCGCGTACGCGACCGCCGCGTCGGCGTCGGTGAACGCGGCCGCACGGGCGGTCGGCACGCCGTGTCGCTCCATGAAGGCCTTGCTGAAGGCCTTCGAGCCCTCGAGCTGCGCCGCGAGGCGCTTGGGGCCAAATGCCTCGATCCCCGCCTCTTCGAGCGCATCGACCAAGCCCGCTACCAGCGGTGCCTCGGGCCCGACCACCACGAAGCCCACGCCGCGATCGCGGGCGAGCTTCACGATTCCCGGCACGTCCTCGGCTGCAACCGGGACGTTCTCCGCGATCGCGGCCGTACCGCCGTTGCCCGGCGCACACAACACCTCGGTCACGCCGGCCGACGCGGCGATGCGTGCCGTGATCGCGTGCTCACGCGCGCCACTGCCGACGACGAGGACCTTCATGGCCTACCCCTGCGCCCTGGTCAGGTACTCCGTGATCGCTTTGTCGTACGCAGCTGTATGCGCAAATGCCTTACGCGCGAGCTCGGCGCGCAGCTGCGCGTCCGGCGCGTCGATCGACGCGAGGACGCGATCGTAGTCGGCAGGATCGACGACGACCGTGACGCGCGCGTGGTTCTTCGCCGATGCGCGGTTCATGCAGGGCCCGCCGATATCGATGTTCTCGATGATCTCGTCATGCGGTGCGCCTCGGGCGACCGTGGCCTCGAAGGGGTACAGATTCACGACCACGAGATCGATCGGGCTACCGCCGATACGCGCGAGATCTGCGCGATCGGCGTCCAGCTCGCGCATCAAGATGCCGCCGTGCACCCGCGGGTGCAGGGTCTTGACCCGACCGTCCATGATCTCCGGCGATCCGGTCAGCTCGGAGACGTCCATCACGGGCACGCGCGCTTCACGCAGCGCCTTGGCCGTGCCGCCCGTGGACACCACGCTGACCGAACGCGCCACGAGCGCCTTGCACAGCTCGACCACGCCCTTCTTGTCCGAAACCGAAACCAGCGCCCGCGCGATCCGTCCCATGGCGACCTTCCTGCGAATGACTGGGGCCGCCAATACCCGAGCTGGCGCCCCCGCGCAACGCCGCCCTCCAATCTTGGAAAGGTCGTGCAGAGCGCCTTTAGTGGGCCGGCCGATCTAGCGTCCGAAGGGACCGCGCGCTATCCATTCCGCGCGAGCTATTGGGGCACATCCCCGTGAGAAAACTGGACAAGCCTCGAGCTTGCCCTGAGCCTGCCCCGAGCCTGCTTTTGCTTGGAAATGCCGCCGCGACGCCGTAGCCGAGCGCGGTCCGATTGCTTATGACGAACACTTCGAGCTCCGAAAAAGCGCGCGCAGCGATCCAACTTTGGAAGGGTGACGCGGGCAAGGTCGGCCTGCTCCTGCGCGCCGCGCGCGACGCTGCGCTGTCCCCGTTCTACCGACTGTACGAGCGCTGGCTGTGCGCGCAGGCCGAGACCTGGAAGCGGCCGAAGCACATCGGCATCATCATGGACGGCAACCGCCGCTTTGCCCGCCAGCTCGGCGCGCAGGACGTCGCGGTAGGTCACCGCATCGGTGCCGACAAGCTGCGCGAGATGCTCGACTGGTGCTTCGCGCACAACATCCCCGTCGTCACCGTCTGGGGTTTTTCGATCGACAACTTCAGCCGCGACTCGGCCGAGGTTCGCCAGCTGCTCGAGCTGTTCGAGATCAAGACCCGCGAGATGGTCACGAGCCCCGACCTGCACGACAACCACGTGCGCGTCCGCTTCATCGGCCGCCGCGACCTGCTGCCGCACAGCTTGCAGGCCGCCATCGCCGACGTGGAGCGCGCGACCGGTCACTACGACCGCTTCGTGCTCAATATCGCGCTCGCGTACGGCGGCCGCGAGGAGATCTCGGACGCCTTCCGCGACTACCTCGGCCACCAGCTCGCAACCGGCAAGGATCTGGCGGCTGCGCTCGATGACTTCAACCCGCATGCGCTGGAGCGCTATCTGTACACCTCCGGCCTGCCTGAACCGGATCTGATCATCCGAACCAGCGGCGAAGTACGCATGAGCGGCTTCCTGATGTGGCAAAGCGCGTACTCCGAGTACTACTTCTGCGATACGAACTGGCCGGCATTTCGCCACATCGATTTCCTGCGCGCGCTTCGCTCGTTCGACGACCGCGCGCGCCGCTTCGGCCGCTAGCCCGCTGCGTACAGCGCACGTACACGCTGCCGTTCCGATCGGAACGCGGTACAAAGGCGTTTCCACGCGCGGGGGCGTCGATGGAAGCGAAAGCAAAGTCTCGTGGGGGGAAGGTCGATGGCGCGCGCGCGCTCAGGCGGCGCAGCGTGCTGCTCGTCGATGGCGACCCGATCGTCGCGGCGCAGACCTGCGAAGAGCTCGAGCGTATGCGCTACCACGTGGCCGGCGTCGCGACGTGCGCCGAGGATGCCATCCGCATCGCGCAGCAAACCGCGCCCGACGTCGTGTTGTTGGATGTTCAGCTGCAAGGCCCGCTCGATGGCATCGACGTCGCAACGATGCTGTCGAAGCGCATGCCGGTCGCGGTCATCTTCCTGACGTCCGCGTCCGACCCAGAGACGCTCTCGCGAGCGCTCGGCGCCTCGCCCGCCGGCTACCTCACGAAGCCCATTCAGCCCTCGACGTTGCGCACCACGATCGAGGTGGCGCTGCGCAACGTGGAGGCCGAGCGGCTGCGCCGGCAGCGCCAGCACGCGGAAGAGAGCGCGCTACGCAAGCGATCGGGCGAGCTCGCCGCGCTGGCCGAGATGCTGCGCGAGCAGTCGCTGACCGATCCGCTGACGGGCTTGTACAACCGCCGGCACTTCGAAGCCGCGCTGGCGCGCGAGCTGAAGCGCGCCGACCGCAACGGCCACCCGCTCAGCCTGCTGCTCTTCGACGTCGACAACTTCAAGCGGCTCAACGATACGCACGGCCACGCCGCGGGTGATGCCGCCCTGTGCGCGGTCGCCTCGTCGATGCGCTCGCGGCTGCGTGGCTATGACGTCGCGTGCCGTATCGGCGGAGACGAGTTCGCGATCATCGTGCCGGGGACGGATCTGGCTGGCGCCGCAGACTTGGCGGAGCAGCTGCGCCGAACGATCGAGGGCCTCAAGCTGATCGACGGCGCGCGAGCCGTGCAGCACCTGAGCCTGTCTGCGGGGGTCGCCGCCTGCCCGGTCCACGGCTCGGATCGCGACACCTTGCTGCGGTCTGCGGATCAAGCGCTGTACGTCGCGAAGCGCACGGGGCGGGACCGCGTGATGACGCTGCCGCCCCGGGCCGCGACCCGACGGGGATCGCAGCCTCATTGAAGCCGTGCCCAGCTCCGGCCAAGCGGAGCGTTCAGGAACGGTTGACCGAGGCGATCGAACGGCGGGAGAATGGCCGCCTTCATGTCCGATCCCGAGACGCCGTCGTCGGATCAAGTGGGTGCTTTTTGGGATGCGCAAGCGCGCTCGGTCGGAGCGAGCGGCGACCTGTATCAGCTCGGCACGGTGACGCGCGACAAGACGGCGGTCGCGCATCGCGACCGGCTCGAGCGCGCGCACCTCGAGAAGCTGCTCGAGCTCAATAAGGGCAGCCGTGTGCTCGACCTCGGCGGCGGCGCCGGCCGCATCGCGCTCTGGCTCGCGCCACGCGTCGCCGAGATGGTGCTCGTGGACGTGAGCCGCGAGCTGCTCAACATCGCCGAGCACAAGGCGCGCGAGCTCGGCGTCAGCAACCTCAAGACGGTGTGCTCGTCGCTGCTCGACTTCAAGGGCGAAGGCACCTTCGACGCTATCTTGATCATGGGCGTGTGCACGCACCTGAGCGATGGCGAGGTCGCGGACGTGAGCACGCTGTGCGCCCGACTGCTGGCCCCCGGCGGCAAGCTCTACTTGAAGGAGCCCGTGACGACCGATCACGCGCCGCGCGTCGACGAGCGCTCCGACGTCGGCGTGCCGTATCGCGTGACGTTTCGCCCGCGCGAGCAATACCCCGAGCTGTTTGCGGCGCACTTCCGTTGCGCTTACCAGCGCGCGACCCTCGCCCACTTCATCCCCTGGTTTCTCGGCGGCACCGACGGGGCCGTCGCAGCGACGAGCGCCGGGCTGCTCTCCAAAGCGGTCGACTTGATCAGCCCCGCGCTCGTAAAAGTCGACCCGCTGCTGCAGATGCTCGAGGATCGCGTGCGGGACGAGCCGGCGCTCGCGCCGGTGCTGGCGCCGGTACCGGTGCTGCAAGACTTCTACGTGCTGGAGCCGCTGCGAGGGCGCGATGCCGACAGGCCGATGAACGAAGTGAGCCTGCCCGCCGCGCGGCCACCGGACCTCTCGGTGGTCGTGATCGCGTACAACGAGCAAGAGTGCATCGCCGACGTGCTCGCCGAGCTGCGCGCGGCGCTCGACACCGAAGACGTCGCGCACGAGCTGGTCCTCGTCGACGACGGCTCGAGCGACGCCACGCTGCAGCACATGCGCGCGTTCGCGAGCAAGGATCGGCGCGTCAAGGTGGTCCCGCTCAAGCCCAACCGCGGGATCGGCGGGGCGCTGCGCGCCGGCTTCGACGCCGCCGCTGGAGAGCACGTCACATGGGTGCCCGCGGATGGACAAATTGGACCCGAGGTCGTGCTCGAGCTCTTCAAGCGCCGCCGCAACGCGCCGATGACCACGACCGTGTACGCCAAGCGCAACGATGCTTGGTACCGGCACGTGATCAGCAGCACGCTCAACAACTTGATCAAGCTGCAGACGGGACAGGTCGCCAAGAGCGGAGGCACGTACATCTTTGCCCGTACGCTGTGGCAGCGCTGCGCGCCGCGCGACGACGACACGATGATGATCAGCACGGCGTTTCGCCACAACATCCGCGAGGCGGGCGAGCGCATCGACGAGATCGATATCGAGGCGCGCGCGCGCATCGCGGGCCACTCGAAGGTGCTGAACCCGAAGACCATCGCGCGCACGCTCAGCGGCCTCATGAAGATGAAGCGCTGATCGCGCTCTGTCGGAGCGGGAGATGACGTAGTGTGCGCCGATGCTTCGCGGGCTCGCATCGATCATCTCGGCCTGTGCTTGCGCCTTTAGCTGCGGGGCGAGCAGCGCGGCGGCCGAGGAGGCGGTGCGCACGGCGGACGCGATCCGGGGGAGGCTCGAGCCGAGCTACCTGGTCGCGCCGCTGGCGATCTCGGGGCTCGATCCGGTTTGGTACGAGGCGAACGTGGTGGCGCACTTCTTCGTGCATCGCGACGCCTGGCGCTGGGCGCTGGTGCTCACGCCCAAGATCGTGGTGCGGCTCTTCCGAGAGTACTCAGAGCCGGTGAAGACGCCGAGCTACATGCCGCGGCTCACGCTCTTCCTGTGGTCCGAGAAGCAGCTCGCCGCCGCAGCGGGCACGAGCTACTTCTCGGTCGGGCTCGGTCATCACTCGAACGGCCAAGCGGGCCCGGTGTTCCTACCTGGCGGCGCGCTCAACCACGAGACCGGCGACTTCACTACGAATTACGTCGAGCTCGCCGGGCACTTGCTGGACCGCGATCGAACGTGGCTCGGCTGGAGCCGCCTTTCGGTCGAATGGCACCCCTGGTTCGCGCAGCAGCAGCGGCTGCTTGGGCGGTACGGCTCGCTGTTCGCCGAGCTCGAAGCCACCATCGTCGAGCGGCTGCCGCTCGATGGGCGGATCGGCGCCAGCGTCGGGATGATGTTGAACGCGTCGCCGCGGAGCTCGGAGGGCGGGCTCGTGCGGCAGCTCGAACGGTTTCCGGTCGCTGTCACGTACGCCGTCGGATGGCCGGACGTCGAGCTGGCCCTATTCGCGCGCTACTACCTCGGCCGCGACTACTACAACATCTGGTTCGACCGCCGCCTCCACGTCCTCCAAATCGGCATCTCCAGCAACATCTCCCCCACCCTCGGCTCCCAAGACAGCCCCTAACCCGCAACGTCCCGACAGTACATTCCAGCGGCACGCAGCAACGTCCCTAGCAACTTCCCCCTAGCAACTTCCCGACAGTAGATTCCAGTCGCACGCAACGTCAAAGCGGCGACCTCCCGACAGTACTTTTTTTGAAGCCTGCAGAGCCTTCGACGGCCGAGAACCAGGCGTTAAGCGGGGTACGTCCCGTGCTAGGACCTCCTGCTTGGACCTCGCTGCGTGAACCTCCCGACAGTACGTTTTCGTTAGCTTCCAGCGGGAGGATTCGCTCTTCCGACAGTACGTTCGCGATGCGATCGGTATGTTTCAGATGGGTGGCTGACAACCGAACGCCTTATCTGCCGATAGCGCACGGCATGAGCCACCCTCGCATGTCCATTCCAGGCGCGACCTACCTCATTACACGCACCACGGTGATGAGCCTCTTCCTGCTCACGCCCTCGAAGATCGTCAACCAGATCATGGAGTACTGCATTGCGGCCGCCGCTCATGGCCGCGGCATCCTTATCCACGCCGTCAGCGTCGAGAGCAATCATTTCCACCTCGTCGTCACGGATACCGAGGGGCGCCTGTCAGACTTCATGCAGGAGCTGAACCGCTCGGCCGCTCGCTGCCTTCTTCAGCACTACCGGGATCGTTTTCCAAACCGACGTCTCGACGCTGTCTGGACGCGCGCGCGATCGTTTTCCGCCACGCTCTTGACGACCTCCAACGCGATCCTAGACGCAGTCGTGTACACGCTGACGAATCCCGTCAAAGACGGACTGGTGCGCGACTACCGCAAGTGGCCGGGCTTCAACACACGCCCGGGCGACTGGCGTGGTCGGACTCGCACGGCTCGGCGACCAAACTTGTACTTCAAAAACACGCCCGAAGAGATCGCCTACTCTATTTGCAGGCCGTCGCAGCTCGGAGACTCAGTCGAGCAGGCGGTGCAGACGATCGAGCTGCATATCCGGTCGGCTCAACAACAAGCGTCTGTCGAGCTCGCAGCGCAGCGACGCAGCGCTATGGGCGTCAACGCGGTCCTCGCGACCGATCCCCTCGCGGCACCTACGACACCCAGGCCGCTCGGGAAGCTGAACCCGGCGCTAGCGGCGGGGGGCGATTCCGGGGCCCTCTCGGTCGCAAAGGCCGCGATCAAACAGTTTCGACAGGCCTACCGCGAGGCCTGGCGGGAGTTCAAAGCCAAGGCTCAGGCGACCTTTCCTGGAGGCACGTTGCTGATGCGAACGCGCTTCGGGCAACTCTGCAGCGCGCTCGATGCTCACTGGTGTCTCACCGCGGGATAGCCGCCGGCGACATTCATCGCGATGAGCCGGCTGCCTAGAGCCGCTGGTTGTGTTCCGTCCTCGCGTGCCTGGTCGACCGATGCGTGGCTGCCAGCTCACACAGTGAGCAGCTCCTCCGCTCGTGGAGTGCGTACGTGAAGCAGCCGTGCCCCCTCCCCATTGGCCGTCGGGGGCCGATCATTGCTGCCGCGTCCTAACGTCCCGACTGGCTGTCTCAGCAGCCGTCATGATTAGGGCGTACTGTCGGTACGTTCTGGCACGCCCTTGATGGCTGCACGTAAACGGCTCGGGTGGCGTGCGTGACGTACTGTCGGTACGTTCCGGTGGACGACAGACTCGGGCCACGTGCCTGACGTACTGTCGGCACGTTCTGGAGGCGGGCGGCGCTGTCGCCAGCAAAAGGCTCCACGCCACGTGCCTGATGTACTGTCGGTACGGTTTGGAGGCGGGCGGGGGCGAGGGGTTAAGGTGAGCTTAGGGCGGCGGCGAGGTCGAACGTCTGCGTGCGCGAAAGGTCGTGCTCCATCGTGCCGCCGACCGATACACCCATGCGCAGCACGATCAGCTTCGCGCTCGGGATGACCACCATGAACTGACCGAGGTGCCCCGCGAACCAAACCATGTCGTCAGGAAGCTTCGCGCGCTGCTCAGCCGGGATGCGCGGCGAAGCCTCCCGCCACATGAAACCACCGTATTCCGTGGTCGCCGGCGAGGCCGCCATCATGAACTGCACGTGCTCAGGCGTGATGATCTGCGCCCCATTCCAAGCGCCCTCGTTCGCCAGCAACTGCCCGAGCCGCAGCCAGTCGACCGGCCGTAGCATGCCGCGCGCGCCGCCGACCGGCGTGCCGGACGCGTCCGGCTCGATCACACCGTGCCGAATGCCAAGCGGCGCGAACAGCTCGCGCTGGTACAGGTCGTAGATAGCCTGCGCCGACCCTCCGACCAGCTGGCGCATGCGCAGCATCGCGATGTTCGTAAAGCCCGTCGAGTACGTAAACACAGTGCCCGGCTTCGTGGTCTGCTCGAGGCCAGCCGCCCACGCCCCCTGGTCGGCCTGCGAGAACAGCATCTCCGTCGCGTCGCTCTTGCCGCCATAGCCTTCGAACCAAGCGATGCCCGGCGCCATATTGAGCAGCTGCTTCCAAGTGATGCTCTCCTTCGGCGTGCCCTTCCACGCCGGCAAGCCGACCGGCGCGTCCAGCGCGACGACGCCCTTCTTCTGCAGCACGCCGGCGATCATCGCGGTCAGCGTCTTGGTCATCGACCAACCGAGCTGCGGATCCTCGCGCGACAGCTCGTGCGCATAGCGCTCGTAGACGAGCTTGCCGTCGCGCGCCACGAGGAGCGCGGTCGTGTTCTTGTGCGTAGTGAGCGCGCTCTCCTGCTCGCTAAAGAGCAGCTCCGCGTACTGCTCGATCACCGCGCGCATCGGCTCGGTGAGCGCAGCGCTCTCGGGTTGCGCCTCTCCGAGCGGCCAAGGTCGATCATCCGCGGGCAGCTCGGGCGCGAGGGTAAGCGCCTGCGCACGCACGTCCTCGACGCTCGTACCGGGTGGCACGATCGTGCAGCCAAGGCCCGGTCGAAAGATGGCGGTGCGGGGGTTCGACATCCCCGGTAACACGGTGCTGACCGTGACCGACGCGGGCTGAATATCCAGCTCCCAGATCTGCGGCAGCTGCGCCACCTTGGGCTCGACGAAGCGCGTGCGCACCAGCTCGAGGCTCTGGCCGCTCACCAGAGTGCGCGAGCACAGATCGAGCGCGGAGTAGCCGTTGCCCGCCGAGATATCCTTCGCGCGGTTCAAGCCGACGGCGGCCACGATCACCAGCACCAGCACCGCCGTAGCGGCCACGACCCACAAGCCCCTGCGCTTCATGTCGGTTTCCTTCTCTTGGTCTTCGTGCGCACACGAATCGGCATCTTCTTCTCGAAGTACTCCAGCGCTGCCGTGGTTCCGGCGCGGTCGCCGGTCGTGAGCAGATCGAGCGACAAGCCCCTCAACACGGCGAGACGCAGCCGTGCTTGCAGGCGCGCCTCGGTCTTCGTGAGGCCGTGCTGCGCGCTGAACGCGTCGCCGACCGTATCGAGCCACACGTCGACGACCTGCTCGAGGAACCCTGCATAGCGCTTGCGATCCGCGAGCGCCCTGCCGTAGGTCTCGAACAAGAGCTGCATCCGCGGCAAGCCGCGCGGCGCCGCGAGGGCCGCCCAGGTCTCGTGCAGCGGGGTCATTCGCCCGCTGTCGACCGACGCGATCAGCGCTTCACGCTCGCGGAAGCGCAGGCCGCCGATCACCTCGGTCCAGAACGCTTCCGCGGACCCGAAGTGGTAGATGATCATGCGGTGGCTGGTGCCCAGCGCCTGCGCGATCGAGCGCAGCGACGCGTCGCTCAGCCCGTGCCGCGACGCGTGCTCCACCGCGCGCGCCAGCAAGGCGTCGCGCGCGGCGAGCTTGCTGTCGGGTTTCTTAGGCCGGGCCACGGGCGGCGATGTACCACGTGGTACATCGCGAGGCCATCAGTCCTTGTCGCCGCCGGTGCCTTTGGCCGCCATGGCGCTGCGGATTTGGTCCTGGTGCTTTTCCATCGTTTGCAGGACCGCCTGGGTAGCCTTGGTCAGCAGCTCGCCCTTGTGCGCGCCGTAGCTGTCGAGCGACTCGGCGCGGGCGGCGTTGCTCCCCTTCACGGCCGGCAGCACGTGGCGCGCAAACAGCTCGTAGCTGTGCTTGGTCCGCTCGAAGTCGGCCCAGTTGTGCGCGAGCAACAGCACGGTGCCGAAACCGCCCGTCTTGGCCTTCAAGCGCTCGATCATCGCCACCGCGTCGTCGGGCGTGCCGATGACCGCCCGTCCAGAAGCGACGACCGCCTCAGCCGGCGTCTTGGCGGCGAGGTCGTCGCCGGCTGCCGTGGGATTGACGCGACGGAAGTAGTCGACCCACTTGGGCAGACCAACCTCGACGTCCTTCAGCGCTTGCTCGCGCGTCGCCGCCAGGTGCATGGGCACGACCAAGCGCATGCGCGAGCGGTCCATCTCGCGGCCGAGCTTCTTCGCGTCCTCACAGGCGATGCGCCAGTTCGTGTCGAGCGCGTCGTAGCCCTGCACCTGCGTCGCCGCGACGCACAACAGGCTCAAGTCGTGCTTGGCCGCGAGCTTCGCGCCCGAGGGCGTGATCGTGCTGGCGACCGCCAGCTCGGGGCGCGGCAACGTGTACGGCTTGAGCTGCAAGCGCGCGTTCTTGAGCGTGAACCACTCCGTGCTCGCGCTCACCGTCTCGCCCGCGAGCAGGCGCACGATCACATCGAGCGCCTCGCCCATGCGCTCGCGCTGCTTGACGATGTCGATGCCGAGCATCTCGGCATCCGTAGGCAGAAGGCCCGGGCCGAAGCCGAACATCGCGCGGCCCCGCGTCATGTGATCGAGCTGCACCATGCGGTCCGCCACCATCATCGGGTGGTGGTAGGGCAACG
>Ga0190269_10000943_pt1 | contig 14246 bp, 13 predicted proteins | sample Popmic249IS_FD_133749 | JGI IMG/M metagenome (GOLD analysis project Ga0190269, IMG submission 133749) | Populus adjacent soil microbial communities from riparian zone of Blue River, Arizona, USA - 249 IS | ecosystem: Environmental > Terrestrial > Soil > Riparian zone | place: USA: Arizona...
CGGGGGCCTCGTCTACGTGCGGCCGTTCTACGTGACGTCCCGCCAGACGCAGGTCCCCGGCCTCGAGCGGGTCATCGTGTACTTCGAGGGCGAGGTGGCCATCGAGGACACCCTCCAGGAGGCGCTGGCCTCGATCTTCGACGAGGTCCCCGAGATCGACGACGGCAGCGGGCCGCTCGATCCGGACGAGCCGGCCGACCCCGATGAGCCGGTCGACCCCACCGATCCGGTCGAGCCCGGCGACCTGTCGCAGCAGGTGGCGGAGCTCCTGGCCGAGGCCAACGACCTCTTCCAGCAGGCCGACGAGGCGCTGGCCGAGGCCGACCTCGAGGCGTACGCCCGCCTGGTGCGGGAGGCCCGGGACAGGCTCGACGAGGCCGAGCGCCTCCTCGAGCAGGCCGGCGCCGCCCCCACCACCACGACGACCACCACCGAACCCGCCACCAGCACCTGACCGACACGACGTCTGTGGACGGATCCCGGCGCCATAGGCGCGCTGACGTCCACAGACGCTGTCGGGGTCAGGACAGGGAGAGGGCGGCGGCCCAGAGGCCGGTGAGGAGGTCGACGGCCTCGGGCACCGAGGGGCGGACGTCGTCGGCCCGGCCCCGGCCGAAGACCTGGTGGCAGTAGCGGTCGACCATGGCGCACAGGGCCCGGGCCGTCTCGACCGGATCGGGGCCGGGGGCGAGCAGCCCGTCGTCGGCGCCCCGCTGGAAGGCCGTTGCGAAGAGCTGGACGTAGACCTCGGTGAGGTCGTCGCGGAGGTGCCCGAGCACCTCGTCCGTGAGGCTGACCTCCTCCCAGAGCCGCTGCAGCGGCGCGGTGGCGACGTAGCCCGAGACGAACCGGCCGATGATGCGCCGCAGGCCGTCGCGCCCGTCGGCCGGGTCCCACTCCTGGAGCTGCGCCAGCGCTCCCAGGGTCCACTCGCCGACCAGCGCGGCGAGGACGTCCTCCTTGCGTCGGAAGTACTGGTAGATCGTGCCGATCCCCACCCCGGATCGCTCGGCCACCGTGGCCATGGTGGTGGCCCCCCACCCCTGGTCGAGGAAGGCCTCGGTGGCGCCGGCCAGGATCCTGGCCCGGGTGCGCCTCCCCTTGGCGCCCAGCGGGCGGGCCTCACCGTGGTCGAAGCGCACGTCGCGGTGGGCCACCACGGACTCGGCGGCCTCGCGCACGGTGGCGCTCGACGGGGGTGCGGAAGAACCTGAAGGCATGTTCGGGTTTTCGGCAGGAGACCCGGTGGTCCCTGCCGAACCCCCAGATCGTGCCGCAACGGACGGCGCCTGGGGGTGCGCGCGTGGGGACGAGTGGAGGGGCAGGGCCGAGGCGGTGGCTGGGGCACGTGGCCGCCGTGCTGGCCCTCGTGCTCGCGGCCGGCGTGGCCGCCGCCGGGGGCCGGGTGCCCACCACCGAGGTGGCGATCGGATCCGAGTCGGTCGGCGGCCCAGGCGACAGACCCGGGGCGACAGACCCGGGGACCGGGGAGGCGCTGGCCGGCGATCCCGGGGCCGACGGTCCGGCCACGACGGCGGCGACGTCGGCGTCCGACCCGGGCGGGTCGGGCGGGAGCGGGGCCGCCGCCGCCCAGGCCGCCGCGTGGGACCCCGGGGTGACCGCGACGGAGATCCACATCGGCGGATCCACCTTCACGTCGGGCCCCGCGGCGGTGTACGGCGAGCAGATCGCGGTGGGCTTCACGGCCGGCGTGCAGTACGTCAACGACACGGGCGGCGTGAACGGCAGGCGCCTCCGGCTCACCCTCTACGACGACGGCGGTGACCCGGCCAAGCAGCTCGCCAACACCAAGCGCCTCATCGAGGTGGACGAGGTCTTCGCCCTGTCCATGGTCTACGCGGCCAGCGTCGGCGACTACGTGGCCGGCCAGGGCGTGCCCGTCGTGCACCTCGGCCAGTTCAACGAGGAGTTCACCAACCCGTGGTGGTTCCCGCTCGGGGGCCCGCAGCGCACCGCCGCCTTCCAGCTCGAGCACTACGTCGCCACGAGCACGGCGACGAAGGAGGCGGCGCTCTTCTACGTGGACGTCGGGGTGAACAACTTCTCGGCGGCCTACGCCGAGGACCTGAAGGACGACTTCCGCCGCTACGGGATCGACCTGTCGGTCATCGTGCCCTTCGCCATCGACCAGACGTCGTGCTCCGACGCCATCAGCCAGGCGTCGGCTGCGGACGTGGACTTCATCGTCTTCGAGATCGACGCCGCCCGGGTCATCAACTGCGGCGTCGAGGCCCAGATCCAGGGCTACCGGCCCCCTGAGGGCTGGGGCGGCTACCTCATCGGCGTCCCCGTGGTGCCCGAGGCGCTGGGGGAGATCAGCGCCGGCATGATCGCCTTCGACGCCTTCGGCGCGCTCTATGAGGTGCCCGCCTACGAGGAGTACGTGCACAAGGTGTCCCCCCGGACCGAGGCCCGCTCCTCGGTGACCATGAGCTACTTCCTCGCCGCGCTGCTCCTGCGAGACGGCCTCGAGCGGCTGGGGGAGGACCTCACCCGGGAGAACCTCCGCAACGTCCTCAACACCTTCACGGACTGGCAGCCCGGCCTGACCGACGACCCGAACCAGCCGTCGTGGACCTGGACGCCGTCGTGCCACGTGGCCCTGCAGGGCGGCTACGTGATCGAGGTCCAGAACCGCGACGGGGTCTACCGCTGGGAGCAGATCACCGATCAGCTCACCTCCACCCCCCTCCCGCCCGGCAAGGCCCCGCCCGCCGACCTCGCCAGCTGCGACATCTTCCGGACGGTGGCGCCATGACCTCCGACCGCCCGACGGGCACCTGGCTGCGCGAGCGGGCCCGGGCCGGGGCCGTGGGCACGCTCGTGCTCTTCGGCCTCGTCGCCGTCACCGCCGGGTCACGGGCCGCCCACGGGGTGCTCTCCCCAGCCGCGCTGGCTGCGGTGGTGGCCGGCGCCGCGGCCGCGGCGGCGATCACCGGCTGGGTGACCGGCCTCCACGAGGGGGCCGCCGCCGTCCTCGCGGGCGAGGTCGCCGCGCCGGCCCCGGCCGACCGCGACGACCTCGCCGGCCGCCGCCCCTGGCGGCTCGGTGCCTGGTGGGCCCTCGGCGCAGGGCTCTGGGCCGGGACGGGGGCCGTGCTCGTGGCGGCCGTCCTCCAGCACCGCTCGGCCCCCACCCCCGTGGTGCTCGTGACGCTCCTCGTGCTCGCGGCCCCGGCCGCCGTCGCGGTCGACCTGGCCGCCCGCGCCGCCGGCGCCCGGGTCGGCGCCCTCCTGCGCCACCACCGCCCCGATGCGGGGTCGCTGCTCGGGCGGGCCTGGGGGGCGGTCGCCCTGCCGGTGGCCGCCAGCCAGCTGCTCGTCAACGCCGGCGCCGCCTGGCTGCTGTTCCAGGGCGCGGCGGCCGAGGGTCGGCTCACCCGGGGCGAGGCGCTCGGCGACGCGCTGGTGCTGGCCACCCTGCTGGCCGGCCTCTTCGGTGCGCTGGCCGCTCGGTGGGGCAGCCTCGACGTCGCCGCCGGCCGGATCGAGGTGCCCGTCGGCCTCGTCGGCCGGGGTGGCCCGGTGGGGCCGCAGGCCCTCGTCTACGCGGCAGCGCTCGCCGTCGTCGCCGCGTCGATCGCCGGGCTGGTTGTGCCGGCGTCGCCGTCGTTGCTGCGGGTCGCCCTCGTGCGAGGTCTCCTGGCCGGTGGGCTGGCCGCCCTGGCCGCCGCCCTGGGCTACGTGCGGGGCGCCTGCAACGCCGAGCCGCTCGCCCTCGGCGCTCGCCCTCCGCTGCCGACCGCCGACCCGGCCCGGGGGACTCGGGCGCTCCGGGTGCCGACCCGTCGACGGCTGGCCGGTGCGGCCGCCGCGGCCGCCGCGCTCCTCCTGGTCGCCCCCCTCCTCGGGCCGGCCCCGGAGGTGCGGGCCGAGGGCCTGGACGGCTTCGGCGTGGTGGCCGAGCTCGACGCGTTCGGAGTGCGGGTGGAGTACGACCTGCCGGTCCCGGCCGGGACCGGCAGCGCGCCCCAGGTGGTGGGAGCGATCCGTCGCAGCAGCGGGGGCGAGGCCGCCAACGGCGTGGCCGCGTCGCCCACCCGGTTCGACCCGGTGGTCGGCGGCACCGTTGCCGATCCCGACAAGGAGGGGAAGGGCGACGAGAGCAACCTCCCGCAGGCCGAGTGCGCCTACCCCGGGGCCCTCACCGACGTCCGCTTCGCCTTCCCCACCGACGTGCGGGGCGACCTGGCCGGCGTGCCCCCCGTCGGTCATGCCGCGGCGCGCTGCGGCGCAGGTCCCACCCTCGAGCTCGACGCCGCCGCGGTCGCCAGCGACACGGTGGCCGCCACCGGGCCCGGCCTGTCTGTCGGCGGCGGCACCGCCGAGGCCGTGGCCGGACCCGTCGACGGGGTGTTGGGCTCGTCGGCCGCCGCCCGGGCCGACGACGTGTCGATCCTCGGCGGGCTCATCCGCGTGGAGAGCGTCGAGGCGCACGGCGAGTCCGCCACCGACGGGACGGCGGGGGGCGCCCGCACGGAGGCGGCGGTCGACGTCGTCGGCGTCACGGTGGCCGGGACCACCTTCGACCTCCGGGGCGGCGACCTCGTGGTGGCCGGCACCCGCCTGCCGGTGGGGAGCGAGGCGGCGGCCGTCCTCCTCGACCAGGTGGGCGCCGCCCTGGCGCCGGCCGGTTGCTCGCTCACCGTGCTCGACGATCCCGGCTCGTACCCCCAGGGCTTCCTCTTCGCCCGCCCCGACCCCGAGCTCGGCGTGGCCGACGACGGCAGCCTCGCCGCGTCGATGGCCGGCGGGCTGCTCGTCGAGTGCGACCTGCCCCAGGACCTCACCGCCCCCACCGGGTTCAACCCGCAGCGGATCCAGGTCGTGCTCGGCTTCGCCTTCACGAGCGTCGCCGCCCGCGCCGACATCGGCGGCTTCGGCCTGGACGACCTCGCCGCCGGCGCGGCTGGGGGAGCCGGGCCCGGCCTCGAGCCGACGCCCGTCGCCCTCGGCGGCGACGGCCTGCCGGCGGTCCCCGCGGCCGGGTCCCTCCCCGACGGGGCGGCCGCCGTGGGCCCCGCCGCCGACCCGGGCCCGCCGGGCGGCGGTGCGCTGGGCGAGGTCCGGGAGCGCATCGAGCTCCTGGCGGCCAACTTCGCCGCCGACCGGCCGTGGGTGTGGGCGGCGGCGCTGGGCCTGTGGCTGCTCCTCACCCATCGGGGTGTCGAGCGGCTCCGCCTCGAGCTGGCCGAGGTGGCGTGATGCAGGAGCTGTTGGGCACGTTCCCGGGCGGGCTGGTCACCGGCAGCGTCTACGCGCTGCTCGCCATGGGCCTGGTGTTCACCTACAAGGCCACCCGCGTCCCGAACTTCGCCTACGGGGCCATGGCCACCTTCGTGGCGTTCTTCCACTACGAGCTGGTGGCCGGTCGGCGCTTCTCCCTCGACCTGTCCCTGCTGGTCGTGCGGCTCGACGCGGACTGGGACGTGCAGCTCTCGTTCTGGGCCGCCATCCCGGTCTCGCTGGCGGCGGCCTGCCTGCTCGGGCTCGTCATCGAGCGGCTCGTCATCCGGCCCTTCGCCCGGAGCCGGGCCCCGATGGTGGTGATGATCATCGTCACCCTCGGCCTGGCCCTGCTGCTCGCCGCGCTCACCCAGCAGCTCTTCGGCGCCGACCAGCTGATCGTCCCGAACGACCAGGCCGTCCTGCCCCGCACGCCGGCCTTCGCCGTCGGCGGGGTCAACGTGTCGTGGGAGCGGCTCGGGGTGATGGGCCTCCTCGCCGCGCTGTCGGTCGCCACGTGGTGGTTCTTCAAGGCCACCCGCACCGGGCTCGCCATCCGGGCCTCCGCCACCGACCCGGAGGTGGCCGCCCTCCTCGGGGTGTCGGCCCGGAAGCTGGCCGTCGTCTCCTGGGTCTCGGGCTCGCTCGTGGCGGGCGTGGCCGGCATCGCGCTGGCCTCGGTGGTGGTCACGTCGGACCCGAACCTGCTCATGCTCCTCACCATCAAGGGCTTCGCGGCGGCCATCGTCGGAGGCCTCGTGTCGTTCCCGATCGCCGTCGGCGCCGCGCTGGGCATCGGCCTGGGGGAGGAGCTCGTCCGCCACTACCTCGTCGCAATGGACGCCCAGCTGTGGCAGGGCGCCCCCGAGGTGCTCACCCTGGGCGCGGTCATCGTGGTGCTGGCCCTGCGGCCGCGGTGGATCTTCACCGGGATCCGGGAGGACGAGGACACCGGCGTCGTCGGCCGCAGCGGCGCCGCCGACTCCGCCCTCGCCAGGGCCATCGACCCGGTGGAGGCCTTCCGGCTGGCCCGCGCCACCCTTCCCGGCGGTCTCGCCACCTGGGCGGGCTGGCGGCCGCTGCGGCGAGCGGCGCTCGTCGCCCTCGCCGGCCTGACGGTGCTCTTCCCGGTGCTGCCGTTCGTCGACGACTTCTACACGCTGCCCGCCAACCTGGCGATCGCGGCCGGGGTGGTGCTGCTGTCCTTCGTCGTCCTCGTCGGCTGGCTCGGCCAGGTCTCGCTCGCCCAGGGCGCGTTCGTCGCCATCGGGGGCGCCGGGACCGCCATCGGGGCCAACACGCTCGGCCTGCCGTTCCCGTTGCCGATCCTCTGCGGAGTGGCCATCGCCGTCCCGGTGGCCGTGGTCGTGAGCCTGCCCGCCCTCCGGCTGCGCGGCCTGCACCTCGCCGTCGCCACCATGGCCTTCGGCCTGGCCGCCGAGCGGGCCATCGTGCCCCGCTTCGACGCCTCCGACCGGGTCGCCCCGCCGGCCTGGATGGCCACCGACCGGGCCAAGTACTGGGTCTTCCTCGCCCTCGCGGCGGTCGCCGTGGCCGTGTGCTGGCGCATCTCGGCCACCCGCATCGGACGGTCGTTCGCCGCCATCCGCGACAGCGAGGTGGTGGCGGCCGCCTACGGCATCCGCCCGGTGCGGGTGAAGCTGACCGGCTTCGCCGTCTCCGGCGCCATCGCCGCGCTCGGGGGCACGATGCTCACCTACCAGCTCGGAGCGGTCGGGACCCAGAGCGCTTCGGTGTTCTCGTCGATCTCGGCGCTGGCCAACGCCGTGGTGGCCGGCATCGGCTCGCTGGCCGGGCCCGCCATCGGGGCCTTCCTCTTCCACCTCTACCCCGAGCTGACCAAGGGCGAGGTCCAGGCGACCTCGCTGTCGTTCTGGCCCCAGATCACTGCGTCGGCGCTGCTCATCCTCATGCTGGCCGTCAACCCCGGTGGCCTGGCCTCCATGGCCCGCTTCGTGCGCTCCCGGGCCTCTGCCTACGACGACGCCGACGAGGACCTCGAGCTCGACGACCTCGTCGCCGCCAACGACGCGGACCTGGAGGTGGTGCCGTGACCGACCCCGTGCTCTCCATCCGGGGCCTCTCGCTCGCCTTCGGGGGTGTGCGAGCCCTTGACGACGTCACCTTCGACGTCGAGCGGGGGAGCATCACCGGGATCATCGGGCCCAACGGCGCCGGCAAGACCACCTTGTTCGACTGCCTCTCGGGCATCCGGCGACCCGACGCCGGCGAGGCCATCGTGCGACGTGCTGACGGCGCCGAGGTGGAGCTCATCGCCCGTCGCCCCTGGGAGCGCAACGCCCTCGGGGTGGCCCGCACCTTCCAGAACGCGCGCCTGTTCCGGTCGGTGCCGATCGGGGAGATCCTGCGCACCGTCCAGCACGAGGGGATGGCCCGCTCCGGGTTCTGGCGGTCCGTGCTCGGCACCGCGGGAGCCCGCGGCGACGAGGCCGAGGTGGCGAGGCGGGCCGAGGAGGCGCTGGCGCTGGTCGGCCTCAGCGAGCACGCCGACAAGCCCCCGGCCGAGCTGTCGACGGGGATGCTCCGCCTGACCGAGCTGGCCGCCGTCTCCGTGGTCCGCCCGAAGGTGCTGCTCCTCGACGAGCCGGCCTCGGGCATCGCCCAGGCTGAGACCGAGGCGCTCGGCCCGCTGCTCCGACGGCTGGCCGACCACCTCGACGCCACGGTGGTGCTCATCGAGCACGACATGCCCCTCGTCATGGGCATCAGCGACACGATCGTGGCCATGGCCGAAGGGGCGGTGGTCACCGTCGGCCGCCCCGAGGAGGTCCGCCAGCACCCCGACGTGCTCCGCTCCTACCTGGGGACGACGGCCGCATGATGACCGAGGCCCTGCCGGGCACCCCCCTCCTCGAGGTCACCGACCTGGAGGTCCGCTACGGGCGCGTGCAGATCCTCTACGGCGTGTCCGTCGACGTCGCCCAAGGCGAGATGGTGGCGCTGCTCGGCACCAACGGTGCCGGGAAGTCCACGGTGCTGAAGGCCATCTCCAACCTCGCTCCGGTCACCGCCGGCACGGTGCGCTTCGACGGGCACGACCTGGTCGGCCTGGCCCCCGAGGAGATCGTGGAGTTCGGTCTCGGCCACGTCCCGGGCGGCCGCGGCCTGCTGGCCGACCTCACCGTGGAGGAGAACCTCCGGCTCGGCGGCCACCTCCTGCGGGGGACGGCGCTGGCCGAGGGCCTCGACCGGGCCCATGCCCTGTTCCCTTGGTTCCGCGAGCGCCGCCACCAGCTGGCCGGCACCCTCTCGGGCGGCCAGCAGCAGATGCTGGCCATCGGCCGGGCGCTCGTGACCCAACCCCGGCTCCTCATGGTCGACGAGCTCAGCCTCGGCCTCGCCCCCATCGTGGTGGAGGAGCTCTTCGGTGTGCTGGCGGACCTCCACGCCGCCGGCACCACGCTGCTCATCGTCGAGCAGAACGCCACCCAGGCCATGGCCCACGCGGAGCGGGCCGTGTTCCTCGAGAAGGGCCGCGTCCGCTACTCGGGCCCGGCCCAGGACCTGGCCGGTCGCACGGACCTCCTGCGAAGCGTCTACCTCGGCGGCTGACCGCGAGCGCTGTGCGCGCTCCCGTGCGCGGCGCGCTCGCTCAGACCCGTCAGGGCATGGCGGCTGCGGCGGGGTCGAGCTCGAAGAGCTGGAACGACCGGCCGATCAGCGGGCGGGCCACGTTGCGGACCCGGACCCCGCCCGGTGTGACGCCGCGCTCGCTGCCACGGTGGGCGTGGCCGTGGAGCACGAGGTCGGCACCGGCTGCGTCGATGGCCTCCGCCAGCAGGTAGCTGCCGAGGAAGGGGAAGATCTCGAGCGGCTCGCCGTGGAGGGTGGCGGCGACGGGGGAGTAGTGGAGCAGCGCCACCCGGTGGTCCGTGTCGAGGGATGCCAGCCCCGCCCGCAGCTGCTCAGCGACGTCCTTGGTGTGGCGGACGAAGGCCTTCATCTCTGGCTCCCCGAAGTCCGACGCGCAGGCCCCCGCGAACCCGCCACCGAAGCCCTTCACCCCGGCGATCCCGAGGGTGGTCCCGTGGACCTCGAGCACGATGGTGCCACCCTCGAGCACGGTGACGCCCGCCGACTCGAGGCAGCCGACCAGCTCGTCGACCTGGTCCGCGTGGTGGTCGTGGTTCCCGAGGACCGCCACGACCGGAACCGGGGCGGCGTCGAGGATCGATGCCAGTTCGGCCGCCTCGGCCCGGGTGCCGCAGCGGGTGAGGTCGCCGGCCAGGAGGAGCACGTCGGCGCAGCCGCCGAGCTGGGCCAGATCCCGGGCCAGCGCCTCGTCGCGCTCCTCACCCACGTGGATGTCGCCGACCGCGGCCAGGCGGATCACCGCAGCTGCTCCACGGGCCCGGGGGGCGAAGGTCGGTCGAGGACCTCCAGGTCGTTGCGGATGGTGAACCCGGGGGCCTGCTCGTGGGCCACCTCGCTGGCCGCGTCGTGCTGGCGCTGGCTGAACACCCGGCCCATCAGGACGACGGTGCTGCCGGTGGCGACGACCTCGATCCCCTGCTCCATCACCCTCGGATCGGTGGCGAGCGCCTCGTGCACGTGGGCCACCACGTACTCCGGGACGGCATCGACGCCCTCGGTGCCGCGGGGCTCGCTCACGCCACCGGCTCGCGCGGGTGGACGGCGTCGTGCAGGGCCTGGATGGCCGTCGACGGGACCACGAGGTCGCACGACTCGGCGAAGAGCAGGAGGCTGAGCACCCGACGCGGCCCGGCCTGGCGAGCCCGTTGCAGGAGGTACTCCCAGTCGAGCTCGCACCGGCTGATGATGGCCATGGCGTCGTACCAGTGCTGGGGGTTGGCCTCGGAGGAGACCAGCGCCTTCACGACCAGCAGGTCCTCGGGCGAGATGAGCGGCGCTCGCACCCCCTTGTACTCGCCGGCCCGCTGGTGCTCGAGCATGGCGTCGTCGAGGTAGATGGCGCCCGACGAGCGGAAGATGACGTCCACCAGGACCCCGCGCTTCCAGCCCTTCACGAGCCACATCGGGTCGTGCTCGGCCATCTCGAAGCCGGCCTGCTCGAGCGCCTGCCAGGTCCGCTCGACGTCGCCGGGCCGGATGAACACATCGATGTCCTGGGTCACCCGGGGCCGCCCGAGGGAGTAGGTCCCGATCCCACCCATGAGGAGGAAGTCGAGCCCGGCTGCTCGCAGCGCCTCGACGACGTCGCGCAGGGTCTCGAGCAGGTCCTCCTCGCTCGGGGGGTTGCCGTCGGGGTAGTGGTCGGTGGCGCTCACAGATGCTCCTCGCCGGTCCGCGGCGCCCGGCGGCGCCCTGCCGGTCTCCCTACCCCACCGACCGCCGGTCAGAACCTCCCCGGGACCCGTCCCGGCCGGGTTGCCGATCCGGGAGGCCGCCGGTACAGTCACCCGTCCACCACAAGTCGCCGCGGGGTGGAGCAGTCAGGTAGCTCGTCGGGCTCATAACCCGAAGGTCGCAGGTTCAAATCCTGCCCCCGCCACCAAGTAACAGCAGGTCAGAGGCCCTTTCCGCCGAGCGGGAGGGGCCTCTCTGCTGCTCGAGCTTGCCGCGTGCCACGGTCTTGTCACGGTGCCGAGGGTTCGGGGGCCCCGGGCGTGTCGCTGAACGCCCCCGTCGCCGCCGAGCGTTGCCTGGTACCTTCGCCGTGCGTCTCCGTGGCCACCGTTGACGCACCTCGTCAGTTCCGGGCCGGCGGATCACGGAGGGAGACAGGGCATGGATGTGCAGCGAACCGGGCGGATCTTCGGCTGGTTGTTCATCGGCACGTTCGTCACGAGCATCCCGGCGCGGTTGCTCCTCATCGATGGCGTGGGCGCGAGCTGGACGGACATGCGCTTCGTCGACGCCTCAAGCGCGAGCCTGAAGTGGGGGGCGATCCTCGAGTTCGGGTTGATCCTCACCCAGATCGGAACGGCGGTCGTCATCTACCCGCTCGTCAGGCGACAGAGCGAAACGGTGGCGCTCGGCTATGTCTGCGCACGGATCATGGAGTCGGTCTTCGCCGCCATCGGACTCATCAGCATCATCACCATCGTGTCTCTGGCCGACTCGTTGGTCGGAGCTGGGGGTGCCGAGACCACGGCGCTCATGGCACAGGGCGACACCCTGGCGCAGATGTACGACTGGGCGTTCCGCTGGGGTCCCGGGGTCGTCGCCGGCATCGGGAACGGCATCCTGCTGGGCTACCTGATGTACAAGTCGGAGCTCGTCCCGCGCCGCATGGCGATGTTGGGGCTCATCGGTGGCCCGGTCCTGATCTTCTCGTTCGTGCTGACGCTGATCGGCCTCTACGACAACGGTGAGGGGCCCTCTGGCCTGTTCACGCTGCCCGAGGCGGCCTGGGAGCTGTCGCTCGGGATCTACTGCGCCGCGAAGGGCTTCCGGACATCCAGCCCGCTCGCGCAGCGCGAAGCTGCGGTGGCGTAGGCGCGCACAGGCAGCGCGTGGCATCGCTCGTCGACGGCATCGACTGGCCGATCCACACGGAGAGGCTCGTCCTGCGGCCGGCCACTGTCGCTGACGTGGACGCGACGTGGAGGTTTCGCCACCTGGAGTCGGTGAGCCGATGGCTGACCCGCGCACCGCAGACGCTGGCGGAGTACCGCAGCCAGTTCATCGAACCGGAGTCGTTGGCGAAGTCACTCGTCATGGAGCTCGAAGGCGAGGTCGTCGGCGACCTGATGGTCGCCATCGGTGATGCGTGGGCACAAGCAGAGGTCTCCGACGACGCTCGTGGCGTTGAAGCGGGTCTCGGCTGGGCGCTCCATCCCGACACCGGGGGGCGTGGTCTGGCGACAGAGGCGGTCCGGGAGGTGCTGCGGCTCTGCTTCGACGACCTGGCGCTGCGCCGGGTCACGGCGGAGTGCTTCGCCGCCAACGAGTCGTCCTGGCGCCTGATGGAGCGGGTCGGGATGCGACGGGAGTGCCACAACGTCAGGGACTCACTGCATCGAGCGGGGGAGTGGCTCGACGGCTACGGCTACGCGCTGCTCGCCGATGAGTGGCGCAGCGCGGCGAGCATCACCTGAGGCGACCAACCGCGGTGTCCTGCCGGTCGGCCTCGATCTCCCGTGAGCCCGGTGCGACGGTGATGGCGACCTTGCCGCGCGTCCTGCCGGTCTCGACGTGCTCGAGTGCAGCGGGCAGCTCCTCGAGCGCGTAGGTGCGGTCGAGGACCGTCCGGACCGCTCCGCTGTCGATGAGCGATGCGATGACCTCCAGGTCCTCGCGGTTCGGCTGCACCGTGAAGCTGGTGACGGTCTGCGGGACGACGATCGAGAGCAGGCGTCCGCCGATGATGCGCCCGAGCGGCCCGAACCAGCGGTTGGCGGAGTCGCCGCTGAGCTGCACGAGCGTGCCGTGGCGTGTCAGGAGCCGACGGAGCCGGCGGGCGCCTTGGGTGCCTGCGACCTGGACGATCACGTCGTAACGGTCGGTGGTCTTGGTGATGTCCTCCCGGGTGTAGTCGATGACGTGGTCGGCGCCGAGCGAGCGCACGAGCTCGACGTTGCCCGAGCTGCACACGCCGGTCACGGTGGCGCCGAGGTGCTTGGCGAGCTGGACGGCGAAGGTCCCGACCCCGCCGGACGCCCCGATGATCAGCACCCGGTGCCCAGGCTGGACCTTGCCGTGGTCCCGCAGTGCTTGCAGGGCGGTCGAGGCCGCGAGCGGCACGGCGGCGGCGTCTGGGAACGAGACGGTTCGAGGGCGGTGGGTGAGCAGTCGTTCGGGGACGGCGACTCGTTCGGCGAAGGCCCCGAACCCTGCCATGAAGGTCGTCCCGTAGACCTCGTCGCCGGGTTGGACCGTGGTGACGGCCGGACCGACGGCTCGCACGATGCCGGCGAAGTCGCTGCCGGGGATCTCGAAGCTCGGTCGTCGGAGACCGATCTGGACCCGGGCGATGTACGGGACGCCGCCGATGAGGTGCCAGTCGGCGGGGTTGACGGAGGCGGCGTGGACCTCGACGAGGACCTGGTCGTCCTCGAGGCTCGGTTCGTCGACGTCGGCGGGTGAGAGGACGGTGGTGGGTCGGCCGTAGCCGGTGCAGGTGATGGCTTGCATGACGTGGTTCCTTTCAGGCGTCGCGGCGGACGAGGAGGACGCCGCCGATGGCGAGGGTGACGATGCCGTAGGCGACGAGCACGGCGAGGCCGGCCCACGGGGAGAGGGCGTCGGGGCTGGGGACGACGTTGAAGATGGACATGCCGGCCTGGGCGGGGAAGTACTTGCCGATCGCCTCCTGGAACGAGGAGGGCAGGAACCCGGTGACGATCGGGAGGATGAACAGGAGGCCGACGAGGGCGGCGACGGCGCCGGCGGTGCGGCGCAGGATCGTGCCGAGGCCGGCCCCGAGGAGTCCGACGCCGGCGAGGTACAGGGCGCCGCCGAACACGGCGCGGAGCACGCCCGGATCACTGATCGAGGCGTCGAGGCCCTTCGAGGCGAAGATGCTCTGGCCGACCCAGAAGGCGCCGAACGAGGCGACGAGGCCGGTACCGATGACGACCGCCGTGAAGGTGGTGGCCTTGGCCGCCAGGACGGTCAGGCGCTGGGGCGTCGCCGCGAAGGTGGCCCGGATCTGACCCGTGGCGTACTCGGAGGTGACGACCAGGACGCCGAGCACGCCGACGGCCAGCTGGGCCAGGAACAGGCCGCTGAGGCTGAACGAGGTCGGGTCGAACCGGAGCCGCTCGCTCGGGTCGAGGTTGTCCCAGCTGCTCATCTGCGAGGCGCCGATGAGGGCACCGAAGCCGACGGCCAGGCCGACGGTGGCCAGCAGGGTCCACACCGTCGAGCGGACCGAACGCAGCTTGGTCCACTCGGCGCGGAGGTTGGCACGGAAGACCTGCCGCGCGCTGGGGGCCGAGGCGGTGGTGGTGACCGTCGTCGTGGTGGTCGGGATGGCGATGGCGGTCATGCCGCTGCTCCTTGGGTCGTGGTGGTGTACTCGACGGCGTCAC
>Ga0190269_10000944_pt1 | contig 14242 bp, 13 predicted proteins | sample Popmic249IS_FD_133749 | JGI IMG/M metagenome (GOLD analysis project Ga0190269, IMG submission 133749) | Populus adjacent soil microbial communities from riparian zone of Blue River, Arizona, USA - 249 IS | ecosystem: Environmental > Terrestrial > Soil > Riparian zone | place: USA: Arizona...
CCCGGCAAGATGCCGTTCTGGCGCGGTGAGGCCAAGGGCCGCTCCATCGAGCTCGGCAAGCGCATCGGCGAGCTCACGCGCGAGCTGTGCGGCATGCCCGAGTCCCTGGCCAGCGAGCGCCTGCTGCGCGGTCACGGCCTGTCGGAGGGTGCGGCGCGCAACCTGCTGCAGTACCTCGCGGATCAACAGCTCGCGACGCGCGCCGTGCCGGACGACCGCACCTTGGTCATCGAGCGCTGTCGCGACGAGCTCGGTGATTTTCGCGTGTGTGTCTTGTCGCCCTGGGGCGGCCGCGTGCACGCGCCCTGGGCACTGGCGGCGGTCGCGCGCATCCGGCGCGAGCTCGGCATCGAAGTCGAGAGTCTGTGGACAGACGACGGCTTCGTGGTGCGCTTCCCGGAGTCCGACACGCCGCCCGATCCGCAGCTGCTCCTGCCGTCCGTGGAGGAGCTCGAAGGCCTGCTCTTGCAGGCGCTGTCCGGCAGCGCGCTCTTCGCCGCGCGCTTCCGCGAGAACGCCGGGCGTGCGCTGCTCTTGCCGCGCCGCCGCCCCGGGCAGCGCACGCCGCTATGGCAGCAGCGCAAGCGCGCGTCGGATCTGCTGGCCGTCGCGGCGCAGCACCCGAGCTTTCCGATGCTGCTCGAGACCTACCGCGAGTGCCTGCGCGATGTGTTCGATCTGCCGGCGCTGTCGGGCCTTCTGCGCGACGTGTCCGCGCGCACGGTGCGCCTCGTGGAGGTGGACACGGAGACACCTTCGCCGTTCGCTTCGGCGCTGCTGTTCGGCTTCGTGGCCAACTACATCTACGAGGGCGACGCGCCGCTCGCGGAGCGCCGCGCGCAGGCGCTGCGCATCGATCAGGCGCAGCTGCGCGAGCTGTTGGGCGAGGCCGAGCTGCGCGAGCTACTCGACGCGGACGTGCTGGCCGCGGTCGAGGCGCAGCTGCAGCTGCTGGATGCGCGCTACCAGATCGCGCACGCGGACGCGCTGCACGACGCGCTCCTGCGCATCGGCGACCTGAGCCTGCCGGAGATCGCCGCACGCAGCCGCTCGGAGCTGCAGGGCGCGGAGTGGATCAAGGCGCTCGTCAGCGGGCGCCGCGCCATCGGCGTGAAGTGGGGCGCGAGCGCGGAGACGCGCTACATCGCCGTGGAAGACGCCGCGCGCTACCGCGACGCGCTCGGTGTGGCGCTGCCGCCGGGGCTGCCGCAGGCGCTGCTCGCGAGCTCACGCGATGCGCTGCGCGACTTGCTCTTGCGCTACGCGCGCACGCACGCGCCGTTCACCCTCGACGAGATCAGCGGGCGTTTCTCGCTCGGACGCGGGGTCGTGCGCGAGCAGCTGCTGCGCCTGGAAGGCGAGGGCAAGCTGCTCGAAGGTGCGTTCCGGCCGGGCGGCTCGCAGCGGGAGTGGGCGCACGCCGAGGTGTTGCGCGGCATCCGGCAGCGCTCGCTCGCGAAGCTGCGCAAGGAGATCGAGCCGGTCGAGACGGCCGTGTTGGGCCGCTTCGCTGCGCACTGGCACGGCCTCATGCGCCCGCGCGCAGGCCTCGATGCGCTGCTCGATGCCGTGGAGCGACTGCAGGGCCTGGCGCTGCCGGCGTCCGTGCTCGAGCGCGAGATCCTGCCGGCGCGCGTGTTCAACTACCGGCCGGACGATCTGGACGCGCTCGCGGCCGCGGGCGAGATCATGTGGTGCGGCGTGGAGCCGCTCGGTGAGCGCGACGGGCGAGTCGCGCTCTATTTGACCGATCACTTTCCGCGGCTGTGGTCGCCACCGAGCGTGGAGCTGGAGGAGCGCGAGGCGCAGCTCGTGCAGCTCTTGCAGACCCGCGGCGCCTCGTTCTTCGGTCCGCTGCACGCCGCTGTCGGCGGCGGCTATCCGCAGACCACGCTGGACGCGCTGTTCAGCCTGGTGTGGAAGGGCGTGGTCACGAACGACACGTTTCGCGCGCTACGCGCGTACACGCACGTGAAGAGCTCGCAAGCGCAGCGGCGCGAGCGGCGCACTGCGGTGCGCGGCTTTCGCTCGCGCCGCGAGCTGCCGCGCGCCGCGGAGGGGCGCTGGTCGCTGCTCGCGAGCCTGGTGCCGCAGCCGGGCACGCAGACCGAGCGCGCCAACGCCTGGTCGCAGGTGCTGCTCTCGCGCTACGGTGTCATCACGCGCGAGGTCGCGCAGGCCGAGCGCATCAGCGGAGGCTTCAGCGCGCTCTACGACGTGTTCAAGGCGCTGGAGGACGCGGGCCGCATTCGCCGCGGCTACTTCGTGCAGGGCGTGTCGGCCATGCAGTTCGCGCTGCCTGGCGTGCTGGAGCAGCTGCGCGCGTTGCGCGTGCCCGCGGACGCCCCGGAGGTCGTGGCGCTGTCCGCGACCGATCCGGCGAACCCGTACGGCGCCCTGATCAAGTGGCCCGAGTCCGCCGAAGGCCGCTCGCTCGCACGCGCCGCGCATGCCGTCGTGATCCTGGTCGACGGCGCGCTCGCGGCGTACCTGCCGCGCAGCGCGAAGCAGCTGCAGGTGTTTGCTCCGGAAGCCGAGCCCGATCGCACGCGCGTGCTGCGCGCGGTTGCGGAGCGGCTGCAGCTGCTCGGCAGTCTGCCGGATCGGCGCGGCCTGCTCCTGGCGGAGATCGACGGCAAGCCCGCGCACGAGCACGCGCTGGCCGAGCACCTCAAGCTGCTGGGCTTCCATCCCTCGAGCCAAGGCTTCTACTTGCCGCGCACCGCCCGCGCCACGGTCTTGCCGCTGACAGCTGCAGCAGACGAGCCGGAAGCCGACGACGAGCCAGGCGAGGCGCACGATGCCTGAGGGCGATACCATCTTTCGCACCGCGCGCACCCTCGCGCGGGCGCTCACCGACCAGCGCGTGGAGGGGTTCGAATCGGCGTTCGCGCCGCTCTCGGTCGCGGCCGAAAACGCGGGGCTCGTGGGCCGGGTCGTCACGGAGGTCGGCGCGCACGGCAAGCACTTGCTGATGCACTTCGGTCCCGAGCTGTGCCTGCGGACGCACATGCGCATGAGCGGAAGCTGGCACCTGTACCGGAGCGGCGATGCTTGGCAGCGGCCGCGCTCGCAGCTGCGGATCTTGCTGCAAGCGGGCGGCTTCGAGGCCGTGGCGTTTCTGGTGCACGAGGCCGAGCTGATCGGCGAAAAGCAGCTCGGGGCGGCGCTGGCGCGGCTCGGCCCGGATGTGCTGGCGCCGGAGTTCGACAGCGCTGCGGTGGCGGAGCGCGTGCTCGCGGCGGGCGCACGGCCCATGTGTGACGTGCTGCTCGATCAGCGCGTGCTGGCCGGCGTCGGCAACGTGTTCAAGTCGGAGCTCCTGTTTCTGGCGCGCGTCCACCCGCTGCGCCCCGCGAGCAGCGTGGCGCCGGCGGTCGCGCGCGAGCTGACCGCGCGTGCGCAGCAGCTGTTGCGCGTCAACGTGTCTGCCGCTCATGGCGGCGGCATCACCACCTACACGGGCCTGCGCCGCACCACGGGTCGCGCCAACCCCGGCGATCGACTGTGGGTCTACGGCCGCGGCGGCCAGCCGTGTCGCCGCTGCGGCACGCCGATCGTCATGCAGCGCATGGGAGAGCACGCGCGCAGCACGTACTTCTGCCCGCAGTGCCAGCCGCTCACCCCGAGCGTGCGCGCGTTTGGGGCCTGACTCACGCGCCGCGCAGCTGCGCGACCGGCAAGCTCACACCGCACAGCACGAGGCCATCGCGGCGCAGGATGCGGCCGTGCAGCTGATCGATCCAGCGTGGCTTCTGCGGCAGAGGCTTCAGCACACGCGCGCGGAAGCTCGTGAGCCTGGCGTCGAGCTCGAGCTCTACGTCCTGGAAGTCGAGGAACTGGCGCGTCAGCGGGTACTGACACTTGTAGAAAGCCTCTTTGGCCGCGAAGTAGACGATCGCATCTGGTCCGCGCGTGCGACTGCGCTCGGCCGCGGTGCAGATCATCGCGATCATCTCTGGCTGCAGCAGCTTGTCCTGCTCGGCGTCGAGGCCGAGGCTGGCGTATTGCGCGCTGTGCGCCACCGCGACGCCGCAGTAGCCCGCGGTGTGCGTGATGGTTCCGACCGCACCCTCCGGCCAGACCGGCGAGCGATCGGCCGCCGGCACGAGTGAGCCCGCTGCCGCTCCCAGCTGCGAGAGCGCCTGGCGCGCGCACAGCCGCGCCGTACCGAACTCCGCGCGCCGCTTCGCCACCGCCTTTGCCACGAACTCGCGCTCCTCGGGGTACAGCTCGGAGTCCACGAGCGCGGGTGCCGCCTCGACGATCACGCAGTCGGCAGCGAACAGCGGCGCGGCCTTGGTACCGGCGCCCGAGCACAGGCTGAGGCTCGCGGCGAGCTCCGTCATGCTGCGCTCGCTGGTCCGATCTGGATCGGGCGCAGGTAAGCTTCGATGCCGCGCGCGGCGTGCCACTGGCGAGGATAGCCCAGCGATACTTCCTCGAAGGTACAGCCGTCGATCTGCTGTGACGTGCGCACGTGCAGGTGGCCGCTGATGGCGACGGCCGCGTCGAAGCGCGTGTGCCAGTCTTCGGTGCGCCGCGTGCCACACCACACCATGAAGCGCGGGATCGCGGGCAGCCGCGCCAGGCGCTGTTTGAGCGGGAAGTGGTTGATCAGGATCGTGCGTGGAAGCGCTCCCGCGTCCGGATCTTGCGCGGCGCTGCGAGCTGCGCTGATGCGCTGGGCCGAGTGCTCGCAGCGAGCGGCGCACCACGCGGCGCGGCTCGGATAGGGATCCGGGCGCAGCAGCTCCTCGTCCGCGCAGCGCAGACCGGCGTCCGCCGCCCAGGCCACGGCGTCTTCCGGAGCGACGTCGTCGGGCCGGAACGTGTAGTCGTACAGCAAAAACAGCGGCACGATCAGGAAGCGCTCGGCGCCGATCTGCCAGAGCGGGTACGGATCCTCCGGCGTGAGCACTCCGCGACTTTGACAAAGGCGCACGAGCTGCTCGTATTTCGCCTGTCCGGCGAGCGCCCCGGACCCCACGCTCCACAGCTCGTGGTTCCCTGGGCACCAGACCAACCGGTCGAAACGCGGCTGGAGCGCGTCGAAGGCTTGCTCGAGGTGCTCGGGGGTTTCGCCGATGTCGCCGGCCAAGATCAGGGCGGCGCCAGGCCGGGGCCTGAGCTGAGTGAGGGCGTTACGGTTGGCCTCGAACCCCACGTGCAGATCGCTGATTGCAAACAACTCCATGCTTCGGGGCAGGACCGTATGCGGCCAAACTGCGAGATGCAAGCGCACGCGCCGCGCCAGAATGCGACACTCGGGGCAATCTCGCGCTGTTCGCGCGTGATCGCGTGCCGCCGATCGCCGCTGCGCGGGCACCGCGCTTGCAACACACCGGGCCATGGACAAACCCAACCCTCCCAACCACGACAAGCCCCGTCACGCGCAGCCGCAGGTGCCCGGCGGCGGTGAGCCCAAACCCAAGCCGCGCCCGAACCCCGACGAGGAGCGCTCGCTGCCGTTTCTGCCGATCGGCTGACCTCCCGGCGTCGCCCGCTGTTCGCGTCTGGAATGCCGGTTGCTAGTCACGGCACGAGGAGGCATTCCATGACCGAGTCCGAACGCAAGATCCGCTACGTGGTGATCGGCGCCGGCAACATCGCGCAGCAGGCCGTCCTGCCCGCATTTCAACACGCGACACGCAACTCGGAGCTGGTCGGCATCGTATCGGGGGACGCTCAGAAGCGTGAGACGCTCGCGCGCCGCTACGGGCTGACGCACGCCGGCGAGTACGATCAGCTCGAGGACGTGCTCGAGCAGGCGCAGGCCGATGCGGTGTACGTCACGGTGCCGAACGCGCTGCACCGCGAGATGACCGAGCGCGCAGCCAAGGCTGGCGTGCACGTGTTGTGTGAAAAGCCGCTCGCCGAGACGGTCGACGACTGTACGGCCATGATCGACGCCTGCCGCGCGGCCCACGTGAAGCTGATGACCGCGTACCGGCTGCATTTCGAGGCCGCGAACCTGAGCGCGATCGAGATCGCGCGCTCGGGTGTCCTCGGAGAGTTGCGCGTGTTCAGCTCGATGTTCACCCAAGTCGTGCAACAGGGCGACGTGCGCACGCGTGGAGAGCTCGCGGGTGGAGCGGCCTACGACATGGGCGTGTACGCCATCAACGCGGCCCGCTACTTGTTTCAAGACGAGCCGATCGAGGTGCTCGCGAGCTGTCAGACGGGCTTCGAAGGTGTGGATGCGACGTCGACGGCCATCCTGCGCTTCAGCGGTGGAAGGGTCGCTCAGCTGACCGCGAGTCTGGATGCAGCTCCCGTCGGCTACTACCGGCTGGTCGGCACGCGCGGGTCACTCCACGTCGAGCCGGCTTACGATTATACGGTCGACCTGACACATCATCTGACTGTGGGTGACAAAACGACCGTGCAGACGTTCCCTCGCCGCGATCAGTTTGCGCCGGAGCTCTTGCACTTCTCCGACTGTATCCTGAACGACGTGGAGCCCGGACCTTCCGGCGAAGAGGGGCTCGCGGACGTGCGCGTGGTGCGCGCGATCTTCCGCGCAGCGGAGACGGGCAAAGCCGTGGTCCTCACGCCGTTCTCGCGCTCGTCGCGGCCCAGTCCCGCGCAGGAGATGCATGCGCCTGCGGTGGATCCGCCTGCGCCCGTGCGTGCGGGCAGTTGACGCGTGCGCATGAGGCTCGGGAACGCCGCGGCGCTCCCGAGTCAAACTTCGTTCACACGCGTCCGGAGAGCACCAGCACGAGCAACACGACGAACACGAGTCCGATGCCCGAGCTCGGGTAGTAACCCCAACCCCGGCTGTGCGGCCAGGTCGGTGCGGAAGCCAGCGCGGCGATCAACAGGACGATCAAAAGCAGTGTCATCATGGCGGTTGCTCCTTGATGTGATGCACAGCTGTAGAGCAAGTCCCGAGCCATTCGCGCTGAGGGTTTTAGGCGGCAGACGTGCCCGTGGCAGCTTGTTAGCTGACACATTGTGTCAGTTGTGTCAGCAGTCTCTGCTGCGCGGCTCAGAGATGGGGCAGGATTTCCTCGAGCGTGAGCGGTACGGGATGTTCTGTCCCTGCTCGGGCTGAAAGCGCGCGCTCCCAGAGCTCCGCGGGCCACGGCCTGCGCACGTGCGCGCGCGCGAGCAGGTCCGGCTGAGTGAGCAGCTCGCGGCACGCTCCGTCGGCGAGCACGCGGCCCTCGGCCAGCACGAGCACGCGCGTCGCGAAGTAGGGCACGAGATCCACGGCATGGGTGGCCACGATCAGAGTCCGGCCGCGATCGCGCTCGGCGCGCAGCAGCTCGGTCACCTCGCGCTCCGCGCGCGGATCGAGGCCCGCGGTGGGCTCGTCCAACAGCAGGAGCTGCGGCTGCATAGCAAGCACGCCGGCCAGGGTCGCGCGCTTGCGCTCGCCGAGGCTCAGGCTCGCGACCTCGCGCTCCGCCAGCTCCTGCATGCGCACCGCGGCGAGGGCCTCCGTCACGCGTCGCGCGCACTCGGCGGCGCCGCACCCGAGATTACGCGGCCCGATCGAGGTGTCCTCGGCGAGCGTGATGCCAAGCAGCTGATCATCGGGATCTTGCACGAGCAGGCCCACGCCCGCGGCGACGGCCGCGCGCGGCCCGTCGATGCGCTGCCCGCGCACGCGGCACTCACCACCGGCGCGCGGCGCGAGCCCGGCCATGTAGCGCAGTAGGGCCGTCTTGCCCGCGCCGTTGCCACCGAGCAGCGCCACGGCTTCGCCGGGCCACACCTCGAGCTGCACGTCGCGCAGCACGGTTCGCTCGGGCTCGTAGCCGATGCGCGGCGCGCGCAGCGACAGCAGGCTCACGGCTCCTCCAGCTCGCAGCTGAGAGCGGCAGGCCCCGGCGCGCCTGCGCTTCCTGCGCCGCGCAGCGCTGCGGCGACGGCGACCCGCTCGCTGCGGTCGATGGAGCGCAAGATCACGACCCCGGCCACGCTGCCGATGGTGTGGCGCAGCGCAGTGAGCGAGGACAGACCGCCGCGCAGCACGCTCGCGGCCCACGCCGCTTGCAACGTGGCGAGCAGCTGGCTCGCGTACGCGTGCGTCGCGAGGATCAGCTCGACGAGCGACTCCGGCAGGTGCAGCGCGCGCAGGGCTCGCGCCAGGTGGCTCGGGCGCAGGTCGTGCGTGATGAGGGCCAAGAGCAGCGCCGCGCTGCTGACCCGCGCGGCGATCAATCCGAAGCGGGAAGAGAGCTGCGCGCTGCCGCTGGGAGCGGCGAGGCTCGCCAGCGAATAGGCGAGCCCCAGGCCGCCGAGCAGCGGCAAGAGCGCGACCAGGCGCCTGCGCAGCGCCCGCCGGCCACTCGCGTTGCGCGCACACAGCGGCAGACACAGCGCCGCGACTGCGCAGCTCTGAGCGGCAGTGCCGGACGCGACCACGAGCGCGAGCAGGCACGCTGCGAGCGTTCGCTCGGCGCTGCGGGCGGTCATGTGTGCTCGCCGCTGCGCTGGCTGCGCTCGCGTGGCTCGTGAAAAGCGATGCGGGCGCAGTAGCCGAGCACGAAGCCGGCGAACAGGCCCGCGCACAGGAAGGCGAACAGCAGCACGTCGCCCTGCAGCCAGTCGAACAAGGGCGGCGCCTCTGGCAGGCCGGCTCGCTCCACGAAGTGGCCGATGACGGCCTCGTCCACGCCGGGCCAGTCGCCGCTCGCCGGGCGGCCCTGCGGCAGGAGCCACATCCCGCCGCCGATAGCGGCGACGAGGAGACCGACCGCGAGTGGGCTCGCCATTCTTGCTAGCGTGGTCTCGGAGCGTCCACGTCCACGTCCACGGTTACGTGGGTTTTCGTCCGGTGTGGACCTCACAGGGCCCCGAGGCGGATCAGGAGGTTGGGGCGATGTTTGTGCACGAACTGCAGCGCGCCCGCCGTCATGACACCCTCCAGCAATCCGAGCGGCAGCTGTGTGGGCGCAAACGCCAGGCTCACTTGCGTGAACAACGCGGCGCGCCCGCCCGGTTGGCCCAGGCCGAGCGCGAGCTCCAGCGCGGTGGTGGCGTACGTGGCCCAGTCGGAGAGCACCCCCGCGATGAACGCCGCAGCGAACAGGCTGAGCCCCGCGCGGCGCGCTCCGTGAAACACGCAATAGCCCACGAAGCCGCCCGCCACCCCCATCGACACGATGTCGGCGCCGAGCGTCGTGAGCCCGCCGTGCGCGAGGAACAACGCCTGGAGTAGCAGCGCCACCGTAGTCAGCAGCACGGCCGAGAGCGGACCGACCACGATCGCAGCGAGGCCCGTCCCGCACGGATGCGAGCACGTGCCGAGCCACGGCACCGGCACGGGCATGCACGAGATGGCGAACACGGCCGCGCCCATCATCGCGACGAGCGGTGCCAGCTGCGGATCGCGCAGCCGAGCGCGATCGAAGCGCGACAGCGCCAGCGCGACGCACGCGAACGCCGCGGCACCCCATGCGAGGCACGAGCCCGCCGGCAACACGCCATCCGACAGATGCATCGCGTGCGCAGCGCGCGGCAGCGCCAGCACGGCACAGACGCACAGGCAAGCGTGGAGGATAGGGGACGTCAGGCCGAGCGGCGTAACGTGCGTCTTCGCCGCTTGTCAAGGCCGGCACCCGCGCGGGCCGCGTGATATGGATCGGCGCCATGCCGAAGACCGATGCCAAGCGCCCGCGCAAAGCGCTGGAGCAGCCACCTGCGCCACCCGGCGACGCCTTCGTATTCGCGCCGCCCATCGAGCCGATGCTCGCCAAGAGCAGCGAGCGTGTGCCGCGCGACAGCGCGTTTTTGTACGAGCCGAAGTGGGACGGCTTCCGCGCCATCGTGTTCCGCGGCGGCGAGCACGTGTACATCCAGAGTCGCGACCTGCGCCCGCTGGACCGCTATTTTCCAGAGCTGTCCGAGCTGCTGTTGCGCGAGCTGCCCCCCGGGTGTGTGCTCGATGGCGAAATCGTGATCGCGACCGAGCGCGGTCTGGACTTCGACTTGCTGCAGCAGCGCTTGCACCCGGCCGCGTCGCGCGTCGCGAAGCTCGCGGCGCAGACGCCGTCGTCTTTCGTGATGTTCGACGCGCTCGCGCTCGCGGGGCGCGACCTGCGCGCGCAGCCGTTCGGCGAGCGCCGGAAGCTGCTCGAAGAGGCGTTCGCCGAGGTGCAGCCTCCGCTGTACGTCACACCCATGACGCGCGACGTGCAGCTGGCAGAGGATTGGCTCAAGAACTTCGAGGGTGCGGGCCTCGATGGAGTCATGGCCAAGCCCGAGTCGGGCCGCTACGAGCCGGGCAAGCGCGCGATGATCAAGATCAAGCACGCGCGCACGGCCGACTGCGTGGTGGCCGGTTTTCGCTGGCACAAGAACGGCAAGGGCACGCTCATCGGCTCGCTGTTGCTCGGCCTGTACGACGAGCAAGGCACCTTGCACCACGTCGGCGTGACGTCGTCGTTCAGCATGCAGCGCCGCGCGGAGCTCGCCGGTGAGCTCGCTCCGCTGCGCGAGCGCGCGCTCGAGGAGCATCCCTGGCGCGAGTGGGCCGCACCCGACGCGGGTGGGGATGGCCAGCGCATGCCCGGAGGTCAGAGCCGCTGGAGCGCGGGCAAGGACCTATCGTGGGAGCCGCTGCGGCTCGAGCTCGTGTGCGAGGTCAAGTACGATCACCTGCAGGGCGACCGCTTTCGGCACGCTGCCGTGTTCCAGCGCTTTCGCGACGACAAGCCGCCCGCGGCGTGCCGCTACGACCAGCTGGAGGTCACGCCGGCTTACGAGCTCGAGAAGGTCTTCGGGGCGCAGGGTGGTCGCCCGGCGGCGAGCCCCCCGAAGGCGTGAACCACGAAGGCGTGAAGTCCGGATCGAGCGCTTCCTGCGGCGGGCGCAGCGCCTCGTCCACGTTCTGCAGGTTGATGCGGATGCGCGTCCACGTCGTGTAGCGGCCGCGCATGGCGTCGACCAGCACGTCCGCAGCCTGCAGCTGCGCGGCAGCGTCGGGGTGGCGCGCCTTCCAGCGCTCGAGCCCCGCGAGCGCGTCCTCCTTCTTCTGCGCGCGCGCGATCTCGATCAGCGGTCGCGTGGGCTTGCGGCGCGCGCCGCTCTTGCCGCCGCCGTCAGCTGCGGGCGCGCGCCGCGCGCGCGAGGGTTGCACGCGCGCCGGCTCGCCTTCTTGCTTCGCGTAGTGGGGCGGCCACGGCGCGTCCCCCTGGCCCTCGTGGGCCTGGCGCTCGATAAGCTCGAGCACGGACTCGAGCGAGCACGGCTCGAGATCGATGTCCGCGTGCAGATCGCCGAGCTGGCGAAAGCGCTCCGGCATGCTGCGCAGGGTGAAGTCCGCAGGATCGCAGGCCGCAAGCTCATCCCAGGTCACGGGCGCAGACACGCGCGCATCCTCGCGCGCGCGCACCGAATACGCGCTCGCCACCGTGCGATCCTTCGCGTTCTGGTTGTAGTCGAGGAACACGCCGTGGCGCTCCTCCTTCCACCACTTGCTCGTGGCGAGGCCCGGCGCGCGCCGCTCCACCTCGCGCGCGATGGCGAGCGCAGCGCGTCGCACGCGATCGAAGCCCCAGCGCGGCTGGATGCGGATGAGCACGTGGATGCCGCGTGAGCCCGAGGTCTTGGGCCAGCCCGTGAGGCCCAGATCCGCGAGCGTCTCGCGCACCACCGCCGCCACCTGCTGCAGCTGCGACCAGGGCACGCCCGGCACCGGATCGAGATCGATGCGCAGCTCGTCCGGATGCTCGAGATCCGACGCGCGCACCGGGTGCGGATGCAGCTCGAGGCAGCCGAGGTTCGCCATCCAGAGCAGCGCCGCGGTGTCGCGCGGCACGAGCTCTTCGGCCGTGCGCCCGGACGGGAAGTGCAAGCTGACCACCTCGACGTGCGCGGGGCGCGAGCTCGGCGCGCGCTTCTGATAGAAGAACTCGCCGCCGACGCCATTGGGGTAGCGCACCAGCACGTTCGGCCGCCCACCCGCGCCGCGCAGCGCGCCGTCCGCGACGCTCAGGTAGTACTGCGCCAGATCGAGCTTGGTGTGGCCGTGCGCGGGGAACAGCACCTTGCCGGGGTTCGTGATGGCCACCTTGTGGCCATCGACCTCGAGCTGCACGCTTTCCGGGGCTTTCGCCATGTCCGCTCCTTAGTAGCGCCGTTCTGCTCCCCTGGCGAGCGGCGCGCAAGATCGCGGCGAGGGGGGCCGATCGGGACGTCTCGGACGGCCCTCACCCGGGCTGCGGCGCGCAGGCGCTGCCGCTAATGGCTGCAGCGCCCGCGGTGCGAGCTACGGGCTCACTTCTTGGCGGCGCCGCACTGGTTGAACTCGGCGTCGCGCTTCGCGTAGTCGAGGCACAGGTCCGGCTTGCCGGCCTTGGACTTCAGCGCCTTGCCCTTGTACGTCGCGGTGATGACCTTGCTCTTGGTGACCGTGAGGCGGTCGTTCGAACAGGCCTCGACCGCCGCGGTCTGACAGGCCTGCTCCGAGTCCGCCGGCACGCTCTTGCTACAGCTCGCCTTGCCATCGCACTTCTTGAAGCTCTCTGCTTCCTGGCCGGGGCAGGCGGTGCGGGTGGTGGTCAGCGAGCAGTCGGTCTTTTCTTCGGCGCGGGCGAGCCCGAGCCCAAAACCCAATGTGATCGCGAGTGTGGAAACTGCCAGCGCCTGTCTGAAGGTCATACGAATGCTCTCCTTGCGGGTGGGTCTAAGGGCCGTCAGGGTGCCATCGAACGCGCGAGGCTGTGTGACAAGTGAATGACTTTGTTGCGCAATTGCCGGCCCGGTCGCACGCGCAGCGGGCTCGCGCGACGCCGGACGCTGACGGCGGCAGCGTGTCGCCTGCAGCTGTCGGCGGCCGACTCCGACCTGCCGCTGTTGGCTGCAGTATCCCCAGTCTCGGCTGGACAGATCCAAGTTGGTGACGTATGTTGAACGTGCGTACAAGTACGTAGGGTGAGCTGCCAACGGGCGCGCAGTGCGGCGCCGCCCGGAAAGCTCAGCCTTCTTGCGGGAGTAAGCTCATGGCTCAGTCGTGTCACGGATCGCGCCGGCGTGTGCTGCCAAAGCGAGCACGTTCGGCGTGCAACGCAGCTCCACTGCGCTGACCGGCTCACGAGCTACTCCAGCGAGCAGACGCCACTGAGCGCCTGACGGAGTCACTTCAAAACTTTCTGGGTCAGCGTGCTCGCACGGAGCACGCGCGGCCGCATAGCAACCCAATGCGGGTGGGGCGCTACGACGATGACGACACAAAGGGACACGGCCATCACGCGGACGCGGCGATGGCTCGAGACGTTGGTAATTACCTTGAGCGGCCCGGCGGCAGGCCTGGCCTTCCACGCGGCGGATCCTTTCTGGCTCCGCGCGCGACTGCCCTGGCTCCTGCTCTTGCCGCTGCTGTGCGGCGCGCAGTACGGGCTGAGCCATGCAGCCGTCAGCAGCGGACTGCTCGCGGCGCTCGCGTATGCGCACGCGGCCGGGCACGGTCCGATCGATGGCGCGCTCCTCGGGAGCTGGAGCCTCGGCGCGCTGATCCTCGGGGCCATCGCGGGGCAGTTCCGCGACGTGCGCGAGGAGCAGAAGCGGCGCATGTCCGAGGAGCTCGTGCAGCTGTCCGAGCGCCTCGAGCGCACCGAGCGCGGCGCGCGCGTCCTCAAGCTCTCGCACACGCGGCTATCGGAGCGGCTGATGGCCACGCGCTGGTCGCTGGTCGGCTCCGTGGAGCAGGCCGAGCGTCGCTTGCAGGAGCTGTCCTCGCGGCGCGAGCTCGGTGAGGTGTTGCTCGAGGTGCTGGCGAGCCAGGCGCTCGTGCAGTCGGCGTCGCTGTACTGGACGAGCGACGGCCTGCTCTCGTCCACGCCGCTCGCGAGTCTGGGCTCCGCGCCCGGCAGCTCGGCGCTGCACCCGCTGGTGTTGCGCGCGTTCCAGACGCAGCGCCTGGCTGCAGTGTCCGACCCGTCAGCCGCCGTGAGCGGCAGCGACGGTTCCGTGCTCGCGGCCGTGCCGGTGATCACCTCGGGCTCGCAAGTGGTGGGCGTGGTCGCGATTCACCAGATGTCGTTCCTCGCGTTTCAGATCGACCAGCTGCGCCAGCTGCTCCTGATCGTCGGCCAGCTCGGCGACCTGCTGCACGATCGCCTGCGCGAGCTCAGCGGTGAGCGCAGCGTGGCGCCGCGGCCTGCGACGAGCGGCCTCGTGCCGCCGCCGCCCATCGGCCGCGCGGTCAAGAACGTGCCCGCTGGTCTCTCCGCCGCGGAGCCGCACGGCGCGCGCAAGGCGCTGGTCGCCCGAGTATTCGACAGTC
>Ga0190269_10000945_pt1 | contig 14223 bp, 12 predicted proteins | sample Popmic249IS_FD_133749 | JGI IMG/M metagenome (GOLD analysis project Ga0190269, IMG submission 133749) | Populus adjacent soil microbial communities from riparian zone of Blue River, Arizona, USA - 249 IS | ecosystem: Environmental > Terrestrial > Soil > Riparian zone | place: USA: Arizona...
ATCGCGTACGGTGCGCCATGAGCGCGCGAGCCACGCGCGCGGTGCTAGGCGCCGCGCTCGCGACGGCGTTCGCCACCAGCGCTGCGCGCGCCGACCAGGCCGCGATCGAAGAAGGCGCGGTCGAGGCTATCGTGGACGAAGCGGCGGCCGAGGCCGCGCCCGCGCCGGCTAGCGCGAAGCCGGATGCATGGGCCTCGCTCGGACAAGACGTGCGCGTGCGCAAGGTCGTGGTGACCGGCTTCGATGGCAAGGGCGCGCTGCGCCTGCGCCAAGCGGTGCTCGATGCGCTATCCGAGCACGGCGAGATCGAGATCGTGGGCTCGAAGGACGTCGAGGTCAGCGGCAAGAGCCGCGGGCTGTCTCCGAACGACGCGAGCGATCGCAAGGTGCTCTCCGAGGAGCTCGGCATCTACGCGTGGGTCCTCTACCAAGAAGGCGGCGCGATCGTGCTGGTCGACGCCGAAGGCGACACGCTCGCCCAGCTGCGCGCCGGTGATCACGGCGGCTCGGAGGCCGACCTGCGCGTCAAGATCTGGTCGACGCTAGGGCCCCACGTGAGCGACCAAGGCCTGCGCACGCACTTGCTCGAGCGGCTGCGGGCGTCGGCGGCGGGTAAGCTCAAGGCGATCGAACAAGAGAATGCGCGACAGGCCGAGCTCGCGCGCAAGCGCGAGGAGCGCCGCGCCGCGCACCTCGTCGCGAGCAAGCAGCGCGCGCTGTCGACGCTGCAAGCGCAACAAGCGGTGATCGCCGAGCAGCAGCAGCTCGCGGTCGCGCGCGTGCAGCGGCAACAGCACGAGGAGGCGCGGCAGGCCGAGCTGGCGCGGCAGGCGGAGCTCGCGCAGCAAGCGCAGCTCGCTCAGCAGGCGGAGACCGCGCGTCAGGCGGAGCTGGCGCGCCAGCAACAGCTCGCGCAGCAACAGCTCGCGCAGCAGCAGCTCGCGCAGCAACAGCTCGCGCAGCAACAGCAGCAGCAGGCGGCGATGGCCAAGCAGCCGCCGCCCGTGTACTCGCAGCCGAGCTACGCGGCGTATCCCGCGCAGAGCAACGGGGCCGCCTGGCAGCCCGGCCGCGCGCAGCCGGTGTTCGCGCAGCCGTCGCCGCAGCAGCCCGCGTACGCCGAGCCGGCACAGCCGAGCTACGCGCCGCAGCCGGCGTACGCTCCAGCCGCTGCGCCGGAGGCCGCGCCGACACCCGCGAGCGCGATGCCGGTGTCCGCGGCGACCCAGGCCTGGCTCGAGCGCCGTCGCGCGCAGCAGCAACAGCAGCCCTAGAACGTTTCACAATGCCGTTGCCCTCAGCGTGGGCGCGATGCTCACTGCCAGGGCGCATGGTGCTGGCTGCGCGAGTTAGAGGCTCGCTCGCTCTCCCGCGCATTCGTGAAATGCGCTGTCGTTAGAGGCTCGCTTCGACTCACGAACGCGTCTGTGAAATGCGTTCTAGTGGCGAGACCGATTGACACATGGCCGCGCGGCTGCAGGCATAGCGCCCGCGCGCTCGGTTGGGTGCGCGCCTACCTGCATGGAGCGTTCATGTCTAAGCCGAAGCTGACTTATTTCGATTCACCCGCGAGCCGCGGTGAAGAGTGCCGGCTCGCGTTGCACGTCGCGGGCGTTGCGTTCGAGGACAATCGCATCGCGCGCGATGCGTGGGCGGCGCTCAAGCCGACCACGCCGTTCGGCAGCCTGCCTACGCTCGAGCTGCCGAACAAGCCGGGCGTCGTGTTCGCGCAGTCGAACGCGATCTTGGTCCTGATCGGCCGTGGCCACGGCCTGCACCCGACCGACCTGTTCGAGGCGGCCCGGCACGAAGCGATGATGTGTCACGTCGAAGACCTGCGCGCGACCGTCACGCCCTCGCTGCGCATCAGCGACGAGGCCGAGAAGAAGAAGGCGCGCACGGCGTTGGCCGAAGGCTACCTGCCGTCGTGGGCCAAGCACGCGGAGAGCCAGCTCGGCGAAGGGCCGTTCTTTGCGGGCGACAAGCTGCACGTCGTCGACCTCAAGCTGTACATGGCCGTGCGCTGGTTCGCGAGCGGCACCGTGGACTACGTGCCCAGCACCGTGTTCGCGAGCTTCCCGAAGCTCAACCGTGTGTACGAAGCCGTGCGCGACGACGCGCGCATCAAAGCCTGGTACGCGCGGTAGTACGAGGCTGCGCGCTTCAGTTCGTGACGATCAGCTCGAGCTTCGCGGTGATGGTATGGCCGCGAAGCTCGACGTCGCCGATCTTGCCGTATGGGATTACGAGGTGCTCGAACGAAGCGCCGACTGCGACCCAGTCCTCGCCCACGGAGAGGAGCTGCGCTGCGAGGCGCACGCGCTGCCGGGCGACGAGCACCGCCGTGCTGAGCCGTGGGCCTTCGTCCGAGTCGTCGGTGACCTCCACCACGTAGGGCCCAGCCGACGCGTGGTACGCGGTGGTGAGCCACGGCGCGAGGTAGATCCGGCCGATGTAGCCGGCGAGGAAGCCGCCGCCGCTCACGTGTGGCCGAGCGCCGAGCTCGCGCGGCGTGATGCGATCCACCGCGCCACTGCCGAACTGATCGAGCATCAGCGTGCCCGCGAGCCCGTGGTGCACGCCGAGGAAGCCCGCGAAGTCGAGGTGGAACGAGACGCGCGATCCGCCTCGCAACGTGGCCGGGCCGCCGGTCTCGGCCAAGCGCATGCCGAGGCCCAAGGACAGCTCGCCGGTGTGATACGCGGTGTATGAAGCGCGGTCTTGATCGGCGCTCGAGCGCTGGAAGCGCAGGCCAAGCGTGCACGGGCTCGCCGCCCCGGACCGAACGCGCAGCGCGAGCTCTAGCGTGCGCTGGTCCTCGAACACCGCCTTGTCGCGAAACGCGAAGTCGGTCGTGAAGAACGCGCCCGGCGCGAGCTCACGATCCCAGGCCTGGCCCAGCTTGCGGTAGGCGCCGTCGCCGAAGCGGGCGGACAGCATGGCCTCCGTGAAGCGCATCGGCTCGCTCGACGCGTTGAAGAGCGTTGCGGTGACGTAGCTCTTGGTCCGGTCACCCGAGAGCGTCGCCTCGAGCACGAGGCCGGCGCAGCCGATCGCCGAGCGGGTCGAGCTACCCGTGCTCGGGTCGACCCAGTCGTCGAGCTCGGGCGCGGGCAGGTCGCGGTAGATCGGCCACTTCGGGCGCTCGGCCAAGAGCCGCGCGAGCTGCGCTTCGCTCGTTGCGGGCAGCGGCTCGTGCTGCGCGCCGGCGGCGAACGACCTCAGCGCGATCGTCATCGCGAGCAGCGCCAGCCACGGCCGGACGCTCATCGCACGTCTCCCGCGAACAGCAGGTACGTGAACAGCACCGTCTCCTGCTGCTCGCCTGCGCGCACTGGCACGGTGAGCGCGATCTCGCGGTCGGCGTTGTGCACCTTCGCCATCTGCGCCCGAGGAATCTCGATCGTGCAGTCGATCCGGACACGCGCGCCGCGCGCGAGCACGGCGACGGACGCGGTGCGTCGCGCCGGGTCGTGCTCGAGGCACGTCGCGCGGAACGGCTCGAGCGCCTCGCCGTCGCCCTCCGGCACGATCGCCGCGCGCGCGCCGACGAGATCCAGCTCGGCCGGTGCAGCCGCGTGGTTCTCGGCGAACAGCGGGTATGCGAACACGAGCTGTTCGCCCCGCACGCTCGGCTCGGGCGCCTCGTGCACTGCCGGCGCGCTCGAGATGACGAGGCCGGACACGCTGTCGATCCGATACGCGACGCGCGAGCGCCCCGCGCCGCAGCCGAGCGCCGCGCACGCGGCGATCACGACCGACAGCCGCCCCACCTTCACGGCCGCGAAGCTAAGCGCGGCGTGGGCGTCACGCAACGGCTACGGTCGCCGCGGCTTGCCCTCGTCTTGGTAGAAGGCGAGCGCATGCGCGTCTGGGTCTTGGAATTCGAACGACCAGCCACCCGGAGCTTCGGACACCGGCGTCAGCAGCTGGACGCCCTGCTTCACGAGGTGCTCGGCCACGCCGTCGATCCCACCGTCGTCCAGACCGAACACGATCGCCGGCGAGGTCCCGCGGGTGGCCTGGCCTTCGATGAACCCGAGCTCGGTGCCGTCCGCCAGCTTCACGGACATGAAGCCCTCTTGGCGCTCGAGCTCGAGCCCGAGCACCTCGGCATAGAACTTCTGGGTGCGGTCGAAGTTTTGGACCGTGAAGATCACGGCGATCCCACGGAACTTGGGCTTGCTGGTCATGGCGGAGTCTCCTTCGGGAGGGGGTTGCCGTGGCGGGGCGATTCGTGAGCGCTCGTCCGAGAAAAAATCAGCGGGTGTCCGTCCGGGTCATGCGAGGCCACCGCCCACGGCGGGTGGTTCTTGAGACTCATGAGCAGCTCGAGCCGAGCGGCTCCGAGCGCGTACGCGGCTGGCGGCTTGCACACGACCGCGACGCCGGTCGCGGCCGCCTCCCGCACCGCGCGGCGCAGGTCGCTCAAGCGCTTGCGGAAGGCGGTGTCGCTCAGCCGCAGGACGGACCGGATCTCGCGCGGCTCGAGCTCCGCGGAGGCGAGCGCCGCGAGCACCCGCAGCGCCGGCGATAGCCGCGCGAGGAGCTCCGGCGAGAAACGCCAGGGCTCTTGCTGACCGGTCGCACCTTCGCGCGCGTCATGCCAGCGCGTTTCCCGAGCGCGCCGTCGAGCCGCCGTGCGCGCTTCGAACGCCGCATGCCTGCGCAGCGCGCCGTGCAGCCAGGCCCGCCGATCGAGCGTGCTCAGGTCGGCGGCGCCGCGCGCGATCGCGTCGAGCAGCACGCTGTGCGCGAGGTCGCGAGCTTCCGCCGCGCTCCGCGACGACGAGGCCGCCACCCGCACGCATTCTTCGTAGAGCTCGCGCAGCACGGCCGGAGCCTAGCACCAGCTCGCCGGAACAGCCGGGCGCTAGCCGCCCGGCTACTTCGCGAGCTTCTTGATCGCGGCTTCGATGTCCGCTGAATCGAGGCCCTGGTGGGTCATCTGCTCCCACAGGCCGCCTTCACCGAGCTTCGTGACGCCGAGGTGCTGGTAGCGCGGCGTGAGCCCGCGCTCGAGCAGCCATGAGCCGTAGCGCGCGCCGAGGCCGGTGTTGCGGTTCTGGCTCTCGACGACCAGCACGAACGGGCTCTTGCCAGCGCGCGCGATGGCGTCTTCGTCGATCACGTTGAGCGTCGTCTTGTGGATGAGGCCGACGTCGAGCCCGCCTTCGCGCAGCTTCTCGACGGCGTCGAGGCAACGGAAGGTCATCTCGCCGAACGTGACCACGTAGCCGGCCTTGCCCTCGCGCAGGATCTCGTCCTTGGCGGGGTCGAACGCGTAGCCCTCGCCGAACAGGGGCTTGCCGTCCTTACCTAGGATGTCCGGCACCGGCGAACGCGTGGAGTACACGAAGCGCAGGCCTGGATCGCTCCACACCTTCTTCACGACCGCACGCATGTGGTGCTGATCCGCGGGGAAGTACAAGCGCGTGGTGTCGTGATCGGCGCCCGCGGCGCCGGGCGATCGGTTGCCCACGCCGCCGTCGGCGAAGAGGTTGTTCAAGCCGAAGTGGCAGGTGTTGTCGGCCATGTCGTCGACACCGCCGTGCGAGAAGTGCGCGAGCACGTTCGACTCGTTGAGCCGGGCCATCGTGATCTCGCTGATCAGCATCTCTTGGAAGGCCGCGAACGTCGCGAAGATGCCCTGCTTGCCCTTCTCCATGCCGAAGCCGGCCGCCGCGGAGTAGTTGCCGCGCTCCATCACGCCGCCCTCGATGTAGACCTCGGGGAACTGCTTCTTGATGAACGCGAGGCCGCACGAGCCCTCGAGATCATTGTCGAACGCGCGCACGCTTGCGAGCCGCTGCTCGGGCGACATCGTCGCGAGCACCTCGCACACCGCCTGGCCGAACACCTCGCGGTTCTTGCCCCAGGTGCTGCTCACGCCGCGGAAGCTGGTCGGCCGCTTGCCCGCCGTGAGCGTGCCCAGGTACTCCGCGGCCTCGACGCGCCCGCGCGCCTTCAGGTAGTCGACGGCCAGCGAGACCTTGATCGCGTCGTGGCCCTTCGAGGTGCCCTCGATGCCGGCGATGCCGGGCGCCATCTTGCGCTTGTTGATCAGCGCCACCGGCCCCTTGGTGCGCAGCGCGTTCGACATGCGCGTAAACAGCGCGTCGAGGTCCTCGCCGTCGCCCACGTCGACCGGCAGGCCGTGACCGGCCAGCGTCTTCTCCACGCTGAAGCCCTTCATGTACTCGGAGGGGTGGCCGGAGATCGTGATGTCGTTGTCGTCGATCACGAGCTTGACCTCGAGCCCGAACGCAGCCGCCAGGCGCGCCGCCTCCGCGTCGTTGCCCTCCATCTGCGAGCCGTCCGAGCCGAACATGAACACGGCCTTACCCGGGTTCGCGAGCGCGACGCCGTTGACGTGCGGCCACATGTGCCCGAGCCGGCCGGAGGAGAACCGCACGCCCGGGGTAAGGCCGCGCTCCGGGTGGCCCGGCAGCTTCGCGCCCGCCTCGCGGTACTGCAGGAGCTTCTCGGGCGGCATGTGGCCGTCGAGCACGGCCATGAGGTACTGGATCGCGACGCGGTGCCCGGCCTCGTCGAAGCGGATCGGAACGACCGGCTGCTTGCCGTGCACGAACCCGTCGAAGATCAGCACCTCGGGCACGATGTCGAACGCGCCGCCGGTGTGACCGCCGAGGCCGCGTGCCTCGGCCACGGCCGTGAAGAACACGATCGTGTCGCGGCACAGCGCGATGTTCGCCTCGAGCTGGGTCTTCTGCGCCGAGCTGAGTTGCTTGGCGCCGGGGTCGAGAGCGACGGGCTTGTACGCGGACAGGTCGATCGGGAGCTTCATGCCGCGGGCTTTTAGCAGCTCAACCCCAAGCTCGCAGCCGGCCTGAAGCGCAGGCGTCGAGTTTCCTCTCCATTTTTGTGCGGACCTGGCGGCGATTCGCTCACCGCGGCAGGCTCGAGAGGGAGCGCAGCGACCCTCGTAGGAGGGTGGGCCCCGTTGGGCTTAGCCCAACGGGCGGGAGGGCGGCGCACGCCCTCCCGATGATTAACACGCCCTCCCGACAATTAACCAGCGAGCCGAACGCCGCGGTCTCGCGAAGGGCGAGCGATCGATAGCCTCGCGATCAGTTCATACCGGCGAGCGGATCGTCGTCCTCGACGCCCTGCAAGGCATCGAGGTCCTTGCCCTTCTTCAGCTCCTGCTCGCGCTCGAAGGCCTTGCGCTGCTGCTCGCGCTTCTTGGCGACCATCTCGCTCTTGCGCGACTCGTAGTCGCCCTCGCTCTCTTCCTTGTCCTCGTCGCCGAACACGCTGCGCTTCTTCTTCTCGACGGGCTTCGCGGCGACCTCTTCCTCTTCCTCGTCCTCCGCACCGGCGAGGCGCGCGGGCGCCTTCTTCGGCTGCGGCCGGACCGAAGCCAGCTGGCGGACCGTGGCCATCTCTTCGAAGACCAGCGAGAACTTGTTGGCGTCGGACCGGTCGACGGCCCGCAGGCGGCTGTTGCGATCCAGGTACTCGAGCAGCGTGTACTTCTGGCTGCTGCCGTTCAGCTCGGTCTCCTTCTTGTAGCCCTTGCCGAACTTCTTCTGGATCGCCTCGGAGAACTTGTTGAAGCCCTTGCCGCCGCTCGGGATGAGCCTGACCCACTTCCAGAGCCGGCCCTCGAGGAAGAAGTAGTAGTTGTCCGACTCGCCGTCGTTGACCGAAAGCATGGACTCTTCGTTGCCGTAGCCGAACTCGCCCGCGATCGGGCTGCGGTCCCAGCGGCTGCTCTTGCCGCTGAACTCGAAGTGGCTGCCAGCGAGCTCCTTTTGCTTGGAGGCAAGCTCTCGCTCGAGTCCGGCCTTCTCTGCGCCCTTGGCCTTCTTGATCTTCGCGCCGTACTGGTCTGCCAGCTTGGTCTTCACCACGCTGATCACTTCGCTGTCGCTCATCCCCCAGCGGAGGTTGCCCATCGCCTCGCCGATCTTCTGGGCGTTGCCAACTGCGGGCATCGCGAGGAGCAGAGCCTGCACGGCGAGGGAGACGAGGTACGCGCGCTTCATGGAGCCTCCTGAGCAGTGAGGAATCGACTGTAGCCTAGGGTGTGCAGAATTAGAACAGCCCCCTTGTGTTGCTGTGTAGGCGCCATAGGGCGTCGCACGAGTGCCGGAGAGCTCGGCGTTTCCGGAAAACCTGACTTTCGCGTATGCGCCGCGGTGCGACCAAGCACGACGAGAGCTGGTAGCCTGCCGCCGCCGCGAATCGGGGGCCCGCGCGGGGCCGCGGATCGCGTCCGGGGTCTGCGCAGGCGGAGGGAGAGCGTATGAGCGATGAGGGGGAGCGCGCGCGGCTCGCGGAGGAGATCGAGCGCCTCAAGCTGCGCGTGGCCGAGCTCGAGTCGCAGGCGGCCCTGAACGTCGACAACGCGTCGTTCCTGGACTCGGTGCTCCAAGCCGTGCCGCTCTTCATCATGCGAGCGGACGACGACCTCAAGATCAAGTACCTGAACCGCTACCAGCCAGGGTTCTCCCCGGAGACCACGATCGGCCGCAGCGCGCTCGAGTTCCTGTCACCCGAGGTGCACGAGCTCTTCCGAGTGCGCGTCGCGCAGGTGCGTCAGACGGGCAAGGTCACCAGCTACGCGACGCGGGGTGTGCTGCCGAGCGGCGAGCTCATGCACTACGAGACCTACGTCGCGCCGGTGCACGAGGCGGACGGCAGCATCGGCGTATGCGTCGCGGCGGTCGATATCACTGCGCACCTGCGCCGCGAAGAAGAGCTGCGCGACGTGGAGACCAAGCTGCACCTCGCGCTCGAGAGCACCGGGCTCGGGCTCTGGAGCTGGAACGTCGAGACCGGCGAGATGGTCTGGGACGAGGCGATGTGCCGGCTGCACGGCTCGGATCCCCCGGCCAGCGCCGAGGTCTACGCCGAGCGCGTGCACCCAGACGACTACCCGCTGTACAGCAAGCAGCTCGAGCAGACGCTGCGCGACGGCGTGTGGAAGTCGATCGCATACCGGGTGCTCCGGCCCGACGGCTCGATCCGCTGGGTCTACGGCATCGGCCGCTGCGTGCGCGACGACCACGGCAAGATCGTGAAGCTGATTGGCGGCCTGCTCGACGTGACCGCGCAGCGCACGCTCGAAGAACAGCTCCGCCAAGCTCAAAAGATGGAAGCGATCGGCAACCTCACCGCCGGCGTCGCCCACAACTTCAACAACATGCTCACCGTGATCGTGCCCACGCTCGAGCTGCTCGGCAGGTCGGTGTCCGACGAGCGCGGACAGCTGGTTGCCGAGGCCACGCACGCGGCGCGTCGCGCGGCGGAGATGGTGCAGCAGCTCATGACGTACGCGGGGCAGAGCTTGTCGCACGAGCGCGACGTGCAGCGCGTCGACACGATCGTGAACGCATCCGTGGGCATTTGCCGGCGCGCGTTCGACAGGCGGGTGCAGCTGGACGTAGCGTACGAAGGCGAGCCACCCAACGTGCTCTGCAACTCCGTGCAGCTCGAGCAGGTAATCGTGAACCTACTGCTCAACGCGCGCGACGCCGTGATGGAGGCTGGTCGGTCAGGCGGCCGGGTGCTGGTGCGCGTGCGGCCGATGCGGCACGCGCCAGCGGCGTCGGGCGCGACCGGCGAGCCGGCGTCGGGCTCCGTGCCCGCGGTCGCGATCGACGTGATCGACGACGGCGTCGGCATGAGCGAAGCGGTGCGCAAGCGCTTGTTCGAGCCGTTCTTCACCACCAAGAGCGCCGGTCGCGGTACGGGCCTCGGCCTTGCCACGAGCTACGCGATCGTGCGCGACCATGAGGGCTCGATTACGTGCGAGGCCGCGGAGGGCGTCGGCACGACCATGACCATCACCTTGCCGACCTCGGACGACGCGCCGTCCCTGCGCGCGGCGAAGCCTCAAGCCAAGGACGCGCCCGCGCGGCGCGTGCTGCTCGTCGACGACGAGCCCGCGGTGCGCAGCACGCTCAGCTACGTGCTCAGCCAAGCCGGCATGACCGTGTTGCTCGCGGAGAGCGGCAGCGCGGCGCTCGAGGTGCTGGAGCGCCAGAGCGTCGAGGTGGTCTTGCTCGATCGCTCGATGCCGGGTGGCTCGGGCGAGACGTTCGTCACGCGCATCCGCGCTGCGTCTCCGCGCGCGCGCATCTTGTTTCTCTCCGGTCAGATGGTCGAGCCATCGATCGCTGCGCTCGCCGATGGCGTCGTGCAGAAACCGGTTACGGGGCCGACGTTGATCGATGCGATCCAGCGCGCGCTGCACAGTGAGATCAGCCCCAGCGTCGCGACGCACGCGCCACGTTAGCGGCGCCGCGTCGCGCGCGTCGTGGCCGTCATGTGCAGCGAAAATTTCGTAAGCGCTCCGGCCGTTTGGCCGGTTTCAACCAACGCTACCGACCCCTCGTCACTGTCTTGACAGCACACAGGCAAACGGACAAAAGAGGCGCACTCTATTATGGCGGACGTGCGCAGAACTTCGGCCGGATGGCCGGATCGCACGGCTAGATTAGTAGCACCCACGTTGGCTGCTGCGGTCGAGGCCCTGGCAGACACTCGCGAACGCGGCTTCACGTTCGTGGATACGCAAGGCAAGGAGCGCTTCTACAGCTTCCACGAGCTGCATAAGGAGGCGCTCAAGCGTTCCTACGGCCTGCGCCGCCTCGGCCTCGCGAAGGGCGACCGCATCAGCCTGATCGTGGCCGAGAGCGACGACTTCGTGCTGACGCTGCTAGGCGCGGTGCTCGCGGGCGTCGTGCCGGTGCCGATCTATCCTCGCCTCGGGTTCAAGGCTTCGGACGGCTACGTCGACACCGTCGCGCACATCACGCGTGCAGCGGGGTCATCGGCGATCGTCACCACGCAGCAGCAAGAGCCTCACGTCCGCGACGCGATGCCGCGCTGCCCGACGGTGACGCAGCTGATCGACATGGAGAAGCTCGCGTCCGCGGCCGAGGGCGAGCCGCTCGCTCCCGTCCAGATCACGCCCGACGACATCGCGTTCCTGCAGTTCACCTCCGGCTCGACCAACCTGCCCAAGGGCGTCGTGGTCAAGCACGGTAACCTCGCCGCGAACTGCCGGGCCTTCATGTACGAGGGCCTGCAGGCGGACCCCGCGGCCGGCGACAAGGGCGTGAGCTGGCTGCCGCTGTTCCACGACATGGGCCTCATCGGCTTCGTGATGGGGCCCCTGTTCACCGACATCCCGGTGGTGTTCCTGCCGACGTCGAGCTTCGCGCGCAGCCCGCGCGTTTGGCTCGAGGCCGCGCATCGGCATCGCGCGACGCTCACGTACGCGCCGAACTTCGGCTACGCGCTCGCGGCCAAGCGGCTCAAGGAGCGTGACCTCCAAGGCTTGGACCTGTCGTGCCTGCGCGTCGCGGGTTGCGGCGCCGAGCCGATCCAGATCGGCACGCTGCGCGCGTTCGCGGACAAGCTCGCGCCGACCGGCTTCAAGCCCGAGTACCTCTTGCCCTGCTACGGCATGGCCGAGGGCACGCTGGCCATCACCTTCACGAAGCTCACCGACGTCGCGCGTGCCGACCACGTGAGCGCCGAGGCGCTCCAGGCCGGCAAGGCTTCACCTGCTGCCGAAGGCGTCGCCGCGAACGACATCGTGTGCTGCGGCACGCCGTTCGAAAACCACGAGGTCCGCATCGTCGACGACGCGGGCAACCCGCTGGGCGAGCGCCAGGTCGGTCAGATCATCACGCGCGGCCCGAGCGTTTGCGGCAGTTACTACGAGAACCCCGAGGCGTCGGCCGAGAGCTTCAAGAGCGGCGGCTGGCTGTACACGGGTGACCTCGGCTACCTGGCCGATGGCGAGCTGTACATCTGCGGTCGCCTGAAGGACGTGATCATCGTCCGCGGGCGCAACTTCTACCCGCAGGACATCGAGTGGTGCGTCGCGCAGATCGAAGGCGCGCGCCGCGACAACGTGGTCGCGTTCGGCGTCACTGAAGACGGCGAAGAGAAGCTCGTCGTGATCGCCGAGACGTCGCGCGTGCAGGCCAAGGCCCTGCGCGAGGAGATCCCGAAGCGGGTGCTCGACGAGATCGGCTTGCAACCCTTCAAGGTGGAGCTGGTTGCCTTGGGCACGCTGCCGAAGACCTCGAGCGGCAAGCCCCAACGGCGCAAGACGAAGGCTTTGTGGTCAAGCGGTCAGTTCGTGGCGAGCACGCACGCTGACAGTGCAGAGACGGCGAACGTGCAGGAGAGATCAGAATGACGCGGATCGAGTTGATTGGTTTGTTCGAGAAGACCGCGACCGAGATTGCGGAGCGCGACATCAAGGGCCTCAGCGAGCTGACCGAGATCAGCACGCTCGGCATCGACTCGCTCGGCATCCTCGAGCTGGTCGGCGAGATGGAGAAGCAGCTCGGCATCCAGCTGCCCGACGATCAGCTCGTCGGCCTGACGAAGATCGGTGATCTGCTCGACCTGGTCGAGAAGCGTCGCCAGCTCGCCTCTTGAATAAACCCGAGTCGTGCCTACGTACGCGCTCACAACGGAAACCTAGCTTCGAGGTTCTCACATGAGTGACACCAAGCTCGCCCGGCAGGTCTACAAGCTGTACGCCGAGTTCTTCGACAAGGCGGAGCAGGAGCGCCGCTGGAATCCGTACCGCGACATCCCGTGGGAGCGCATCAACCGCGACGCGACCGAGGAGCTCGCGCTGTGCGCCGAGACGTTCTGCGCGGTCGAGAGCTACCTGCCCGACTACGTGGCGCAGGGCATCAACATCGTGCGCGAGAGCTTCGGCCAGGCCTGGTTCTCGGCCAACTGGGGCTACGAAGAGAGCAAGCACTCCATCGCGCTGATGGAGTACCTGATGCGCTCGGGCAAGCGCTCCGAAGAGCAGATGTTCGACTTCCAGGATCAGCTCAAGACGCTGAAGTGGGAGCTGCCCTTTACGACCGCCCAGCAGATGACGCTGTACGGCGTGTTCCAGGAGATGGCGACGTTCTTCATCTACTGCCGCCAGGAAGCGCGCGCGCAGGAAGAGGGCGACGAAGCGCTCAAGATGATCTACCGGCTCGCGGCGCGCGACGAGATCGCGCACACGCGCTTCTACCAGAGCGTGTGCAAGCTGCTCCTCGAAGAGGATCGCCCGGGCGTGCTCGCCGACATGGCGTACGTCACCAAGTACTTCAAGATGCCGGGCGTCGGCCTCGTGCCGAACTACGACGGCCGGGTGATGGTCATGCGTGAAGCCGGCATCGACCGGGACACGTTCCTGCAGAAGGTCTACTTCCCCGTGCTCAAGCACCTCGGCGTGTCGCGGGCGGAGCTGGTGGACGCCTCGAGGGCGATCCGCGGTAAGGAACCGCCGCCGGCGCACTTCGTCGGTCGAGAGGCGGACCGGGAGAGCGCCGTCGTTCCCGCGCCGGGTATCTCGTCCGGGCAGGCGGGCCTGTCGAGCGCCGCCGACGCGGCCGAATGAGCCGTACCAGCATCTACCGCGCGCGCGTCGGGTATATCGATACCGATCAGGCGCACGTCGCGCATCACACGACGTACTTCCGTTGGCTCGAGCAAGCGCGCGTCGAGCTGTTGCGTGAAGGTGGCCTCGAGTACCGCAGCTGGGAAGCGGCTACGCGGCTGGGCCTTCCGCTGATCGACGCCGGGATTCGCTTCGTGCTGCCGTGTCGCTTCGACGACGTCGCGGTCGTCGAGACGCACGTCGGCGCGTTCTCGCGCCTGTCGATCCGCTTCGACTCGAAGATCACGGTCGAAGGCCGCGAAGGCGCGCTCGTGACCGAAGCGCAGATTCGGCTCGCGTGCGTGCACCTCGAGACCGGGCCGCGCCGCGTGCCGGACGAGGTGCTGCGCGCGTGCGCGGGCGACGACTTCGAGCAGAAGCTCGTGCGCCACAACCAGACGCGCATCACGCTCAACGGATAGGCGCAGAGCGGCCCTGACTAGACGCCATCGTCGTAGCAGGTCTCGACGCCGTCTTTCGCCGCGCAGACCATCCCGGTCGGGCACTCCACTACGCCCGTCGAGCAGCTGAGCTGGCAGAAGCCGTCGTTGCATTCGACCGTGGCCCCCCCGCCAGCGGGCGCCGCGGGGCAGTCCGCGGGCGCGGTGCAGGGCGGCTCGCACACGAAGACCTTGGGCGCCAGGATCGGGATCTCATCGGACTCGCGGCACTGCGCGCCCGTGCCGCAATCCGCCGCGGCCGTCGCCGCGGTGCACGCGACATAGCCCGGGTCCTCGTTGCCACCGCTGTCGGTGCCGCCGTCGTCGGGGGTTCCGCCCATG
>Ga0190269_10000946_pt1 | contig 14218 bp, 9 predicted proteins | sample Popmic249IS_FD_133749 | JGI IMG/M metagenome (GOLD analysis project Ga0190269, IMG submission 133749) | Populus adjacent soil microbial communities from riparian zone of Blue River, Arizona, USA - 249 IS | ecosystem: Environmental > Terrestrial > Soil > Riparian zone | place: USA: Arizona...
AACTGCTCGCCGGTAGTCTCGCCCGCTTGGCGGTAGCGATCCAAGAGACCCTCGTCGTTCGAGAACATACCAGCGCGGTACGGACCAAGCGCTACCGTGCATGCACCTGTCAAGGTGGCGTGATCGATCAGATAGCTCGGCGCAAGCTCACGCGCGTAGGTGAGCGCGTCGGCGAGCACCAGGCGCCCTTCGGCGTCCGTGTTGATGATCTCCACCGTCTTTCCATCGCGCGATGGATATACATCGCCGGGCCGAAACGCGTTACCCCCTAACATGTTGTCAGTCGAGCCTACGATTCCGTGCACCTCGATCGGCAGCTCGAGCTCCGCGGCAGCGAGCACCGTCGCGATCGTCATCGCTGCACCTGCCATGTCGCACTTCATGTCCACCATCGAGCCGGCTGGCTTCAAGCACAGGCCGCCCGCGTCGAACGTGAGGCCCTTGCCGACGAAGATCACGCGCGGCGCGCCCTGCGGCAGCTGCTTCGGCTTGTAGGTGATGTGGATGAAGCGAGGCTCCTCGTGGCTGCCGCGATTGACAGCCAAGAGCAACGGCATGTTCAGCTTCGTGATGCCTTTTTTATCCCAGATCTTGCAGTCCAGCCCGAGCGCATCCGAGCGCTTTTTCGCTTCGTCCGCGAGCACAGTCGCGGTCAAATCATTGGGCGGACAGTTCACGAGATCGCGCGCGAAGTTGATGGCTTGCGCCGTCACGGAGCCTTCGTGCACCGCGTGTTTCTGCTCTGCGCTCGGCTTGCGCTCGAGCAGGATGCTGGCCTTGGTGAGCTGCTTCTTCGGGATTCGGCTACCCGTCAGGTAGCGTGTGTAGCGGTAGGCGCCGGTGCCGATGCCGTCCGCGAGCGCACCGAGCAACGTGGGGTCGGTGGTCGGCGACACGACAGCCAGACTGTTCTGCGACAGCGCGATGCGCCCGGCCTTTACGCCGAGCAAGCGCATCATCGATTGGCTGCCCGTGCCCTCGCCGAGCCCGACGATCAGGAGCTGCTTCGCGCGCACCCGACCCTTGCCTGGCAGTGCCATCGTGGTCGTCTTGCCGCGCTTCGCTTCGAACGATTCTTCCTTCATGTGCGCAGCGACCGCGCCGCCCAGTGCGCGATCGAGCTTCTGCAAGAGCGGGTCTTGCAGCGGCTTCTTTCCGGAGACGGGGACAACCAGCCAGTCGACTGCAACGGACAGCGGCGCATCGTTCGAGAGCGAGATCTTCATAACCGTACAGGCTGCCACGGTCGCAAAGTGCTCACAAGAAACGGGTGACGGCCACCTGCAATCTTCTGACGAGCGTCAGGGCTCTCACTTGCCAGGGGCCGATCTGCGGCACTGTCATGTCCAGGCGGGCGCGGCACACGCGCTGCAACCACGCTGCAGCATGTGTGGCGCACAGGCACGCGCGAGGAGGCGCTTTGCAAGCGCGGCCACCGGAGCGGAGATGATCATGAACAGCAGATTGCGGATCCCGTATGCGCTCGGGTGTGCGCTAGTACTGAGCGTATACAGCCTAACGCCAGGCAACACATTCGCGCAGGAGGCCATGAGCGCAGCGGCAGCGCCGAGCACGCGCACAGATGCAGTCACGGCCGCGCATGCAGCGCATGCTGTTGCGCCCAGCGAGCATGCGGGCGAGAGCCTCGCGCGTGCCGGAGTTGTGAACATCAACACGGCTACAGCTGCGGAGCTCGAGCGCTTGCCGCGCGTGGGACCGGCGCGCGCGCAAGCCATCTTGGCGCTGCGCGCCAAGATCACTCGCTTCTCCAAGGTGGAGCAACTTCTGCGCGTCAAAGGCATCGGCCGCGCCACTTTCCGCAAACTACGACCCATGCTCGCACTGGAAGGCCCGACCACGCTTCCTGAGCACAAGCCTAAATAAGACGGCACGCCCGAGCGCGACGCAATCTGCCGGGCCAGGCCGGGCCAGGCGGTCCGCCGCTCGCAGCTGCTGAAAGCTCAAGCCTGTGGCTGCATCGCCGAAACCCGCTGCACGAGATCGATCCCGGGCTGCACAAGCTTCCGATACTTAGCGACCGTCGCAGCCTCCGGCATCATGCGCAGCGCACCATCACGCAACCAAGACATGAACGGGTTCGCAATATGCGCGACCTGTCCGAGCCGGCGCGAATCGAGCTGGATCGTACGCACGCGCGCGTGCCGTGTGGCAACATAGCGTTCCAGCGCACCCTCGACGCCCTGCTCGAGAATGCTTGTGAGCGCCAGCGCATCCTCGATCGCCATCGCCGCACCCTGCCCCTGATTCGGCGTCAGCGCATGCGCCGCATCGCCGAGCAACAGCACACGCGGCACACCCCATACGGGCGCATCGAGCTCCTCCAAGTCGTGATGCAGCGGCGGTGTGCCGTCGAGCACCTCGAACAACTTGCCCACTTCCCCGCGGTAGTGTCCGTACACCTCCCGCAGCGCAGCAGGAAACTCGAGCGCGGGCGCGCGCGGCGGCGCCGAGCGCAAGAGGAAGTAGTACAGCTGACCATCGCGCAGCGGCACCACACCCACGCGCGTCTCGCCACCCCACGCTTCCAGCGCGCGCTCGATGCCAGGGTTCTGCACGAGCCCGCGATAACAAGTCACGCCGCTGTAGCGATAGCGCGGCGCCCCGAGCACCTGCGCGCGCACCTGCGAGCGCAGACCATCGGCACCGATCACCAGGTCGAAGCCTTGTTCTGCGCCGTCGCCAAACGTCACCATCACCCGATCCATGAGCGGGCGGATGCTCACTGCGGTAGCACCCATACGCAGCGCCACAGCGCTCGGCAGCGCCGCGCACAACGCCTCGTGCAGGCGCGGTCGCGCAAACGCCCAGGTCGGTCCGTAGACGCTCGCCAAGCGCTGCGTGTCGATTCGGCTCAAGAGCGAGCTGTCGGGACGCACGATGTCGAGCGACAACACCGGCGTGCCGTGCTCCTCCAGCGGTACGCCCAGCCAAGCGAGCGCGCCCGCGGCGTTCGGCGCGAGCACGATGCCCGCACCGAGCGGTGCAAAGCGCGCCTCGCGCTCGAGCAGCGTTACAGCGTGTCCCGCTTTGCTGAGCGAGATCGCCGCCGACAGACCACCGATGCCAGCACCCACGATCAGGATGTTCATGACTCCTCCAGTAGAAACAGTCGCGTGAGCGCAGCCTGTAGCAGCGCGAGCTGGCGCTTGCGCGTCAGCTGCCCGTTCAGCCCCGCCACCAGCAGCCCGAAATAGATCGAGAAAAAACAGGTGAACGCGAGATCGCGATCGATCTCCTGCAGCTCTCCGCGGCGGACCGCTTGATCGATCCGCTCGACGACCCACGCGCGGTACTGCAGCGCCCGTGCGCTCGGTGTCCCGTCGCGCGAAGCGAACAGCGAACCGGTGATGAATGCGCGCGCGAGCTCCGGCGCCTCGTCGTACGACTCGAACAGCGTATTCGAGACATGCATGAGTTGTGCGATGAGGCCCTGCTTCTTGGCCGCGCTGCCGAGGCCTCGCTCCAGCGTCTTTTCCACATGCTCGTCGAGCAGCGCCTCGACTAGCGCGGCGACGCTCGGAAAGTGCACGAAGAACGTACCCGCCGCGACCCCGGCCTCCTGCGCGATTTCACGCGTGGTCGTCGCGGCAAAACCCCGAGTCGCGAGCACGCGCCGCGCCGCGGCCAGCAGCGCCGCACGCGTCTCGCGCTTCTGACGTTCGCGCACCCCTTCGCGCTTGCCACCTCGGTCCATGAGCATACTCACTGAGCATACTCACTGAGCGCGCTCAGTCAAGTCGGGCGCGTCGAGCTGTAGCAGCGCCTCGGGCAGCACCCGGGAGCGCGGCTCGAGCTGCTGGTCGAGAGCGCGCAACGACAGGCAGATGCTGTGGATCTGCTCGGGCAGAACGTTGAGGAACTTGAGAGCCTCGCGCACCTCCCACGGCGCAAAAGCGCACAGCGTGGGGTTGAACCACCGGATCGCCGTCACCACGCCGCGGACCAGCGCCTTGTCCGTGATGACTGCCGTCCAGCACGCTCGTCCGAGTCGCCTACGCAGTTGCTCGCGTTGCGCGCCCGTCGGCGCTCCGCCATCCGTCAGCACCAAGCAGCCAGGGTTCGGATGCGCGAACAGCTCGGGGATCCAACCGCAGTAGCGATCCCACTCCTCGTCCGTCGGCGCCTGTGCGCCATGGACACCGAGCAGGAGCGCGGTGGTCGCATCCTGCCAAACTACGCTAGCGAGCTTCGCCATTGCCTATCCAAAGGGGCTCACAGTCTACTGCACCTGATGCAAGATGAGTGGCTGCTACAGCCAAACGCGAGCAGCTTTGGATGGAGCACATCCATTGCATCGCGGCACAGTCACCTACAAGCGGAGCCGCCAGTGGCTGCAACAATCAGCGCCAGCCACCGCCGAGCGCCTGGTACACGTTCACGAGCGCGAGGCGCTGGCGCAGCTTCGTGTCGATCAGCTCGATCTGCGATTCCAGCGCATCACGGCGAGTCGTGAGCACTTCCAGGTAATCGGCGCGCGCTGACTGGAACAGCACGTTCGAGGTCTCGATCGAGCGGGTCAATCGATCGACCTGCTGCGTGGCGAGCTGAAAGCGCTTGTCGAGGTTTCCGATCATCGCGAGCTGGTTCGCGACCTCAGTGAAAGCCTGCAATAAGGTCTGCTCGTACTTGAACACCGCCTGCATCTGCGCCGCGTTCGCAGAGAAGTAGTCAGCCTTGATCGCTTGCCGGTTCAAGAGTGGCGCCGTGAGATTGCCCGCCAAGTTGAAGATCAGCGACTCGGGCGTCGCGAGCAGGTGCTTCACGTTGAACGCCTGGTAACCCACACCCGCGTCGATGCTCAGCGCTGGATAGAAGCGCGCCTTTGCGGCCTGAACATCCAGCTTGGCCGCGGCGAGCTCCAGCTCCGCTTGCTTCACATCGGGACGGTTGGCGAGCAGCTGCGCGGGAATGCCCGCGGAGATCGTGCTCGGCAGCGGCGCTTCGAGGTGCTCTGCCCTGCGCGCGACCGGCTGAGGGAAGCGGCCCACGAGGAAGTTGATCCGATTCTCCGCTTCGATGATGCGTTGCTGCAGGTCGTACTGCTGGCTCTGGTTCTTCAGCACCTCGGCTTCGAAGCGCTGCACAGCGAGCTCGGTGACCTTGGCGGCTTCCTTCTGCAGTCTAACAACTTGCAACCCACGGCTTTGGATGTCGATGTTCTGCTTCAGCACGGCCAGCTGCCGATCGAGCGCCAAGAGCTCGTAATAAGAGCGCGCGAGCTCAGCGACGAGCTTCGTGACTACGAAGTTTCGTCCCTCTATGCTCGAGAGATACCGCAGCGTGGCTGCTTTGGCCGTGTTGCGGAGCCTGCCCCAAATGTCCACTTCCCACGAAGCGGTGAACCCGAGCTTGTAGTTCTGCAAGATCGCGGGCAGCGCGTGCGCTTCGTCACTCACACCTTGACTGGTGTGTTCACTCACCTTGTCGACACCCGCGCCCGCCCCGACGCTCACCTTCGGCAGGTACTCACCTTCGCGCGCCAGCACCTCGTTCTGTGCGATGATGATTTCCTGCACGCGAATGTTGAGCTCTTGATTGTGCTCGAGCGCCAGCTCTATCAGCGACCTGAGCTCCGGTTCTTCGAAGAGGTGCCGCCAGGTCATCTCGACCAGATTGTTCGCTGCCGCTGTTGGCTGCGGCGCGGAGTAGCTCGCCGGCAGCTCGCGCTGCGGCTCGCGTGGCGGATTCTGGCTGAGCGACGGCGCGCAGCCGAGCCCGAGCAGTCCGACACAACCGAGCAGTCCGAACCTACCCATGGTGCGCGATCTCCTCGGTCACCGACGTGTCATCCTCCTCGCGGATCAAGCTCTTGCCTTCCACGAGCGATCCGAACACGTAGTAGAGGCCCGGCACCACGATCACCCCGAACACCGTTCCAAACACCATGCCTCCCAGCGATGCCGCGCCGATCGTTCGATTGCCCACCGCACCCGGACCTGTGGCGACCACCAGCGGGATGAGTCCTGCGATGAACGCAAACGACGTCATGATGATCGGCCGAAAGCGCACCCTCGCGCCTTGGATCGCGGCGTCGAGCACCGACATGCCTTGGTGGTGCTTCTGCACGGCGAACTCCACGATCAGGACCGCGTTCTTCCCGAGCAAGCCGACCAGCATCACGAGGCCCACCTGCGCGTAGATGTCGTTGGCGAGGCCCATGAGCTTCAAGAGCAAAAATGATCCGAACACGCCGGGCGGCAATGACAGCAGCACCGCGAACGGCAGGACAAAGCTCTCGTACTGCGCGGCGAGCACCAGATATACGAACGCCACCACGATCATGAAGATGTAGAGCGCCTCGTTGCCGCGTGCAGCTTCATCGAACGACAAGCCCTCCCATGCGATGTCGTAGCCGCGCGGCAGCGTCTGGGCTGCGACCTCCTGTACGGCGGCGATCGCATCGCCACTCGTGTAGCCGGTCGCGGGCTCGCCGCGGATGGCTGCGGAGTTGTACAAGTTGTAACGCGTGATCTCGTTCGGCCCCTGACGCTTTTTGATCGTCATGAACGCCGAGTACGGCACCATCTCACCGTGATCGCTCTTTACGTAGAGCTTCATGATGTCCGACGGCAGGCGCCGAAACTCAGGCGCAGCCTGCGTGTAGACCTTGAAGAAGTTCCCGAAGCGGATGAAGCCTTGCTCGTAGGTGCTGCCGACGAGGATGTCCAGGTTCTCCATGGCCTTTTTGATCGAGACGCCCTTCTGCATGGCGAGCTCGTTGTCCACGATCAGCTCGTATTGCGGATAGTTCGCCGCGAAGAACGTGAAGAGGCCGGTGAGCTCTCTGCGCTTCTTCAGCGCCTCGATGAAATCTTCGTTGATGCGATCGAAGCTCGCGTAGTCTGTGTCATTCGTCTTGTCGAGCATACGCAGCGCGAAGCCACCGGCTGCTCCGTAGCCAGGCACTGCGGGCGGCTCGAAGAACTCGATCACCGCTCCGATGTTCTTCGACTTCGCCTCCAGCTCCTCGATGATCTCGCGCACCGAGTGTGTGCGCTCTGTCCAGCTCTTCAGGTTGATGAGGCAGGTGCCGGCGTTCGAGCCGCGACCTTCGGTGAGAATCTCGTAACCGGCGAGCGACGACACCGACTGAATACCGTCGATCTCTTCCGCGATCGCCTGCAGGCGCCTCGAGACATCGTTGGTGCGCTCGAGCGTAGCGCCGGGCGGCGTCTGAATGATCGCGTAGATCATGCCCTGGTCTTCGTTCGGGACAAAGCCCGTCGGCAGCTCTTTGTTCACGCCGAAGATGCCAAGCCCGAACAACAGCAAGATGCCGAACGTCACAACGCGGCGACCTAAGACAAGCCTGAGCAAGCTCACATACTTGTTCGTAGTGTAGTCAACCCCGCGATTGAACTTCCCGAGCAACCAGCCGACTGGCGTACGCCGCTTGGGCTTGCCGTGGTTGTTCTTCAAGATCATCGCACAGAGCACCGGCGTCAGCGTCAACGCCACCACGCCTGACAAAATGATCGACGTCGCCATGGTGATCGAAAACTGCCGATAGAAGATGCCGACGGGGCCGGTCATGAACGCAACCGGCATAAACACGGCGGCCATCAAGAAGGTTATCGCGATCACCGCGCCGCTGATCTCGTTCAACACCTTCTGCACCGCGCTGTACGGGGAGAGGTTTTCCTCCTCCATTTTCGCGTGCACAGCCTCGACCACCACGATCGCGTTGTCCACGACGATGCCGATCGCCAGGACCAACGCGAACAGGGTGATCAAGTTGATGGTCAGACCAAACACCTGCATGAACACAAACGCGCCGACCAGCGACACCGGGACAGCGAGCGCGGGGATCAGGGTGGAGCGCCAGTCGCCGAGGAAGAGAAAGACCACGAGCGCCACCAGGAGGAACGCTTCACCCAAGGTGTGGACGACCTTCTCGATCGAGGCGTCGAGGAACTGTGAGACGTCGTAGCTCAGCTGGTAGTCCATGCCTGCGGGGAACGACTCCGCCTCGAGCTCCTTCATCTTGGCCTTTACGTCCTCGATGACCTTGGTTGCATTGCTGCCGTACGTCTGCTTCAGCACGATCGCGGCAGAGGGTCGGCCGTCGAGGTTCGAGTAGATGTCGAAGAACTCGCTGCCCAGCTCGACCTCGGCGACATCTTTCAAGCGCAGCAGCTCGCCCTGTGCGTTGGCACGGATGATGATGTTCTCGTACTGCTCGGGCTTGTTGAAGCGACCCTCGTAGACCAACACGTATTCGAGCGCCTGGGACCGCTTACCAGAGCTGCCGCCGGTGCGCCCCGGCCTGCCGATCACGCTCTGATCGTTGATCGCCTCCATCACCTCGTCGGTCGAGACGTTGTACGCCCGCATGCGCTCGGGATTGAGCCAGACGCGCATCGCATACTGGCGGCTGCCGAGGATCTGTGAGCTCGCAATGCCGTGAATGCGGTTCAGCTCGGGGATCAGGTTGACGCCAGCAAAGTTGTACAAGAACTTCTCGTCGGCGTTCTTATCCTTACTGTACAAATTGATGTACATGAGCATGCTTGGTTGGACGCGTGACACAACTACGCCTTCCAGCTGCACGAGCGGCGGCAAGCGATTGAGCACCTGGTCTACACGTGTCTTGACGTTGACCACCGCTTGGTTGGGATCGGTGCCCAGCTCGAAGATCACCTGGATCGTGGCTTCACCGGCGCTGGTCGCGTCGGACACGATGTACTTCATGCCCTGCACACCGTTGATCGACCGCTCCAGCGGGATCAGCGTGGAGTTGACGAGCACTTCAGCGCTCGCGCCGGGGAACGCGATCGTTACGAGCACACGCGGCGGTGAGATCTCGGGAAACTGCGACACCGGCTGCCTGCGGATCGCGAGCAGTCCCAGGAACACAAACAAGACCGAGACCACGATCGCGAGAACGGGTCGATGGATAAACTTGTTGAACATACATCAGGCCGGTTCGTACAACTTCACTCGGCGGGCAGCTCCAAGCGAGCGAGCACATCGGCCGGCGGCTTGTAGTCCAGATCGATCTCGAGGCCGTCTTTCACCTTGCGCAAACCTTCGAGCAAGATCTTGTCGTGCTCGGTCAGACCGCTCTTTACGAGGTAGACGTGCGGCATCTCCTCGGCCACGACGATCTCGCGTGAGCGCACGACGTGCCTGTCAGCCGTATCGTCGACGACAAACACGAACTTTTTGTCGAGCACCTCGAAGGTCGCTTGCTGCGGGATCACGAGGGCGTTTGGGGCCGGTTTGCTCATCAGGATCTTGCCCGTCTCGCCGTGACGCAAGAGGCCATGCGGATTCGGGAAGGTGGCGCGGAACGCGATGTTGCCTGTCTCGTTGTTGAAGTCAGCTTCGATGACCTCGACCTTGCCTGACTGATCGAACAGCGCGCCGTTCGCCATCAACAGCTTCACCGGCATCTCCGCGGCGGTGTTAGAGGTCTTGAAGTCTAAGTATTCGGCTTCTGTTACGTTGAAGTACACCCACATCGAGCGGTTGTCAGACAGCGTCGTGAGCAGCTCGCCCTCATCGACCAAGCTACCCTGGCGCACCTGGAAGCGACCCATGATGCCTTCGAACGGCGCGCGGATCTCTGTGAGCCCGCGGTGAACGGTGGCGAGCGCGAGCTCCGCCTTGGCCTTGTCGAGCTTCGCTTTAGCCAGCGCCAGCTCGTTCGGTGAGACCACATTGCCATCGGCAAGGAGCTTCGTGTTGGTGTACTCAATGCCGGTGAACTCGGCTTCGGCGGCTGCTTTCTGCAGCTCCGCTTGGTACAGGAGCGGCATGATCTGAAACATCTTCTGGCCGTTCTTCACGAGCTGGCCTTCGTCGACGAAGATGCCTTGCAAGTAGCCACGCTCGAGCGCGCGCACTTCGATGTGCTGAATGGCGCGGATCTGGGAGACGTACTCTCTGGTGATCTCGGCGTCCTTACGCAGCGGGCTTGTGACCAGATAGCTGCCCTTCTCCCCTGGCACGTGCTCGTGCGTACCGGCCTGATGACAGCCGGCAAACAATGAGACTACGAGCCAGCCCACGATCATCTTGGTGTTGTTCATCGCTTCCGTTCGATCCAGTCCGTGTGCGCCCGCCGCTGACAGCGTCATGACGTTGTGGCGCCGCACGCGCGGCTTTGCAGGGATCACGCCAGCGCGAGCGCTCATGCTGCGATCCGCAGTCTGCAGCGACTTACGTGCGATCGTGCAAACGCCTCACAGTGTCGGGTGCAAGGCATAGCGCGACAGCTTGGGGCACGCGGGAACACGCGCGGGCAGAGCACCTCTCGCGGCGCTCGCCATGCGTCGTAGCGAAAGTCTACGGCGCCCTGTTTCGCTACACGCAGACGACGCTGCAGCTGCGAGCGACGAGCGGCGTCGTGCCCCAGCGTTCAGCGCTGCGCGGGAGGCAACGCCCCAACTCGCGCCACCAGCTCGGCATGCGCGCCCCAATCCACCGGCTTGTGCTTCGCCTGCGTGCTCGCAGGGAACTTCGCTCGCTTGCTCGCGGGCCGAATCGGCCGTGGACACAAGTTGCCTCCACAGTTCGGACAGACGCCCTGCAACCGCACCGCACACTCACCGCAAAACGTACACTCGAACGAACAGATCAAAGCTTCCTCCGAATCCGAAGGAAGCGCCCGTGCACAGTTCTCACAAGATGGCCGAAGCTCGAGCATGCGCCAGAGCTTCGCCCAACTGACCGCGCAGCTCAACGCCACTGGCGCAAGAAACCACGGTCATCGCGAGCGCCAGCGCCGAACGACAGCGAGGTGTGCCGCTGGACGCTGCACCACGTTACTCACTCGTCCGCCCCAGACCCGGGATCTCAGCGCGAGGCCTGCGCGCCAGCTCCTCCTCGGGCGCGCAGGTCTCGGGCTTCGAAAGCTCGCCCAATCGTTACGACCAACGCGCGGCGCGCGTGGCGGCGCGGTCTGCAGCTGCACGCGGCGGCTGGCGTTTGGGAATCACATCGGCGTCGCGATAGACAGTCACCATGACGCCGTCGCGCGCGGGCAGCACTGCTGCCATTCCGCTAAACTCGGCGACGAGCCGCGCGGCTGTGGGTGCGCCAGCGCCGAAGTCGAGCTGCGCGAGTGGCAGGCGCGACATGTTGGTGACGAGCATGCCGCGCTGCGGATGCCGTAGCGCGATGCTCTGCGGCCCGCGTAGACCGTGCGACCTGCGCAGCGCTTCGAGCGGCGCCACGCGCTCGAAGGGATTGCTCGCAAACACGCGTGCGACGCTCTGCTGGATGCGCGAAGCGAGCTGCCCGAGCGACAGGTGCATCAGCTCGCGGCGCGTCGCACGCGCGGTCGCCGTGTTGATCGTGCAACCAAACGCGTTCTTGTTCTCTTCACCCAGCAGGCGCCGCACATCGACCGGACACGACATGTACACATCAGGATTGTCAGCATCGGACCACAGCTGCGCGCCGTACGTGCGCCACAGCCACGCGGTCAATACATCGTTCTTCGTGATCTTCTGATCGACCGAGCGCTGCGCGTCGGCAAACAGCTCCGCGATCGCCGCTGAGCTCAAGTGCATCCGCTCCTGCCGCGGCAGGACTTCCACCGCAGGACGCGGCGACGACAGGAACAAGCCCGTCTGCTCGAGCAGCGTGCGCTCATCCAACTTCGAGAGCGCAGCAGCCACGTGCGACTCGGGCGCGCGCAGCAGGCGCTCCATCACCGGCGCTTCGACCCGCTCACCGCGCGCGAGCGCAGCCCACTTGGACATCGCGAGAAAGAAGCTAAATCCGTCCACTAGCGCATGCGACATGCTCACAGCGAGGACTGAGCCCTCGGGCGTCTGCGTCAGACGCGCGTGCATCATCCGCTCACCATCGAATGACCTCACGAGGTCCACGAGCTCGCGATCGCGCAGCGCATCGAAGGTCTTGTCCGTCGTCGCCACAGACAGCTCGACACGCGGTCGCTCCTCGACTTCATAGGCTAGCGCGTCGTTCGACACGGCGCGCAGATGCCCGCCAAGCCAGGGAATGCATGCCATAAGCTCCCCCAAGCTGCTCTCCAATCGGCGCGGATCGAGCTGCTCGGTGAAGGAGAAGGCAAAGGTAACGGGGCAGGACATGTTGCCCGTGAATACATAGTCGACCGGAGCTAGATTCATTAAAGTCACGAGTCAAACCTCTACAAATGCGCGCGTGCAGCTAGTAGCTGCAGCGTGCTGGATGGATAAGAGCTGGAGCGAGCGCGTTCCGCTCTGCTGAGCGGCTACGCTCGTGCTGGCGCACGCAAAAAGCGCAGCGCACACGCCGAGCGAGCCCAGGCGCGCTGACACAGCGCGACCCGCAAACGGTGCCATCCGCGAGCAAGTCGCCGCGGCGGCGTGCACAAGCTCACAATGCGAGCCGTGCACTGCGCTGCCGCTTACGGCGGCAGCATGTTAACGAAGCACGTCAGCCGCGAGCGGCGGAGGAGAGCCGAGATCCGCAGCGCAGGCTGGGCCGCGCTGTGCCGATGTCGCACTGCTGTATTTTGGGCAGTGGGATCGATGGATGGATCATGGATATCTCCTTTCGTGAGTTGCACACGTCCCCCGAGAAACATACGGGGCGAGACGCTACGCACTCATTGGGGTTGCTGCAGCTCAACAACCAAAACTAGATGAGCTGCCGATGTGGGACTCGTGTCCCATGCATCGCTCACATTCGCAATACTGAACGAACAGTCGATATCCAATTTGTTCGGCGAGCGTATCAATGAGGCAAGCAACCACTGCTCGATCATGACGTCAGCCGCCCTCAGCGGCAATGCTTGTGCAAGCTTCGCACGAATTGACGTGAAAACATGCGTCAACCGGTGCTGGGGGTCACGCCCGAGCTGCGGCGCCAAGAGATCACGCTCTCACAACACTCGGCGCCGCGCGCGACGCATTTTGTGTGTCTTGCTGACGGCTCTTTGGCTCCCCATTGCCGGAGCAGCTCTTCGTAATACGGCAAGAGGAGCAGCTCATGGCGTGCAGGAAAGTCTGTGATGCCGGTGATGCGTTTGAGCACGGAGGTGGGGCTCAAGACGATCAGCTGTGTGTCGCCTTCGTCGTAGAAGCGCCGCCATAAGCGGCTCGACTTTTCAAGCACCGCTTCAGGCGAGGTCGCTTGCGCGAAGATCGATCGGTACATCACGGTGTAGTGCTCCGCGACCAAGCCCGACAACATGCGCTCGGCGGCTTGCCCCGGCACACCGGTTCCAAACGCGCGGTCGTATGCCAGCGCGTGCTCGAGCGCGAGCCTGACATCCATCCAGTCCGTTGCGACGGACAGCGGTGAATACAGTTCCTCGCGCACGGCCGGGCTCAGCTGAGCCTTGACTGCTTCGATGCCAGCTTCGCCGTGCTTCGCGAGGATGAACTCTCGACACTGCAGAACGTAGAGCGCCTTAACCTTGGTCACGTCGACGATCCATTCGACAACTCAGTAACGGTTGACGTCCTCTGACTAGCTTCGCGCGAATTCGATAAATCCGAAACGGGGTGCGCCTCGTGCATACGCACACCTCCACGCAAGTCCGCCCAGCGCACGCGGCCGGTGCGCCGGCTGTTTCAGACATGAACGATTTCGTTGAACAAGTGGCGGACGCCTGGGCACTGACCTCCGACGACAACAAGCCGGGACCAGCTCTCGCGGCGGCCGGCAAACCTCTATGCGGTAATCACCTATGACGTGGCTTACTCCCGCACGGTGCGCGCGAGCGCATCGCTCAGCTAGACGCACGCGGAACCTCACCTCGCGCGATCGTGCATGCGGGCGAAGAGCTACCTTGGCTCAGGGCGTGCGCGAGTGCATTGCCCGGCTGGGCGCACGCGGAACCTCGCGTCGCGCGATATCGAGCATGCGGGCGCAGAGCTACCCTGGCTTACTTCCGCCAGGACGTGCGCGAGAGCATTGGCCGGCTGGGCGCACGCGGAACCTCGCGTCGCGCGATCGTGCATGCGGGCGAGAGCTACCTTCGCTTACTTCCGCACGGTGTGCGCGAGAGCATTGCCCGGCTGGGCGCACGCGGAACCTCGCGTCGCGCGATCGTGCATGCGGGCGAGAGCTACCTTGCTGTCTCCGCACGGTGTGCGCGAAAGCATTGCCCGGCTCGGGCACGCGGAGGCTCGCGTCGCGCGATCGTGCATGCGGGCGAAGAGCTACGCGCAAGGCGGCAGCGCGTGTGTTCGCTGGGCACGGGTGCGCTTTACGCTGCGCGGGCGTTGGAGCA
>Ga0190269_10000947_pt1 | contig 14216 bp, 13 predicted proteins | sample Popmic249IS_FD_133749 | JGI IMG/M metagenome (GOLD analysis project Ga0190269, IMG submission 133749) | Populus adjacent soil microbial communities from riparian zone of Blue River, Arizona, USA - 249 IS | ecosystem: Environmental > Terrestrial > Soil > Riparian zone | place: USA: Arizona...
AGGCCACCACCGGATGGCGCCGGCGCGGCCGGGCGCCGGACGTTCTGCTGGTCGGGTTCATGAGCGTTGCTCCCTGGGGGCAGGCAGAGGGGAGATCGCGCGCCGACGATTCGCCGACGACCGGTCCAGGCTGCCGCTACCCCAGTTGATTGTCAATCATGGAAATCTATTCCTCATCGAGGAAGAAGCCGAGGAATCCGTTGCCGAACCGGGCCGTCGGAGGGCTAAATAGTCGCTCTGCGCGGTAACACGGGCACGAGCGAGCCGATCGGCCGGCGAGCGTCACCGCCGGCGTCCCAGCGCACCGGCCGGGTCAGCGCACCGGCCGGGTCGGGGCACCGGCCGGGTCAGGGCGCCTGCGGGGTCAGGGCGCCTGCCGGGTCAGGGCGTCAGTCGTCGAAGACGACGCGGAGCAGGCGCTGCTGGTAGGTCGCCGCCTGGTAGTAGCTGAAGTACTGCACGCGCCCGTCGTCCTCGGCGTACTCCGGGTGGGCGAACCCGGCGTAGTTGGTGCCCACACCGGCGTTGTCGGTGCCCGACACCGGGAACGCCCGCGACCACGGACCGGCGGGGGAGCGGCCCACCTGCGCCGTCAGTTCGTTGCTCAGCGACGGCAGGTACACGTTGAGCCACGCGTTCAGCGCCGGCACCCAGATCACCGAGTTACCGGCCGACCCGGCGCTCAGGTTCGTGGCGGCGTCCGCGTACCGCGGTGTCCAGCGGGCGGCGCCGCTCGCATCGCGTCCGGAGTAGAACGTCCAGCTCGACCGGTCGGCGACCTCGCCGATCGGGACCCGCGCCAGGTGGCAGCGGCTGTCGCAGTCCCCGTAGACGTAGAGCATGCCGTCGGAGAGCACCGCGGCCGCGGTGTACGCGGTCTCGTAGGGGAAGAAGAGCGTCGGGTCGGAACCCTCGACGCTCGGGAGCGCGGAGCCGCCGGCCGCGGTCAGGCGGGTGACCCGCTGCGTCCGCATGTCCAGCGCCGCGATACCGGTGCCCAGCCCGTGTCCCAGCGTCCCGGAGCACCGCGAGCCCTCCGGGCCGCCGCGGCACAGCTTGGCGTAGAACACCAGGACGCGGTGGCGCTCCGGATCGGCGACGATCGCGCCCGGCCAGAGCCCGATCTGGGCGCCGCAGTTCTTGTCCGTCGCCGGGGTGCAGCCGCTCTCCTTGGCGTGCTTCCTGGTGAACGCGCGCTCGGCCGCGGTGTACGGCAGCATGTTCGTCGGCACCGGGCCCTTCGTGCCGAAGACGTCGGTGCTGGTGATCGTGATGCCGTCGGCGGCGCGTAAGTCGGTGGTCGCCGCGCCGGTGCTCGAGATGAACCCCCACGGCTCGCGGACGACGGTGTCCCCGAACACCCAGATCGACCGGTCGCCGTAGCCGGTGCTCTGGCCGTTGTCGCGGCCGTTGACCCGGGGATGCTGGGTGAGCTGGCCGAGCTCGGCGACACTCCGGATCTCCGGGATCGGCGGTGGGTCACCCTCGCCGGGCGCCATCGCCCGCCAGGTGACGACGACGACGGTGGCCACCGCGGCCAGCAGGATCGTGACGAGGACGGCGATCGCCCTGGCGGAGACGCGTCGTGGCACGGCGTGGTCAGGCCTCCGCCCGGCCGCGGAGCCCGCCGGCCCGCGACGTCGCCCGCCGGACCCCGGGCCGGCTCCAGGCGTGGGTCACCGCATCCGCCGCCATAAGCGGGCAGGGTACACGGGCCCCACCGGACGCCGTCCCGGAGACCTCGGTGCGGTCAGGACAGGCCGAGGTGGCGCGCGATGAGCATGCGCTGCACCTCCGAGGTGCCTTCGCCGATCTCCAGGATCTTGGCGTCCCGGTAGAAGCGGCCGACCGGGTACTCGTTCATGAAGCCGTAGCCGCCGAAGACCTGGGTGGCGTCGCGGGCGTTGTCCATCGCGGCGTTGGAGGCCACCAGCTTCGCGATCGCGGCTTCCTTCTTGAACGGCTTGCCCGCGAGCATCTTGGCGGCAGCGGCGTAGTAGGCCAGCCGGGCGGTGTGGGCCCGTACCTCCATGTCGGCGATCTTGAACGCGATCGCCTGGTACCGGCCGATCGCCTGGCCGAACGCCTCCCGCTGCTGGGCGTAGCGCAGCGACTCGTCGACGCAGCCCTGGGCCAGCCCCACCGAGAGCGCGGCGATCGCGATGCGCCCCTCGTCGAGGATCGAGAGGAACTGGGCGTAGCCGCGGCCCCGCGTGCCGAGGATGTTCGCGGCAGGCACGCGCACGTCGTCGAAGAACAGTTCCCGGGTGTCGGAGGCCGACCAGCCCACCTTGGAGTACTTCTCGCTGACGCGGAAGCCCGGCGTCCCGGCGGGGACGATGATCGCGGAGATCTCCTTCTTGCCGTCGCGCTCGCCGGTGACGGCGGTGACCGTGACCAGCGCGGTGATGTCGGTTCCGGAGTTCGTGATGAAGCACTTGGTCCCGTTGATCACCCACTCGTCACCGTCGAGGACGGCGGTGGTGCGGGTGGCGCCGGCGTCGGATCCGCCGCCGGACTCGGTCAGCCCGAACGCGCCGAGCTTCGTCCCGGCCGCGAGGTCGGGCAGCCACGTGGCCTTCTGCTCGTCGGTGCCGAAGCGGTGGATCGGCATCGCGCCGAGCGACACCCCGGCCTCCAGCGTGATCGCGACCGATGAGTCGACTCGGGCGAGCTCCTCCAGCGCCAGGCAGAGAGCGAAGTAGTCGCCGCCCATCCCGCCGTGCTCCTCGGGGAAGGGCAGCCCGAACAGGCCCATCACGCCCATCTTGCGGACCAGGTCGTAGGGGAACTCGCCGCGCTCGTAGAAGTCCCCGATGACCGGTGCGACCTCCTTCTGGGCGAAGTCCTCGACGGCCTCGCGCAGCGCGGCGTGGTCCTCGGAGAGCTCAAAGTTCACTGTCGACTCCTTCGGGAGCGTCCGCTTCGATGATCATCAGGACGGCGTCCTTGGCCACGTTCGCGCCGACCCGTGCGCGGAGCCCGCTCACCGTTCCGTCGATCGGTGCGGTGAGAACGTGCTCCATCTTCATGGCTTCCACGACGGCGAGCGTCTGGCCGGCGGTGACGGCCTCGCCCTCGCTCACGGCGACGACGGTCACCGCGCCGGGCATCGGCGAGAGCACCGGGCCGCCCGCCCCGGCCGCCGAGCCGCCGACGGCGTCGAGGGCCTCGTGGTCGCGCAGCGCCCAGGTGTGGCCGTCCCGCCCGATCCAGAGCAGGCCGTCGGCGCCGCGCGCGACCGCGTAGTCGCGGGTGAGGCCGCCGTGCGTGTGGCGGCCGTCGGCCCGGGTGCTGATCCGGACCGGGCTGCCCCCGTCGATCGTGATCTCCGCGTCGGCCGCGCGGCCGCGGTAGCGCACCTCGACGGCCGTGTCGCCGCCCGCGGTGAGGCGGCGGGTGGTCCACGCGCGGTCGCCGAGCCGCCAGCCGCCCGGGATGTCGAACGGGTCCGCGAGCGGCTCCGAGGCCGGCTCCAGGTCGAGGAGGGCCAGGCCGGTGGCGAGCCCGACGACGTCGTCGGGGAGCTCGGTCGCCGTGAGTGCCTCCAGGCGGCGGCCGACGAGCCCGGTGTCGAGGTTCCCGGCGCGGACGTCCGGGTCGGCGAGCAGCGCGCGGAGGAAGCCGATGTTGGTGCCCAGGCCCAGGAGCACCGTGTCGGCGAGTGCGGCGTCGAGCCGGCGCAGCGCCTCGTCGCGATCGGCGCCGTGCGCGATGACCTTGGCGAGCATCGGGTCGTAGTCGGAGCCGACGAGCCCACCCTCGGCGATCCCCGAATCCACCCGGACGCCGGTGGGCGCGCGCCAGGCGAGCACGCGCCCACCGGTGGGCAGGAAGCCGGCGGCCGGGTCCTCGGCGTAGACACGGACCTCGACGGCGTGGCCACGGGGGCGCAGGTCGGCCGGCCACGGCGCGTGCTCTCGGGCCGCGACCCGCAGTTGCGACTCGACCAGGTCGACGCCGTAGACCTCCTCGGTGACCGGGTGCTCGACCTGCAGGCGGGTGTTCATCTCCATGAAGTACCAGTCGTCCGGGCGGTCACCGGCGACGATGAACTCGACGGTGCCCGCGCCGACGTAGCCGCAGGCGCGCGCCGCGTCGCAGGCGGCGGCGCCCATCGCCGCGCGCTGGGCCTCGCTCAGCAGCGGAGATGGTGCCTCCTCGACGATCTTCTGGTGGCGGCGCTGCAGCGAGCACTCCCGCTCGCCCAGGTGGACGACGTCGCCGTGCTGATCGGCGAGCACCTGGATCTCGATGTGGCGCGGGGTGGTGATCAGCTTCTCGACGAGCAGCGTGTCGTCCCCGAAGGAGCCGCGCGCCTCGCGACGCGCGCTCGCCAGTGCCGCCGCGAGATCCCCGGGCCGGTGCACCTCCCGCATTCCCTTGCCGCCGCCCCCGGCCGAGGGCTTCAGCAGCACCGGGTAGCCGATCTCGGTGACGGCCGCCGCGAGTTCCTCGTCGGACAGCCCGCTGCCGTCGGAGCCGGGGACCACGGGCACGCCGGCCTTGGCGACGGTCTGCTTGGCGCGGATCTTGTCGCCCATCGCGTCGATGGCCGCGGCCGGTGGGCCGATGAAGACGAGGCCGGCGTCTTCGCACGCGGCGGCGAAGTCGGTGTTCTCGCTCAGGAAGCCGTAGCCGGGGTGCACGGCCTCGGCGCCGGTGGTCTTCGCTGCGGCGACGATGCGCTCGATCGACAGGTACGACTCGGCCGCGGGCGCCGGCCCGAGACGTACCGCGAGGTCAGCGGCGGCCACGTGCGGAGCGTCGACGTCGGCGTCGGAGTAGACCGCGACGGACCGGACGCCGAGACGCCGCAGGGTGCGGATGACGCGGACCGCGATCTCGCCGCGGTTGGCGACCAGGACGGTGGAGAACATCGTCGTCACATCCGGAAGACGCCGAAGGCGGGCTCGGGCAGCGGTGCGTTGGCGGCGACCGAGAGGGACAGGCCGAGCACCGTGCGGGTGTCGGCGGGGTCGATGACGCCGTCGTCCCAGAGCCGTGCGGTGGAGTAGTACGGGTGGCCCTGGGTCTCGTACTGGGCGCGGATCGCGTCGGGGTCGCTGGTGCCCACGGTGCTGAGCACGGTCGCGGCCTGCTCCCCGCCCATCACCGAGATGCGCGCGTTGGGCCACATGAACAGGAACCGGGGGGAGTACGCCCGCCCGCACATCGCGTAGTTCCCGGCGCCGAACGAGCCGCCGATCACGACGGTCAGCTTCGGCACGCGCGTGGTGGCCACGGCGGTGACCATCTTCGCGCCGTGCTTGGCGATGCCGCCCGCCTCGTACTCCCGGCCGACCATGAAGCCGGTGATGTTCTGCAGGAACACCAGCGGGATGCCGCGCTGGTCGCACAGCTCGATGAAGTGCGCACCCTTCATCGCCGACTCGCTGAAGAGCACCCCGTTGTTGGCCACGATGCCGACCGGGTGGCCGTGGACGTGCGCGAACCCGGTGACCAGCGTGGTGCCGTAGTCCGGCTTGAACTCCGCGAACCGTGAGCCGTCCACGACCCTGGCGATGACCTCGCGCACGTCGTAGGGGATGCGGGGATCCGTCGGCACCACGCCGTAGAGCTCGGCCGGGTCGACCGCGGGCTGCTCGGTCGGGATCCGGTCCCACGGTGACGGCGTCCGGGGGCCGAACGTCGAGACGATCGAGCGGACGATGCGCAGTGCGTCGGCGTCGTCGTCGGCGAGGTGGTCGACGACGCCGGAGGTGCGGGCGTGCAGGTCGCCGCCGCCGAGGTCCTCGGCGGTGACGACCTCGCCGGTCGCGGCCTTCACCAGCGGTGGGCCGCCGAGGAAGATCGTGCCCTGGTTGCGGACGATGACCGCCTCGTCGGACATCGCGGGGACGTAGGCGCCGCCGGCGGTGCAGGAGCCCAGCACGGCGGCGATCTGCGGAACGCCCTGCGCGGACAGCTGGGCCTGGTGGTAGAAGATCCGTCCGAAGTGGTCGCGGTCGGGGAACACCTCGTCCTGCTTCGGGAGGAACGCGCCACCGGAGTCGACCAGGTAGAGGCAGGGCAGCCGGTTGTGCAGCGCCACCTCCTGAGCGCGCAGATGCTTCTTGACGGTGGTCGGGAAGTAGGTGCCGCCCTTGACCGTCGCGTCGTTGGCGACGATCACGCACTCGCGCCCGGCCACCCGGCCGATGCCGGTGATGATGCCAGCGGCCGGTGCCTGGTCGTCGTAGAGACCGTTCGCGGCCAGCGGCGAGAGCTCCAGGAACGGCGACGACGGGTCGACGAGCGCGTCGACGCGGTCGCGGGGGAGCAGCTTGCCCCGCTCGACGTGGCGGGCCCTGGACTTCTCCGAGCCGCCCAGCCGCGCGGCGGCCAGCTTCGCGTTCAGCTCGGCGACGAGCGCACGGTGGGCGTCGGCGTTGGCGGCGAATCGTTCGCTGCCGGGGTCGGCTTTCGTGCCGAGCGTGGACGTGATCACGGCTGCCCTCCGGGTACCCACGCGGGCGGGCGTTTCTCGCGGAACGCGCGGATGCCCTCCTGGCCCTCGGCCGCGGCGAAGTAGGCCGCGGACAGCTCGTTCATCGCCGCGAAGTCGTCGGCCAGCGACGCGGGCCTGGCACGCCGCAGCAGCGCCTTCGTGCCGGCCAGTGCGGTGGGGCCGCCGAGCGTCAGCATGCCGAGGTAGCGCGCCACCTCCGCGTCGAGCCGACCGGCCGGAACCGCCCGGGTGACCAGGCCGATCGCGGCGGCGCGGGCCGCGTCGAACGTCTCCCCGGTGAGGAACAGCTCGGTGGCGGCGTGCGGCAGGATCCGCCGCAGCACGGTGACGGAGATGACCGCGGGCACCACCCCGAGCCGGACCTCGGTGAACGCGAACGTGCACGTGTCGGCCGCGATCGCGAGGTCGCAGGCGGCGACGAGGCCGACGCCGCCCGCGCGGGCCGGACCGGCCAGGCGGGCGAGCACGGGCTTCGGGGAGTCCCAGATCGTCTCCAGGATCCGCGGCAGCTCGTTGACGCCCTGCCGGTCGCTCTGCGCGCCCTGGGCCTCCTTGAGATCCATGCCGGAGCAGAACACGGTGCCGGCGTGCGTCAGGACGACGACGCGCGCGGCGTCGTCGCCGATCGCGGCGTCCAGCTGGTCGCTCAGCTCCCGGCGCAGCTGCGCGGAGAGCGCGTTGCGGTTGGCGGGGGAGTCGAGCGTGATCGTCGCGACGCCGCCGACGGTCTCGCGGTGGACGAGCGTGCCGGTCACGCCGAGGCCTCCCGCCCCGGAGCAGGTGAGTCCGGATCGGTCGATCCCAATGCGGTCGATCCCGGCGCGGTCGATCCCAGTGCGGTCGATCCCAGTGCGGTCACCGTGCGCGACGGGCTGGGGCGGCCGAGCCGCTCGGCCATCCAGACGCTCGTCTCCACCAGCTTGCCGAGGTCGACGCCGGTGTCGATGCCGAGGCCGTGCAGCTGCCAGAGCAGGTCCTCGGTGGCCAGGTTGCCGGTCGCGCTCTTGGCGTACGGGCAGCCGCCCAGGCCACCGGCGGAGGCATCGACGGTCGTCACTCCGCGGCGCAGCGCGGCCAGCGTGTTGGCCAGGGCCTGCCCGTAGGTGTCGTGGAAGTGCACCGCGATTCGCCCGACCGGGATGCCCGCCTCGGTCAGCGCGTCGAGCAGCGCCACCACACGGCCCGGCGTCGCGACGCCGATCGTGTCGCCGAGGGCCAGCTCGGTCAGGCCCAGCGCCGTCATGCGGGTGGCGACGTCGACCACGCGGGCGAGCGGTACCTCGCCCTCCCACGGGTCGCCGAAGGCCATCGACAGGTAGCCGCGCACCGCGAGGCCCGCGCTGCGCGCCCGGTCGACGACCGGGGCGAACATCGCCAGCGACTCGTCCACGCTGCGGTTGAGGTTGCGCCGCGCGAACGACTCGGTGGCGCTGCCGAAGATCGCGACGTCGCGTACGCCGAGGGCCAGCGCCCGGTCCAGGCCGCGTTCGTTCGGCACGAGCACCGGGTAGCGGACGCCGTCCACGGCCCGGAGGCGCTCGAGCAGCCGCTCGGCGTCGGCGAGCTGGGGCACCCACTTCGGGTGGACGAAGCTGGTCGTCTCCACCACCGTGTGCCCCGCGTCGACCAGCCGCTCGACGAACTCGGCCTTGACCTCGACCGGGAGGACGGCGGATTCGTTCTGCAGGCCGTCGCGCGGCCCGACTTCGCAGATCCTGACGCGGGACGGCAACCCGTCGAGCGGGGTCACGCCGTAATCCGGGTGGGGCGGCACGTCTTCTCCTCGGCGTCGGCGGGAGGCGATGGAGCGACCGTAACTGACCGCTCGTACGGTCAGCAAGGCTCTGCGGCCCCCTATAGTGGCCGAGTGACCGGACGAAGCCCACGCGCCAGCTCGCGCGACGCGATCCTGCGGGTGTTCGCGGAGCACGTCGCCGCCCGCGGCTACGCCGACACCAGCCTGGGCGACGTCGCGGCGGAGCTGGGCCTGAGCAAAGGCACGATCGTCCATCACTTCCGCAGCAAGGAAGCGCTGCTGGGTGAGTTGCACGTGGCGTACTTCGGGCGGCGGTTCGCCGAGGCGGAGTTCGTTCGCGCCGAGCTGGACGACCCCGTCGACCGGCTGATCGCGATGATCTACGCGCTGCTCGCCGCTCACCGCGACGACCGGGCGGCCTCACTGGCCTGCCTGCGGGAACTGGTGCGGTACTTCGACGGCGAGCTGAACGACTACGTCCGTACCCAGCGCACCGCCTACACGGCGATCCTCGTCGGCATCGTCCGGGACGGCGTCGAGCGCGGGGTGCTGCACACCGCGGACCCGCAGATGTCCGCGCTGCAGATCTTCGGCATGTGCAACTACGCGTGGACCTGGTACCGGCCGGACGGTCCCCAGCCGGTCGAGCAGATCGCCGCCCGGTTCGCCCGTGACATCCTCGGCGGCCTCACCCATCCGCCCGTCGACGACCGGGGGCTCGACGAGCGCATCGCGCACGCGATCGACGTCGTGCGCCGCGCACCGGGCCGGGTCCCCGCCGCGGCCGAGGCCGCCCGGCCACCCGGCCGGACCGCGTAGCCGGCCGGTGGTCGAGTGGCGTAGCCGGGCCGGGTCGCTCGCCGGGCCGGGTCGCCGACGCGGGCCGGGGGGCCGACGCGCGCCGGGGGCTGACGCGGGCCGGAGGCTCACTCCGGCGACGGAGGGCGGCGCGGCGGCCGCCACTGCGCGGCGATGAGCGCCAGGGCGTCGGCGTCCGGGGCGGCCACCGGCAGCGGAGTGCCCGGCGGGCGGAGGCCGTCGAGGAGCAGCGTGAGGTAGCGCCGCCACAGCTCCGGCTGCACGTGCTCGGTGTACTCCATTAGCGAAGCGATCATGAAGTGCAGCAGGGAGACGTCGGCTCCCTCCAGGTCGGCCCGTACGGCGCCGGTCCGGCGACAGCGCGCGATCAGGGTGTCCACGGCGGGGATGATCCGCTCCCTGGCGCGCGCCACCCGCTCCCGCCCGTAGGCGCGGCTGAACAACACGTCCTGCAGGCCACGGTCGGCGGCCAGCAGCTCGGCGGTGCCCTCGAAGAACGCCGTGAGGCCGGTCCACGGATCCGGGTCCCGGCCAGCCTGCTCGGCCAGCAGCACCAGGCGATCCAGCTGGGCGTCGAAGAGTGCCTCGACGAGATGCTCGCGGCTGGGGAAACGACGGTAGACCGTGCCCACCCCGAGGTCGGCGTGGTGAGCGATGTCGTCCAGCGTCACGTCGACGCCCCGGGCGGCGAACACCTCGCGGGCCGCGTCGAGGATGCGCAGCCGGTTGCGCTCCGCGTCCCGGCGCAGGGGCCGAGAGGCCGGAGGATCGGCGTGTGCTCCAGCGGTCACGCCCTCGACACTATGGCAGGCGCCCGGGCGTCCGCACGGGGGCGACCGGCGTCGCCGCGGCGACGCCGGGGGTGGTCAGGACAGGTCGGTCGCGGCTCGGCCGTCGCGGAGGGATCGGGAGATGCCGCGCGCGGCCGCCTGGACCATCGGGGCCAGCGCGGTCGCCGGTGCGGAGTCCGCAGCCACGACGACCGAGACGGCGGCGACCACGCTCCCGTCCGCGGCCCGCACCGGGGCCGCCACGGACAGGGAGTCCACCGTCACCTGGCGGTCGTTCACCGCCCAGCCCAGGGATCGCACGTCGGCCAGTATCCGGCGCAGCGCCCTCGGATCGGTGACCGTCATCGGCGTGTAGGCGGCCAGCGGCCCGGCCAGCACCGCTTCCTGGACGTCGCTCGGGGCGTAGGCGAGCAGCACGCGGCCGAGTGCCGTCGGGTGCAGCGGGAACCGCCCGCCCACCCGGGTCAGTACCGGTACCGCGGACCTACCGGCGAGACGTTCGACGAAGACCGACTCCAGCCCGTCGCGGATGCCCAGCTGGACGTTCTCCTGGGTGACGGCGAACAGGTCCTCCATGAACGGCAGCGCTACCTCCCGCAGGCCCAGCCCGCGCGGAGCCAGCGATGCGATCTCCCAGAGCCGCAGGCCGACGTGGTACGCACCGCCCTCGTCGCGCTCGAGCAGCCCGCAGTCGACCAGCACACCCAGCAGGCGATGGGCGGTGGTGAGCGGAAGGCCGGTGCGGTTGGCCAGCTGGGTGAGCGTCATCCGGCGTCGGTCGGGGCCGAACGCGGCCAGCAGCTCGGTCGCGCGCCGGATCGCGATCCCCTGCTCACCACGGTCGGAGGGCATGGACGCACCCTAAGTCCGGACCCGTCTCAGAGGTCGAGGACGAGTCGGGCCGACGCGGCCCGGGACACACAGATGAACATGGTGTCGTGGGCTTCCTGCTCCTCGGGGGTGAGCAGGCTGTCGCGGTGATCGACGCGGCCCTCCAGCACACCGGTCTCGCACGTGCCGCAGGTGCCCTCCCGGCAGGAGAACAGCACCGGCACCCCGGCCGCGTCGGCGACGTCCAGGATCGACCGGTCGGGCGGAACGGTGAGCGTCGTTCCGCTCCGCGCCAGCTGCACCTCGAACGAGGCGGGCCGGATGGGTTCGCCCGGATCGCGGGGTGCGAAGCGCTCCACCCGCAGCGAGCCGCCCGGCCAGGTCGCGCACCGCTGCTCGACGGCTCGGAGCAGGGACTCCGGACCACAGCAGTAGACGAGCGTGCCCGGCGAGGGCGCATCGAGGATCCGGTCGAGGTCGAGCAGGCCGGACTCGTCCTGCGGGGTCAGAGCCACCCGGGTGCCGTACGCGGCGGTCAGCTCGTCGCGAAACGCCATCGACGCCAGGGTCCGGCCGCCGTAGTGCAGCCGCCAGTCGGCTCCGGCTGCCGCGGCCGCGGCCACCATCGGGACGATCGGGGTGATGCCGATACCACCGGCGACGAACAGGTAGCGCGGTGATGGTTCGAGCGCGAAGTGGTTCCGGGGCCCGCGGACGTCGACGAGGTCGCCCGGGGCGAGCTTGTCGTGGACGAACTGGGAACCGCCGCGGCTGTCGGGCTCACGCAGCACCGCGATCCGCCACCGCGACCGGTCGGCCGGGTCCCCCGCAGAGCGAGTACTGCCGGACGAGCGGCCCGAGCGTGACGTCGACGTGCGCCCCCGGCTCCCACACCGGCAGCGCGGCACCGTCGGGCGCGGAGAGCTCGAGCACCACGACTCCGTCGGCCGCGTTCTCGCGTCGGTCGATCCGCAGGCGCAGGTCGACCTCGTCGTGCGTAGCGCGCACAGGGTCCTCCGGGATCAGGCCGGCACCGGCGTCCGGCGCCGGACGCGGGTCGGGTCGGCGACGACGTGGGCCGGCGGGCGGGGAAGCTCGCTCGGGAACACCGCGCCGTCGGCGTCGCCGGTGGCATGGTCGGGGTGAGCGAGCAGCCAGTCCCACAGCGCACCGGGCTCCTCGCCCGTGGTCTCGGCGCCGCAGTGGCAACGGCCGTGGAGCCGGTCGGAGCCCGGTACCCAGGTCACCCGGGTGGCGCGAGTGCCCCCGGAGGCGGGGCCGGCCGGGGAGGCGGGCTCGGCCGGGGTGGCGGGCTCGGCCGGGGTGGCGGGCTCGGCCGGGGTGGCGGGGTCCGCGGGACTCATCGGCCGGCCGGAACGGCGGCGGTGCTGCCGGCTCCGGCGCCGGCGGCAGCCATCGCCGCGAGCATCCGGCGCGCGGCGAGCCCGCCGGTGTCGATGTTGATCGACAGCTCCTGGTAGCCGTCGGGCTCACCGGCGATGACCTGCTCCAGGACGTCGAGCGCGGTGACGTCCTGCAGCACGACGGTGCGGTTGTTCTCGGCGAGGAAGTCCGAGACGCCCTGGTCGTCGAGCGCGAAGTCGCGGGCGACGGCCCAGAAGTCGTGCGTGGAGTGCTCGGTCTCCGGAGTGATCGCGTACACGACCTCGACGTGGAACGCGTCCGGGTCGGTGCCGTCCTCGTTCGGCAGGACACCGACCGGCGCGATCCGCGAGTGCAGTGTGTACAGGCAGGGCGGGAGGTACTCGATGTCCTGCCAGCGGGTGATCCGCCCGGTGATGCCGGTCGACGTCGCGTAGAACGGCGGGCACGCGGCGTCGGCCATGTGCCGGGAGACCCGGACGATCCCCGCCTCCTCGTCGACCTCCGTGGTGATCGGGGTCTCAGCGACCTCCGGCGTACCGATGTATCCCCCGTGCAGGTAGGTCTCGTGCGAGAGGTCCAGCAGGTTGTCGACGAGAAGGCTCGCCCTGGCCGCCAGCGGCTCCATGCCCGAGACCGTCGCCCAGCCCTCCCGGTCCAGCCACGGAGCGCGGGGAATCCGGGTCGAAGCGGCCCGATCGGGATCGCCGATGAAGACCCAGACGAAAGAGTCCTGCTCGACGAGCGGGTAGGCGCGTAACCGCGCCGTCCGCGGTACCCGCGTCTGGCCGGGCACGGCGACGCACTTGCCGTCGGCGCCGTAGGTGAAGCCGTGGTACCCGCAGACCACGGTGTCGCCGACGAGGTGACTGGGCTTCTCCGAGAGCGGGAAGCGGCGGTGGACGCACCGGTCGGACATCGCGGTGACCGCACCGGCCTCGGTCCGCCAGAACAGGATCGACTCGCCGCAGACCGTGCGCGAGAACAAGTCCCGGCCGATCTCCCGGCCGTATGCGGCCACGTACCACTGGTTCTGCACGATCGACGTCATCGTCAGCCCTTCCGTCGTGCATTCGGACCGGGTCAGTCTCGGCACAGCGGCGGATGGGCTGCGCGCCTACTTCCGCGGTGCGGAAGCGGCGACCGTTCTTGCTCGGTTCAGACCTCGGTGCGACGCCGAGCGCGGCGGGGGTGGGAAAGCGGGCAGGTGGGCCGCGCCCCTCCGGTACGGATAGCAGCAGGATCAGCCGCAGTGCCGGTAGCAGGGGCCCGGGACGATGAGCCGGTTAGCGGAGTACATCGAGATCGGTAAATAGGCGCTGCCGGGTAAATTGTCGGTTTGAGTGGGTTTTTGATGGCTAAGGCCGTGTTGTGGCGGCGGTGATCGTGGTAGAGGACAATCTTGACCATCAACGGGTGATGGTCGAGGTCGCCCGGCGGCTCGGGCATGAGGTATCGGTCGCGGCGGACGGCAGGCTGGGCCTCGAGCTGGTGGCGGAGCAGCGGCCGGATCTGGTGCTGGCAGACGTGGACATGCCCCACCTCAACGGGCTGCGGATGTGCCGGACGATGCGCGATGACCCCGAGCTGGCCGCCATACCGGTCGTGCTGGTCACCGGACTCTTGTTTCCCAACGATCCGCGGATCGCCGAGTGCGGGGCACGAGCCGTGATACGCAAACCTTTCACGATGCAGGAACTGGCCGACGTGGTGCAGACCCACCTCGCCGCGCCGGTCGCCTACCCGCTCCTGGGCGGCACTGTCGGCGTTGGTTGGCCTGGCCGGTCCGGCTCGGGCGGCGGTGCCGTCCCGGCGGACACGACCGGTAATCCGGCGTTCATGGATGCGCTGGTGGAAAGTCTGGACACCGGCGTGGTGGCGTGTGACGTCTCCGGCCGGCTGATGCTGTCCAACCAGGCGTTGCGGAGGGTCTTCGGTGACGAGGGCCCCGCGGTGCCGTTGCAGCAGTGGCCGCAGCGCTTCGGGCTGCGCCACCCCGACGGCAGCCTGCTCACGGCCGAGGAGCTACCCCTGGTCCGGGCGCTGGCCGGACACGAGGTCAGCCAGGCCGGATTGCTGACCCACGACCGCACCGGCCGCCCGGTCTGGTTCAAGATCAATGCCCGCCCGATCCGCAACCACGACGGCGTCCTGATGGGCGCCG
>Ga0190269_10000948_pt1 | contig 14208 bp, 10 predicted proteins | sample Popmic249IS_FD_133749 | JGI IMG/M metagenome (GOLD analysis project Ga0190269, IMG submission 133749) | Populus adjacent soil microbial communities from riparian zone of Blue River, Arizona, USA - 249 IS | ecosystem: Environmental > Terrestrial > Soil > Riparian zone | place: USA: Arizona...
AACCGCCCGAGTGTTGCGCGCCGAAGCCGCTGGCGCCGTCAGGCGCGCCCGTGCCTGCGCTCGCGCCCATGTCGGCCGCACGAAGGCCCGCCGATGACTTCGAGTCGCTCGAGCAACCGGCGAGCGCCGCGACGACGCCGAGCACACCGAGCCACGCTTTCCGATTGAACATGACGCACCCCTTGGAGCGCACGCGGCGATGAGTGGCCCCGTGGCGAGAGCCGCGTTGTGCAACAAGCAAGCCAGCAAAGTTCACGCGGTTTCACACGTCTTTGAGCGCTCCCGCGATGTGTCAGCGTGGGCCAGAGCCGTTGCGCTGGCCGCCAATGGCGTAGCTCAGGCCACACGCGCGTTAGCCCGAGCTGGTCATGTCGTAGCCATTGATGCAGGATCCCGAGCGGTGCTTGGGAACGTCGCTACGGGTCGACAGCGTTGGGGGTTGCTTGGGTTGGCGCTCGCGGGGCTATGGCTCGCGACGGCGTGCAGCGCCTTCGACCGCGATCGCTTGATGCCATCTTCGGACGCGGGGCCGTTGAGCGACGGTGGCGCGATCGGCGATGGGGATGGCGACGGGGATGGCGACGGCGACGGTGACGGCGATGGCGACGGTGACGGCGACGGCGACGGTGATCGCGACGGCTCGGTCACCGAAGGTCCCGACCAAGAGTGCCGGGCGCCCGACGTGCCCACGGCCGACTGCCCGCAGATCTGCGACGAGCTGTGCAACGACGCGGACGACGACTGCGATGGCGCGATCGATGAGGGCGATCCCGATGCGCTCTGCCAGCTCGATGGCGCGACGGCGCTGTGCATCGCCGGCCAGTGCGTGATCGCCGAGTGCACCGGCCGCAACCTCGACTGCGATGACCGCGCCGACAATGGCTGCGAGGCGTCGCTCGACGACGTCGAGACCTGCGGTGGCTGCAACAACACGTGCGAGATCGAGCGCGCGATCGAGGGCTGCGAAGAAGGCGTGTGCGTGCCGGTCGGCTGCGAGGACGGCTACGACGAGTGCGACGGTGAGACCGGCTCCGTGTGCGAGACCGAGGTGAACACGATCGAGCAATGCGGCGGCTGCGACGGCGTGTGCGAGCTCGACAACGCCGTGCCGGGCTGCGAGGACCTCGCGTGCGTCGTGGTGACGTGCGAGAGCGGCTACGACGACTGCGACGGCGACGATGACAACGGCTGCGAGGCGCCGCTCGACACGCTGGACGACTGCGGCGCGTGCGACACGCCGTGTGCGCTCGCCGGTTGCGCGGGCGGCGTGTGCAGCGCGATCGCATGCACCGCGCCCGAAGCCGACTGCGACGCCGACGGCGTCGACTGCGAGGCGAACATCGCGACCGACGTACCGCACTGCGGCGCGTGCAACAGCCCGTGCGCGTTCACCGCGGGCGCGACCACGCACGCGAGCGGCCTCGATTGCGTGGCCATGCAATGCGAGCCGATCTGCGACACAGGCTTCGACGACTGCGATCCCGACTACCGCAACGGCTGTGAGACCGCGATCACCACGGTCGCCCACTGCGGCGGCTGCGGCGTCAACTGCGACGCGCTCGCGAACACGCAGGCGACCGCCTGCACGGGTGGAGACACCTGTGAGATCACGACCTGCGACCCCGGGTTCGGCGACTGCGACGGCATGGACGCCACCGGCTGCGAGACCAGCACGCGCACGCTGAGCGACTGCGGCGGCTGCTCGAGCTCGGGCGACAACACGGTGTGCATGGGCCTGCCGAACGCGACGGCGACGTCATGCGCGAGCGGCTCGTGCGCGATCACGACCTGCGCGAACGGCTTCGGCAACTGCGACGGCGACGCCAGCAATGGCTGCGAGCGCAACACCGGGCTCGACGGACCGTGCTTGCCGGACACCAACTGCACGCGCAGGACCTACGGCGGGAACGTCTACTACTTCTGCACCAACGAGGTGAGCTGGTCGGTCGCGCGCGATCGCTGCCGCAGCCAGCGCCGCGGCAACCGCGTGCACGTCGAGGACATGGCCGAGGCTTCGTTCCTGCAGACGCACCGGGTGGCCGACACCTGGATCGGCGCGAACGACCTGGGCGTCGAGGGCACGTGGCGCTGGATCAACGACGGCGTGCCGTTCTGGCGCGGGCTCGCGAACGGCTCCACCGTGCTCGGCCAATACGCGCGCTGGGATACGAGCCAGCCCGACGACTACATGGGCGCCGAGGACTGCGCCGAGATCTGGGGCAGCGGCGCTTGGAACGATCAGAGCTGCTCGTTGGCGCGCGACTTCATCTGCGAAGAGCAGGTCGATCAATGCCCGGCCGATAGCGCCAAGCTCGACCCTGGCCAGTGCGGCTGCGGCACGCCCGACACCGATGCCGACAACGACGGCTACGCGACCTGCAACGACGCGTGCCCGAGCGATCCCGCGAAGACCGCGGCCGGCGTGTGCGGCTGCGGCGCGCCCGAGACCAACAGCGACGGCGACGCGACGCCCGACTGCCAAGACCAGTGCCCGTTCAACGCGCTCGCGACCAGCTCGGCCATGGGCTGCGGGCTGGGCTTCACGCCGAGCAACGTCGACGTCACGCGCCTGAACCCGACGCAAGCCGACGCCACCACCACGATCAACTGCGCGGCCGTGCTCAACACCAGCAACACGCCCGCATTCACGACGTGGTGCGGCGGCGCGCAGCCGCACATCACCGTGTACGCGCAGCCGGGCGGCCCCGAGGTCGCGGTGGTCACGTTCCGCAACCTCAACGTCCCGAGCGGCGGCAGCGTGCGGATCAACGGCAGCCGGCCCGCGGTGTTCGTGGTGTTCGGCGCGCTGACCATCGGCGGCTCGATCGACGCGAGCGCGAGCGGCACCACCGCGCAGGCCGGCGGCAACTACTCGTGCGGCAGCGCGGTGGGCGCCAACGTGACCAGCTGCAACGAGGAGAGCGGTGGCGGCGGCGGCGGCGCGTTCCTCACCCGCGGCGGTAGCGGCGGCGGCGGCGACGACTGCAGCGGCGGTGCAGGCGGCACGGCACCGCGCGGGACCGCGGCGCTGGTACCGCTCATCGGCGGCTGCAACGGCGGCAGCAGCGGTGGCTGCAGCGGACGCGGCGCAGGCGGCGGAGCGCTGCAGCTCTCGGTCGGCGGCGCGTTCACGATCACCGGCGCGCTGCGCGCGAACGGCGGCGCAGGTCCCGGCAGCTGCGGCAACCAAACGGGCGGCGGCGGCGGCGGCTCGGGCGGCGGCCTCCGCGTGGAGGCCCTGAGCCTGACCACCAGCGGCAGCACGATCGAGACGCGCGGCGGCAACGGCGGCAGCAGCGGCGCGAGCGGCGGCGGCGGCTCGAGCGTCAACACGAACGCCGGCGCCAACGGCGGCGGGTCGAGCTCGAGCGGCGGCGGCGGCGGCGGCGGTGGCTACGGCCGCATCGTGCTGTGCAACCGCACCAACAACAGCGGCTGCCCGTAAGCGATTACAAGCCGAGCTGCGCCTTGACGTCGTCGGCGATGCGCGTCGCGTAGCGCACGATGCCCGGCGAGGGCGTCGTGCTGCCGCACGAGAAGTACAGCCACCACTCGGAGAGGTCGCCCAGGCAGAAGTGCACGTGGTCGTTGTCTTTGTGGATCTGGGTGACGCCGCCGAACGCCTCGGGGTGCGTGCACAGCGGCGTACCGCGCTCGGCCTCGGTGCACGGCAGGTAGCCCGTCCAGCGGTAGCGATCGCCCGGCTGAGGGAAGTAGCTGGCGGCGAGGCTCACGTGGAAGCCGGCGTCGCTCACCACATCGCCGAAGTAATTGGCGGCGAAGGTGTAGATCTCGTTGAGCCGCTCCGGGCGCGACTTCGTGCCCGCGGGCAGCGGCGGGTCGTAGCTCTGCGGGCCTTGCAGCACCCACACGATCTTTGGCCGTGGGATCTGGGCGGCTTCCGCGGCGGCGCCGACTTGGATGCCGGCGTTGAGCGCGTTCCAGAAGTATTGGTTGTAGTAAGCCTCGGTCGCGAAGCCTGCACCTTGGATGCACGGCGAGAATGGGTTGCCCCAGAACTGCAGCACGACCACGTCGGGGTGCTCGTTGAAGACGCGCTCGTAGATGCGATCGGCCGCGCCGACGCCGGCGTTGTCGACCTCGAGGAAGTCGCACAGCGCCAAGCCTGGAAAGGTCGAGGTGGATATGGTGACCTGGCCGGTGTCCTCGAGCAGGTCGGTCAGCGTCTCTTGCGTCTCCGATGCGAGCGAATCGCCGAAGTAGATCACGTGCGACGACTGCGCCTGTGCGGCCGCGGTCAGCGGTCCAGTCAATGCGGCCGAGCACAGCGCCGCGAGCAAAGCAGCACGGCGTGTGCTGCGGGAGGTACGACCTTCGTGCGTTGAGGTAGTCATGACGAAAGCTCCTGGGCTCGGGTGAGCTTCGGCCGGTAGCACGGGCCCCGCGCCCGGCGAGACGGACGCATTGGTCAGCGCGACCACTGGCACGAACGCTGCGTCACGGTGTGAGCCGCCGAAAGTGGCGGGACAATTTGATCCGCGCCGCGGCTTACGCGCATGATCGGCGCTCGCCTCCACGGGCCCGATGCCGAGCGCCGACGCTTCACCGACACCTTCAGGACGAGGAATGGCTTGGGCGACGTGGGCTGCAGGCGCGGCTGCGCTGCTGCTCATGGGTGCGCACTGCGCCGCGATCTACACGGAGTCGCTCCACTGGGACGAGCTGGGGCTGTTCTATCGCGCCGCGGAGACCTGGCGGACGGGCGTGATCGACGCCGGCGGCCGGCCTGGCCTCGCCGCCGTGTTGCCCGGACCGCTGGTACGCGGCTGCAGCGATGTGCTGGCCGTCGTGCACGCAGGCCGCTGGGCGACGGCGATCGCGACGTTCGCCTACGTCGCAGGCCTCTTCATGGCGCTGCGCAGCGTGCTGCAAGGCCTCGTGGAACGACCGGCAAAGAGCGCGCTCTTCGGAGTGGCGCTGCTCGTCGGCGTGCCGATCTTCCATCGCTGGTCGGTGCAAGTGCGCAGCGACCAGTGGTGCCTCGCGCTCGGACTGTGGGGCGCCGTCGCGCTCATCGCGTCGCAGCGCAAGACGTGGCTCGCTGCGATCGCAGGCGTGCTGTTTGGCGTGGGATATCTGTTCACGCAGAAGGTCGCGTACGTCGCGGGCCTCGCGCTGCTGCTCGCCGCCGCGCGGCAGCAGCTCACGGGCTCGTTTTCGTGGCGGCGCGAGCTGGCCCGCGGCGCGTGGCTCGCAGCCGCTGCAGACGCAGTGATCGCCGCCTTCACGCTGTGGAAGAACGCTCGGTTCACGCCGCGGCTGGGCGCGGACAACTTCGAGGCCGCGGCGTTCTACCGCGACATGCTCGGCTACGGCCCGTACGTGCGGATGCTCGACATGATGATCGTGCACCTGATCGTCGTCGCGCTGATGGTCTTCGCGTTCGTCAAGAGGCCCGCGCCCGAGCACCGGCGCCTGCTCGGGTTCGCTGCGCTCGCGATCGCGATGGGTCTCGGCGTCGTGGTCGTGCACACGAGCGCGTTCGCATACTTTTGGATGACGCTCGGCCTCTTCCCGGCGGTCGCAGGCGCGCTGGCGCTCGAGCCGATCGAGCGCGCATTCTCCAGTCGCCGCATCGCCAGCCTGCTGACCGCGGCCATGTTCATCGCGCTGCTCGCCGGTGCCGTGCCCGCGATCGCGCGGCGCGCGGCGGACACCCAGCGCGTTCAGCGGGACGCTTACGCGTTCATCGAGGCGAGCTTTCCTCGCGAGGCGTTCGGGTTCCACCCCGAGGGCGGCCTGTTTTGCCGGCCCGACCCCGACCCGTTTCGCTTCTTCTTCAGCCTCCAGCTCGCGTATGAGCTCAAGGCACCGGGGGCCGTGGATCGATTCGTTCAACGGTTCGTCGATAAGCCGGTCTCGTTCCTGGTCGCGACGCACCGCTTGAACGGCTTTCCGAAGCCGGTGCAGCGCTTCTGGCGCGACCACTACCTGCTGTACGGGCCCGCGGTGATGATCCCGGGCTTCACGCTGCGCGCTGAGACCGCACAGACCTTGAAGGTGTCGGTCATCGTGCCGGGCGAGTACCGCTGGGCACCCGCCGATGGTGCGCCCGCGATCGAGCTCGACGGCGCGCCGCTGAAAGCAGGCGGCAAGCGCTGGCTCGCGCGCGGTGTGCACGAGGTCCGAGCGACGGCACCGTTCAAGCTCGGCTTCTTGGCCTTGGCCATGGCGTCGCCACCGCGCCCGGCGGGCGACTACTATCCGGCCGACATGCTGCGCGAGATCACCTTGCGGGATTGATCAAGCGCCGCACGCCGTCGCGTGCCGCGAAGTAGATGAACCTCGGAACGACGCGCGAGTAGCGGGGCCAGAGCCGGCGCGGCTCGCTCGCCATCCGGTACAGCCACTCGAACCCCGACTGCTGAACCCACTTGGGCGCCAGCGGCTTCGCTCCGGACAGGAAGTCAAAGCCGGCGCCCACGCCGATCAGCACAGCCGCTCGCAGGCGCGGCCTGAACTGCGCCATCCATTTTTCCTGCTTCGGGCAGCCGAGGCCGCACCACACGATGTCCGCACCGCTGCCGTCGATTTTCTCGATCAGGTCACTCGACTCCGCCTCCGTCAGCGCGCGGAACGGCGGACAGTACGTGCCGACCACCTGGATGCCTGGGAAGCGCGCCTCGAGCGCGAGCTTGAGGGCGTCCGCGACGCCTTCCTTGCCGCCGTACAAGAAGTGCTTGTGGCCTCGAGCTACGCCGCGCTCGAACTCGAGCGCCATGATGTCGGGCGCATACACCTTCTCGATCCCGCGATGACCGTGCAGCTTGCCGATCCAGACCACCGGCATGCCGTCGGGCGTCACCAGCGCCGCGCGGTTGTTGATGGCTCGCAGCTCGTCGTCGGCCTGCATCTCGACGACGCCGTGCGCGCCGGTGAGCACGATGTACTCCCGCCGGCCCTCGCGGATGAAGCGGTCGATCAGCTCCACCGTGTCGTGCACGCGCAGCGCGTCGATGCGTACGCCGCTGATCTCGAAGCGCTCGGGCAAGCTCGTCTCGGCCATCACTTCACCGCGATGACTTCCATGTTCGTAACGTCGAACGCCTTCTCGGCCGGGTACTTCAGCTCGAGGATGCGCCGGAGCTGGGGTGGCACCGGGTCGCGCTCCGGCACGATCGACTCGATCGTGAAGCGCGACTTGTTCAAGATCTCGATGTACTCGTGGTGGAAGAGCCGGTTGATGCCCGGATCTTCGTAGACCCAATGCACGATCGGCTCGAGCAGCGCCGGCGAGACGCGCCCGGCGAGCGACGCGCGCAGCTCCGCGGGCGTGAGCAACAGGTGGCAATGATCGGGCAACGGGTTCTTCTCGGGGATGAAGTGCCGCGCTTCTTCGTCGCCGACCTTCACCCGGAGGTGATGGCCCTTGCCGCCGGTCCAGATCGGGCCGAAGTTCGTGTACAGCACGCCACCCTTTACGAGCACGCGGTGCATCTCGTCGAGCGCGCGCGGCAGATCGAGGATGTGCTCGAAGGTCGCGACGCTGAAGATCGCGTCGAACGAGGCGTCGGCGAACGGCAGCCGCGCAGCGTCCGCGATCACGACCGTAAGGTCCGTCCTCGCGCCCGAGTGGCCCGAGCGAAACGTTGGGTCGTTGTTGACGCCGATCGCGCGCGCCGCGCCCATGTCCGAGAGCAGGCCCAGCATGCGTTGCGCGGGGTCGGTGCCGATCTCGAGGATCCGCCGGCCGCGGACGCGCACGCGGCGATCGAAGCGATCGATGGCGACGCCCTGGTATGCGGAGATCGGGCGGCCGCGGGTCAGCAGCTGCGCACGGACGCGGTTGAGCTTCGCGTACAAGCGAGGGTTGGCCGCGCGCAGCGGGGCGCCGATGCGGCGCAGCAGCGTGGACGTGAGCAGCTTCATCGCGCGGGCTCGCGACTATAACAACACCCTCTCGCCGCGACCAAGGTAGTCGCCGGCCGCGACCGACATGCGCGCACACGGTGCGGCCACGGCGCGCGCGCGCATTCGTTTGCTCGCGCTCTCGGCCGCACTCTATGATCGCGGCAGCGCGCGCATCCTACGGCGCGCAAGAAGGAAGCCGGACGAGCGATGGATTGGTCGAAGAAGCGCGTGCTGGTCACCGGAGGAGCTTCGTTCATCGGCTCGCACCTCGTCGATGCGCTGGTCGCGCGGGGCGCTCAGGTCCGCGTCGTCGACAACATGAGCAGCGGCCTCAAGGAAAACTTGAGCGCCCACCTCGAGAGCGGCGCCATCGAGCTACGCGAGCAAGATCTACTGGATCCCGGCGTCACCGAGCGCGCGATGCAGGGCATCGACACCGTGTTCCACAACGCGGCCGACCACGGCGGGCGCGGCTACATCGATCTCCACGAGGTCAACTGCTCGACCAACATGATCCTCGATGGGCAGGTGTTTCGCTATGCGGAGCGCGCGGGCGTGGAGAAGGTCGTGTTCGCTTCGTCGGGTTGCGTCTACCCGACGCACCTGCAGTCGAACCCCGACGAGGCGGTGTACCTCAAGGAAGACCTGATCAAGCCGCCCTACGCGGCCGACAACCTGTACGGCTGGGCGAAGCTCATGGGCGAGCTGGTGTTGCGTGCCTATCATCATGAAGGCCGGATGAAGTCGGTGTGCCTGCGGTACTTCACGGCCTACGGCCCGCGTTGCCCCGAGAGCCACGCCGTGGTCGCCATGATCGCGCGCGCGCACATCGATCAGAACCCGTTCCAGGTCTGGGGCACCGGCCAGCAAGTCCGCAACTGGACGCACGTCGATGACATCGTCGAGGGCACGATCCTCGCCGCCGAGAAGGTCGACGACGGCCGCGGCATCAACCTGGGCACGACGGAGCGGACCAAGGTGGTCGACGCCGTGAAAGACATCCTGCGCTACATGGGCAAGAGCCCCGAGCTGCAGTTCGATCCATCGAAGCCGACGGGACCTTACAACCGCGTGTGCGACAACTCGCTCGCGCGCGAGCTGCTCGGATGGACGCCCAAGATCTCGTTTCAAGACGGCGTGCAGCGGACCATCGAGTGGTACTGCAGCACGTACGGCGCGAGCCAAGTGCGCGAGAGCCTCGAACGCACGCTCACCGAGCGCACCCACCGCGCGTGATCGTTCAGCGCAGAGCCCGCAAGCGCACGCCCAGCCACGCGAGCTGCGCGCACGACCCAGCCAGCATGCCCAGCGCCGCGCCGGTGAGCCCGTCGGACCGACACAACGGCAAGCCGACGACCACGCTCGCCAAGGCCGCGAAGCCCGTCGACTGAAACGGCAGCTCCGGCCGGCCCAAGGCGAGGCAACGACCGCGCATCAGCGCAGCCGCGGCGTGCAGCACCGGCAAGAGGCTGAAGAGCGCGAGCGTCGTGCGATCGACTTCATACGCGCCTCCGTAGAGCACGCGCATCGCCACGGGCCCCAAGCCAAACAGCGCGGCGCTGTACAGCGCGGGCCCGATCAGCGCGATCCCGGTCCAGCGCATCGACAGGCCCGAAGCCGCTTGCCGGGTGAGCGCCGGCATCAGCGCCGCGACGATGGCGGCGTTGGCTTGGATGATGGGCTGCACGAGGTTGAACAGCGCTCGCAGCTGCGCGGCGGCCGCTACGCCCAGCGCTGGCGCCACCCACGGCACGGTCACGTACCAGCTGTTGAGCGGCACCCACGCGAGCAGCGCCGTCATCGCGCCCCAGCGGGCGTACGTCCAATGACAGGCCATGGCTTCGCGCATCGTGACCGGCGCAGCGCTTGCGCCCGTACTCGCGCGTTGCCTGCGCCACCACACCAAGCCCACCGCCAAGCTCGACGCCCCGAGCACCGCATAGACCGAGGCGCTCGAGAGCCAGTCGGCACGGCGGAGGAGCTCCATGCCACCCACCACGCACAACGCGTATCCGAGGGCGCCCTTGGCCGCGCTCTTGGTCGATGATTGGGCATAGCCGAACCGGCGCATCAGGTGGACGAAGCCCATGAACGGCAGCGCGAGCCCCATCGCGAGGAACGCTTCGCCGTCGCCGTCGCTGTCGCTGCCTCGAAAGAGCCGCGCCGCCAGCGCGATCGTCAAGCCGAGCGCCAGCCACGACGCCCAGTACGCGCGCAGCACCCTGGACAGATAGGCGGGCTCGCGGTCGCGAAACCGCTCCGTCGCGAGCACCAGCACCGGATCGCCGAACAGCGCTGTCTGGAGCTGCAGCGAGCCTACGTACACGGCGAAAGACATCGCAAACGACCCGTACGCCTGCGGCTCGAGCGTCCTCGCGAGGAGCACCTGAGCAGCAAACGTAGCCCCTGAGAACGTGCCGTGCTCGACGACTGCCCAGAAGACATTGCCGAGCTGGCCGCGCTCCCTCATGCGCGCGGTTTGCGGGCCCGGATGAACCAGTTGTCGCCGATGCGCTTTTCGACGAGCTGCCTGACCTCGAGCGGCAAGCGGCCCACGAAGTGATGGTTGTGCCGCATGTACAGCTCTACGTCCTCGAAGTCCTTCACGAGCTCGAGCGCCTCGCGCCGTGAATACATCTTCGTCAGCGGGCTGTTGCGGCGGTACTCCGTGTATTGATTGATCGTCGTCTGCAACGACTGGCTCAGGAAGTTGCCCTTCGCCAAGTGGAAGTAGAGCAAGCGAACCGCGAAGTTGAAGCCCTTGCTGTAGATCATCAAGCAAAGCCGTCCGCCGGGCTTGAGGACGCGGCGGATCTCCGCGAGGGCCCGCTCCGTGTCGGGCGTGTGGTGGATAACACCGAACGAGTAGACGAGGTCGAAGGTTGCGTCGGCAAAGGCGCTCAAGTCTTCCGAGTTCTGGCGGCTGAGCTCGGCCTTGAGGCCGTACGCGGCGAACATCTGCGAGGCCTTCTGAATGGCGCCATCGGTCAGATCGATGCCGTAGACCTCGGCGCCGTTCTTCGCGAACTGCAACAGGTCCGTGCCTTGGCCGCAGCCGACCTCGAGCACCTTCTTGCCAGCGCACTCCTTGAAGCCCGCCAGCTCGACGAGGTACGGATACACCTTGCCGTAGCGGTGGCGCTGAATGTCGTCATAGTACTCGCGCGTTCCGACCGGCTTGTCGCTGTACCAGTGCTGCGGTGTATTGCCTTCCCAGTACGCCTTGATCTGTTCGATGGTCGCCACGGTCTCTCCCCTGTTGAACGCGCGTGCGCGCGCGCGTGATCGGTCTAGCTCTGCCCAGCCGGCCTGTTGGCGAGGAGCTCGCTCGCGAGCTCCCAAACGCGCCGTGAGCTTTGATCGTCGCGGTAGCTGTTGAAGCGCTCGCTGATCGCGCCGCGCTTGTCGCGGAAGCCGTCCTCGCCTGCCGAGCAGCGCAGCAACTCTCGCATAAGCTCCCCTTCGTCGCGTGCGATCGGCCCCGCCTGGTGTTCCTCCATGCGGAAGTACACCCCGCCGTCCGTGCGGATGTAGTCCTCCTCGTCGAAGAGGTAGAACACGATCGGCCGGTCACAGAGCAGGAAGTCGATGAAGCAGCTCGAGTAGTCGGTCACCAAGCAGTCGGACACGAGCAGCAGCTGCTGCGGATCCTCGCAACGCGTGGAGAGGTCGACGTAGAGACCGGGCTCGGTGCGTTCGAGCACGCTGCGCAGGTCGCGCACCGAGTTCGGATGTGCCTTCACGGCGATCTGGATGCCCGCTTCGATCAAGCGTCGCTGCGCCGCGCGGTCATTTGCGAACGGGATCGGCGCCTGCTGGCCCCGACCAAACTTCCGATGCGTCGGCATGTACGTCACGACGTACCGATCATCGAGCCCGTAGGCCCGCTTCTGGGCCGCGGGCGGGAGGTGCGACGAGCGTAGGTGAGGCGGCACGCTCGAGCATGCCAGGATGTCGTTTCGAGGCTGACCGGTCACGAACACCTGCTCGGTGCCGAACGCGCCGCGGAGGATCTGCTGGTAGAAAGGCGACGTGCTCACCACGGCATCGACGTCGCTCCACCGAAAGCCGGCGACGAAGTATGTCCACAGCGCGTCGAGGAACACGCGGTTCTTCGAGAGCGGGACCGCGCCCTCGTAGTCGTTCCAGATCTTTTTGATCGGCATGCCGTGATGGAGGTGGATCACGCGCCTGCCGTCGCGACGGTAGAAGAACATGACATCCGCCCGGCGGGTCGAGGTGAAGAGGACGCCCGCGCGCAAAACGCGCCAGATCCCGCGCCACGAGTAGTTGTGCTCGCACGGCAGGCCGGCGGCACGCATCCTGTCGAGGACCTCTCGGTTGCGCGTCAGCCAACAGACGTTCGCGCCCTGGCGTCGCGCGTGCGCATAGAGGAAGAAGTACTTCGAGTTGTCGGCGAAGCGCGTGCCCTCGAGCGCCCCGAACACCCACTGCTCAGGGTCCTTGGGTACGAAGGCGTCCGCGGCGCGCGCGAGCACGCCGATCAAGCCAGCGACGATCTCGTCCTTGCGTTGCACGTCACTCGATCCAGCCGAGGCGATCCACGATGCTCTGCCGCAGCCGATTGACGTCCGGGTGAAAGTCCACCTCGGTCCAGCTCTCCCTCGGGATCTCGACGGTACGGACGAGCGTTCCGTTGCGAGCGAGTGAATTCAAGATCTCGAGCCAGAACGAGCCCAGCATCGCTTCGTCACGGATCAGCCGCTCGGTCTCGCGGATGAAGAGCTTGCGAAATCGTTCTCCACGCACGACGGCGAGGCCCACGGATTCGGCGTGCACCTCCTCGCTCGGGATGTCCTTGGAGATCAGGCTCACGGTCTTGTCCTCGTGGAGGGTGACCTTCATGTCATCCTCGTCGTACGAGTCCTTTCGATCGATGGTGATCCATATGCCCTCGGGGACCGATGTCACCGCGGGGAGCACGGTCTGGCGATAGAGGTTGTCGCCGTTCGAGATCACGAAGTCCTTGTCGCGCAGCTTCTGCAACGCGAACCAGACCGACACCAAGTTGTTCGTGAGCTTGTAGAACGGGTTGAAGGTCGTTTCGACCGGCACACGTGACGTTTCCTGGGCGACGCGGGCCTCGACCTGCGCGGCGCGATAGCCGGTCACGATCGATACTTTCTCGATCTTGTCGCACGCCATCGCGTTCTCGATCTGCCGCTCGAGCAGACATCGACCATCGCCGAGGTCGAGCAGCGATTTCGGTACGTGTCGCGTGAGCGGCCACAAGCGCGAGCCCGTGCCAGCAGCGAGAATGATTAGCTCCATCGTTCCTCTATACGGTCACGGCGTAGGCCCGCATCCAAAGCTCGAGGTTGAGGCACATCCAGATCGACATGGCTCGGCGTTCGTCGAGCTCAGCGCCTGCGCCCGGCTCGAGCCACTTGCGCAGCGTCGATTGCGCGAGGACGGGGCGGCTCCGCGCGTCGTCCGCGAGCACGAGGTCCTGCGTGAGCGTCCCGAAGCGGTCACCCAGCCACGCTCGAAGCGGCACCGGGAATCCCACCTTGCGGCGGTCGATAATCCTGCGCGGAAGACGATCGCGATAGGCATGGCGCAGCAGCGCCTTCGGAACATCGCGGCGCTCGCTGATCTGGTCGGCGTTCTCGAGGCGCGCCGCCTGCTCGTCCTCGCTCGACCGCCACGCGATGCGGTGCTCGAGCGGGAGCGACTGCACGTACTCGACCAGGATGTGATCGATGAACGGCACCCGCGCCTCGACCCCGCTGGACATGGTGGTCGTATCGAGCCGGTCGAGTAGGCCTGACAGGTGCATCGTCTGAAAAGCATGCATGTAGCGCTCGGCTGGGCGGAGGTCGCGTGTGCGTTCAAACTCCGGCTCGAAGGCCTCGCGTGAAAGCAGCTCGTCATCGGGGAGCGCGGCGAGCTCCGGATCGAGGAGCTCGCGCTTCGCGTTGACAGGCGTGTACGAGTACTGGCGCAGGAAGTGATCGAGCAGATCGCGGGGCGCGTAAGCATCCCCGTACTTGGCGCTCAAGTTGCGCTCCAGCGCGGCGCGTTCCTGCCCGCTCAGGCCTTCGATTGCGTCGAGCTTCGCCAGGTCGTCGGCGCTCCGGAAGATGCGGCCGTAGCCGCCGAAGAGCTCGTCCGCGCCCTCTCCAGAGAGCACGACGGTGATGTGCTTCTTCAGCTCGATGGACAAGAGATGGAGGGCGACCTCGTTGGGCACTGCGAGCGGCGCGTCCTTGTAGGTGATGACGTCGCCGAGCAGGTCGAAGTAGCCGCCAGCATCGAGCACCACTTCACGGTGCTCGGCCGCGGTGCTCGAGGCGACCTCTCGCGCATACTCGA
>Ga0190269_10000949_pt1 | contig 14207 bp, 10 predicted proteins | sample Popmic249IS_FD_133749 | JGI IMG/M metagenome (GOLD analysis project Ga0190269, IMG submission 133749) | Populus adjacent soil microbial communities from riparian zone of Blue River, Arizona, USA - 249 IS | ecosystem: Environmental > Terrestrial > Soil > Riparian zone | place: USA: Arizona...
ACAAGGTCCCAGTCTGCGCGCTCGTCGACAACAAAGCGGAAGGCTGCGCGCCCAAGAGCATCGAGCTCCTGGCCGAAGCACTCATGAAGAAGCTGCGGGGCTAGGCGGCGGCACAGTACACTCGGCCGGAAACAATGAACGCCAAACAGTGATCTGTTAGGTTGGCGACTCTGGACACGACGCGTGGCACACGATCAACGAGACGATCAGCACATCGCAGGACGCGGCGCACCCAAGGTCAGCGTGTGCCTCCTCACTTACAATCACAAGCATATCGTCGAGACCACGCTGCAGTCGGTGCTGCAACAGACCTACGCCGACTTCGAGCTGATCGTCAGCGATGATTGCTCCAGCGACGGCACCTACGCCCTACTCGTGTCCATGGCGCAGCGCGAGCCGCGGCTGCGCGTCATACAGCCGCCGACAAATCTCGGCATGGCGGGGAACGCAAATTTCGCTGTTGCGCAGGCTCAGGGCGAGTACATCGCGTTGCTTCATCACGACGACATCTACTCACCGAACTTACTCGAGGCGTGGTCCGATGTCCTCGATCGCAACCCGAGCGCAGGGTTTGTCTCTAACAGCTATCGAGATCACTCGACTGGCAAAGTTGTCGATCATCCATTCAGCGAGCTCAATCCTGGCAAACATGTCTTGCAGTACAACATGCTGCCTTATTGGGGCTGTCCTGTGCGCGGCACCGCGATGATTCGCAAGCGTTGCTGGGATGCTGTAGGCGGCATGCGTGAAAGGTTCGGCATGCTCGCGGATGTCGATCTCTGGATGCGCCTCGTAGCGAAGTATGACTTGGGCTATGTGCCAGAGCCGCTCATCACTGTGCGTCATGACCGGCCCGAGTGTTATCCCGAGTCTTACTGGCGTTGGTCGTGGCCGCGGCTCAAGCTGGGCTACGATATCTACGGCACGCACCATCAGGAGTTTTACGGAGAGCGCAGCCTGCATGCCCGCGCGCATCAGGCCATCTACCGAGCGCGCGTCAACGCCGACATCTTGAAGTGGCTGGGCTACGCGATCGTAAAGCGGCGAAGAGACATGCTCGCGACAAGCTCCGAGGTCGAGAACGATTACGAATATTGGCCTGTGGTGATGACACGAAAAGTTCTGGGGCGGCTCAGCGCGATCGCAGCTCGCTAGAACGCGGCTCAGCGGCTCTCACTCGGCAACGACGTGTAGCGCTTTCCAGCCAGTGTGAGCTCACGCACCCGTGCTTCCCCGTTCTGGTCGAGCGCAAACGTCGCATAGGCGTTGTCTGCAGCGCGCGCGTCCATCAGCTCGCGCTCGAGCGACCTCGCCTGCGCCTCAGGAACGTAGAATCGAAACGCTCGCTCTGCAGCGCTGAGCGGCAACGCGCCATCACAAAGCTCACGTGCAGTGCGGCACATCGCGCGTTCCGCACGCGCGGCTGGCGTATCCTGCGTGCGCGTCAGACACCAACAACAAGCTTCCTTGCCTGCATCACAGGCCTCGCGCTCTTCGGTATGCTCGGCGTCTAACACGAGGCGAAACTGCAAGTAGTGTCCATGCAAGAGATCCCGTGGATCGTACCCGCCGATCGGCAACGTAAACTCCGCGGACTGCCGCAAGAACAGCTCAGCCCGCGCGATCGCCAGCACGATCACAACCAGCGGCAACACCAATGCGATCCGGATCAGATTACGAGACACCCGGCGCTCCTGTCTGTGCGCGCGCACGCTCGGTGAGCTGACGCATCTTCTTCTGCCAGCCCCACCCGATAAGCAGCGTGACCACACCACCCGTCACGAGGCCGAGGCCCGTGTCGAGCAGCGATCCAAACACCTCGAAATACACGATCAAGATCCGCAGCGCGAGCAACGACGTGAGCGCATGGAATAAGCGCAGCCAGACCGCTCGATAGCTCACGAACGCGCACAGTGAAAGCCAAGCGATCTGGAGCAAACCACCCATGTAATCGGCCCCGCCGTGCCGCCAGCCTGTCGAGAACGCCAAGAGCAGCCACGCGATCGGCACGACCGAGACTACAGCGACGCGCGTGCGCTGAGGCTCGCCTCGCATCAAGCGCCACAGGTAGCTGCTGAACCCGAGCGCGATCAGCAACGTCACCCCGAGCGACCAGGTCAGCGTCTCGCCACCGGTCAAGTCTTCGTACCAGAAAAAGGCGAGCGCAAAGCCGCCGAGCACGATGCCCAACACGCCCGCGGCGCGCAGCGCCCATGCGTAATGTGGCCGATGCGCACGCAACCAGGGCACGAAGCTCGCGAGCACATACACGAGCGGCGAAGCGAACAGCGCGCAGGCCGCAACGTTGCGACCGAGCTCGTCGTCCGCACCCGCCTCCAGCGCATCGACCAGCGCTGACAATGCGAAGCCATGCGTCGTCACCAGGCCCGCGGTGTAGAGCACGCTCAAAAACAAGCTCTCTCCGAGGAGACACAGCGGCAACGTGGCCAACGACCAAACAGTCAGGGCCTGATAGGTCGGTGAGTCGAGCTGGTAGATCTGACCCACGAGGGCGAGCGACGCCAAGGTGTAGCCGTAGAAGATCGTGATCAACGCCTCGCGCGCCAGCCGCCATTGGCGGCTGACAGCCAGCTCGATCGCCAGCGCGAGCCCGAGGCCGAGCAGCAAGTCCACCACGAGCTTGAGCGCCGCAGGGATCACCTCCCAGTTCGCTGCAACCAGCGACACCAAGCCAAGGCCGATCGTGCTCGCACCCAAGCCGATCAACGTGTACATCCCGAGCGGTCGCCGCTCCGTGTGCTCGAACTCGGCGATGCGTGCCCGCGTGGCTTCGTCGATCAGCCCAGCCTCACGCCAACGAAGCAGCTTCTGGTCAAGGTTCATACCCGATTCCAACAGCGTACTACGAGTCACAGCCTGCAACTACAGGTTGCCCAAAACATAAATCCTTTGGCGCTGTCACCCGCAGCCGTCGACTGCGTATTGCCATCGCCCATCAAACGCCTCGGGGCGGGAGAACTCACCATGAAACGAAGCTCGCACGTGCTCCAAACCCTGTTCTACGTCGTTAGTATCTTCACGCTGGCGGCAGGTGCTGCGTACGCACGGCCTGACCACAAGGTCCCCGCCGAGGTGGCCGTGCCGGAAGGCAACAAGCTCAAGCTGTCGCTGATCGGCAGCGGCGTTCAGCGCTACGAGTGTGCAGCCAGCAACGGCAGCTACGGGTGGAAGCTCGTCGCGCCCGACGCACAGCTCTTCGATCGCCGCGACCGACCTGCAGGCCACCACGGCGCGGGTCCATTCTGGCAGGCGCTCGACGGCAGCCAAGTCACCGCGGCCAAGCGCGCCGAAGCAACCGTCTCCACAGAGAGCATCTCGTGGTTACTCTTGGAAGCGACCGGCCACAGCGGAAGCGGCGTGCTCGATGACATCACGTACATCCAGCGCTTGGAGACGGAAGGCGGCCTCGCCCCGGACGCCTCGTGCACTGAAGCCAACAGCGGCGAGCCGATCGATGTGCCTTACCGCGCGCTCTACAGGTTCTACAAAGCCACGCAATGCTAACCGGGTACTGCTACCGCGAGCTGCGCCCCTCGCGGTAGCACATATTCGTCAATCGCCGCCTGTTCCGCACACCGGGTTCACACAGAACGCCTTGCCCCCCGAGCTCGCGAGCGACTCCGGCCGGCCGTCGCACACCCATGCAGCGGGGCACTGCAGGTCCGTCGCGCACGCGCGCATGCAGACGTTGAGCGCCGGATGACAGAACATGCTCGCGTCGAGGCTCCCGTCTAGCAAGGTGACGAGGCATGCCGCGTCTCCCGTGCCGCCGCAAGCTGCACCGATGGTAGGCGCCGCGACCGCCAGCGCGACGTCGGTCCGCTCCTCGTCGAGGTGCTGCGTTTCGTTCAAGCATTCGAGCTTGACGATCACACCGTTGGGGGGACGAGCGCCCCCGCTGAACGCGACGCGCTGCGGCTCTGCGGCCGGGCACGACTTTCGGCGTTCGGCGCTGAAGTCGTCATAGTACCACCCTTCGCCAGCTGGCGACGTAGCCGCTGTGAGCTGCACCGGCAGCTGCGTCACCTTGCAGTTTCTTCCGCCGCGATCATTCAACGGAGCACGCCCGTCGTCCACCTCCGCGAGGAAGCTGCGTTGATCGCAGGCAGTCGGTGTGCTCGATCCCAGGGCAGCGTTCGGCGGCAGCTCCCAGACCACGTCGCACTGCACCATGCCGTCGCGCTGACGCACGAGCGGGCGCGGCAAGCAGCTCTTCAGGATGCGGTCTGCGATCACATTGATGATCGCCGTCATCGCCGGCCCAAAGTCGTCCTGACAGATCGATTGCACGATGCCGTTCTGTCCAAACGCCTTTGCCAGCTGCACGATCCGGCGCGGTGGAAACGCCACAGTCGGCTCTGCTTCACCGAGCGCTGGACGCACGCACGATGGTGTCAGCTCACCGCTGCCAGATCCCGGGTTGGAGGCTGGGTCGATCACCTCCTGCATGCGCGCGTCGCTCAAGATGCGGTCGTAGAATGCATCGCGCGCTGCAGGCTCGCGAAAGTCCACCTGCGCCAGCACCTCGGGCGCGACCAGATCGGGCGGAACACCTGCGATCGCTGCAAACACCACGAGCTGCTCGTTGCCGGGCCGCAGGCGACGCAAGCCGTGATAGTAGCGCTGCTCGACATCGTACAAGAACTGCTTGTGCCTGAAGCAGCGCAGGTTGATGTCTATATCGTAGTATGGACTGTCAGCTGACAGTTGAGTCGTCGGCTTCAAGTGCTCCGTATTTTGCACGGAGCAATCTTCTTCATCGGTGACCACCACGATCGCGATCAGCGACAAGCCTTCGTCGGGATTGTTGCGCAGAAAGCCCAGGTTGCCGCCCTGCGCGGACGGCAGGTCGCCCTTGCCCCACGTGCCCTGCTCGGTGGTGGCTCGGAAGCGGATCTGATCGGCGAGCACGTTGCCGTTCGCGTCGCTCTGCACACGCGGCAACAGCGCTTTCAGCGGTGCTTCCAGCTGCTGCTCGAAGCCACAACCCTCGGTGCCGAGCGTCGCGATGCAGCCAACGTCGTTGGCAAATCGCTCGGCTGAGGTCGTCATGCCCTGCAACGGATCGCTCACATAGCTCAAGAACTGTGGGTACGTATCCGAGCAACTGTCACCATGCCCAACGTTGAGCAATCGCCCATCGTCACCGCCGTCGGCGCTGCAACGATCGAAGCTCACACCGGGCACACCCATGTCCGTCGAGACCACACCCACGTGCAGGTTGGTGATCGGGGGAAACGCGTTGGGATCGCCTGGAAACCGCTCGCCTGTCGTCAACACACGGATCACACGCGGAAATTCCTTGCGCAAGGAAGCCTGCTCACCAGCCATAGAACGCGAGTTGTCTACGACAAACAGTAAGTCGACCTTGTCGATATTGTTCGCTTTGACCTCGCGATTTACAGCGGATACCAAGCACGGCGTAACCGGCTTCAGCTCGCGGTCCAAGCAACCGCTCACCAACCCTAACAGTACACAAATGACGGCTCTCATGATTCGCTGCACCGCCCCCTCCTCGTTGCGAGGGTCAGATTGCAACGCACGCGCCGCCGCTAGGCGCTGCAGGGGTGAGTCTGAGCGCCGCGCCCGCCAACGCGCTTGCGAGACCAACACCAAAGTTGGCGAAACCGAATGTGAGTCTAGCCTGTCATTCGCTTCCAGCGCGCGACCAGCATGTGTACGACGGCCCCACGCTCCTCGCGCGTGAACAGCACCCAGGGCACGCTCGCGCTCAGCACGATCAGGATCGGCGTGTACACGAGCGGGCCCCACGTGCGCTCGTGCACGGCGAACGAGCAGACCAGCGCGATCAAGGTGACCGTCAACATGGCCACTGCCTTGAGCGCCGGACCCGCGGTCTCAGCATGCACGAAGCGGCCCGAAAGCAGCCCACCGAGCACGACCAGCGCACACAGATGGCCGAGCAGCTCACTGAGCAGCATGCCGGCGATCCCGTAGCGCGGCTGCAACCACACCGCGAGCAGCGCGTATGCGATGGACGAGATCAGCGAGTCGGTGAGCGCGTAGCCGGTCCGGCGCTCTGACAATAGACCAGTCAGGATCGCTTGCTTCGTGACCAAGACCAACGTGGTGGCCACGCCCAAGCTCGTAAGCTTGACGACTGATAGGTAGTTAGACCCGAACGCCACAGGCACGATCCAGTTTGCTGTCCATGCGATCGTCGTCGCGATGATGATCGCGGTCGCGAGAATCATACGGATGTAGCGCAGCAAGTCGCGGTGCACGACTTTGTTCGCGCTGCCGCGTGCGCTCGCAAACTCCGTCACGAACACCACGGCCATGCTGCCCGGAAGCAGGGTGACTATCTGGTTCAGCGTAGCGATGACGCGCAGCTCGGCGAGGCCCGAGATCCCGCTGGTGCGCGCGAGGTTCGCGGAGACAAACAAGCCGACCAGCGCAGGCACAGCTCCTGCGGAATGTACGGGTAAGCCGATCCGCAAGAGATCGGCCTGCGTTCGGAACACGCGCTTGAGCCTCGGCACTTTGCCGCGCGCGCGCCACGCGCGAACCGCCAGCGCGAGCACCAACAGCCCGAGACCACCATGCAACACAAGCTGCGTCGTGAGGCCGAGCAGCAGACCTCGCACGTGGGCGGCATAGCCGAGCACGATCAGCGCGACGTACGCGCAATTCATCCCGATATTCGCGAGCGCAAACGTGCGGACGGCGCCGAATGCGAGCAGCACCACGCCGATCTGCGAGACCAGCTGACCAGCAGCCAGCCAACCGGCCCAGCCCATGTACGGCGCGAGCGTCGCCTCGCCGAAGAGGCGCGCAGCAGGCTCCCCGAGCAGGAGGCCCGCGAACAGTGCGACCAGCGCCACACCGAGCACGAGCACGAGGCCGGCGCCGAGAAACTCCTCGTCGGTCGGATCATCGGGCTGGCGCGCGCTCTCTGACAGTCGAATCTGCAGTGCCGCGTCGATGCTCAGCTTGAGCGTTTGCACCATCGTGCCGGCGGTCTGCACCACCGCTTGCACGGAGCCCCAATCAGTCGGCGTCAGCAGCCTCGCGAGCAGCGCCGTCGAAATGAGGCCGAGCCCGCGCGTGACAACCGCCTGCGCCAACATCACGAGGCCGCGGCCTAAGCTGCGACGCCAAAAACTCATGCGGTGCCATCGACCATGGGGCCGGCATGTTACTCGAGATTCGGCGCCCGGGCCGCACGAGGATTGTTGCGGCCTTTGGCGCTCCGTGGCATCGAGCATGAAAACATGCGCGAGCACGCTTCGTACAAGTCCGCCGAGGCCCACGCGCTGCTCGTCGCCAACGGCGACCGCAGCCACGTAGGCGCGCACCTCATGGCTTCAGCGGGCGCCTCACCGCTCACGCTGCTCGACACCCGTGCGGCCTGGGAAGGTCCCAGCTTGGTCCGGCGCCTGCTGTATCATTTCGCGGGCAAACGTCCCACGCGCCTGTGCTCGTTCTCGGGGCGCGTTGCAGCCCTCGGCGGCAGCGGCAGATTCACACATGTGATCACGACCGGGATCGCACCGGTGACTGCGCGCGCGCTCGCGGGGCTGCGCGCTCGCGGCGTCTGTACGGTCAACTTCTTGACCGATGATCCCTGGAATCCAGCCAACGGCGCGGCGCATTTTTGGTCGTCTCTCCTCCAGTACGATGTCGTGTTCTCGCCCCGCAGCGCGAATCTCGAGGAGCTACGGGCCTATGGCTGTCGCGACGTTCGCTACCTGCCGTTCGCCTACAACCCGGCAGAGCACTTCGCGGAAACGGCAGCCAGCGCCGAGGAGCGCGCGAAATACGCGTGCGACGTGACGTTCATCGGCGGCGCCGACGCGCAGCGCGTCGAGCTCCTCGGCCCCCTGCTCGCGAGCGGCTTGCGTTGCCACTTGTACGGCGGCTACTGGGAGGGCTACGCGGCCACGCGCGCGCACGCACGAGGGATGGTGCTCGAGCGCGACTATCGCCTGGCGGTGAGCGGCGCACGCGTGAACATCTGCATGGGCCGGCTCGCGAACCGCGACGGCCACGCGATGCGCAGCTATGAGCTGCCGGCGATGGGAGCCGCGCTGGTCGTGGAAGACACCGCTGAGCATCGCGCGCTGTTTGGGGAACAGGGTGTGAGCGTGCTCTACTATCAGAACGCGCAGAATCTGGCCGCTCAGGTCACTCGGCTGTGCTCAGACGACGCGCTACGCACGCGGCTCGCGAGCGCGGTGGTGCAGCGCGTAGCGACGGAGGCCAACACGTATGCTGCGCGGCTGAGGACCATGCTCGCCGTATGAACGCCGACGTCCGAGATGATAAGCCACCGAGCGAGGAGCTTCAGCATGGTGATCCGAATCGCGATGTGGTCCGGGCCGCGCAACATCTCGACTGCCATGATGCGGTCGTTCGGCACGCGCAGGGATACAGTGGTGATCGACGAACCGTTTTATGCGGCCTATCTGGCGCGTACGGGGCTCGATCATCCCATGCGGGCGGATGTGTTGGCCGCACAGCCAGAGGACTGGCGAGAGGTCGTGGCGCAGCTGCTCGCGCCGCTGCCTGCCGGTCGCACTGTGCACTATCAAAAGCACATGACACATCATATGTTGCCGGAGATCGGCCGCGACTGGCTGACACATTGTCAGCATGCGTTTCTGATCCGATCGCCCGCCGCCGTGCTCGCGTCCTATGTGCAAAAGCGCGCAGAGGTGAGCTTGCTCGACATCGGCTTGCCGCAACAGGTCGAGATCTTCGAGCAGGTCAGCGCGATGTTAGGTCAGCCTGCCCCGGTGATCGACAGTGACGATGTACTAGCAAATCCCGAAGCCGTGCTCACGCAGCTGTGCGCGGCGCTCGGCATCGCGTTCCAGCCAGACATGCTGCACTGGCCCGCTGGGCGGCGCGACAGCGATGGTGTCTGGGCGCCGGCCTGGTATGACGCTGTCGAGCGTTCCACGGGTTTCGCCGCGCCTTTGGGGTCAAAGCCCGAAACGCCGCTGACCGACGCGCTGCGTGACCTCGCCGAGCAAGCTCAACCTTATTACGAGATGCTTGCGCGTTATCGAATCCGCGGCTGAGACGCTAAGGTAACAGCCCAGAAGCGGTTACAAGCCCGCGGATCGTGGTGCGTGACGAGCCTTACGACTATGGTGCGAACCGTCGTGAGGAGGTATCGAAGCGGCATGAGAGTCGGCAAACCGTTTGTCAGCCCGTTGATCCTATGCGTGTGCTTGGCCGCTGCCGGATGCAGCAAGAAGAATGATGATCCGATCGCCACGGGTGAGAACGGCACGACGTTCCCCGGTGGTCCGCTCGGCGGCATCGGTGCAGCAGGCACACTCGGAGCGAGCGGCACGATCGGCGTAGGCACACCCGGCGTGGGTGTCGCTGGCAGCGGCACTGCGGGCATCGGCGCTGCGGGCATCGGCGCTGCGGGCGCAGGTGCCACGGGCGGCTCGGGCCCGGTGACCGGAACCGGCTCTGCGTCCGTGCTCCAGTACCACGCGAACGCCAAGCGCGATGGCTTGTACGTCGATCCCTTATTCACGCGCACCGCCGCTGCGATGATCAAGCGCGAGCCGAGCTTCGCTGCGCCGATCAAAGGGCCGACGTACGCGCAGCCGCTCTACGTAGAAAACGGCGACGGCAACGATTGGATCGTCACCGCGACCGAGCAGAACGAGGTCAGCGCGATCAACGCGCTCACTGGCATACCGGTCTGGCAGAAGGTGCTCGCCCCGCCCGGTGAGCCTGGTTGCGGCGGCAGCGTTCGGCCGCTCGGCATCACAGGCACGCCCGTCATCGATGTTGAATCGCGCACAATCTATGTGGCTGCGATGACCATGGGCAACAAGCACCAGATCTTCGCGCTCTCGCTCGCCGATGGCAGCGTGTTGCCCGGCTGGCCCGTCGATCTCAGCACAGTCAGCGCCGGCGGCGTCGCATTCAACAGCGCGGTTCAGAACCAGCGCGGTGCGCTCTTGATCGTCGGCCGCACGCTGTACGTGCCTTATGGCGGCAACTTCCAGGACTGCGGCGACTTCCACGGCTGGGTGATCGGCGTGCCACTCGACAATCCCGCGGCGCCGATCGCGTTCGTCACCAAAGGCTTGGGCGGTGGCATCTGGGCGCCGGGCGGGCTCGCCTCGGATGGCGTCTCCGTGTTCGCTGCGACGGGCAACACCATGGAAAAAGCCGGTGCGATGAACACCACGCCGGCCACATGGAGCCACGGCAACGCGGTGCTGCGTTTGGCGCCGGATCTGAAAGAGATCACCGAAGGCCAGACCATCGATTTCTTCGCGACGATGGCGTGGAAGGACGAGGACAAAGAAGGCTGGGACTTAGGCAGCTCCTCGCCTGTGCTGTTCAACGTGCCCGGCTCGACGCCCGCAGATCTCGTGCTCGCGATGGGCAAGAGCGGCGACGCCTACTTGCTCGACGCTGCCAAGCTCGGTGGCGTCGGCGGCGAGCTCGCGAAGGTGTCTGTCACCGCAGGTGGCATCGCGGGCGGCATGATCCAGGCGGCGGCCGTGTACCCCACGCCGACCGGCACATTCGCGGCATTTCGCTCGACCCAGCAACCGACGATGTGTGCGTCCGGCATGGGCAACTTCGCTGCGCTCAAGGTCACTGCGGGCGCGCCGCCCAAGCTCGCGATGGGCTGGTGCACCGAGGGCAACGGCACGGGCTCGCCCATCGTCACGAGCACCGATGGCATGACCGACACTGTCGTGTGGTTCTTCGTCGGCGGAAAGCTCGTCGGCGTGAACGGCGAGACGGGCCAGACGATCTACCGCGACTCCGAGTCAGTCGGTTACATCGACAAATATCAAACGCCGATCGTCGCCAAAGGCAGGCTGTTCGTCGCAGCTACCGACGCCGTCTATTCGTTCACCGTGAAGTAGAGTCAGAGCGGGCGCGGCAACCACCGCGCCCGTTTTGCGTGCTGGCCGACTCCTTCAAAACTTCGCGTGGAGGGTCAGAAACAGGCTGCTGTCAGAGAGCGTATCGTTGCCTCGCACGACGAGGTGCACGCGCTGATATTCGAGCAGCGCCATGAAGTGCGGATTCAACGTGACGGCCACGCCCGGCACGTAGCGCAGCTCTTGAGTGTCAACCTGTGCGTAGTCGCTCAAACTGAAGTTGAAGCGCGCGGTGAACATGCCGTAGGTGTATTCACCTCCGGCCAGAAAATAGTTCACGTTGTTCGAGGAGCCAGGTGCGCCGGTGACTTCGTCGACGGGAAGCGGAAACGCACGGACGTGGCGCCCGAGCTGCTTTGTGTACTCGAGCCACATCGTAAAACCACCAGCAGCGAACGTGGTGTCGATCGCGAAGCGACCTACGTCCTGCTTGCCAAACGGCTCAGGCAGGTGTGCCTCGAAGTACTCCGCCGAGAGCCCGAGCTTGATGCTCATGCTGTCGCTCAGTTGGTAGAACGGCTCGACGCGTCCGACGAACTGGTTGCGGCGGCGTCCGCCGGGGATCGCAAGCGTGTCGCGCTCGGGAAGTGAGTAGTTGGTCGTGCCATCGACGATGAAGTACTGAGCCGCGAAGCCGAGGCCCATACGTTCGTTCTTGCCCAAGGTGCCTTCGAACGAGACGCCATGGTTCATGTCGAGCTTGAGGCCGTCGTACTGCAGGTTGCCGATGAACGAGTTGTCCCAGAAGCGACCGAACTGCCGGTAGACCTTGCCCACTTTGATGATGGTCGGCCCGAACGCCGCGCCGATGTAGCCTTCTTCGACCCAGCTGATGCCTGGGAAAAAGTCACGCTCCTTGGTGTTTCGAAAGCGGGGGGTGACGTGCACGAGGAAACGCCCGAACTTCGCGTCCAGCCGGAGACGACCTTCGAAGACCTCGAACAGATTGTCGTAGCCCTTACGCAGCGGCTGGACGTACATGAGGATGAGACCACCGCCGATATCGACGTCGAGCTTTTCCGGGTACTTGTCTTCCGGCTGGAGCGGGCGACCCCCCGACTGCGGCGCCTGACCGACTGTCAGTGAGCGCTCGGGCGCCTCGGCAGCCTGCGAGTCAGGTGCCGGTAGATCGCCAACGGGCGCGTCTTTGGCAGGAGGTACAGAGGTCTCGACGTGCGGCGCACCATCGGGGCGCGGCTCGCTCGGAACAGTGTTGCTCTGCGCGCTGGCGCTCGAGCCAGCGTGTACCAACAGGATCAGCGTAAGCGCGACGATATCTCCGAAGAATACTGCGGTAATCGAGTCGAAGAGCCTTTTCAGCATGGTCTTACCGGCCTCATTCAGTGGGTGCGGCGGCAGTTGTTAGATCGGAACCTAAGACTAAGTAAAGTTCCGTTCTCATCGCGTGGAGCGAGAACACACAAGATGACTGTCAGACGTGCAAAAGCTCGCGCGACCGAACGTCCCAGCGCGTGACATGTGCAGAACGCATTGGGCCATAACAGTCTCCATGCATGTAGCGATGAGGCTGATCGCGCGGTGTATGTCCAGGGCGGTCGCGCTGTCGCGTGGATCGATTGGTGTGCAAGATTACGAACGGAGATCAGCCCTGAAAGAGGGCATAAAAAAACCGGCGCGGTGTGGCCGCGCCGGTTTTCTTGTTTGTGCCGCTGAGAGCGTCAGTCAGCGGGGATGATGAAGCTCTCGACCGCTTCGTTGAGCGTGGTGGAGTTCTTTGGCGGAGCGACCGCACCCTCACCGAGGCCGCGCTTCGCGAAGCCACGGGCCATCGCATCGACATCCGCCTGGCGCGTGGGGTCCATCGCGACCATCGCGCGTGCGACTGAGAGGAACGCGTCGCGCTGCTCGACGAACGTCGGGTTGTCAGGCGCAGCCTTCAGCGCCGCGACCATGTAGTCCGCCATGCGCCGCTTGTTCGCTTCGAACGGGCGACCCGCGGCTTTTCCGACCTCGAGGATGTTCGTGTACACCTCGAACAAGATCTGCGCCCAGATCTCGCCCACCACGTGCACTTCGTTCATGGGATCGTCATCGCTGCCCTGGACTGGTGCGTCCTTCGGCAGCGGGGCGTTGCCGCGAATGTGCGTGAAGGTGAATGGGTTGATCGTGTACTCCACTGAATACGGCGCACGACGGATGCCGAAGTACGACGCGCGAGAGCCGAAGCCAGCGGCTGCATACTGCGCCATCGGATAAGCGCGCCCTGGGAACACATCGCTCTCGCGCACGACCATGAACAGCGAGTTGAAGTCGCCCCAGCCTTCGCTCAATCCGCCGTACTGCCGGCTCTGGCCGTCTTGCAAGCGCATGTGGAGATAGTGTCCCCACTCGTGCGCCACCACGGTGCTGTCGATCGAGCCATCGCGGCCGATCTCGTCCCCACGCGAGAACGACATCGCCTGCACCGGACCCTCGAGTAGGTGCGCCTTTAGCTTCTGGCCGTCTTCCAGGCTCAACGTGAGGGTCGGGATGGTGATGCCCTGCGCAGTCGCCGAGATGCTCGGGGCGGTGTGACCTGGCGCGTTGTTCACGATGATCGCCGCGATGGCGCCGGCGGTCTGTGCGTTCTGCACCTTGGCGGTGAAGTTGCACACGCCACGATCGATCACCGCGATCTTGCCGCTCACGTTCGTCGGCTGCTGGCAAGCATCGGAGTTGGTGCCCATGCCCATGCCGGTCGCACCGCGCGGGATCTGCGTGCTGCCATCATTCGAGAGCACGAGCTCGCCCGCTGTCAGGTCGAACTTCCTCGGACCAAACGCTGCCGCACCAACCCAATCGTCGAAGCTGATTGGCGGTTGTGTCACCAGCTTACTGTTAGGTGTCCCGGTCCACACATACATCTGCATGCGCGGCGACGAACCATCGCCCGGCGTCGACATGTTGGCGTTGTTCGCGCGCCCTGCATCGGCGCTGTCCTGCGCCTCCGTCAGCAGCGGATCGCCTGCGACGCCGCCGCGCCCGAGGTTGTCCTCCTGCGCGTTGCCCGACGCTTCGTCGAAGCCAGAGTCGTAGAAGTAGCTGTGCAGCCAATTCGTCACGTAGAAGACCTGCGTGATCGAAGCTTTGATTTGACTTTCAGAGGAGTCAGGAGCGAGCGCAGGGTTGTAGGTGAAGTCGAACGTGCGCGGCGAGGTCGTCTCCGCGCGGAAGTCCGCGCCCTCCTGGAAGCCACTGCCGGTCGTGAAGATGAACTGGTTCGACTGGTTGCGGTCGCTGTAGGCGTGCACCGCATTGCCGAACGTAAACGTCGCATTCGGCTCGAGCCAC
>Ga0190269_10000950_pt1 | contig 14207 bp, 9 predicted proteins | sample Popmic249IS_FD_133749 | JGI IMG/M metagenome (GOLD analysis project Ga0190269, IMG submission 133749) | Populus adjacent soil microbial communities from riparian zone of Blue River, Arizona, USA - 249 IS | ecosystem: Environmental > Terrestrial > Soil > Riparian zone | place: USA: Arizona...
TCGTTCTGCAACCTTCCCAAGCGTGTCCCCCTTCTCCCAGCGCTTGCCTTTGACCGGGGTGGTGTTGCGCGTGAGCGGCTCCAGAGCGGCCACGTCCGCGTCAGTGCCTTTCCGCTGGAAATAGTTGAGCCCGATGATGTTGAGCCACCAGTTCGGTGACTCGAGCTGAGCTTTCGCCGCATCTTTCGGCGCTGGTGTCATCTGGGACATGCGCTGGGCATAGCCATCCAGCTCTTCCGGCTCGTAAGACACGTTGGGTCCGCTCGGCAGCTTGGCGAAGAACTCGTTCAGCACCGAGGGCCCGCCAATGACCAAAATCAGCTCTCCTGCGCGCCAACGCAGGCGTTGATCTTCGTCCGAGAGCAGCGGCCAGAGCGATGCCAGCGCCTTGGGGTTGCGCGTGTCGCCGACGCGGTCAAAGGCGTAGTCGCGCACAGACACTGGGTTGCTCGCGTTCAGCGCGAGCGCGAGCACCTCGTCGACGTGCTCCGGTCCGAGCTTGCCCTCGAGCGCTTGCAGGGCGCGCGTCCGGCGGTCGGTGAGCTTGGGGTCTTTCGAGCCCGCGATTTCGAGCAAACGCTTCTGAACCTCCTCCTGGTCAGCGAGGTATTTCATCGCGGGCAGCGCACCGTTGTTGATGAAGTTCTCGCGGTTGACCTCGGCGGCTTTGGCGATGCGCCCCGCGTCCGGCTGCTGATTCACGGCCTTCATCTGCGCGGTGATCTGCTGCTTCAGCCAGTTCAGAAAGCCCGCGCCTTCCATCTCGCGCTCGATGGCGACCAAGCGCGCGCCGGCTTTCTTCTTGGCTTCGGCATCGCCCAGCTGGCCGATCAGCTCGGAGAGCTTGATCAGCGCAGCTTGCGGCAGCTTGGAGTCGAGCGCATCGACGAGGCTGCGCGCGGCCGCGCTGCCGAGCCCGCGTACGACCTGCTCCGCGCTGAAGTTGCCTGTCAGGCTGCGACCGTTGAAGTCCGCCGTGTACCACTGCACGAGCGCCTGCGTGAGCCGCTCCTTCACTGCGGGTGGCGCGCTCGACACGAGCACGAACGCGGCGTCTTTGGCGCGAACCTGATGGGGCGGCGGCGCACCATCTGCAGCGGCCTGCTCGGCTTCCTTCTTTTCTTTGTCGTCACCTTGGCCCTGTGCCTGTGCGTCTGCGGGCTTCTTCATCAGCGCGATCAAACCGTCGGCCAAACCTTCGGTGATCTGCGCGCGCGTCTCGGGCTCGAGCTTCTGGATCGCGTGCTGCATTTCTGTCACGCCGTCGACGTCTTGGCGCTCCATCTCGACGAGCTCGAGCGCTGCGTATATGCGCAGGGGCATATCAAACTTGTCAGCGAGCATGACGGCGACCATCTTGCCGGGCCCTTTGCGCGTGCCCTTCCACGTATCGACGTCTTTCTCGGTCACCTTGCAGGCGCCACAAAGAAGTCCAGAAGCGATGCACATCAAGAACAGGAGCCTGCACGTGCGCGCACCGCGCGTTGCGCGCGTTCCATGCTGGAGTCGCTCAGGTCGCATGCGTTGTCTCTCTCCGCGCAGGGTTCTTGCGCAAATGCCGATCAACGGACCGGCTCGAGGATCTGCGCGAAATCAAAGTGTTTCGATACTATGGAAATCGCACGTGCATTCAAGAGCCATGGCCATAGCGGACGAGAACAGCAGGCTCACTGGCATGCCTAACGCGCCGGAGGTGGGGCCTAGCGCACATGTGTAACGGAGCATGTAAGCGCGTCAGAGATTCGATCGCAGTTTTTTGCCTGCGCGCGTAAGCGATGGCAACGTCGTCTTCGAGGACGTGCGTCAAGTCATTACACGTCGGATTGGGCGCATGGATTCCAAACTAGGACGCCGGCACGAGATTTTGGGCATCCTGTGCTTCGCCATGGGAGTGCTGTGTAGCTTGTCGCTGTACACGTACTCGCGTGACGCGAGCGGAGCGAATGTCATCGGCCCCATCGGCGGCGCCTTGGCAGAGACGCTCGCGACAGCATTCGGCTGGGCTGCGTGGTTGCTGCCGCTCTTGATGTTCGCGGCGATGACCGTGGCGTTGCGCCTGCGCTCGCCGATCTCGCTCACGCTGCAGTTCGTGACGACCGCAGCGCTCGTGCTGCTCGGCTGCACTTTGGCGAGCCTGCTCGCAGGCGAGGAAGCTTTTCAGGGTCACGCGACGCGCGGCCCTGCGTTCGGTGGACACCCCGCAGGTGGCGAGTTTGGCGCGGTGTTAGGCACCTTGCTGAGCGCGCCGCTCGGGCGCATCGGGGGCGTCGTCGTGTGCGTGGCGGCGATCGCGATCACGATGATCTTCGCTTTTTCGGTGTCATACGTCGGGATCGCGCGCCGGCTCACGAAGTTCTTCAACACGCGCACCGGCGGGTTTGGGAAGCTGATCGCGCGGGCGATCAAGAAGGTGCGTCAGTCCTGGGCTGAAGCGCAGCGCATGGAGCGTCAGCGCAGAAAGCAGAAGCCGAAGACCGCGGCAGCCAAGGCCAAGAAGCCCAAGGCGACGACGCAGCCAACAGAGGCGCCGCTGCGCCTGTCCCCGCGCGCGGGCGCTGCCGCGCAAGCTGAGGCCGAGCTCGACGAAGAAGAAGATTACGACGAGAGCCAGCTCGATACGCCGCGATCCTCGTGGATGACGAGGAAGCCGAGGAGTACGACGAAGAGGAGTACGACGAGGAGGAAGAGGGCGAGGAGGAGGAAGAGCCCGAGGCCGAGGAAGAAGAGCCGCCTTCCAAGCGCAAGAGCCAGGACAAGCGTCAGCCGGTCATCGTCGCGCCCAAGCCGGAGGAGCAGCAGCGAAAACCGCTGCCGCCCGCGATCGACCCCAGCGTGCACAAAGCTACGCCAGACAACTTCCAGCTGCCGCCCACGAACACCTTCATCGCACCGCCGCCCAGTCGCATCGAGATCGATCGTCCGACCTTGAACCGAAACGCCGAGCTGCTCGAGGAGAAGCTCGCGGCTTACGGCGTCAAGGGCAAGGTCGATCGGATCCAGCCTGGTCCGGTCGTCACGATGTACGAGTTCGAGCCGCAGAGCGGCACCAAGATCTCCAAGATCGCTGGCCTGTCGGACGACTTGGCGATGGCGCTCGCCGCGCAGAAGGTCCGCATCGTCGCGCCCATCCCGGGCAAAGCGCGCGTGGGCTTCGAGCTGCCGAACGAACACCGGCAGACGGTCTACCTGCGCGAGCTGCTCGAAGACGAGCGCTGGGATCGGATGGATGCCGCGCTGCCACTCGCATTTGGCAAAGACATCGTCGGTCACCCTGTCTATCAAGACCTCGCCAAGATGCCGCACTTGCTCGTCGCCGGTGCGACGGGCTCGGGCAAGAGCGTGGGCCTCAACGTGATGCTCGCTTCTTTGCTGATGAAGAAGACGCCTGATGACGTGCGGCTCTTGATGATCGATCCCAAGGTGGTCGAGCTCGCTGTGTTCGACGGCATTCCGCACATGCTCCTGCCCGTCGTGACCGACATGAAAAAGGCGTCGCTCGCGCTGCGCTGGGCGGTCGACGAGATGGAGCGCCGCTATCAGCTGTTCGCCGACGCAGGTGCGCGCAACCTCGCGACGTACAATGCGCGCGTCGACAAGGTTCGCAGCGGTGAGATGTCGGTCGCTGCGTTCGCGCCGCGGCGTGTGGGGAAGGTGCGGGCGCAGGGCCCGAACGGCGAAGAGCTGCTCCTGAACACCACGGACGACGAAGCTCCCGACGCAGAGAATTTCGAGCCCGAGCGCTTGCCCAACATCGTGCTGGTCGTCGACGAGTTCGCTGACTTGATGATGGTCGCGGCCAAAGACGTCGAATCCGCGATCGCGCGCTTGGCGCAAAAGGCCCGCGCCGCAGGCATCCACGTGATCCTCGCGACGCAACGTCCCAGCGTCGACGTGATCACCGGCATGATCAAGGCCAACTTCCCCTCGCGCATCGGCTACAAGGTCTCACAGCGCGAAGACAGTAAGACGATCCTCGGGCGTACCGGCGCAGAGCACCTGCTCGGTCTCGGCGACATGTTGTGTTTGATGCCTGGCAGTAACGATCTGCAGCGCGTACACAGCGCTTACATCAGCGAAGACGAGGTCAAAGACCTCTGCGATTACCTGCGCGCGCAGGGCACGCCGGTCTACGACGACAACATCCTCAAGCCGCGCGACGACGAAGAAGATCCCGATGGCGGCGGCAGCGTGATGGTCTCGGACGACCCGCTCTACGACCGCGCGGTCGCGATCGTGGCACAGGCGGGCTACTGCTCCATCTCCCACATCCAGCGCCACTTGAGCGTGGGGTACAACAAAGCCGCCAAGCTCGTGGAACGCATGGAGAAAGAGGGCGTTGTCGGTCCCGCCAGCGGCAAAGCCGGCGGCCGGCGCGAAGTCTTCATCGAAGCGCGCTGAGCGTACGCGCGCTGTGTGCTACTACCAAACGCCTACCTGGCAAGGTGCCAAGGCAGTCTGGTATTCTTTTAACGTCTGAGGAGCGCGTTGTGAAAGTCGAAGAGCTGCTTGACCTTATCGCTTGTCCGAAGTGTCACTCCAAGCTGAGCGCCGTCGATGCGCCAGACCAGACAAGCGGCTTCTTGTGTGACAGCTGCAAACTGCTCTTTGCCTACGAAGATGGACTGCCCAACATGCTGATCAGTGAAGCGCGATCGTGGCCGCTGCCAGCGGCACCGCGCTCGAGCTAGGAGCTACATGGCGATCGATCCCGTTACCGGTCAACTTCGGCCAAAGATCCTCGTCGTCGAAGACGACGCCGATCTCCTGCAGATGATCAAGACCATGCTGCAGTCGATCGGCGAGATCACTCTGGCGCGGGACGGGCAAGAGGCGCTGGATATCTTGAAGAGCGGCTTCCGTCCGAACGTGATTGTGACGGACCTCATGATGCCGCGACTCGATGGCTTGGCGCTCGCCAAGACGCTGAAGACCGACCCGGTGATCGGCAACATCCCGGTCGTGATGTTGACCGCAAAGGCCGGGCCGATGGACATGATCACCGGCATCAACGCGGGCGCGCGGCACTACGTGACGAAGCCCTTCAAAGCGGCCGACCTGATCGACAAGGTCAAAAAGGCGCTGGCTTCCACGCCTAACAAGCGCCCGTGACAGAACCTGTTAGGGGTTCCAGGAGTGCTGGAGCGACGGCGGCAAGAGCAGCGTGACGACGCCTGAGGCGTCCGCCGTGCCGTTGCCGATCTCTACCATGCGCTTCTCGCTGCTAGCGCCTTCGACATCGACCAGCGTGTAGGCGCGAACTTCGGCCTCCGCCAAGCTCTGCTGATCTGTCGTGCTGCCGCCGATGTAGTTGAGCCGGCCCGTCACGATGACTGGCTCGGTGAGCACGATCTCCGTCGCGAACTCGGCTTCGCTCGATGCGATGGCCACGTCGTAGAGCACGCGCCATGCGTAGTTGCTGCTCGCGGGTGGCTTGATGAACACATCGTAGCGGCCGCGATCGACCGAGAGCGTGAAGCTGCCATCGGGATCGGTCGCGACCGAGCCTGAGCGATTGTAGTTCGCGACCGAACGGTCTTCGGGCGCGCGCATCAGCTCGCCTGCAGAAGAGACCGCGAGCGCATCCACAGTGGCCTTGGCCATCGGTATCCGCTCGGGCGTCAGCACGCTCGCGGTGAGCGTCGCAGGCGTACGCAGGTTGAGCTCGTCCGGCTCACCGCTCCATTGGGGGCGCAGGAGGCGCGTCTCTGCGAACATCTCGCAGCTCAAGCTCGGCGGGGGTGTCACCTTCACGGTGTAAGAGCCGGGCGGAACGCGCGCGCAGAAGCGAAACTTGTTGGCGTCAGCGTCCCAGCTGGCAACTGCAGCGGTCTCGAACTCGCCCTTGATGGCTTCGCTGTCGAGCGTGCCCAGGTACAGCGTGTCGGTCTCGAGCGAGACCTGCAGGTCCGCCGTGAGCTTCTGGTTGTTACACAGAGTGATTACGCCCGTGTACTCGACAGCTTCGGGCAGCTGGGGCAGCTCGACGTTCCACTTGTCGGTCGTGGTGCTCTCGCGCGTGAACAAGCGCGAGGGCACGGTGAGCGTGGGCTGTGCCGAGTCGTCACCGCAGCTACCAGCGACACCGGTCGAATAGGACGGCTTGTCGAGCGGCGTAAACTCGAGCCGGTACGGGGCATCTGTGTCGTCGAACAGCAGCTCCACGTTCGAGCCCGTCAACGCCGTGCTGAGCATGCCTGTGCTCGAGATCGGCGCGCCGGTGGTCTCAGAGATCGCGCGCACCTGCGTCGGCGTGCGCGCTGCGTTCAGGACCGTGAACTTTCGTCGCCCGAGCTTGTCGGCGAACTCCGCGTAGTCCACTTCGAGCTTCGCGTCGCTCCCCGCCGTGAAGATCAAGCTGTGCGGCGGGATCGACGAGTCAGTGGGCTGGATCAACACGCGGTAGCTCATGCCATCGAGGAGCGGCGCGTTGATGATGGGCTCGCGGTCGTCTTCGTCCGCAGCGAACAGTGAGATCTTACTGATGCGCGAGGTGAAGCGATTCGAGTTGTCGAGCGGCGTGAAGGTCGCTTGGGCCGAGAGCGGCTTGTCCTTGTAGCGCACGCGCACAGAGACGTTGACTGGCATACGCAGGCTGATGTTCTGCGTCCCGCCGCTGAGCTCGAACGACTCGCCCGCGATCGGTTGTACCTGGTTGCCATTTGGCATACGCCGCGGCGTGACGACCAACGTCACTGGCACCGAGCTCTTCACCTCGGCCACGCAGCGGCCAGACTCGCAGTGCTGCGTCGAGCAGTCGGCATCGACCTGGCAGGTGTTCATCTCAGCGGCGTCTTCGTCTTTGCCGAAGCTGCAGGCGCTGATGCTCAGCGCGAGCAGCAGCGAATGTGCAGCTTTCTGCAGCCATGAGCGGCGGAGACGATGGGGCTGGGTGCGGTACGGCGCGCGCTGCATGTTACATCCCCATCGCTGCCGAGGTTGTCGCACCGGTCGCCGATGGCGGCATGAACTCAACTGTTTGGCATGACTGCGTCGCCGTCAGTGCGGCTGGCGGAAGCGCCTGTGGATCGTTGCTCGGGCCGTCGTACGCCCACACCAAGAATGACAAACGGCCGACGTCGGCGCCGTCGTCCTCCTGCGTGGTGGTGTCCCAGCCATCGTCACGGTTGGGCCGGCACATCTTGAAGCTCCCGCTCACGATGACGTCGATGCGGTTGCACGTGTTCCGACCGAAGTAGCTGCGCACGACCTTCAGCGTGGTCTCACGGACCAGCTGCTCACCGTCGCCCGGAATCTCGGGCTCTGGGCACGGATACGCGTTTAGCGGTAGACCTGGCGCGGGGTTGTTCGACTGGATACGCCAGCGCATCTTGAGCGTCTCTGTCCGGTCCTCGTCGCGTACATCGAGCTGCACGAGCAGCTCTGTGTTCACGGAGGTATCGAACCGAATGACGCGCGGAGACTCGTCGCCGAAACCCGCGAGGGTGATGGTCGGCGGTGATTGCGGGACAGGCGGCAGTTCAATCTGGTCAGTCACGAGGCAGCCACTCAGCAACGAAAAAGCTAGTGTTCCGGCGATGATCCGGGCGTACGCGCCCCAGCGGGGCGGTACTGCTTCACACGAAGCAAGTGGCGAGCCAGATCTCAAACTGCCAAAAAGGCTAGGCTTTCCGCCATCCGTGCTCGAACCTAGTATTCGATGCCGTGACATTGCTGTCAGTGAGGCCCCTTCAGCGGGCTGGTTCAGGTTTGAATCCTGATGAAAGCCCAGTATATCCGCGGCTTGCGGCGCACTGACTCGCATTTTTGCCAAGAGACCAGCGACCGCCGCTGTGATTCGTGCCGGAGTCAGGGGCCGACCCTCTGAAGCTAGAAAGTTGGATTGGGTTCTTTGGCGTCAGGCTCACGTTCCAGGTAACGGAAGATCGTCCGCGGGTCTACGCCGAGGTCGCGCGCCGTCTTGGTGCGGTTGCCGTTGTTACGCTCCAGAACCTCAAGGATGTAGCGGCGTTGAAAGTCCTCGCGCGCTTGCGTCAGCGTCTTGATCGGTGCGACGGCCTCCGGAAGCATGTCGAGATCTTCGACGCCGATGAGGGTCTTGTCACACATCACGATCGCCTTTTTGATCCGGTTTTCCAGCTGCCTGACGTTGCCAGGCCAGTCGTACTTTCGGATTGCGATCAGCGCGTTCGGCGTAAAGCCTTTGACCTTACCGCCAAGCTCAGATGCGTATTTTTGCAGCAAATATTTAGCTAGGACGAGGATGTCATCCCCACGTTCGCGTAGCGCGGGCAGGTGGATATTGATGACGTTGAGCCGGTAAAACAGGTCCTCGCGGAAGTTCCCGTTCCGCATCTCGTCTTCCAGGTTCCTGTTGGTGGCCGCCACCACGCGGATGTCCACCCGCTCGGGCTTGGTGTCGCCGACCTTGAGGACCACCTTCTCCTGGAGCGCGCGCAGCAGCTTCACCTGGAGCGCGAGGGGCAGCTCGCCGACCTCATCCAGGAACAGCGTGCCGCCATCAGCCAGCTGGAACTTGCCGGGCCGGGTCGCGACCGCGCCAGTGAACGCGCCGCGCACGTGACCGAACAGCTCGCTCTCGATCAGGTTCTCGGGGATCGCCCCGCAGTTCACCACCACAAACGCTTTGTCCGCTCTGGCGCTTCGATCATGCAGGGCGCGTGCGATCAGCTCCTTGCCGGTGCCGGTCTCGCCCGTGATCAGGACGCTGATGTCCGTGCTCGCCACCTTCTCGACTGTGCGGAACACCTCGAGCATGGTCGGGCAGGAGCCGATGATGTCGCCGAAGCGACTCATCTCGAACTTCTGCTTCAGGTTCTCGAAGTCCGCCTGCAGGCTGTCGAGGAGCAGCGCGTTCTGCAGGATCAGCGAGGCTTGACCCGCAAAGATCGTGAGCACGTCGAGTGAGCGCTCTTCGAACAGGTTCACCACGTTGTCGTTGCCGACGTACAGGATGCCGAGCAGCTCGCCCTGAGCCATGAGCGGCGCGCACATCACCGAGCACAGCTTGAGGTTCATCACGCTCTCGCTGCCGCGCCACTGCTCGTCGTGCAGCGCATCGCTCACGATCAGCGGCTTTTTGCTTTCGATCACGCGCTTGATGATGCTGTCCGACAGTTGGCGCACAGCGTCGGTGATGTTCTCGTGCTTGAGATTGCGTGCGACCGCGACGCGCGGCCCTTCAGCTTCGGTCAAGATGAGAAAGCCTTTGTCCGCGTTGGTCACTTCGATGACCGCGTCCATCAGCGCCGAGAGCAGCTCTGGCACGGAGCGCAGCTCCATCAAGCGCTGGCTGAAGTCGTACAACTTGCGTAGGCCAGACAACTCGGTGGAGGGATCGGCTTGCTCCTGCACTGCGGCGACAGCTTCGTCGTACAGCGAGAACACGAGGTCGACCGTGCCGAGTGTGAGGCGGTCACCGTGGAGCAACTTGCCGCGGCGCTTCTTCTTGCCGTTCAACAGCATCTCGGCGCGCGCATCGACCTCCGAGAAGTTGAACTCCCGACCGTCGAAGATCACCTGTGCGTGATAGTCCGCCAGGCTCTCTTCCTCGACGCTGACATCGTTGCCGCCGGCCCGACCTACCGAGGTGATCTTCTTGTAGATCGGAAAGATGCGAGGCTTGCCGTTTGGGACCATCCACTTGAGACAGGGCATTGCGGCGGCAGCATAGCAGATTGGGCCGTCGTGACAGCTTCCACCTGACCACACAGGATTTTCGCGACCTTGCGCGCGAACGAAAAAGGGACGGCGCTCGTTGCAGCGCCGTCCCGCGATTCGAACCGTTTGGCTGAAATGCTTAGGCCGCTACCGTCAGCTGCAGCCCATGCTCGATCCGCAGTTGAGGCACTTGTAGCAGGCCCCGTTGCGTACCGTGATGTGGCCGCAGTTGTCGCACATGGGAGCGTCGCCCATCATCTCGCCCAGCTGTTCATCGAGTGATGAGTGGGCTGCGTGACCGTGCGCGACTTGCTCGAACAATCCCACCTGACGGTTGGTCTCGTTCTCCGCTGCGAGCGCGGCAGGTCTGGCGGGAAGGGCACGCGCAGCTTGCTCCGCGCGCTGGCTTGCGTTCACATCTGTCGGGTTGGCGAGCTCATCGCGCTCTTCTTGAGGCGGTACGTGCGCCAAGTCGTAGCGGCGCTGGTACTCGACGCCCAGCACGCGGAAGACGTAGTCGATCATCGACGTGGAGAACTTCACATTCGGGTGCCCTTCGACCGGACCCGCCGGCTCGAAGCGCGTGAAGGTGAACTGCTCGACGAAGCTCTCCAGCGGTACACCGTGCTGCAGGCCCATCGACACGCTGATCGCGAAGCAGTTCATGAGTGAGCGGAACGCAGCGCCCTCTTTGTGCATGTCGATGAAGATCTCGCCGAGCGAGCCGTCGTCGTACTCACCGGTCCGCAAGAACACCTTGTGACCACCGACGCGTGCTTCCTGCGTGAAGCCGCGGCGCTTCTTCGGCAAGCGATGCCGCACGGTCGCGGGCGGGCGCGCGCCATCGTCTGCGAACGGCGCATGCATGCTCGGTGAGGTTACGAGCGCTGCCGCGAGCGGCTCCTCGGTGATCGCTGGAGCTTCAGCTGCCTTGGCGCTCTTCTTGTCGTCCTTCTTCTTATCCGAAGTGGACAGCGGCTGACTGGACTTGCAGCCATCGCGGTAGAGCGCGACCGCTTTCAGGCCAAGCTTCCAACCTTCCATGTAGATGTTCGCGATCTCGGAGACCGTGGCTTCGTTCGGGAGGTTGACCGTCTTCGAGATCGCGCCGGACAAGAACGGCTGCGCGGCAGCCATCATCCGAACGTGTGACATCGGCGGCAGGTAGCGCTGACCGGTCGCGCCGCAGCGGTTCGCGCAGTCGAACACCGGCAGGTGCTCGGCGAGAAGATGCGGTGCGCCTTCGATGGTCATGCGACCGACCACGGTGTCGTTGAGCTCATCGATCTGATGACTCGTGAGGCCGAGCTTCGAGAGCAAGCTGAAGCCCGGTGCGCCGTACTGGGCGGCGGGGATGTCGAGACGCTTGAACACGTCCGTGCCGATCACCCACGGCGCGAGCGCTTGCGAGACGTGGAACACGCCAGGCAACGCAGCTTCCGCCTTGGCCAGCTCTTGTTCGCTCAGGCCCTTGTTCAAGAGCCACTGACGCGAGGCGTGCGGAGCACCGGTGAAGGTGTTCGTGCCCGAGACGAACGCGACGATCTCGCTGATCTCGCGCTCACTGTAGCCGAGCTTCTTGAGCGCGCCTGGCACGCTCTGGTTGACGATCTTGAAGTAGCCACCGCCTGCGAGCTTCTTGAACTTCACGAGCGCGAAGTCCGGCTCGATGCCGGTGGTGTCGCAGTCCATGAGCAGGCCGATCGTGCCGGTCGGCGCGAGCACGGTGGCTTGCGCGTTGCGATAGCCGTGCTTTTCGCCGAGCGCGATCGCTTCGTCCCAGCAGCTTTGCGCGGCTTCGAGCAGCTCGTGCGGGATCGTGAGCGGCTCGTTCGCGCTGAAGCCTGCGCGGCTCGCGATGTCGCTGACGGCTGCACGATGCATGTTCATCACGCGCAGCATCGGCTGGCGATTGCGCTCGAAGCCCGGGAATGCGCCCTTGGTGGACGCGATCTCTGCGGACGCGCGATAGGCCTCACCGGTCATGATCGAGGTCAGCGCACCGCACATCGCGCGGCCTTCCGGGCTGTCGTACGGCATGCCGAGCCGCATCAAGAGCGTGCCCAGGTTCGCGTAGCCCAAGCCGAGCGGACGGTAGTCGTGGCTGTTCTGCGCGATCTGCTCGGTCGGATACGACGAATAATCGACCAAGATCTCCTGCGCCAGGATCAAGAGGCGCACGGTGTGACGGTAGGCTTCGATGTCGAAGTTGCCTTGTTCGTCGAGGTACTTGGTCAGATTGATCGACGACAAGTTGCACGCCGAGTCATCCAAGAACATGTACTCGGAGCACGGGTTGCTCGCGTTGATGCGATCGGTGTTCGGGCAGGTGTGCCAGTCGTTGATCGTGGAGTCGTACTGCACGCCGGGATCGGCGCACGACCACGCGCTCTCTGCGATCATCTTCCAGAGCTCGTCGGCCTTGTAGGTGTTTGCGACCTGGCCCGTGGTGCGGAAGTACGTGCGCCACTCGCCCTTGTGCTCGACCGCGCGCATGAACGCGTCCGTCACGCGCACCGAGTTGTTCGAGTTTTGGCCCGAGACGGTGTGGTAGGCGTCGCCGTTGAAGTCCGAGCTGTAGCCTGCGGCGATCAGCGCCGAGGCCTTTTTCTCTTCCTTCATCTTCCAGGTGATGAACTCGACGATCTCGGGATGATCCATGTCGAGGCAGACCATCTTGGCTGCACGACGCGTGGTGCCGCCCGACTTGGTCGCGCCGGCCGCGCGATCGAGCACCTCGAGGAAGCTCATCAAGCCCGACGACGTGCCGCCGCCGGAGAGCTTCTCTTGACTGCCGCGGATCGAAGAGAAGTTGCTGCCGGTGCCCGAGCCGTACTTGAACAGACGCGCTTCGTTCTTCACCAGGTCGTAGATCTTCATCAGGTCGTCATCGACCTTCTGGATGAAGCACGCGGAGCACTGCGGGTTCTGGTAGGCGTTGGCCGTCTCGGCGACCTTCTGCTGGTCGGGCGACCACGCGTACTGCCCGCCGCTGCCGACGATGCCGTAACGCTGGTAGAGACCGCAGTTGAACCACACGGGCGAGTTGAAGGCCGCGTGCTGGTGCACGAGCACGTACGTCAGCTCGGCCTCGAACGTGTCCGCGTCGCGCGCGGTCGCGAAGTAGCCGCCCAGCTTCTCTCCCGCTTCGCGGATGGTGTGGGCCACGCGGTAGATGAGCTCGCGCGCCGAGCGCTCGCCGCGCTTGGGGTCGCCATTGATGCCTGCTTTGCGGAAATACTTCGAGACGGCGATGTCCGTCGCCAGCTGAGACCAGCCCTCGGGAATCTCGGCGTTACGCAGCTCGAACACGATCGACCCGTCAGGGTTCGTGATCACGCTGTCGCGCTGCTCATACGTCACGGCGTCCAGGGGGTCTTTGCCTGGCTCCGTGTAGAAGCTTCGGAATTCCAGGCCTCTGATTCCAGATGAGCCGTTCTCCGTGCGCTTCTGTGCTGCTGCTGCCGTCCGAGTGCTGACGCTGCCTGCCGCTCTCGTATCTACGCTCACAAAGCACCTCCCTCGCTGATGTCGTTCCCGCCTGGACTCGCGGAATTTTATCCCCAGGTCATCCCCAGGAAACGCACGGCTCTATCCACCGCTCGTCCACAAGAACCACAACATGTGGGTGTCTGCCGCCATGCGAGACACCATCTGTTGTGGCCGAGCAAGGTGATAAGGCTTGCCCAAACTCGGCGTCAACTAAAAAGCTGTGATGTCTGGAAGCCGTCCGACTGGGCTGCGGTCGGACCGCACTGGTGAGGCTTCCTGTTGGTCAGGGCGGGTCGAAACAAACAACGTGACCACACGTGACGTGACTCGTAGGGCAAAGCTTAGAGCCGGGGCGACGGATCGCAAGCTGCAACCGCTCGGGGTTCTCCGGACGGTGGGTGCGCTGCACACAAATCGAGGTGCGGATATGAAGCGTGTCGCGGGCTTGAGCGCGCGCATCGCGAGCGATGCCGCCAACCGCGCGGGGGCTGCCCCAGATCGCGGCTACCTAAAAGGACCCGTTAGAACGTGCAAGCCTCGATGCGGACGCAGGCCTTGTCAGAGCAGCGGGCGCCGCACGAAGCAACGCAGCCGTAGGCGCAAGCACGCCCAGCCGACTCGTAGTCCTCGATCAACTCGCGCGCGAGCCGCGTAGCTTCACCAGCCGCGTCTACGTTCACTGCGGTCCAACAACCGAGCGGACACCCAGGCATGATCAGCACGCAGTCTTCGTCCTGCTCACAAGCGTTATGCGCGCTGACGAAAGAGTCGAACTCCTTTTGGATCTCATCCTCGCTAGGAGCGCAGCTAGACAGCAGGGTGACCAGCAGGACAACTCTCATCATAGATAGCCTGTCAGACAGAGGTTAGGGCTGAGCGCAGGGGTCCGGCTCAAGGATAGAATAGAACGAACCCCCTAACTCTAACACTAACCTCAGCTCGCCTACGCGCTTCGGGGTAGCACCAGCCGCTCAGCAATCTGCACCGCGTTGAGCGCAGCACCCTTCCGCAAGTTATCGCCCGTCACAAACATCACAAGCCCGTGCGGAACAGTCGGATCCCTCCGCAACCGTCCA
>Ga0190269_10000951_pt1 | contig 14205 bp, 12 predicted proteins | sample Popmic249IS_FD_133749 | JGI IMG/M metagenome (GOLD analysis project Ga0190269, IMG submission 133749) | Populus adjacent soil microbial communities from riparian zone of Blue River, Arizona, USA - 249 IS | ecosystem: Environmental > Terrestrial > Soil > Riparian zone | place: USA: Arizona...
GCCGCCAACGGCGCACCGGGGAGCCCGCGGCTGTCGGCCGCCTTCCGCGCCGCCACGGCGTCGGCCCGCGCGGACGGGCTGCCGGCCGTCGTACCGGGGGCCTCGGCTACCGGAGCGGTGGCCTGGCCACCGGCCGGGGCCAGCGCGGGGTCGCCGGCGAAGGCCTGGGGCGCCGCCACCGACTCGCCGTACACGGACCGGACCTTGGCGGGCTGCCCGGCGTAGCCGGCCGGCACGACGATCCGGTAGGCGCCGCGGCCGTAGCTGGCCGCCACAAGCTCGCGGGGGCTGCGCGGGCTGCGGTTCAGGCGGAACACCGGCGCGGCCGGGAGCCCCTTGCCGAGCACCTGGTAGCGCTTGCCGTTCGTGTCGCCGATGTAGACGCCGAGGTCGGTGGCCACGACGAGCGAGCCGTTGAAGACGAACGCGTCGTCGGCGCCGATGTCCGGGAGGTTGCCGGAGATGTCCTTGAACGTCCGGCCGGCGTCGGTCGACTTGAACACATGGCCGTCGCCCACCTTCGCCGTGCTGTCGCCCAGCGAGCCCGGCGGGATCCAGCGCCGGCCGTAACCGCCGAGCGTCACGTACACGGTCCGCGGGTTGGCCGGGTCGATGCGGACCGAGTTGACGTAGCGCTTCGGCAGCCCCTTCGCGGCGGCGATGTGCCAGCCGTTCGAGGTGCCGGCCTTCGGCTCCTTGCTACCGCCGACGTTGGTGGCGATGCCGCTGTTGAACGGCACGCCACCGGTGACGATGTCGCAGTAGCCGCAGTAGCCGACGTAGGCGGCGTCACCGAAGACGTCGACCGCGGACATCTGGTTGTTGATCTCCGGCGAGAGCACCGTCGGGTCCCCCACGGGAGTGCCGACGCCGAGGCCGCGGCCCGCGTCGGCGTCACCGGGGTGCTGCTGGGTGCCGAGGTCGAAGACCTGGGTCCAGCTGGCCGCGCCGTTGCGGGACTCCATGATCTCGCGGCCGCCGATCATCAGGTGCCGCGAGTCCTGGAGATCCATGACGAACGGCGTGCTGAACAGCGGTGACGTCAGCGTCGGGCCCACGGCGCTCCAGGTCTTGCCGCCGTTGGTCGTCTTGTTCATGTCGCCGCCGACGTACTCCTCGTACCAGACGTTGGAGTCCTCGGGGTCGACCGCGACGAAGAAGCCGTCACCGCCGTAGGCCATGATCTGCTTGCCCTTGGGCGTGATCACCGCGGACCCGTTGTCCTGCAGGCCCATCACCACGGTGCCGTCAGAGCTCATCGCCACGTCGTACGGGAGCAGGGTCTGCAGGCCGTTGTTGATCCCCTTGCCCCAGCCTGTGTTCGACAGCTGGGCGCCCTTGGCGAGCGTCTGCTTGTAGGCGCCGCCGTCGTTGCCGGCGACCAGCACCACGCCGCCGCCCGGCTGCGGGACCCAGAGGCCCGCGTGCTGGTCGGGGTGAGTGGTGGAGCCCTGGTTGTCCAGCGCCTTCGTCGGGTCCGTCGCCGTCAGCGGGCACGGCCCGTCCGTCGTGCCGGTCAGCGCACCCAGGTTGAGTCCGCCGCAGCTCGAGCCGGAGAAGTAGCGCCCGACGACCTTGTACTGGCCGGTGTTCGGGGCCGGCGGGATCGCACCATCACCCGTCCAGACCTCCTCGAGGCCGAAGGCGATCCGCTGCGGGGTGCCGTCCTCCCGCGCCGTCGTCGGGTCGACCTGGATCCAGGCGTTGTACCAGGACTGGACGCCGGGCGCGTAAGTGGCGGCGTTGGCACCCGTCAGGGCCGTGCCGCTGCCGGGCAGGGCCAGCTGCTGGGCGTCGGCCAGCTTGGTCCAGGTGAGACCGAAGTCCCGGGAGCCGTAGAGACCGTTGAAGACGGTGTTGCCCGGCACCTTGCCGGTCGGCTCGGGCAGGTCGAAGGCCGAAGCGGCCTTGTTGAACTTCAGGGCGTCCTGCACCAGCGCGTAGACGTAGCCCTTGTCCTGCAGCGGCCCGGTGGCTGCGCCGAGAGCGACCCGGCCGACCACGTCGTTCGTGGCGAAACCGGTCCCGAGCCCGGCGGGAACGTTGTTCTGGCCCGGGTTGGTGAGGTAGCGGAAGGTGCCCTTGGCACCGGTCTCGGAGCGGTAGAGCCCGTTCTGCGGGGACTGCGGACGGCCCACGGCGTTGGGCTTCTGCCCTGCGCGCCACCCGACGGCGGCCAGGACGGCCCCGCCCTTCGTGCCGCGACCGCTGTGCTTCACGACCACGTCCGTGACCATGTTGGCGAAGAAGCACACCGGGTTGCTCAGGTTCGTGCAGGTCGTGGGGAGCCCCACGTTCACGAACGAGCGGGCCGCGTCGACGGAGCGGTAGAGCCCCTTCGAGGTCGCGACGTAGAGCACGTCGGGCTTGGCCGGGTCGTGGTCGATGTTGAAGGTGAGGGCGCCGTTCGGCACGCCGCGGCTCTTGGTCCAGACGCCGTTCCCGGTCGACCAGTAGACGCCGAGGCCGGCGAAGGAGGAGCCGCCGTACGCCGGGTCACCGGTGCCCGCCACGACGGTGACCTGCTTGCCCTTGCGCAGGAGCTCGACCGCGCCCGTGATCTGCGTCGGCAGCCGGTCGGCGACCGAGCGCCACGAGGCGCCGGCGTCGGTGGTGCGCCACACGCCGCCGTTGGCGACGGCGGCGTACCAGGTCCGGGGCGCGGCCGGGTCGAAGGCGAGGTCCTGGATCCGGCCGGAGAGCTGGTGCAGGCCGAGCCGGTTGACGCTGCCGTAGCCGTCCACGTCGCTGTTCAGAGGGCCCTTGCCGAGCGCCTGCCACGACGGCGCCCCCGAGGAGCCTGCGGTCGCACGGGCCAGCGCCGAGTGCTTCGCCGCGGCGGCCGCGTAAGCGCCGGCCGCCACCGGCAGCCCGCTCGTCTGGCGCAGCGCGAGCTGGCCGTTCATCGCCATCTGCTCGGCCATCGGCTCGACGCGCAGCGCCGGCACGCAGACCTGGCGCTCGCCCTCGGCGAAGGCCTGGAGCGTGACGTCGCGCTCGGGCAGCATCCCGGGCGGGCACGGGGAGGCAGCCGCCGTCGCGGACCCTCCCGGGAGGGCGCCGAGCGCGGTGGCGCCGAGGGCGACCGCGGACAGCACGGCAGGGAAGATCCTGCGCAGGGTCATGGGGCTGGACCTCCGAAGGGAGCCTGATGAGGCGAGGCGGTCGGGCGGGCGGTGCCCGTCACGCTCTCGTCGGGTGCAACGAGCGCGCGTGTGAGCAGTGACGGGGAGCGTCACCCCTCCGGGCGACAGCAGGATAGGACGTCCGTCACACTTGCCCCGCTTCGCGTCACCGACCCGGCGGCGCAAGAAGGAGTCCGGGCTCGCACGGCGAACAGCCCAGCACCGACCACACCAGCCACGCCGAGGGCATCCCCCTCGGCGCGCACGAGCTGCCGGCCACCCGCCGGCTTGGAGGCCCTCCGTGCCGACGAACGACCAGGCCACCCGGCAGCCGCTTCGGGCCCAGGTGACCGCCCGCTGGACGGCGGCCAGGCGCAAGCGCGCTGCCCGTGGCCGCCGCGGGCCGGGGACGGCCTTCGTCGTCCTCGCGACGTCCCTGCTGCTGCTGCTCGGCCTCGCGGGGGCGTTGCTGAGCGCGCTCTACTCCTCGCCGGAGGGGACCAAGATCCCCTTCGGCAGCATTCAGGGGCTCGCCGCCGGTTCCCGCGTCCAGTCGGCGACGTTGCTGGACCAGGACGACCAGGTCCTCCTGGAGCTCCGCTCCACCGATGACGCCAGAGAGATCCAGAAGGCGGCTGCTGCGGCCGTCAAGCGGCCGCAGGTGCCGCCCCGGACGTTCCCCGAGGTGTCGGTGGTGGGCGTCAGCGACGAGGCGGCAGTCGTCCGGGCCCCCATCCCCGGGAACGGCAGCGCGACGACCCGCCTCACCGAGTGGCTCCAGACCGGCGGTACGCCGCTGTCCGTCGACCAGCAGGAGGGCCAGGCACGGGCCCGTTTCGTGGCCATGTTCCTGCTGCCCGTACTCGTGCTGGCCAACATCTTCGCGCTCCTCTTCGTCGGCAAGGGCTCGGGCGGCGGTGCCATCGGCGACGTGACGAACTTCGGCCGGGTGGACGACAGCGCCCGCACCGGCGGCTCGCACGTCACCTTCGCCGACGTGGGCGGCGCCGACGAGGCGGTCGTCGAGCTGGCGGAGGTCCGCGACTACCTCAAGGACCCGGCGAAGTACAAGGCGCTCGGCGCTGCACCGCCGAAGGGGGTCCTGCTCTTCGGCCCGCCCGGGACGGGCAAGACCCTGCTCGCCCGCGCCGTCGCGGGCGAGGCCGGCGTGCCGTTCTTCAGCGTGGCGGGCGCGGAGTTCGTCGAGTCCCTCGTCGGCGTCGGCGCTGCCCGCATCCGCGACCTCTTCAAGCGCGTCAACGCGGTCGCGCCCGCCATCGTTTTCATCGACGAGCTCGACGCCGCCGGCCGCAAGCGCGGTGCGGGCGGCGGCGGTGGCGGCACCGACGAGCGGGAGCAGACCCTCAACCAGCTGCTCGTCGAGATGGACGGCTTCGACGTCTCCACCGGCGTCGTCGTGATCGCCGCGACCAACCGCCCCGACATCCTCGACCCGGCGCTCATGCGGCCCGGGCGGTTCGACCGGCACATCACCGTCGAGCGCCCCGACGCAGAGGGCCGTGAGCGCATCCTCGCGATCCACGCGGCCAAGAAGCCGCTCGCCGACGACGTCGACCTGGCGCGGCTGGCCGACCGCTGCCCCGGCTTCACCGGGGCCGACCTCGCCTCGGTCGTCAACGAGGCCGCGCTCCTCACGATCCGCCAGGGCGGCGCGACGATCCACATGAAGGAGCTCGAGGAGGCGGTCGTCCGCGTCCTCGAAGGACCGCAGCGCCGCGGCCGGGTCCTCACGCCGGAGGAGCGGCTCCGGGCGGCGTACCACGAGATCGGGCACGTGGTCGTGGCCGCGACCCTGGGCCGGCACGAGGACATCCACCGGGTCACCGTCCTGAGCCGCGGCCGCACCGTCGCCGCCGCCACGTTCGGCGACAGCGAGGCGACCCTGCTCACCCGCAGCGCCCTGCACAAGCAGCTCGTGGCCACCCTGGGTGGCGTCGCGGCGGAGGAGCTCGTGCTGGGCGAGGGGTCCACGGGCGCCGAGCAGGACCTCGAGCACGCCACCGGCCTGGCTCGCGACATGGTCACGCGCTACGGCATGAGCGACGTCGTCGGGCCGCTGCGGCTCCAGGTCAAGGCCGGCGAGGGCTTCCTCGGCGACGACAGCCAGCTGATCGAGCTCTCCGACGCCACGCAGCGCGAGGTCGAGGGCGCGATCCGGGCCATGGTCGAGGGCGCGCGCGAGGAGGCCAAGGCCATCCTCGCGGCCCACCGCACCGAGCTCGACTCGCTGGCGCTGCGGCTCGATGCCGAGGAGACGCTCGAGGGCGAGGTGCTCCAGCGGGCCCTCGCGCCGCTGATGGACGCCATCAGCGCCCCGACCCGGCCCACCGCGGCCAAGCGGAGCCCTGCCCGCCGGCGTACCGCCTCGAACGTCACCGTCACCGCTGCTGCCAACGGCAAGCCGCGCGCGGGGAGCCGAGGCTGACCGTGGCCGGGCGCAGGTTCCGGGCGGCCGCCGTCGCGGCGGCCGTCCTGGTGACCGGCGTGCCCTTCGTCGCCGAGGCGCTCGCGCCGGGCCTCACCTGCGGCGTCTCCCGGACCGGCAGCTGGGAGGCCATCAAGGTGCGGGCCTTCCAGCCGGTGTCCGGCCTGCCCTCCGAGGACGTCGTGTCGGGCTATGCGCTCGACGCCGACCGGCCGCAGGACGTCGTCGTCACCAACGGCGTGCGGGTGCAGCGCTCCGACAGCCACGGATGCGACTGGACAAACGCCTACGTCCTCGACCCCGGCGTGACGGGGAGCCAGTCGTTCCCTGGAGCGACCTCGACGATCGTGTCCCTGGGCATCTCCGAGGGCGTCACGATGGCCGCCGTCCAGGAGGGCAGCGGGGCGGCGAGCCGCCCGCACGTGCTGCGTCACTTCGGCGGGGCCTGGACGACCGTGGACCAGGGACTGCCCTTGCAGGGATCGCCCCGGCTGCTCCGGATGGCGGGGGACGGCAGGACGGCGTACCTCACCGTCAGCCCGAACGCGACCGGCGGGTCCGACACCCTCGGACCGACGCCCCTGCCGACCCTGCCGCCGCTGCCGGTGCCGCTGCCGGACCTTGAGGGCGGTACGACGGACGGCACCACTGCGCTGCTCTACCGCACCACCGACGCAGGCCTGACCTGGGAGCTGCGGACCAACCCGGCAGCGGTCCCCGCCGGCGGGCAGGGTTTCACCGACCTGGTCGTCGACCCGCGCCTGCCCGGGCGGCTCGCGGCCATCGCCGGGGGCCGGCTGCTCATCTCCGCGGACGGCGGCGGCAGCTTTGTGCAGGTCGCCGGCTCCGGCTGGACCGCTGTCGCCTACTACCACGGCTTCTTCCTGGCCTTCACGGCCGACGGCCGCGGGCTCCTCACGCCCGATGGCGAGGGCGTCCTGCCCTTCGACGCGCCCAAGGGGATCACCTCGGCGGCGGCCCGGGCCGGGGACAGCGGAGTGCTCGTCGAGATCGACGGCAGGCTCCGGGAGATCGAGAGCTTCTACTACCGCCCGCGCATCTCCCCGTCGCCGACGCCGGGCCCGGTCCGGGAGAGCAGCCTGCTCGGCGACGTCAGCCAGCAGGCGAGCTTCCACGCGATCTCCGGCCACTCGCTCCTCCGGTACGTCGACCCGACGCCCAAGGGACTCCGGCAGCCGCCGCCGATCGCGGTGGGCGACCGGAGCGTGCCGCCTCCGCGAGCCGGCACCGTCTCGCCCGCGGAGCGGGAGGTGGTGCTGCAGGTGGGCAAGAAGGCGTCGCTCGACTACGCCCTCGACCTGCCGAAGAACCCCACCCCGCTCGACCTGTTCTTCCTCGTCGACGTCTCGGCCTCGATGGGCGGCTACATCGACGACCTGAAGGCCAACATCCACAAGGTCGTCAGCCGGCTCGAGCGGGAGCGGATCGATCTCAAGGTGGGCGTCGGCACGTTGGGGACCGGTCCTGCGGAGGGCGAGTCGCCGTACCCGGACAGCTACGTCGTGACGGGCGCCAACGGCACCACCCGGGTCGAGCGGTCGCCGCGCATCTACCAGCGGATCCGAGAGGTCGGCGACACCGGGCCCCGCCTGCGCGAGGCCATCAACAGCCTCCGGATCGAGGGCTCGCCGCCCCGCGGTCCGCGGGACGGGCAGCCCCACGAAGGGCAGCTGCTCGCCCTCGAGCAGATGGTGACCGGCAGCGGGCTGCAGACCGAGCAGGAGGCGGAGGCGGGCCTGCGCACCTACTCGGCCGTGGCGCCGGGGCAGGACGCGGGCTTCCGCACCAACCCTGACGTCCGGCGGATCGTCGTGATCGCCAGCGACGAGGTCTTCGACGCGCCGTACGGCACGCCGACGGCGCCCGGTCCCCCCGGGGACGAGCCGGTCCTCGACTTCCGGCGCACCCTGCGGATCCTCAACGAGGCGCGAGTCGACGTCTTCGGGATCACGGCCGGGTCGCCCGAGTCGGTGCCGGACATGGTGCGGCTCGCGAGGGGCACCGGCACGGTGGCTCCGCCCGGCGGCGTCTCCTGCGGCGGAGACCCCGAGCAGCTGCTCGCCGGAGGCGCGCCGCTGGTGTGCTCGCAGGAGGGCGACTTCAGCGCCATCATCGCGGAGGTCCTGGCCGGCCTGACCGACCTGCAGGACATGGAGCTGCGGCCGAGCGCCGCCCCGCCCGTCCTCGCCGGCGTGACGGGAGTCGGACTGCAGGACCTGGACGTCAAGCAGGCCAACCGGGTCGGGATCAAGGTCGACGTCACGTGCGTCGACGTGCCGCCTGGCTCCTATGCCTTCGAGGTGGACGCCCTGCTGCGCAAGTACCCCGTGGGGACGACGAGGACCCGGGTCACCTGCGTGGAGCCGCAGGGCGCAGCGATCCCGCCGTTGCCCCTCCCGCCGGTGATCCGGCCGCCCGTCGCACCGGCAGTCCAGCCGCCTCCGCCCCCGCCCGCTCCCCCGCCGGCTGCCCAGCCGCAGCCGCAGCCGCAGCCGAACGTGAACCCGCTGACCGCGGCCGCTGCGCAGGAGGAGCAGCAGGCGCAGCTCGCCCTCGCCCTCAACGGTCTCCAGGAGGAGGAGCAGGAGCCGGCGACCGAGGAGCTCGCCATGGTGGACCGGCGTGACCGGCAGGAAGTGCAGGCCCTCGGCTCCTTGCTGGTCGCCATGACGGTCTGCGCCGGGCTCGGACTCGCAGGGGTCCGGGCGCGGCAGCAGGTCTCGCCCCGCGTGAATCGCTAGGTTGGGCGCCGTGGGCCACGGAGGACGCGTCTACGGCGGTCGGTCCGAGGACGAGCGACGCGCCGACCGCCGTCAGCGGCTGCTCGACGCCGGGCTAGACCTCTTCGGGACGGAGGGCTGGTCCGGGACCACGATCGAGAAGCTCTGCACCCACGCCTCGGTCGCCACGCGCTCGCTCTACGAGGAGTTCGCCAGCCGCGAGGCGCTGCTGCTCGCCGTCTACGAGGCCATCGTCAACGACGTCCTCGCCGAGGTCGTGCCCCGGGTCATCGGGGGGCGTGGCGACGCCCGGAGGCAGGTCCGCCTCGGCATCCAGGGGTACGTCGACTACCTCACCGCCGACCCGCGCAAGGCGGCGATCGCGCACCGCGAGATCCGCGTTGCGGGCACCCTCGAGAGCGCCCGGCACGCCAGCGTCTCGCGGTTCGCCCGGGTCATCGCGCACCAGGCGCAGCTGCCCAACCCCGAAGGGCGTGGCCGGATCCTCGCGCTGGCTCTCGCCGGCGCCGTCAACGAGGTCATGGTGTCGTGGGTCGCCCACGCGGACCCGCGTCCCGACCCCGGGCCGATGATCGAGGTCCTGGTGGAGCTCTTCGAGAAGGCGCTCTTCGACGACTGACGGATGACCGTCAGCCGGCCTGGCCCTGGCGGGCGAGCGCGGTCAGCCGGGACACGGCACGGAGGTACTTCTTGCGGTAGCCGCCGCGCAGGAGCTCCTCGGGGAAGAGCTGGTCGAGCGGTACGCCGCTGCTCGCCACGGGCAGGTCGCGGTCGTAGAGGCGGTCCACCAGGACCACGAGCCGCAGCGCCGCCGCCTGGTCGGCCACCGGGACCACGCGCTCGAGGCAGACCAGGTCCAGGTCGTCCAGCAGGGCGCCGTACCTGCTGGGGTGGAGCCCGGCGAGGTGCTCGAGCAGCGCCCCGAAGCCGTCGAGCGAGGCGTGCGGGCAGGCTGATGCGCGAGCCCGCAGGTCGCTGTCCGACTGGGGTGCGGGCGCCGCGGGCAGCCCGCGATGGCGGTAGTCCTGCCCGTCGACCCGCACCGGGGTGAAGTGGGCCGCCAGGCCCTGGATCTCGCGCAGGAAGTCGGAGGTGGCGAAGCGCCCCTCCCCGAGCGCGTCCGGGAGGGTGTTGGACGTCGCCGCCACCTTGACCCCCGCGTCGACCAGCTTGCCCAGCAGCGTGCTGACCAGGACCGTGTCGCCAGGGTCGTCCAGCTCGAACTCGTCGATCGCCAGCAGCCGGTGACCGGAGAGCGCCTCGACCGTGGAGGCGAACCCGAGCGCGCCGACGAGATGGGTCAGCTCGACGAAGGTGCAGTAGGCCCGGGGCGCCGGCGCCTCGTGCCAGAGCGCCGTGACGAGGTGCGTCTTGCCGACCCCGAAGCCGCCGTCGAGGTAGACGCCAGGGCGGCCGTCCGGGGCCTTGCGGCCGAACCGCCGGCGTACCGGGGCCAGCCGGGTCGCGAAGTCCTGCAGCGCCGAGACGGCCGCAGACTGCGACGGCTGGCCCGGGTCGGGCAGGTACGTCGAGAAGCGCGCCGTGGCGAACCGCGGCGGAGGGACCATGCCCGCGACGAGCGTCTCCGGCGGCACCACGGGCTCGCGGTCGACGAGGCGTACGGGCACGGGGCAGAAGCGTAGGCGGCGCTCGGTAGGTTCTCCCGGTGACCTCCACCACTGCCGGCGCAGACCCGGCCGTCGTCGGCCCCTACCTCGCTCGCGTCCTCGACGACCCCGCCTGGGAGCAGGTGTCCGTGGAGCTGATCGCCGGCGGCAAGAGCAACCTGACCTACCGGCTCGACTCCCCCGCGGGCGCCCTCGTCCTTCGCCGGCCGCCGCTCGGCCACGTGCTGCCGACCGCCCACGACATGGCCCGGGAGCACCGGGTGATGTCCGCGCTGTCCGGCACCGCGGTACCGGTCCCGCGGATGCTGCACCTGTGCACCGACGCCGAGGTGCTGGGCCAGCCCTTCTACGTGATGGAGCTCGTCGAGGGCCACATCGTCCGGTCGGCCTTCCCCGAGGGGTACGCCGACGACGGGCCGGCCCGCCGGACCGTGTGCGAGGGCCTGCTGGACGTGCTGGCCGCGCTGCACGAGGTGGACCCCGCCGCGGTCGGCCTCGGCGAGTTCGGCCGGCCCGACGGCTACATGGCGCGGCAGGTGCGCCGCTGGTCGCAGCAGTGGGAGGCCACCCGGCTGCCCGGCATGGAGGACCTCGACGCGCTGGCGGCGGAGCTCACCGCCGGGCTGCCCGCCACCCAGCGGCACACGGTCGTCCACGGCGACTACCGGCTCGACAACACGGTGCTGCACCCGACCGAGGTCGGGCGCGTCAAGGCCGTCCTCGACTGGGAGATGTCGACCCTCGGCGACCCGCTGGCCGACCTCGGCGTGCTGCTCGTCTACTGGAACCAGGCCGACGACACCGGAGCGCGCGGCGGCGGTCTCGTCGTGCCCAGCGTCACGGCGCTGCCCGGCATGCTGACCCGCGACGAGGTGGCCGCCGGCTACGCCGCCCGCACGGGCCTCGACCTGTCGCCGCTCCCCTGGTACACCGCGTTCGGCTTCTTCAAGCTCGCGGTCGTGTGCGCCGGCATCGCCATGCGCAGCAGCGCCGGGGCGATGGTGGGCGAGGGCTTCGAGGGCTTCGAGAAGGTGATCCCGCCGCTGGTCGAGCTCGGCCGCGCCACGCTCGCCGACGAGCGCCTCTACTGACGCCCGGGCTGCCTGAAGACCCGCCAGGCCCAGACCACGAGCGGGAGCTGCAGCGGCAGCCGGCCGTAGGTGAGCAGCTGCTCGGTGCCGCTCTCCGAGTCGAGCGCCATCTTCAGGTTGCCCGGGAAGACCGCGACGAGCAGTGCCAGCGCGGCAAGGGCGCCCCTGCGCCGGGTGCGCTCGGGCACCAGCGTCGCGGCGACGGCGATCTCGACCACGCCGCTGCCGTAGGTCCACGCCCGCGCCGGGCCCGGCAGGGGCTCCGGGATCATCTGGTCGTAGAAGCGGGGTGCGGCGAAGTGCGCGGCACCGGCTCCCGCCAGGAACGCGGCCAGGAGGTACGGCGAGGCGTCGCGCAGTGTGGGCACCCGACCAGCCTAAGGTCGTCTCCGTGACCGTCGAGCCGGGGACCTACCAGCACTGGAAGGGGCCGTCGTACCTCGTCCTGGGCCTCGGGCACGACGCGAACGACCCGGACCGCACCACGGTGGTCTACGTCCCCCTCTACCCCGTCGACGGCCCGCCGTTCGCGGTCCGGACGCTCGAGGACTTCGCAGCCTGGGTCGATCCGGCGACCGGGGCGACGACGGAGCCCGGCATCGGCGTACCGCGGTTCGGTCGGGTCAGCTGATCCGCAGCGCCACCAGGATGCCGTCGCGGATCGGCACGATCGAGGACACGTAGCGCGGGTCCTCGGCGACGAGGTGGTTGTGCTCCACGATGGCAGCCGTCCAGCCGCGGCCCTCCATGCCGGGGCGGTCGGACCCGTCGGCCACGCGGCCGTCCCAGAGGGTGTTGTCGCAGAGGTAGAGGCCGCCGACCCGGACCCGGTCGCGCGCCGCCCGCCAGCAGTCGGGGTAGCCGCCCTTGTCGACGTCGCAGTAGACGACGTCGAACTCGCCGTCCTCCTGCGCAAAGCCCTCGAGCGCGTCGCCGACCCGGTAAGTGACCCGGTCCCAGACGCCGGCCCGGGTGAGGTAGCCCTCGGCGAGGTCGCGGTTGTCCTGGCTGCCGTCCGTGCAGACGACGTGGCCCGTCGGCCCCACGGCCCGGGTGAACCAGTAGGCGGAGTAGCCGTAGCCCGACCCGAGCTCCATGACGCGCCGGGCCTGGATGCTCCGCGCGGCGAGCTCGAGGTACCGCCCGCTCGCACGGCCCACGATCGGGAAGCCGTGCTCCTTGGCGCGGGCCTCCATCTCGACCAGCAGGGCGTCGCCGTGCTCCGACTCCGCCCGATCCGTGAGGTACCGGTCGACCGCCTCGCTCATGAACGCGCTCATGCCGGGGATACTGCCCCGCATGCAGCTGCCCGTCATGCCGCCGGTCTCGCCGATGCTCGCGCTGTCCGTCCCCGAGGTGCCGGCCGGTGACTTCCTCTACGAGCCCAAGTGGGATGTCTTTCGATTCAGCCTCGAGTCACGGCGACGGCCCTTGAATCGACCTCGACCCCGTCCGCCATGGCAACGGCTCAGCGTCCAAGCGCGGCAGTAGGCCTCGATGGGATGTGTGGATGGCACCCGAAACCCCGCTCGACCGCGACCCCACCGACGGAAGCTGGAACCCGATGGTGCCTGCCGGAGTGCTAGGCAGCGGCCGCTACCTTCCGATGACGTCCTGCGCCCGCCTCGCGCTGGCCAGCCGGGCGGAGAGCCGCGGCGGGACACTATCCCCATGAGCGATGCAGCCACCGCCGCTATCACCGACACACTCGCGCTAGGTAAGAGGCTCGTCCAGCTCACGAAGGAGGAAGACGCCTGGGACCTGCCGCGTGACGATGCCGTCGAACTGCTCCGCGCTGTCGAACTCATTGCGGGCTCGCTCTCCACAGCACTCGGAGTCGTTTACGTGGAGAGAGAGACCGCCGCGGGCCGAACGCAGCGTGCCTTCTCCGAGGCCGACGAGGTTGCGAGGCACTTGAGGGCGGCGGCGAGCGCGGCCAACCGGGCGCGGCTGCATAGTTAGCTGCGCCTGGAGTAACGGCACCTCTAATCGATGGGTCGCCCTTGTCAGATCGGCGCTTCTCAGCCGCTGGTCTCTACTCGATACGGCGGACGTTGCTATCGGGCTCAGACGCCTCCAGTGGGGCGAACTTGTCAGGGTCTGGGGAGTATCCGATGACTCTTCGGCAGAGGGCATCCGCGCGCTGTTCGGTCCTCTTCGTGCTCCACGAGGCTCGCTTGGTGGGCATCAGCCAGACCACTCTGCCGTCGTGCGCAAGTCCGACCCCATTGGTGCCGCTGAAGAACCCGTCGATGTCGGACCAGGACCAATGGCGCGTCCGGAGGATTCCTCTGTAGGTCACGCCGGTGGAGTCGACCTGCACGCACGCCCAAGCGAAGCGGCAAAGGTACGTCCCGGTCAGGATGGTGAACAGCAGGAGCTCCACAAGTTCCCACCCGGACTCGGGCAAGGCCCCCGCGATGAACGCGGGGATTGCGGCAGCAAAGGACCAGCGCCACAGACGGTTGAGGTTCCAGATGCGCAGCGCCGTCTGAGACTCGTCGTCGGAGGCGATCCATCTGTTCCAACGGGTTGCTGCCACGGCCTGAACGTAGTGCCTGGCTGGCCTAGGACTCGCGCAGAGAACGCCGCGTACGGCTCAGTCAGGATCGCCCATCAACTGTGCTGACCAGCGTTTGAGGTACTCCGCACGCGCTTGGGGGTCCGACAAGGCCGAGAGCCATTCATTCGCTGCGCGCTTCATCTCCGCTGCAGCAGCCGCGTCGGCTTCTTCTCCGCCCGTGCCGGGAGCATCCATCCCGTCGGTAAGCGAGGGCCAGATGTAGGCGAGGTCGGAGGCTTCCGACTGTGCGAGGGAGTGCTCGGCTGCCAGCGTGCAGAAGTCCACGGCGGCTTCGTAGGTCGCCTGAGGATCTGCGGTCTCGGCGACTCGTCGAGCTGCTTCCTCGGATTTCCGAAGGAACTCCTGGTGCCGTGCCGGGGCGGCGGCCGCCCACGCCTTGATGTCACGTTCCGCTTGCTGGTCAGCGGGCGGCGGTGCCGCGCTCTTGCGCCGAAAGAGTCTCATCTCACCGCCGACGGTAACGCCGCATAGCCTCGGGCGGCGCGGAGGTAGCGCCGCTTCACCGTCGTGGAGCGGCACCCGTGCGTCGCTATTCCCAGCCGTGGTCCTTGTAGGACACGAAGTCCCAA
>Ga0190269_10000952_pt1 | contig 14189 bp, 10 predicted proteins | sample Popmic249IS_FD_133749 | JGI IMG/M metagenome (GOLD analysis project Ga0190269, IMG submission 133749) | Populus adjacent soil microbial communities from riparian zone of Blue River, Arizona, USA - 249 IS | ecosystem: Environmental > Terrestrial > Soil > Riparian zone | place: USA: Arizona...
AGATCTCAGCCGAGCTCAACGTACCGATCGGCACGGTGTGCACTTGGATCGCGCGCGGCAGACAATCGCTCGCGCGTGCTCTGGGCGAGTCCGAGGCCCACCCCACCACTACGAACCTAGCGAGCAGCGAGGCCAATTCATGAGCGAAGACGAGAGCACCATGCTCCATAGCTCCCTGGTCTGGGATCAGGATGGGCACCTCAGCGACATCGCGCAAAATGCGATCGTCGATGCGGAGAGCGCGCTCTTGCCTCGCGAAGCCTGCGCGCACGCGGAGACCTGTGAGACGTGCATGCGCAGCATCGGCCAGCTCGCCCAGCTCTCGCTGGAGATCGACGGCGCGCTCACCCAGCTCAACCCCGGTTTTTTGCCTCAACGCGCAGCCCGCAGCGGCATGCGCCGTGCGGTGGGACTGCGCCAACTGCCGTTCATCGAGCTCGCTCTCGCGCTCGTGATCGCGCTGCTCGGCCAGCTTCCGACCCTGCAGGCGCTCCGCCCAGCAGATGTTCGCCACGCGCTGAAAGCGATCGTGCAGGTGAGTGTTCAGGTGCTTCAGCACGTCGCAGGTACGCCGTTCGGAGCGGCTCTGCCTTGGATCGCTACCAGCATGCTCGTCGCTATCAGCGGCAGCATCGCCTACGCCACGCGCCGCGGCCTCGCCCACAACCTTTCCCGTCAGTCGAGGTAGATATGTCCACACGCAAGCACCAGCTTTCGCTCGCTCTCGGCTTCGGCCTGTTTTGCCTGGGCCTCGCCGCGCAGCCCATGCCCGCGCGCGCCGAGGTGCGCCGCACCGGGAGCTGGCCCGATGAGAACAGCGAGATCGTGAGCCTCACCTTCGAGGGTCCGCGCTCCAAAGCGCTACGTGCGCTGGCGAGCGCCGCCGGTTGGAGCATCATCGACAACGATCCGCGCAGCGCGACATTCGCTGGCGCAGGCGACACGGTCAATGTCTTCGTCACAGATCAGCCCGCAGCGAGAGTGCTCGAGCTGCTCCTGAACGACGGCGACTATGTGGTGAAGCGGGACGGCAAGCTGCTGTCGGTCTCGGTGCACGCGCAAGGTGGACCGAAGACAGCGGAGCCCGCCCTCCCTCCTCCGCCCCCTTTCCCGCAGCCATCGGGTGCGGACAAAGACGTGCGGCCGCCGCTCGTCAAAGACGCTGAAGACCGCGCGGTGTTCGGCAGCAGCATGGTGGTCGCGCGCCAAGAGGTTGTGAACGACCTATCGGTATTCGGCGGCTCGGCAGACCTGCACGGCACCGTGCAAGGCGATGTGCTCGTGATGGGCGGCTCGCTCAAGATCCACGAGGGCGCGCGCGTGTACGGCGACGTCGGTGTGCTCGGTGGCAAGGTCGAGCTCGAAAATGGCGCACGCGTCGACGGCGACTTGAGCAGCGCGGGGGGTCACATCGAACGCGCGGCAGGGGCTATTGTTAAAGGCGAAGAGACGTCGCTCGGCGGCAGCAAGGGGGACACACAAGCTGCTCACGACGCTGACGAAGACAGAGACGAAGACAGAGACGAAGGCAGCGTGGAAGAGGAGAGCTGGTCCTTTGCATCGGTCATGGACAAGCTCGGCAGCGCCCTCTCCCGCACCGCGCTCTTGTACGCCTTTGGCTGCATCTTGCTCGCGACGGCCGGCCAACCGATGGAGCGCATGCGCCACGAGCTATCGGAGCGCCCTGTGCGGGCGCTCGGGCTCGGCGCAGCTGCGCTCATCGGCGGCTTCTTCGCGCTGATCGTGCTGTGCGTGACGATCATCGGCATCCCCGTCGCGCTGATGTTGTTTCTGGTCGGGGCGCTAGGCGTGTACGCCGGTATGTGTGCGGTGTTCTTGGAGCTCGGCGCCTTGGTCCTCGAGGAACGCACGGACAGCCCGTACGTGCACTTGGCGCTCGGATGCTCCATGTATCTCGTCTTCAGCACGCTGCCGGTGATCGGCTGGATCGCGACGATGCTCGCGGTGGTGTGTGGCCTCGGGTTGCTCGTAAGCACGCGCTTCGCAGGCCTCATCGGCCGGCCGCCCACGCAGCTGACGACACCTGCTTCGACCTGACACTACTGCAGCTGCATGCGTTCCAGCGGCGTCGCGGGCTCGGCCGGCGGCGCCGCCGAGTCGTTGGAGGAAGGCACAGGAGGCTCCACGATGGTCCGCTCGGCCTCCTGCGCCGCGCGGCGTCGTGTGCGTGAACGGCGCGTCGAGACATGTACGCGCTCGTCGGGTACACGCGCGGGCTCGGCGACTCGCAACGGCTCAGCAATGACCAGGTCGTGCTGAGGCAAAGGAGGAACGGGCTCTGCGTGCAGGCTGGCGTGTTGTGAGGTGACACGTTGCGTTGGACTGTCAGATCGACTCGCGTCCTCGCTGTTGTCGAACGCCAGATGTCCCAGACCTAACATGGTTGCGATCAGCGCCGCACCCGACAACACAGGCCGCGGCTGCGGGAGGTGTTCCTCGATCACCTGCCACACACGTCGTGCGCGTCGGAGGGAGAGCTTAGGCTGGTCGGTCGAAACGTTTGTAACGGGAGCATGTGACACAACTCGCTCGAGCGCGAAGGGCTCGAGCTCCGCGACGAAGCTCGCGAGATCCGCGTAACGGTCCTCGGGGCGCAGCGCCATCGCGCGGTACAGCACCTCGGTGAGCCCAAGCGGCATGGTTTGGGTCACGTCTGCGATCGCGCGCTTTGGGCCGCGTTCGATCTCACGCAAGAGATCGAACAAGTCGTCCTCGACGAAGATCCGCTCGCCGCTGATGATCTCGTACAGCAACAATCCGAAGCCATAGACGTCGCTGCGTGCGTCGAGCGCCGCGCCGCACAAGAGCTCCGGCGGCGTGTAACGACAGAACTCGTCCACGTGGACGCGCGCGGGCAACCGCAGCTCATGAAAGCCTGGTGCTCCGCGGCCGAAGTCGAATACCCGTGCGCGCGCGGGCGCATGCCGCGTGGCGCGGCATAGGAAGATGTGCGCAGGCCGGATGTCGCCGTGGATTACGCCCGCTGCGTGCGCCTCCACAACTGCACGCATGCAGGGCAACACGTGCTTCAGGGCGTCGCACAGAGGCAGGCGACCCACGCGCGCCACCTCGCGCGCCAGACTGCTGCCCTCCAGCCACTCGGTGACACTATAAGAGATAGTGTCACCCAGCTCCGTTCCATATACCTCGACCACATGCGGGTTCTCGAACAGACCCGAGACATTGGCCGAGCGAACGAAGCACTGTACTGCGGCTACCTCCTGCTCGGAAGTCGGACCATCCCAACATTTCAGCGCGACGCGCTTGCCTGTCGCACAGTCGACCGCTCCCAGCACGCTGGTCTCGGCTCCGCTCGCGAGACAACAGGCGACGCGATAGCGATTGCCGATGATCTGCAACGGTTCCGGGGATTTTCCAAGCTCGGCCATAGTCACCTTCATAGGCTCGTACGCGGGTTCGCGGCGCGGGGTACTACGGCGGAAAAAACGGTTCGTAGTGCTAGCACAACGCTAACAAAACTCACGGACTTGCCAGCGAAAGACGCGTGAGGTGTCGGCATAGGTGCGAGAGGCTCAGGGACCATCGAGCCACAGCTATTCTCCGCCATTGGCTGCAGTGCGCTCCAGCAATGCATGCTCGCATGCGCGCACGATGCACGGAGAATTTGCTGCAGCTCGTCGCGCGTGCCTACTAGTGCAGCGCACAGCCGACCGCGCTTACGTCGTCGCAGCTGCGTTCTTCGAGTGGAAACAGCCGCCGCTCTGCGCTGCATAAACCACAAACTTGGCAGCGCAAACGAGTGTTATATCTTGCGCATCGATAGAAGCCTCGATACTTTCTCACGTGCAGTAGTGATGCGTCACTTGCAGTTCGGCTGAGCCGGTAGCTCCCGCTCCTGTCGAACGCCCTCCACATCACGAAACTCGACAACACCGAGTGCTTACTCCGAGGGGATCGGGCGAGCCGCGTTCGACGTCCGTCAACGCTTCAGTGTCCAGTTATCGAAGGTCGATCCAAGCATGACCGCTCCTAACAAAACTTCTGAGAACGCAGGTACCAACGCAGGCGCACCTGGCCTCGACCTTCGCTTGGTGTGGACCGTGGTGCAGGATCGGCGCGGGTTGGTGCTGCTCTGTGGCGTGCTGTGCTTCGCGATCGTCATGACCTCGACATTGATGTCGCGAATGGAGTTCCTGGTTCGCGGGCGCTTGTACCTCGGTGAGCTCGACGAGCCATCGCAGTACGGCGGGCTGAGCGAGCTCACTGGCGCCGGCGGCAGCGACGTGTTCAGCGAGATCGAGATCATGCGCAGTCGCTCGCGAGTCGAGCGTGCGGTGCTCGAATCCGGGCTCAATGCGACGTTGCGACCACGCGGAAAAGACGGCGTGAGGCTGTGGCGCTGGTTGCAATCAGAGCGTGATCCAGCGCTGCTAGACGATGATCGCAAGCACCTCCGCGTCGCACGTGCAGCGCTCCCTGGCCGCGCCAGCGAGACCCAGTCGTTCAGCGTGGAGGTGACTGACGCTCACAGCTTCAAGGTGCACGACGCGGAGCAGAAGCTGGTCCTACAAGGTAGCCTAGGGCAAACCATCGAGAGCGAGCGCCTCACACTCGCGCTCGTCCCGGGTGAGAAGTCTGCGCCGCGCAAAGGCGACGTCTACACCCTCAGCGTTCAGCCGACTGAGAAGACTGTGGATGCAGTTCTGCGCAAGCTGGACATCACGGTGCCGAAGTCGCCTGTTGCATCCACGCCAGTCAAAGTCTTGGCGCTCGAGCTCACGAGCGCACAACCGTTCCAAGCCAGCGCCTTTCTGAACGCGCTGATGCAGACGCACCTCGCAGAGCGGCAGACCTGGAAAACCGAAGACGCCGAGGCCGCAGAGAGCGTGATCGTGCAGCAGCTCGCTGGCATGCAGAGCTCGCTCGACAACAGCGAACAAGAGCTGGCGCGCTACAAGTCTGACAATCCCGTCGTCGCGCAGCAGACACAACCGCAAGTGATCGTGACGCAGCTCGCCTCCTACGATCAGCAGCGGACGGCGGCCAAGCTGCAGGTCACTACGCTCGAAGGCATGCTCAGAAACCTCGAGCGGCCGGACGCCAACGTCGAAGCATTCCTTCTCGGCGAGTCGGCAGACAACGTGCTCCAGCAGCTCGGCAACGCGCTCACCATCTCGCGCCAGCAGCTGGTCGAGCTGCGCTCCCGCGCGAGCGAATCGATGGTCGAGGTCAAGCAGGCCAAGGCGCGGGTCGACGAGCAGCTTTCGATGATTCGCAACTATGTGACCGGGCGGCTCACCCGCGCACGTGCCCAAGTGCAGCAGCTGGACGCGGTGATCGCGCAGCACAACGCAGAGCTGAGCGCGGTGCCGACGGCGGAGCTCGCGCTCTCCCAGATCGGACGGCGCTCCGATGTGTACAGTCGCGTGTATTCGTACCTCTTGGAGAGTCAGCAGCGCACTGCCATCGCCAAAGCGACGAAGCGCTCCAAAAATCGCATCCTGGATCTTCCCACCGTGCCCGCGCGCGAGATCGCGCCGAACCTGTGGCTGCGCATGTTGAGCCTGCCGCTCGGCATCTGCCTCGCGGCGCTGCTGGTCGTGGCGCGCGCGCTCTCTTCCGGGCGCCTGCGGACAGAAGCGGAGGTGCGCGCTGCGCTGCGGGCCACGACCGTCTTCGCCAATGTCCCGCGCATCCCGCGCAAGTTGCTCAGCAAGCGCTCGGGCCCGGTGTACGACTTGGCTGCGCTGCCCTTCGAAGGCTTGGGCCTCGCCGAAGCATTCAGGACGCTGCGTGCGAACTTGTACTACAACCTGAGCGGTCCCCTCGGCAAAGTCATCTTGATCACCTCGCCGTCGCCGGGCGATGGCAAGACGACAACAGCGCTGTGCTTGGCCGGTGCGCTCGCGACCGACGAGAAGCGCGTGCTCTTGGTCGACGCAGATCTGCGCAAACCGAGCCATTTCCAGCTGCTCGGGCACGAGCCGGGTCAGAGCTTCACCAAGCTCCCGGACGGTACCGTAGGCATCAGCTACACGCCGCATCGCATTTACCTGAGTCACGGCGTCGTGCATGCCGTCGATCCGGGCTTCGGCGTCGCGGCAGAGACGCTCTCTAGTGAAGCTTTCATGCGCTTTCTGGAGCGCGTGCGCTTGGAATACGACTACATCTTGTTGGATGCGCCGAGCTATCCCGCGACAGCCGATCCGCTCGTCCTCGCAGGTCAGGCAGACTTCGCTCTGACTGTCATACGGCTCGGCAACACGACGCGCGCAGACGCAGAAGCTCACATCTACGGTGTGCTCTCGCGCGTGCGCGGTCACGCTCTGGTGGTGAATGACTCACAAGCCGTGAGTGCGGAGGGGTACCCACGTCCCGCACGCGCCACGCGGCTTCAGCAGCATCTTCCAGCGCCGCTCATGCAGTCCACCAAGGCATTGACGCGCGACTCGAGCAACTAACGCCGGCCTACGAAGTACGACAGCAAGCAGACGGGTTGTTATGCAGGAATTGGTGTCACAGCGCAGCAATGTTAGTCACACTCGCATCGAGCGAGTCGCGAGTCCAACGCCCTACACGGTCGCCGCGCTCATGTGTACATACCGCGGCGCACGCTATATCGAGCGGCAGCTAGAAACGATCGCCGCGCAGACCTATCCGCACTGGCGTTTGTTCGTCTCGGACGACGGCTCGGACGACGAGACGTTGGAGATCCTGCAACGCTTTCGCGACAACGGGAACCAACACCGTGTGTTCATCTTCAACGGGCCGCGCTGCGGCTTCGCCCGTAACTTCTTCTCGCTGATCGCACGACCCGAAGTGCACGCAGACTTCTACGCTTTCACCGATCAAGACGACGAGTGGCATCCGAGCAAGCTGGAGCGCGCGATCGAGCAGCTGCGCAGGCTGCCGAGCGACGCGCCGGTACTGTACGGCTCGCGCTCCGAGCTCGTCGATCAGGATGGTAAGCGCCTCGGCTTCTCGCATCGCTGCCGCCGTCCCTCCGGCTTCGCCAATGCGCTCGTGCAGAACATCGTGAGCGGCAACACGATGGTGCTCAATCACAACGCGCTCGAGCTCATCAGGGCTGCCGGTACCGACGTGGATGTGTCAGCACACGATTGGTGGGCATACCTGCTGATCACTGGCAGTGGTGGCCTGATGGTCTACGACCCCTATCCCACCGTTCGCTACCGTCAACACTTAGACAACTTGTACGGCAGCAACGTGTCCTATAGCGCGATGGCGCGCCGCATCCGCAAGCTGCTCGCGGGCGACTTCCGCGACTGGAACGCACGCAACCTCGCTGCGCTGCGCGCCCGCCGTGCGCTCCTGCATCAGGACAACCAGCGTTTGTTGGATCTGTTCGACGCGTCTCGCAGCGGCAGCGTGACACAACGCTTGTTCTGGTTGGTGCGCGCCGGGCTGTACCGGCAGACGCTCCTGGGTCAGCTCGGCTTACTGTTCGCCGCAGCTGCGCGACGCTTGTAACCCCGCAGGAACTCAACACATGCGCCTGTTGATCAACGTATCGAGCATCGGCCCACGATCCACCGGCATGGGTGTGTACGCCGCCCATCAAGCGCGGTTCCTTCGGTCGAGCTTCGATTGCGACATCGTTGCAGCCGAGGGCGCGGATGCGTTTGGCCCAGCCCTCCTGCGCGCGCCAGCGGCGCATGCGCTCGGGGCGGGTCGCGGTGCGGCGGTCAAACGTTGGCTGTGGGCGAAGCGCCAGGCGCGCTTTCCGGGCCGCGTGTTGTACTCGCCGACGCATCACTCGATCCGCAAGGCGGACAAAGAGATCATCACAGTCCACGATCTGATCTCGCTGCGCTTCGCACGCCAGCACCCGCTGCAGCACCTGTACTTCAAGCACGTGCTACCCGGTGAGCTGAAGCGCGCAGCCGCGGTGTTCACTGTGTCGGAGACCAGTCGACAGGACATCCACGAACATTACAACTATCCGCTCGATCGCATTCGCGTCGTGCCGAATGGTGTGGACACGCGCCTGTTCCGGCCTGCGCCGCACAAGCAGCGCAGCGCGTTCTTGTTGGTTGTCGGCGCGGCCCACTCGCACAAGAACGTGGACGAGCTCTTGCGCAACTCCCACCTGTGGCGTCATCGCTATCAGCTGGTGATCGCCTCGTGCCGCGGCGCGTACCGGAAGCACCTCATGGAGGTTGTGCGCGACCAAAAACTCGTGCGCCAGACCCGCTTCATCGACTACGCGAGCCTCGCCGAGCTTATCGATCTCTATCAGACGTGTGCTGCGTACATCACCGCGTCGCGCTGGGAAGGCTTTGGGATCCCGCTGCTCGAAGCGATGGCTTGCGGCGCACGCGTGATCGCTTCGGACATCCCCGCGCATCGCGAAGTGTTAGATGGGCACGAGCGGCTCGTGCAGCTGGGTTACGAGGCGTCGTGGGCCAGCGCGTTTACCTGGCTGGAGCAGACGTCCGCAGGGTCGCGCAACCTGCGCGGAACGCCGGTCGAGCGCTACTCATGGGAGCGCGCGGGCAGAATGTTGGTGGACCACCTGCTCGAGGTGGAGCCGAGCTTGGCTCACTCCTTGAAGACAAAGTGGACAGAGAGTGTGGGGAAGATCGCGTGACCATGCATGGGGAATTACTCAAAACGCCATCCAGTGAAACGCTCGCCACAACGCTCATTCAGCGGTTGTCGCCGCTGCGCGATGCACTGGCATCCGAGTGGCGGAAACACGCAGTCGCGCACATCGCGGTCGACGACGTGCTGCCGAGCGCCAGCGCACACTGGCTAAGCGAAGCCTTCCCGGAGGAAGCCAAGCTGCAGCACGTGCGCTCGCTCTCCAAGAACGTGCACACGACGCGCGGGCTCGAGCACTTGAGCGAGCCGCTCGAAGAGCTGCTGTCCGCGTTCCAGTCGCCCCTGCTCGCACGCTTGCTCGGCGAGATCATCGGCGCGAAGGATCTGGAGCCTGACTACAGCCTCGACGCGAGCGGGCTTGTGTCACTGAGCCGCGGCGGCTTCGAAAATCCGCACCTCGAGGCATCACACAACGCGCGTGGTGACAAATACTGTGTGCTCAAAGCGATCTACTATCTGTCACCTGACTGGCGGCTCGCTGATGGGGGGCAGCTGGAGCTCTGGGAGGACGGCCTCGATCGCCTGCCAACGGTGACACTCGCGAAGTTCAATCGCTTGACTCTCGTCGCGATGCACGAGCGCTCCTGGCACTCGATCAACAGGGTCAACGCCAAGCGTCCGCGGCGCGCCCTCGTGCACACGTACTACGCGTCGGAGCCGCTCGTGAAGCGCGAGTACAAACACGGGGTGTCGTTCCGCGGTCGGCCCGATCAGTCGGTGCGCGACTTGGTGCTGCGCTACTCGCAGAGCTTGCCCGATGCCGTGACGCGTACCCTGCTCATGTAATATGCGTGTGCTCTACGTCAACAAGCTGTATCCCCCGGATGTCGGCGGCGGCGCAGAGGTCACACTCTCGAGCATCGTAGCTGGCGTGCGCGCTCGCGGTATCGAAGCGCGCGTGGTCACGACGGGTGCCGCAAAGGAGCGCACTCTCGATGAAGTCGATGGCGTGCCGGTGGTGCGGCTGCCGCTGAAGAACCTGTACTGGCACAATGACACGAAAAAGCGACCGCGCGCGCTCACGCTGCTCTGGCACGGGATCGACAGCTACAACCTCGCGATGCAGCACGCGCTGCGCCGTGAGATCGACGCGTTTGCACCTGACCTCGTGAGCTTTCACAACTTGGTCGGGTTCTCGGCCTGCGCGTGGAGCGCTGCAGCCGATGCCGGTGTGCCTGCAGTGCAAGTGCTGCATGACTACTATCACCTCTGTGCTCGCTCGCAGCTGCATCGCGGGGCGGACAACTGTGACAAGCGTTGTGTCAGCTGCAGCGTGTTGCGGCTCGGCCGCGGGCGCGCCTCGCGCAAGTTGCAAGCGGTCGTCGGCATCAGCCGGGCCGTGCTGGACCGGCACGTAGAGGCTGGTGTGTTTGCGGATGTCGAGAGACAAGCGGTCATCCACAACGCGCGCGCGCTGCAGCCATGCGCGGCGCGGGAGCCAGCCCCGCGCGCCCGGACCTTCGGCTATCTCGGCACGCTCGGCGCGTGGAAAGGCGTCGGGCAGCTCTTGGCTGCATTCGAGTCGCTGCGTGCGGATCCGCGCATGTCGGGGGTGCGCCTCTTGCTCGCAGGCCGTGGTGACGAGCAATACGAGCGCGAGCTGAAGCAGCGCTTCGAGGGCCCAGCCTGTGAGTTCCTCGGACAGGTGAAGCCCAAGCAGCTCTTGTCACAGATCGACGTGCTCGTGGTTCCCTCGCTCTGGCACGAGCCGCTCGGCATGGTCACGGTCGAGGCGCTGATGGCCGGGGTCCCGGTCATCGCTGCCGCGCGCGGCGGCATCCCCGAGACCGTGCGCGACGAGGACAATGGGCTCTTGTACGATCCCGCCATCCCGGGAGCGCTCGAGCGCGCCTTGCGCAGGCTCGCTGAAGAACCAGGGCTATTGCCCCGCTTCGCAGCTCGCAGCGTCGCGAGCGTCGCGAGGTTCACCGACATAGAGCGCATGTTGGACGAGTACATTGCTCTGTATGAAGAGCTCACAGCGCGACGCGTGGAGATCCATGACGTCGATCCGCGGCTCGAGCTCGAGCGCGTGTGAGCACGCGTCGCCCACGCTCCGACCATGTGACACTGCTCGAATCACGAACGTTCCGTGAGTAATCCTCGCGCGATATGACAGAATGCCAAGTCGCAGCGGATGGCTGAGCGGAGCTTCGCGATGATCACACAGTGGCGACCCCTGGCGTACTTCGCGCTCAAGCGTGTACTCAGAGGATCGCGCGTCCACGCGTACTATCGCTACCTGCACGACAAGCAGCAGCTGTCAGCGGCCGCGCTAGAGCTGGAGCAGAAGAAGCTGCTCGCTGGGCTGTGCGCGGGCGCGGCGCGCGACGTGCCCGCATACCGCGCGCGCTTCCAAGAAGCGGGCTTGGACGCGGAGGTCCTGCGCCGGGATCCTGCTGCGCTGGCGCAGCTGCGACCCGTGTTCCGCGAAGAGATCCGCGACGATCAGCCGGCCTACCTGCGCGTGGGGACGAAGCCGGAAGACGTCGAGCTGATCTCGACAGGTGGCACGGGCGGCTCGCCGCTCAGCGTAGCGCGCGACGCGTATGCGAAGGACTGGTGGCTCGCCGAGAGCTTTCTGCTGAACAGCTGGACGGGACTCGGGATCGGTGTGCCGTACTTCTTCTTGTGGGGCGCCTCGGAGGACATCGCTCGTACGCAAGCAGGCTTACGGCGCTTGAACCTCGCGCTCTTGCACGGGCGCAAGACGCTCAATGCGAGTCGCATGAGCAGCCAGAAGGAAGCTCTGTTCTTGGCCGAGCTGAATCGCAGCTCGAGCTGCCGCTATATCTACGGCTATGCCAACGAGCTACACAACTTGGCCCTGCGCAGCCTGCAGAGTGGGCCGCGCTTGCGCCGGCCGCTCGCGGCCGTCATCGCTACGGCAGAGCCGCTGACGGAGGCGATGCGCGCGACGATCGAGCGCGCGTTCCAGTGTCCTGTGTACAACCGCTACGGCTCACGCGAAGCGGGTGACATCGCCTCGGAATGCAAGCACCAGCGCGGACTGCACGTGAATCCCTTGTTCACCCATCTGGAAGTGGTGGACGACCTCGGTCAGCCATTAGGGTATGGTCGAGAGGGACAGTTCCTCGTGACCAACTTGCACAATCAGGTCATGCCGCTGATCCGCTACGCGATCGGCGATCGCGGCGTGTTGCAGGCACCAGAGCGCTGCAGCTGCGGCGTGAGCTGGCCGACCATCGTCGCGCTCACGGGTCGTGTGAATGACTGGGTGTTCTTGTCGGACGGCTCGCGCTTGCGCTGCTCCGCGCTCGAATCGGTGCTGGTGAAGCTGCCCGCGCTCAAGCGCTTCCAGATCCATCAGGTGAACGAGACCAGCTTGCGGATCCGCTTGAGCAGCCCCGACCCTGACTACCTGACACATCGCAGGCAGGAGCTCGACGAGGCGCGGCGCAAGCTCAGTCTGTTGAGCGGTGCACCATTCGATGTGCAGTTCGAGGTGACTGACGGCGCGCTCTACAAGACCCAAGCCGGTAAGCAACCGCTGATCACGTACGCCAGCAACTTCCAGCGCCCTTACTTGTCATGAGCGTCAATGTCTTCACTTTCCTCGTGCTTTTGGCTGGCCTGTTCGCGAACGAAGCGACTTGCATCACGTTTGCGGTGTTGCTCACGCTGTTCGGAGCGACGGCGGCCGTAGCGCTGCCCGCGCTGGGCGGCGCGGCGATCACGCCTGCCCTGCTCTTTCTCCCATTCTTGACGCTGCACGCGATCTTCGCGCGCATGCGCGCACGCGAGCCGTTTACGCTCTCACGCCCCGGCACGCTGCTCGCCCTCATCGTGATCTGGGGCTTGATCAGTGCGCTGGTCATGCCGCGGGTGTTCAGCGGCGAGACCCAAGTGATCGTCTTGGACCGGCTCAGCTCGCGCAGCCCTCGCTTGTATCCGCTGCGGCCCTTGCCGACCAACGTCACGCAGACGGTGTATCTGTTCGGTCACTTGGCATGTTTCCTCTCGCTCCGCACGCTGCTCCGCGCGCAGGGGCGGCTCGCGATCTTCAGAAACGCCGTGCTGCTCGTCGCCATGCTGAATATCGGCGCGGGCATGCTGAACATGATCGAGAACCTCCTGCACCTACCATCGCTCCTCGACTACATCCGCAACGCCGAAGGCTACGGCTTGGCGATCGAGTATTCCTTGGGTGGGTTGCCGCGCATCCACGGCACGTTCCCTGAAGCATCGCTGTTCGCGTACTACAGCTTGCCACTGTTCGCATTCAGCTTGAGCCTGTGGACCGCACGCGCGGAGCTGCGCTACAGCCCGTACGTGTGCTGCGGCCTGTTGGTGATGCTGCTCCTGTCGACCTCCGCGACCGCGTACCTCGGACTGTTAGGTTACGGCGTGTGTTATGCATGTGTAGAGCTGCCCAAGCGGCGGGTTCCCAAGGTGCTCGCGCTCGTTGCCGCCGTCGGCTGCGTCGTCGTGCTAGGCATGTACGCGCTGGAGCTGGACGCGACGCGTCACATCGACCGCTTCGTCAAGGCCACCCTGCTCGACAAGGCCGAGAGCGGCTCCGGGCAAGAGCGCGCCGAGTGGAACGCGCAGGCGTTTCGTAACTTCGTGGAGACGTATTGGCTCGGCGCGGGACTCGGCAGCTGTCGCGCTTCTAGCTTTCCGCTGGTCGTGCTTTCGAACCTCGGCGTGATCGGCGCGATCTTCTTCTCACTGTTCGCGCTGAACGTCTGCCGCTCGCCCTACGTCGAACGCGCGCTCGCGACGAGCGAAGACTTCGCCGTGCGCAAGGCCGCCTCGGACGCCACCGTCGCCGCCCTCATCGGCTCGCTCGTCGCAGTCGGCATGTTCGACTTGGGCGTGTCGTTCTACATGTTCGCCGCTGCCGCCAGTAGCTTCAGCGTCGCCCAGGAATCCGAATCGCTGGCGCTGGAGCCCTCCCATGCCTGAGCGCCGCGCGAGCGTAGTGTGCGCGCTCGCCAGCCTGCTACTCAGCTGCGCCACGGTGAGCGCGCAGCCCGCGGACGACATCGTGCCGAGCTTCGCAGCGCAGCCCGATGCGATCAAGCGCGCGGTGCTGCTGGGCGAGCCGCGCACCAGCAGGCAGATACCTAACAGCCCGTTCGGGATCATGACGACGATCTGTGCGGAGGGTGGTCCTCCCGAGTACACGAGTCGTGCGGCGGATGTGATCGCGTCGGCCGGTTACAAGTGGGTGTCCGAGTATCTGCAGCTCACGTGGAAGCCCGGGCAAGCTCCGCAGCTGGCCGAGGCGGCGACGTGGAGTCGTCTCCCGCAGCGCTGCACCGAGCACATGGCTCGGCTCGAGGCATCAGGCATCTCCGTGCTGATGCGCCTGGATCCGCTGCCCTCGCGCATGCTGCGCGGGCAAGACCCGGTGACAGACGCTGAGCTCGCGCTGGCAGGCGCGTTCACCGAGAGCGCGGTGGGACAGCTCAAGCACTACGTGAAGCACTGGCAGATCGGCAACGAGCCTAACACCTACAACGCACCCGAGGCCTACGTGCGCATCGCCGAGGTGATCGCGCGCGCGATTCGCAAGGTGCAGCCGGATGCGATCATCTATGGGCCTGCGGTCGCGA
>Ga0190269_10000953_pt1 | contig 14188 bp, 7 predicted proteins | sample Popmic249IS_FD_133749 | JGI IMG/M metagenome (GOLD analysis project Ga0190269, IMG submission 133749) | Populus adjacent soil microbial communities from riparian zone of Blue River, Arizona, USA - 249 IS | ecosystem: Environmental > Terrestrial > Soil > Riparian zone | place: USA: Arizona...
CACCCCGCTCGCTATCATCCGCCCCGTGCCCCCTTCGCGCCGCGCGCTCCTGGTCCTCGCTGCGGCGTTCGCCGTGGCCCTCGGCGCATGGCTGCTGGCTCGGGGCCAGCGCGGCCCTGCCGACAGGCCTACTGTGCCCGCGCCCAACCCGCCGGCGGCGAGCGGCGGGACCCAGGGGCCGAGGCCGGCCGGTCATGGGCTGTCGGGCAGCGTCATCGACGACTACGGGCGGCCGGTCCCGAGCGCCGTGGTCGAAGCCCTGCGCCTCGAGGGCGCCGCGTGGTCCGCGGTCGCGACGAGCGCGAGCGACGCGGGCGGGCTGTTCGCGCTGCGCGACCTGCCCGCCGGTGAGTACGAGGTCCGCGCCCGCAAGGCTGGCTTTACGGACGAAGCCGCGAGCGGCGTGACGGTTCCGATCAAGCCCGACGCGCCCGCGCTCCAGCTCACGCTCGAGCGCACGGGCGTGCTGCGCGGCCGGGTCGTCGAAGACTCGGGCAAGCCGGCAGCCAGGGCCGTGGTGATGCTCCGCGGCACGGGCGCCGCGACCGCGCCGACCGCGACCGCGCGCGAGGACGGCACCTTCGAGCTGACGGGCCTGCCGTCCGGCGTGTACGGCGCCCAGGCGCGGCTGGGCGTGTTCGTGTCGGAGGTGGAAGACGGCATCAGCATCGAGGCCGGCGCCGAGGCCTTCGTCGATCTCCAGCTGGCGGCCTCGGCAGTGCTGGCTGGCTCCGTGGTCGACCGCGCCAGCGGGCAGCCCGTCGCCAGCGCTCGGCTGCTGTTCGACCCCGGTGTGCTCGGACCGGCCGCGGAAGCGGTGGCGGTCGCGGCCGACGGGACGTTTAGCGTCGCGGGGCTGCGCGAGGGCTCGGTCCGGGTGGTCGTGGACGCGCCCGGCTTCGTGCCGGCGTCCGGGCTCGGGCAGGCGGGTGGCGCGGCATCGCTGGTGATTCAGCTCGATCGCGCGGCGACGCTCACGGGCGTGGTGCTGGATGAAGCCGGCGAGCCGGTCGCCGGCGCGGAGCTGGAAGTACTGTCGGAAGGTATGGAGCTGGCCGAGTCGTTCGCGGGGGGTATCGGCCTCGCGGCCAGCGACAACCTCGGGGTTACCGTAGGTGCAGTGCCCAAGATACCGATCGCCGGTGGGGGCTCGCCGCTCACGCTGCTCGGGGGATCGGCCGGCGGCAGCTCGGCCGTCAGCTGGCAGACGGCCGCGGACGGGACCTTCGAGATCAGGCCGGTCGCGCCGGGGCGGGTGCGGGTCGCGGCGCACCATCCGGAGCTCTCTCCTGGGCAGACGGCGCCCATCGAAGTATCAGCGGGCGTCACGGTCGATGGGCTTCGCATCATCCTCGAGGCGGGCGGCATGTTGATCGGGGAGGTTCGCGACGCGCGCGACCAGCCCGTTGGGGGTATCGCCATCGAGCTGAGCCTGGGCGCCGGCGAGCTGCGCCGAACCACGGTCACGGACTACTCCGGGCACTTCGAGCTGGGGCCGGTCCGGGGCGCAGGCGTCGTGATCGCGCATCCACCTGGCGAGCCGCCGGCACAAGCGGAGGTCGAGATCGGCGCCGGTGAAGAGGTGCCGGTCGTGCTGCGGCTCAGCGGCGCGACGGCCCGCATCACGGGTGAGGTCCGCGGCAGCGCGGGGGCGCCGCTGGTCGCGACCGTGGTTCGAGTCCGGTTTCCCGAAGCCTCGCCGCCCTTGCTGCGAACTGCGGTGACCGACGCCCAGGGCCGCTTCGTGCTCGAGAGCCTCCCGCAAGAGACCTGCCGGCTCGAGGTCGAGCACCCGGACCACGCGCCATTCGCGGTGGACGTGGTCCCCGGGGGACCGCCGGTCGAGGTCGAGCTGGCCGAAGGCGCTCGCGTCGAGGCCGAGGTGCGCGATGCGGCCTCGGGCAAGCCGCTCGCCGGCGTCGCCGTGAGCCTGCGCGGCGGGCTGGGCGGAGCGCCGTTGCGAGGCCGCACGGACCGCGCCGGGCGCGTCGAGATTCGCTCTGTAACTGTCGATGAGTACGAAGTTTCATTCGATCACGCGGGGTACGCCTCCGTGCGCTTCGCCGGCGTCGTGGAGACCGCGGACGAGCGCACGGACCTGGGCGTCATCGAGCTGGTACCCGCGGGCAGCGCGACGGGCCAGGTGGTGGACCGCTACGGCTCGACCGTCGCCGGCGCGGAGGTGGCGGCCGGCGATCCGCCGCGCTGGTCGAGCGCGGTGAAGAGCGGTCGTGACGGCCGCTTCCGTGTCGGCGGCCTGCCTGCGGGCGAGGTGCTGCTGACGGCCCGGACCCAGTCGGGGAGCCGCAGCGAGCCCATCGACGCCCGCATCGAGTCCGGCGAGGAGACCAGCGGCCTCGTCTTGCGCCTGCCCGACGCCGAGGACACCGCCGACGAGCCCGAGCCCGGGTCCGTTGAACCCGAACCTGGGTCGGTTGAACCCGAACCTGGGTCGGGGTCGGCTGAACCCGAACCTGGGTCGGGTACGCGCTCGCCCGTGACCTCGCACCCCAAGGGCCCCCCGGGGGTGGCCGTCGCGATCGCGTATGCGCAGGGCGAGATCCGCGTGACCGAGGTGCTGTCGGCGACGGCCCAGGCGGCCGGGCTGCGGGCCGGCGACGTCCTCTTGGCCGTGGACGGTGAGTCGGTCCTGGCAGCCGCCCAAGGCCGCGCGCTGCTCCGCGGCTCGGCAGGCACGGTGGCGACGATCGACATCACCCGCGGCGGGAAGCGCCAGCGGCTGCGCGTCCCTCGGGAGGCGTCAGCGGCGCGGTGAGCGCCCCGAGCCCAGCTGCCCTGCGGCGGCGGCCGCCAGCGCGTCGGGCTCGGCGTCAGGGAACATGGAGGCGTGCCGGCCCGGCAGGATCGAAGGCACCCTGCCTTGCGGCGCCTGCGACGGGTCCGGGAGCACCTCGAGGCAAGCGCGCGCGATGGCCTTGAGGGTGTCGAACACGCCGATGCCCTGCGAGGCCACCGCTTCCAGCTGCGGCACGCCGTCGGGTACGCCGAGCATCCGAGCCAGCTCGTCCACGGCGACGGCCGTGGGCAGGTCGCGCTTGTTGTACTGGACGACCGTCGGCAGCACGGCTGGGTCGTCGCCCTGCAAGCGCAGGTTCACCTCGAGGTTACGCAGGCTCTGCACGTTCTCGGGCAGCCGCGCGAGCTGACTGTCGACGACCATGACGATGCCGTCGACGTGGCGCAGCACCATCTTGCGGACGCTGTCGCTCGCGATCTGCCCGGGCACCGTGCACAGGTGCATCCGAACGGTGTAGCCACGGTACGTGCCGACATCGAGCGGCAGAAGGTCGAAGAACAAGGTCCGCTCGCTGGTGTCCTGCAGCGAGATCAGCTTGCCGCGCATCTCCGGCCGCGTGCGGCGGTGGATGAGCTCGAGGTTGGTCGTTTTGCCGCCAAGGCCCGGGCCGTAATAGACCACCTTCAAACGAAGCTCGCGCCTACTGTGATCGAAGTAAGGCACTTTCGCTCTCTTCCGGCCGGCGTCTTCAAACCTGTTATACCTCGGCCTCCTCGCCGGTCGGCCCCCAAGCAATGCGTGCTCGGATCCTTTTGGCTCAAGCAGTCCTGCTGGCGTTCAGCGCAGGGTGCGCCGGCGCACCCGCGCACGGCGGCGATCGCATCGACGGCGCATTTCGTGCCATCCAGCGCAGCGAGGCGCGGATCGAGGCGGCCGGGCGCGAGGTCGATCGGGTTAGCGCGTCGACTCCGCCCGATGCGGGCGCCTGCGTCGAGCGCTGCACGGCGCTGACCGAGGCCATCGACGAAGCCCGCGCGGGCTCAGCCGGCGTGTGCGAGACGGCGGCGACCCTCGATGACCACGACGCGCGCACGCGTTGCGAGCGGGGGCGGAGCCGCAGCGCCGCGATCGAGCAGCGCGCTTCCGAGCTGCGTGCGCGCTGCGGCTGTGGGCCGTCGGGAGCGTCATGAGCGAGGCCCGCGTGACAACAGAGGCGAGCTTCGTGGAGCGCGCGGAGGAGGCGCTGCGCACGGGCCAGCCGTACGGCGACGCGCGCATCGTGACGGCGGGCGCTCCACCGCTGCTCGACTCACTCGGCAAGCGCGCCGCGGTGGCGCCGCTGCTCGCAGGCTTCATGTGGGCCGCGGTGGTGTTTCGACAGACCGTGCTGGACGAGGCGCGCGCGGGCCTCGATCCGCTGGGGCTGATCTTCCGCCTGCTCGCGCTCGCGCTGACCGCGCGCACGTTGATCTTGGCCGTCGCGCTGTGGCCTCGCATCCGGGCGTGGCTCGATCAAAAGCGCTATGCGCTCGCGCTGACCGACGACGGCCTGCTGCTGCGCACGCCGGTCGCAGACTTCCCCGTCGCCAAAGACGACGTGATCGACATCCAAGAGCACGGCGCGTGGGGTGACCACTCCGGCCGGCGCTGGGCCGACGTGTACCTGGTCACCCGCCCGGACAGCGGTCGCTTCTTCCTCGCGTTGCCGCCGCTGTTCGAAGCCACGCCGGGCGTGCTCGCGGAGCGCCTCATGCGCTGGCGCGGCGCGCGGCCGCAAGCGCGCGAAGACGCCGAGCCCGCCGAGGCCACGGAGCTACCGAGCAAGCTGTTCGACCGCGCGGCGGCCGGCGAGAGCATCCCGGGCTCGGTCGTCATCAAGCATGGCAGCGCGTACCTGCGGCGCGGGCCGTACGCGACGGTGCTGCTCGGGCTCGCGGTGCTGACCGACTGGATCACGCTGCCTGCCGGGATGCGCACGCAGGGCGGCATGCTCGCGCCGCTGGTGATGGGCTTTTCGCTCTTGCTCGTACCGCTCGTGTGGTGGGTGCTGATGCGGCGCGACCTCAAGCCGCGCAAGGGTATCGCGCTCGTGCTTACGCCCTCCGAGATGCTGATGCGCACGCGCGCCGGCGTGCACCGGGTGGCGTGGCGTGAGATCACGAAGCTCGAGATCTCGTCGCGCACGGCGTGGTCCGTGCTGCTCGGTCCGCACCCGCAGCGCACGCTGATCATCCACCGCAAGCCTGGGCCGAACGGCGCGGACAACACCATCTCGTACGTCGAGGAATTCCTCGGCGCACCCGCAGAGGTCGTGGTCGCGCTGTGCGACGGGTACCGTAAGCGCGTCCTGCCGTAACGGAGCGGAGAGACGGCCGCGAGGTGCGCCGGAGCCGCCAAGAGAGCGCCGGCACGAATTCAATTTTGGTTTGGCGTTGCGGCGCCTTCGGCGTCTTCGCGGCCAGTCTCTTTCTGCGCACGCGCTTCGCTCAGCTTGCGGAGGCGCTCCGCGGTGGAGGCGTCACCCAGGGCTTGCAAGGCGGCGACCTCGGCGGCGCGCGCCTCGGGGTAGACCTCGGCCTTCAAGGCCTTGCGCAGGATCGGGATCGCGCGCTTGTCGCCGAGCGCGCCGAGCGTGCGCGCGACCGGCGCGCGCAGCCGTGACTCGGCGAACAGCTCGCCCAGCGCGGTCAGGGTCTCGCGCGCCACGCCCTTGCACGTGCCGATCGCCTCGAGCGCAGCCAGCCGCTCGGGCTCCGCGAGCGCTGCGGCTCGCGCGGAGCGCACCAGCACCGGCTCGCCTTCGCAGCGTCCGGCGTGCGCGAGCGCGACGGCTGCCTTGCGCGCGTGCTCGGGCGGAGGCTCACCCTTGCCTGCGAGCAGCGCGAGCGCGCGCCCTGCTGCGGGCTCGTGGCCGAGCCGCAGCGCCGCGATCGCGACCTCGGCCGCCACGCTTGGCTCAGGCTCGCTCTCGAGCATGCGGGCGAGCGCGGGCTTCGCGTGCGCTGCACCGAGCTCACCGAGCGCGCTCGCGGCCTCGGCGCGCACCTCGGCCCGCGGCGAGCCGAGCAGCGTCGCCAGCTCGTGGCTCACGCTCGCATCGCCCAAGCGCGCGCGCGCGAGCGCCGCGGGCCAGGCTTGGCCGGAGAGATCCAGCGCTTCCGCGCGCGGCACCTCCGCGACGAAGTCGTTCCAGCCAGCGCGCAGCCGGGCGGCGTCTGCGGCGCGCTCGGCGCTCAGGTCCCGGCGCTCGCGCGGATCGCTCACGAGATCGAACAGCTGGCAGCTGCCGGTGCGGTGGGTGCACAGCAGCTTCAGCACGCCGTCCGTGGTCATCGCCAGCTCGGGCAGCGACGCGAACGCGAACGCTGGCCCGTCTGCGCTTGCATCCGCGAGCACGGGCCCGAGGTCGTCGCCGAGCATGCGCGCGTCCTTCGGGATGCCGAGCGCGGACAGCAGAGTCGTCGGCACGTCGATCAGATCCACCGGAACGCTCGAGCTGCCGGGCGCGAGCTGCCCTGGCGACGACCAGAGCAGCGGCACCCTCGCCTGCTCATCGAACAAGGTCGTGCCGTGGTAGTGGCCGCCGTGATCGCCCAGCTCTTCGCCGTGGTCCGCGCTCACGATCACCGTCGCCGACGGGCGAGCCGCACGAAACCTCGCGATCAGCTCGCCCGCCGCGGCGTCGGCCGCGCGCACCTCGCCGTCGTAGCGCTGCGCCGGCGTGGCGCCTTCGGGCGGGGCGTAGGGCGCGACCGGCTCGTAGGGCTCGTGCGGCTCGAAGAGGTGCATCCACACGAACAGCGGCCGGCCCGGCTCGGCCTGCCGCAAGTAGTCCTCGAGCTGAGCCACGCGCTCGCTGCCGCTCGCGTACATGGCCTTCACGTACTCGAAGCCGAGGTGCTGCTCGGCGAGTGACGAGAACCGATCGGAGTCCACATAGAAGATCGCGGGCGGGTAGAACGCAGCCGTGCGATAGCCGTGGCGGCGCAGCAGCATGGGCAGCGTAACGGGCTCGACGCGCACGCTGGCCAGCGCGTAAAGCAGGCCGATCGGCTTGCCGGAGAACAAGCTGATCAGCGCGTACGACGTGTGGGGCGTGGGCGTGTACGCGCGCTGGAACACGCGGCTCTCGGCCGCGAGCGCGTCGAGGCGCGGCGTGATGCCGGCGCGACCGCCGTAGGCTGCGAGGCGATCGGCGCGCAGCGCGTCGATGGTGATGAGCAACACGTCGCGGTCGCGCAGGTCGAGCGTGTCAGCGTGAGCGCTCCGAATCGCGGCGGGCGGCGCCGCCCCGGAGGTAGCTCGAGTCGGCGGGTGAGCCTCGGTGCGTGGGGCGGTCGGCGCCGGCCAGCGCGCGAGCAGCTTCGAGGTCAGCGGCGCCGCCTGCTCGATCGGGAAGCGCCGTCCGGGGAGCGCGGCGATGGTGCCGAGCTGCACCACCGCGCCCATCGCGAGCACCGCAGCCGCCAACATCGCGCGCTGCGCATGGCGATCGAGCGGCGTCCGCGGCCAGGCCAACGCCGCACCGGCCAGCGCCGCGATCCACGCAAGGCCAGTGAGCGCGGCGTGGAACGCCGGGTACAGCCGGCGCAAGACGAGCGCGTCGACCACCACCGCGCCGAGCGCCACCGCGAACAGCGCAAAGGCCGCTACGCGCGCGGGCTCGGCGTCACGGGACCGCCGCTGCACGTACGTGGCGAGCCACGCGAGCGACAAACCCGCCAACGCGCCGCCGACGACCACGCCGATCGCGCGTCCGGGCAGCTCGCGCACGCGGCGGCCCTCGCTGAGCGCCTGCAAGACCAAGCTGGCCAGCGTGGCGCTCGCCAAGAACACCACGAGGCGCATGGCGGGCAGCCGCGCAATGAGCGAAGCGACGAGCCCCAGCAGCGCGCCGATCGCCGCCTGCACCATCAGCGCGAGCAGCGCGTAGCGCGCGAGCTCCCGTCCCGAGAGAAACAACGCACGGTCGTGCGCCACCACCACGCCGACCTCGAACACCGCGAGGAGAAGGCCCGCGGCGAGACCCCGTACTGCACCGCGCATCTCAGCCCGCCTCTTCCTTCACCAGCGCGCGCTCGGTCGTCGCCAACCGCTCGAGCGCTCGCCGCGCGCCGGCGTGCTCGGGCAGCTCGAGCTTGGGGTCGCGCTCGAAGGTCTCGGTGGCGAGCTCACGCGCGCGCGCCAAGAGCGGCTGGTCACGGCGCAGATCCCCGAAGCGAAAGCCCGGTAGGCCCGACTGCTTGCGCCCGAACAGCTCGCCCGGGCCGCGCAGGCGCAGGTCTTCCTCAGCGAGCTTGAAGCCATCGTGGCAGTCGCACAGCGCTTGGATCCGCTCGCGCGCGAGGTCGCTCTGCGCCTCGTGCACGAGAAGGCACGCGCTGCGCTGCCCGCCGCGGCCCACGCGCCCGCGCAGCTGGTGCAGCTGCGCGAGGCCGAAGCGCTCGGCGTTCTCGATCAAGATGCAGTTGGCCTTGGGCACGTCGAGGCCGACCTCGACGATGGTGGTCGCGACCAGCACGCGCGCCTCGCCCCGACCGAAGCGCTCGAGCGCGCTCTGCTTGTCTTCGTCCGGCAGCTGACCGTGCAGCAGCGCGACGCCGTGGCTCGAGAACCGCTGGCTGAGCTCCTCGAAGCTCTCGAGCGCGGATCGCATGCCGGTCTCTTCATTGGGCTCGATCGTCGGACACACCACGTACGCTTGGCCACCGCTCTCGAGCGCGCGCTCGAGCTGGCGCAGCGCGTCGCCCCGCTGCGCGAACGGGTACGCCCGCGTGACCGGCGGGATGCGGCCGGGCGGCAGCTCGTCGAGCACGCTCGCGCTGAGATCGCCATACGCGGCGAGCGCGAGCGTGCGCGGGATCGGCGTCGCGGTCATCACGAGCAAGTGCGGCGCAACGCCCGCCCCCGCCTTGCCCACCAAGCGCAAGCGCTGGCCGACACCGAAGCGGTGCTGCTCGTCCACGATCACGAGGCCCAGCCGCGCGAACTCCACGCCCTCGGACAGCAACGCGTGCGTGCCGATGGCGAGATCGACGCGCGCCTCGGCCAGCGCCTTGCGCGTCTTCACGCGGTGCGAGGCGCGCGCGCCACCCAGCACCAGCGCGGCGCGCAAGCCCATCGCCTCGGCGATCGACGACAGCGAGCGGAAGTGCTGCTCGGCGAGGATCTCGGTCGGCGCCATGAAAGCGACTTGCGCGCCGGCCGACACCGCGTGTGCCGCGGACAACAGCGCGACCGCGGTCTTGCCGCTGCCCACGTCGCCTTGCAGGAGGCGCCGCATCGGCCGAGGGTCCGCGAGATCGCGCTGGATCTCTTCCACCACGCGCGCCTGCGCCGAGGTCAACGCGAACGGCAGCGCGGCCCGCGCCCGCTCCACCGCCGCGGGTGCCGCCGAAAGCGCCTCGGCCGATACACCCTGCTCCTCGATCCGCCGTTGCTGCAGCGCGATCTCGAGCAAGTAGAACTCCTCGAAGGCAAGGCGCGCGTGGTGCGGCGTGCGCGCCTCGTTCCAGCGCTGCAGCTCGCTCGCCTCGACGTCGGGCGGGGGCGCGTGCAGCGCCGCGAGCGCGGCTTGCATCGTGCCCAGCTGCTCGCGCTCGCGCAGCGTGATGGGCACCGCCTCCGGCAGCGCGTTCTTGCACTTGTCGACCGCCGCGCGCACCACCTTGCGGAGCTGCTTCGGCGGCACGCCGGGGATCACGGCGTAGCGCGGGACGATGCCGTGCGCCTCTGCCGTCGCGTTACCGCTCAGCAGCTCGGTCTGCGGGTGCGTGATCTGGAGCGCGCCGCGGTAGCTCTCGACGGTCCCCGCGACACGAAACCGCGCGCCCTCCTGAAAGCGCTGCAGTAACCCGCCAGGCACGCGAAACCAGGTGAGCCGAATGCGCTCGCCTGCGCCTCGCTCCGCTTCCGGATCCTCGAGCCAGACCTCGGCCATGCGCCGGCCGCCCATGCGCGCGCTCGTGACGCGGCCCTCGGTCACTTGCCGCTCGCCGACCACCAGCTTACCGATGGGCGTGATCTCGCGCTCGTCGTAGTAGCCGAGCGGCAAGAGCCACACGAGATCCTCGAGCGTGGCGATGCCGCGGCCGCGCAGCGATAGACCGAGCGCTCGGCCCACGCCCGCGAGCGTCTCGACCGGCTGCTCGAGCGCGCTCTTGCCCTGCCGCGCCTCGATAGCTTCCGCTTGCTTCCTCTCGAGCACTGCCTGCTTGCGCTCTTCGCGCGCCTCGCGCCGCGACCGCTTCGGCTTCTCGGGCTCCTCAGGCTTCGCGAGCGCTTCGGTCTGCATCAACACACGCATGCCGCGCGCCGCGGCCACCGCGATCTCGCTGCGGCTCTGCGCGCTGGCCAGCTTGTTGCCGATGTCCGCGAGCTCCGGGACCTCGGCGAGCAGGCCCAGCTGAGCGCCGAGGGCCGCCCGCTCCGCGGCCGACGGCTGAGCTTCGCCGAGGCACGCGCGTAGACCCGCCAGCAGCTCTGCGCCGCTCATGCTGCTTTTTGCAGCGACGCGTACGTGCGATCGAGGAACGCGACGATGTCCTGCTCCACCTCGTCGCGGTTGGTCTCGTTGAGCATCTCGTGGCGCCCGGCCGGATAGAGCTTGTGCGTCACGTTCGTGAGGCCGGCGCGCTTGAACAAGTCCAGCGTCTCGAGCACGCCCGCCGAGCTCCGGCCGACGGGATCGTCGCTGCCGCTGATCACGAACATGGGCAGCGCCTTCGGCATGCGGCTCACGGCGGCGACGTCCTGCATGTCGATGATCGCCGTCATCACCTCGACCCAACCCTGCGTGCTCAGGATCCAGCCGCACAGCGGATCGGCGACGTACTTGTCGACCTCGGCGGGATCACGCGACAGCCAGTCGCTGTCGGTGCGCGTCGGCTGGAACTTGCGGTTGTAGTCTCCGAAGGAGAGCTGGTGCAGCAGCTTGCTCTTGCCGCGCCGGCCGAGCCGCAATCGCTCGAGCTTGGCGACCCCGCGGCCAACCTTGACGAGCGGCAGCTGGCCACCCGCGGTGCCACTGATCACGGCGCCGGCGATCTTGTGGCCGTGGTCCATCAGGTACCGCCGCATGACGAACGAGCCCATGCTGTGCGCCAGCACGAACACCGGCAGCCCCGGGTGGTCCGAAAGCGCGCGCACGCGCAGCTTCTCTTGATCGCTGATCACGCCCTCGAAGCCGGCGCCATCGCCGAAGTACCCGAGGTCCTCGGGGCGCGCGATGCTCTTGCCGTGGCCGCGGTGGTCCGACGCGTAGACCACGTAGCCCGCGGCGGTCAGCCGCTGGGCGAAGCGGGCGTAGCGGGCCGCGTGCTCGGCCATGCCGTGCGAGACGAGCACGATGCCCTTCGGCTTCGCGCCCCCCGCGGGCGACCAGACGTACACGAACAGCGAGACTCCGGGATCCGTATCCAGCCGAAACGTCCGCTCGTCTGCGCTCACGGGTGGCTCCTTACCGGACTTTCGATCCGATCACTTCCAGGCGATCTCTGCGATCTCGTACGTGCGCGTGCCGCCGGGGGCGGCGACCTTCACCTCGTCGCCGACCTCGTGGTTGATGCACGCGCGCGCGATCGGCGCGGTCACCGACACCGTGCCCTGCTTGATGTCGGCCTCTTCGGGCCCGACGATGCGCAGCACGCGCTTCTCGCCGCTCTGGACGTCCTCGAGCGTCACGCGGGCGCCGAACTTCACGCGCGCGCCGGTCATCTGCGAGCTGTCGATCACGTCGGCGCGGGAGATCACGCCTTCGATGTGCGCGATGCGGGCCTCGATCATGCCCTGCTTCTCTTTGGCCGCGTGGTACTCCGCGTTCTCGCGCAGGTCGCCGTGCTCGCGCGCGACGCCGATCTCCTTCGAGATCTTGGGGCGCTCGATGCTGATCAGCTGCTTGAGCTCCGCGGTCAACGCCGCGTGCCCCTCCGACGTCATCGGGTACCGGTCCATGGTCCGGCAGGAGTACACCCCGGGGCCCGCCAGCTGCAAGCTGCGTGTGATGCCGCCGGTACAGGGATCATCGCGCTACGCAGAGCCCTTAGAGATCGGAGTGGTACTCCTGCAGCGACCTCACCGAGAAGGGACCTGAGCGGCGCTTGCGCTCGACGATCGCGAAGCTCGCGGCGGCCGCGGCCGCGATAGTGGTGAAATAAGGCACGCCCGAGAGCAGCGCCTGGCGGCGGATGGAGTAGCTGTCCTTGATCGCGGTGCCGTCCGACGTGGTGTTGACCACGATCGCCACCTGACCACTTTTAATCAGGTCGACGCAGTGCGGGCTGCCATCCGTGACCTTGTTGACGACCTCGCAGTGCACGCCGGCTGCTTCGAGGACGCGAGCCGTGCCGCGGGTCGCGACCAGCGCGAAGCCCGTCTCGGCGAGGCGCTTGCCGACCTCGACCAGCTGAGCCTTGTCCTCGTCCCGGACGCTCAGGAACACCTTGCCGGACTGGGGCAACCGCATGCCGCTCGCGAGCATGGCCTTGTCGAAAGCCTCCGGGTACGAGCGGGCGATGCCCATGACCTCGCCGGTCGAGCGCATCTCCGGCCCGAGCAGCGTGTCCACGCCCGGGAACTTCGCGAACGGAAACACGGACTCTTTGACCGAGTAGTGCGGCGGCAGGATCTCTTCCGCGAAGCCGAGCTCGGTGAGCGTCTTGCCCGCCATGACCTTGGTCGCGATCTTCGCCACCGGCTTGCCGATGGCCTTGCTCACGAACGGCACGGTGCGCGAGGCGCGCGGGTTGACCTCGATGATGTAGACGGTCTCGCCACGCACGGCGAACTGCACGTTCATCAAGCCGCGCACCTCGAGCTCGAGCGCGAGCGCGTGGGTCGCGCGCCTGATCTCCTCGAGGACGTGCTTGGGCAGCGTATGCGCCGGCAGCACCATCGTGGAGTCGCCGGAGTGCACGCCCGCTTCTTCCACGTGCTGCAAGAGGCCCGCGACCACGGCGCGCTCGCCGTCGCACACGCAGTCGACGTCCACCTCGATGGCGTCCTGCAAGAACTCGTCGATCAGGATGGTCGGGCGCTCGGTGTCCTCGATCGCCTCGAAGGCGACGCGCATGTAGCGCTCGAGCGACTCGCGCGAGTACACGATCTCCATCGCGCGCCCGCCGAGCACGTAGCTCGGCCGCACGACGACCGGGAAGCCGAGCTGCTCGGCCTTTTGCTTGGCCTCGGCGATGCCCTGCGCGATCACGCCGCGGGGGCGCTTGAGGTTCAGCTTCTCGAGCAGCGCCTCGAACTTCTCGCGGTCCTCGGCGCGGTCGATGGCCTCGGCCTGCGTGCCGAGGATCTTCACGCCCGCGCGCGCGAGCGGCACCGCGAGCTTGAGCGGCGTCTGGCCGCCGAACTGCACGATCACCGCGTCGGGCTTCTCTTCTTCGACGATGCCCATCACGTCCTCGAACGTGAGCGGCTCGAAGTACAGGCGATCGGAGGTGTCGTAGTCGGTCGAGACGGTCTCGGGGTTGCAGTTGACCATCACGGTCTCGATCCCGAGCTCCCGAAGGGCGAAAGAAGCGTGCACGCAGCAGTAGTCGAACTCGATGCCCTGGCCGATGCGGTTCGGACCGCCGCCCAAGATCATCACCTTCTTCTTCTTCGTGGGCTCGGACTCGGAGGCTGCCCCCCAGGTCGAGTACAGGTACGGCGTCAGCGCGACGAACTCCGCGGCGCAGCTGTCGACGCGCGCGTACACCGGCCGCAGCTCGAGCGCCTTGCGCTGCTTGCGCACCGCGTCCACAGGGATGCCCGCGGCGTTTGCGATCGCGGAGTCCGACAGGCCGCTGATCTTGGCCGACTTCAGCACGTCGGCCGGGATCTCGCCCTTCCCGCGCAGCCCCTCGAGCGCCTTCTCCTCGGCGATGATCTCGGCGACCTGGCGCACGAACCACGGGTCGATCGACGTGGCCTGCACCACCTCGGCCTCCGTCGCGCCCACGCGGAACGCGTCGGCCAGGTACCAGAGCCGGTCGCCCAGCGGCGTCTTGATCACCTCGAGGATCGCGGCCTTGAGCTCGCCCGCGGGCGGCAGCGGCACGTTGTCCTCGCGACGCGGCGCGCTGCCGAGCACGGCGCCGTCGTCGCCACGCTTCTTCAGAGCTTGGGCGAACGCGACATAGTCCACGCGGTGCAAGAGCGTGCTGAGCCCGTCGCGACCCAGCTCGAGCGAGCGGGCGGCCTTGAGCAAGGACTGCTTGAAGGTCTTGCCGATGGCCATGGCCTCGCCGACCGACTTCATCTGGGTCGTGAGCCGTTGGTCGGCGCCCGCGAACTTCTCGAACGCGAAGCGCGGGATCTTCACCACCACGTAGTCGATGCTCGGCTCGAACGCGGCGCTCGTGCCGGTCACGTCGTTGCGCAGCTCGTCGAGCGTGTAGCCGACGGCGAGCTTCGCGGCGATCTTCGCGATCGGAAAGCCCG
>Ga0190269_10000954_pt1 | contig 14177 bp, 12 predicted proteins | sample Popmic249IS_FD_133749 | JGI IMG/M metagenome (GOLD analysis project Ga0190269, IMG submission 133749) | Populus adjacent soil microbial communities from riparian zone of Blue River, Arizona, USA - 249 IS | ecosystem: Environmental > Terrestrial > Soil > Riparian zone | place: USA: Arizona...
CGCGTTCCACGACAGCTGCTACCTGGGTCGCTACAACGACGTCTACGACGCGCCGCGCAAGATCCTCGAGGCGGTGCCTGGCGTAGAGCTGACCGAGGTGCCGTACTGGAACAAGAACCGCGGCCTGTGCTGCGGCGCGGGCGGCGCGCAGATGTTCATGGAAGAGCACGGCGAGAAGCGCGTGAACGTGAAGCGCACGCTGCAGCTGCTCGACACCGGCGCCAAGACCATCGCCAGCGGCTGCCCGTTCTGCATGACCATGCTCACGGACGGTTTGAAGTCGCAGGAGAAGGAAGACCAGATCAAGCAGAGGGACGTCGCCGAGATCCTGGCGGAGTCCGTGGGCGCCGAGGCCGCGCCCGCTGCTGACGCGGCCGAGTAGCCGGCCCGCCTTGCCGAAGCCGCGCTTTGACGCGCGGCTTCAGTTGCGGCAACGTCCGCGGCGCTATGGCGGGGGCAGGCTACCTCTGGGACTTCGCGCGCAGCGTGCTCGCGCTGCTCGGAGCCGGCGCGCTCGCGTGGCTCTTGCTGCGCGCGCTCGCGCAGCGCGGTCTCGGCAAGACGGAGGGCCCGGTGCGGGTGGTGCAGCGCATCCCGCTCGAGGCGCAGCGCGCGCTGTACGTCGTGCGCGCCGGTGACAAGACGCTGCTGATCGGCTGTGGTCAGGGTGCGTCGCCATCGCTGATCGCCGAGCTGCCTGACGCGTCGGGCACGGCTCAGCCCTCGGAAGGCGCGCCGTGACCGGCGCCGCACCCAGCCTAGGCGCGCTGCTGACGCTGGTGATGCTGGCGCTGATCCCGCTCGTGCTGATGGCGGGCACGAGCTTCGTGAAGGCCTCGATCGTGCTGTCGATCCTGCGCAACGCGCTCGGGGCGCAAGGCGTGCTGTCCGGGACCGTGATCGTCGCCCTCGCAGCGCTCCTCACCGCCTACGTCATGGCGCCGGTAGCCGAGGCGGCGTTCCAGGCCGCGGCCTCGCCGCTCGCCGCGCTCGACGTCGACGCGCCGCTCGCAGGCCAGCAGCGTGCCCGCGCCCTCGAGGCGCTCTCGCTCGCGAGCGAGCCCCTGCGGGCCTTCCTCGAGCGCAACGCCGGCGTGCCCGAGCGCAAGCTGTTCCTCGAGCTGCGCGCGGGCCAAACGGCCCCGAGCGCGCTGGCCGTCACCGATCGCGACCTGATGGTCGTGCTGCCGGCATTCCTCATCACCGAGCTCAAGGAAGCCCTGCAAATCGGGCTGCTCTTGCTGCTGCCGTTCCTGGTCGTGGACCTGGTGATCTCGAGCGTGCTGGCCGCGCTCGGCATGAGCAGCCTGAGCCCGGCGACGGTCGCCCTTCCACTCAAGCTGCTGGTGTTCCTGTCCGTGGACGGCTTCGCGGCGCTCGCCCGGGCCCTCGTGACGGGCTACGGCTGAACGCTACTCGGGCTGCTCTTCGCCCTCGGGCGCCGCCACAGGGGCGGGCGGGGGCTCCGGCGCGCCGGTCTCGCCGGGGACGACGGGGCGACCCATGGTGTGCGGGTCGCCGCCGGGGCCACGGCCGTGGGGGAAGCCCTCGGGCACCCCCGTGCCCTTGAGGTCGCTCGTGTCGAGCACGATGGCGTTGGCGCGGTCGGCGAAGATCTCCGGCTTGGTCTGATCCTGCAGCGTCTTCACGAACCCGTCGATCGCCTCTTGGCGGCGCGTGCGCGCGATGCGCGTGCGGATCGAGTCGCTGACCTCGGCCAGCTTGCGGGAGATCGCCGGGCGCTCGCCGGTCAGCTTCGCGACCGCAAAGCCGGCGTCCACCTTGATGGGGGCGGGCGCGACGTCGCCGACGGCCTTGAGCTGCGACACAGCCTTCGCGAACGCCTCCGACACGACCTGCTCGCCGCTCGGCTGGGCCTTACCCTTGGGGTCGAAGTACTGCAGGTCGCCACCGCGCAGCTTGGTCGCCTGGTCGATGCTCTTCTCGCGCGCCAGCGTGCGGAAGGTGCGGAGGTCGGCGGTCTTGGCCTGCTCGAGGATCGCCTTGGCCTCGTCGGCCGTCGCGACCACGATCTGGCTCGCCCGCTTCATCGCCGGGCGCTGGTACTCGTTGATGTGCTCGTCGTAGTACGCCTTCACCTCGGCGTCGGTGACCTTGGCCGCGGCGGCCTCTTCGTCGAAGTCGGCCTTCATCAAGGCCTGCACCGAGTTCTGCTTCACCGACTGCGCGACGGTGTCGTTCTTGGCGTAGCCGCGCTTCTCCGCTTCGTCCGCGAGCAGCGCAAAGCGCAGCGTCTTGTCGAGCAGGTCCTTGAGCTCGGCCGGGTCGCTGAACCGCTTGCGCAGGTGCGGGCTCTGCCGCGCCATCGCATCTTCGAGATCGCCGACGGTGAGCGTCTTGCCCGCGCCGTAGCTGGCCACGACCTGGGCGCGGCGCGCCTCTTCCTTCGGATCCTTGGGCGCGCTCGCGGGGCCGGCCGTGGTGGCCGCGGTCGGGGCGGCCGTCGCGACGGCGGTGGTCTCCGCACGCCGCGCAGTCTTAGGGGCAGCAGCCTCCTGCGACGCGGCCAGACCGGCGCTGCCGAGGACCAGCGCCACCATGCAGATAAGAGTACGGACCGACTTTGACATGGGCGGGATCCGTTCCATGTCTGCGCCCGTGGGGTCAAGCCCCTGCTGCCCAGCGCCTAGAGCGCATAGAACGTATCTCGTAACCTCCACAAAGGTGGAGCGCTCGCGCGGAGCCGTTCCGAAAAGGCGGAGCGCTCGCGCGGAGCCGTTCCGACTAGCCCACGATGTCGCGGAACGTGACGAGCGCGATGACGCCGAGCAGGAACAGGATGCCGACCGCGTGCACGGTGGCCTCGAAGCGCTCGTTGGGCCGGCGCCGAGTGATGAGCTCGTAGCCCAGGAACATCAGCCGCCCGCCGTCGAGCGCGGGGAAGGGCAGCAGGTTGAACAGGCCGAGCGCGATCGAGATCGCGATCAGGATGTCGAGGAACGGCAGGATGCCCTTCTCGCTCTGCTGAGCGACCATCTTCACCATGCCGACGGGGCCGGTGACGCCTTCCGTCGTGCGCCGCTCGACCAAGCTCCAGAGGCCGGCCAGGTTCTCGATCGAGAACAGGTACGGCAAGACGACCGCCTTGTACGCCGCCTCGTCGACCGGCAGGCGCGTGATCACCGTGGTGACCACGGGCGTCACGCCGATCACGCCGCGATCGCCGTTCTTGTTCGGCGTGATGGTGAACGGCGGCAGGCGCTCGCCCGCGCGCTCGATGACGTAGACCGTCGGCATGCCGGCGCGGTCGCGCGTGACCTCGATCAGCTCCTTGACGTCCTTGATCGGCTTGCCGTTGCCCTCGCGCACGATATCGCCCGGCTTGAGGCCGGCCAGCTCGGCTGGCGAGCCCTTCTCGATCGTGGCGACCTGCATGGGATCGGTGCGGGCCTCGCGCCAGGCGAACAAGCCCATGCCGAACAGCAGGAGCGAGGCGGCCAGGTAGTTCGCGAACGGACCACCGAAGATGGTGATGATGCGGGCGAAGACGCTCTTGTTCGGGAACAGCCCCGGATCCTTCGGATCGACCTCCTCGGCCGGGTTCATGCCCGCGATCATCACGTACGCGAGGAACGGGATCGCGCAGATCTGGAACGTGGTGTCGCTGCCCTTCGGCTGGTGGCTCACCAGCACCGGCCCAAGGCCGATGCTGAAGCGCGTCACCCGCATTCCGAAGGCTCGAGCCGCGAAGTAGTGACCCGCCTCGTGGACGATCACGAGCAGCGAGATGCCGAAGATGCCAACGAGAACGAGGAGCATGGAGGTCGCTTCGGGCTTAGCATACCCGGGTGTCAGCCGCTTGGATTCGGCCATCGGGCTCGGGTCGCCCCTTTCACGCGCGCCCGGCTCCTCGGAACGGCGCGTGGCTCGTCCTGTGGGTCGGGTTGAGCACGGGCTTGTGCGGCCTCGTGCGCCCGGTCCGAGCCGAGGTGCCCGTCCTGCACGAGCACGTCCCGAACATCGAGCCGGATGAGGCGATCCTGACGGTTTCCGCGGGCAGGGCGGACCCTGCGGCCATCGAGCAGGACGGCGACGTGCTGCTCGCGCCGGATCTGGAAGCGCCTGCGCTCGATCAGCCGCCGATGTTGGCGGAGCCGGGCGATGGTGAGCTGGGCGAGGGGCCTGGCCAGCGCTCGCCGACGTTCACGCCCGACCGCATCACGGACCTCGAAGGGCAGCTCGACTACTACGAGACCTTCCGGCCGATGATCGCGCCCTTCAAGCGAGTCACGAGCCTCGACGCGACCGCGCTCGGTGCACAGGGCGCTCGCCTGCCCGTGCTCGTGATCGGCGACACACGCAAGACGCCGGTGCCGATCGAGGGCGCGGACAGCGCGCCGCCGGATGGGCGCGCGCGTGACCGATTCTGGGGGGACGCGTCGCTGGACTTCCGGCGCGGGCGCACCCTGCCGTTGCCTTCGGTCGCGCCGGAGTCGCGCCTCCTGAGCGTGAAGACGGAGCCCAGCGTGAAGCTGTGGATCGCCCGGGACGGTGCCGACAACTTCTACGTCACGCTCGATCGCACCGAGCCCATCCCCGGTGAGCCCGTGCGGATCGCGTTCTTGACCGACGCGCCCAGCTCATATTTCGGCGGTGACATCCCCGCGGTCGCGGTCGAGACGCTCGCGCGCGATGCGCCGCCTCTCGATGCCGAGCTGCGGCGCCGCGGCCGCGCGCTAGCCCGGGAGATCGGCGTGCCGGAAGGCGCGGATCTGCGCGCGACGTTGCACGCGCTCACCGCGCACTTCCGTGCCTTCGAGGAGTCGAGCGAGCCGCCGCGCGATACGGGCGACATCTACGCCGACCTCGTGCGCGCGAAAAAAGGCGTGTGCCGCCACCGCGCGTATGGCTTCGTAGTCACCGCGCACGCGCTCGGGATCCCGGCGCGCTTCGTCCAGAACGAAGCGCACTCGTTCGTGGAGGTGAAGCTGCCCGCAGGGCTTGGCTACCGGCGCATCGACCTCGGCGGCGCCGCTCAAGGGCTGCGGGCGCACGGTGCCGAGGATGCGCCGCTGTACGAGCCGAAGGAACCGGATCTGCTGCCGCGGCCCGCGGCCTACGAAGAGAGCTACTCGCACCTCGGACGCGGCGTCACGGGCGTAGAGAAGCCTGCTGACGAGCAGCTCGAGGGCCGCTGGCTGCCGCCCGCCGAAGGCGATCCGAATGGCGCCGTCAGCTCCGCGGCCGGGCCACGGCCGCTCACGGGGCAAGCGCAACCGGGCGCAGCCGCCGGTCAGGACGAGCCGCCCAAGCCGCGCACGCCGCTCGCGATCGCGCTCGACGATCTGCAGACGCGCGTGTGGCGCGGCAAGCGGCTCGAGGTTGCCGGAAGGATTACACGTGGCGGCTCGGCTACGGCCGGTGTGTCGGGTTTGCGCGTCGAGGTCTCGTTCGCGGCCGAGGCGCGCCGCGATCGCTTGCTGCTCGGCATCGCCGTTACGGGCGACGACGGGCGCTTCAAGGGCTCGTTCGGCGTGCCCACCGATCTCGAGCTCGGCGACTATCGCTTGGTCGTGCTCACGCCGGGCGACGCAGAGCACGCGCCTGCCATGGCCGAGTGATTCGGTGATAGGAAAGGACCCGTGAAGCTCGCGTTCTGTCAGATCAACACCACCGTCGGCGACTTCGGCGGAAACTGCGCGCGCGTCCTCGAGCACTGCCGCCGGGCCGCCGCCGAGGGCGCTCAGCTCGCGCTGTTCAGCGAGCTCACGGTGTGCGGCTATCCCCCCCGCGACCTGCTCGACCGCGCGTCGTTCGTCGCCGACAACGTGCATGCGCTGCAGCGCCTCGCCGAAGAGGCGCCGCGCGAGCTGTCGATCCTCGTGGGCTTCGTCGAGCCGCTCGAGGGCAAGCTGTACAACGCGGTCGCGCTCTTGCGCGCCGGCTCGGTGCAGCAGGTCTTCCACAAGCGCCTCTTGCCCGCGTACGACGTGTTCGACGAGGACCGCTACTTCGAGCCGGGCGCGCTGCCGATGACGTTCGATCTCGGCGGCACGCGCGTCGGCGTGACGATCTGCGAGGACGCCTGGAACGACGACGGCGCGCTCAAGCGCTTTCACGCGCTCAATCCCGTCGCAGACTGCGTGCGCGAGGGCGCGGAGCTGCTCGTGAACGTCTCGGCCTCACCGTTCACGCTCCACAAGCTGCGCGCGCGGCCGGCCATGCTGGGCGCGATCGCGAGGCGCCACGGTAAGCCGCTCGCGTTCCTGAACCACGTCGGCGGCAACGACGACTTGATCTTCGACGGCAGCTCGGCGCTGTTCATGCCGGACGGCAGCGAGCGGTTTCGCTGCTTGAGCTTCGCGGCCGACTTCCGCGTCGCGACGCTCGACGGGGTCGACACGAGCCCGCTCACGCCGTCGCTCGAGCCCGCTGCGGCCGCGCTCGACGCCCTCGTGCTCGGCACGCGCGACTACGCGCGCAAGTGTGGCTTCAAGCGCGCGGTGCTGGGCCTCTCCGGCGGCATCGACAGCTCCCTGGTCGCGGCGATCGCCGCCGAAGCGCTCGGCGCGGGCAACGTGCTCGGCGTCGCCATGCCGACGCGCTACTCGTCCGCGGGCAGCGTGAGCGACGCGGAGGCGCTCGCGAAGAACCTCGGCATCGGCTACCGCAAGATCGACATCGACCCGTTGTTCGCGGTCTACCTCGATCGCCTCGGTCCCGAGCTGAGCGCGCTCGGCCCAGCCCCGCAGAACGACACCACGTTCGAGAACATCCAGGCGCGCATCCGCGGCAACACGCTGATGGCGATCTCCAATCGTCTCGGCCACCTCCTGCTCACGACCGGCAACAAGAGCGAGGTGGCGGTCGGCTACTGCACGCTGTACGGCGACATGGCCGGCGGCCTCGCGGTGATCAGCGACCTGCCCAAGACGTTCGTGTACGAGGTCTCCGCCGAGGTGAACCGGCGGGCGGACCGGGAGATCATCCCGCAGACCGTGATGGATAAGGCGCCCAGCGCCGAGCTGCGGCCCGATCAGCGCGACGACGACAGCTTGCCGCCGTACGGCGTGCTCGATCCGCTGCTCGAGCAGATCGTCGAGGACGGCCGCTCGGTGGACGAGATCGTCGCTGCGGGCGGCGATCGCGAGGTCGCCGAGCGCGTGATGCGCTTGGTCCGCGGCAGCGAGTACAAGCGCAAGCAAATGCCGCCCGGCCTCATCGTCACACGCAAGGCGTTCGGGCCCGGCCGGCGGTACCCGATCGCGGCCAAGTAGCCGGGTCTCATCAATCGATGTTGTTGCCCAGCTCGATCGGGATGCTCAGCTTTTCCTGACCGGCGCGCACGACGTGCAGGACGATCTTGTCCTTCGGCTGCTTGTCATCCAGCGCGAGGTGCACGTCTTGCGAGCTGCGCACCGGCTTGTCGTCGATGCCCGTGATCACATCACCGAGGTGGATGCGCCCCGAGGGCCACTCCTGCGTCGTGCCCACCATGCCCGCGGCCGCTGCGGGCCCGCCTTCGGCTACGCGCAAGACGAGCGCGCCGCGCACGCCCAGGCGCCGCGCGATCTCGTCGTCTGCGAACTCGACGCCGATGATGGGGCGGACCTCGCGACCGTACTGGATCAGCTGCGGCACGATGCGCGCGACGGTGTCGACCGGCACCGCGAAGCCGATGCCTGCCGAGGCGCCGGATGGGCTCAAGATCGACGTGTTGACGCCGATCAGCCGGCCGGCGCTGTCCAGCAAGGGGCCGCCCGAGTTGCCGGGGTTGATCGCGGCGTCGGTCTGAATGGCGCCGTGGATCGGCAAGCCGGACAGGCCCGGGATCTCACGGCCGAGGCCGCTGATCACGCCCGTCGAGAGCGTGTAGTCGAGGCCGAACGGGCTGCCGATCGCGAGCACCGCTTGCCCGACGACCAGGTCCTGCGAGGTGCCGATGGGCAGGCCCTTCGCGCGCCCGATCGCGCCGTCGATGCGCAGCACGGCGAGGTCGTGGCGGCGCGACACGCCGACCAGCTTGGCCTCCCACACGCTCTGGTCCGGCAGCGTCACGCGCGCAGCGCGGGCCGCCTGCACCACGTGGGCGTTCGTGACGACGTTACCGCGGTCATCCCAGACGAAGCCCGAGCCGGTACCCGTGGGCACCTCGAGCGCGCGCAGGCGGAACATGTCGGTGCGCACGTCGAGCGTCGTGATGTGCGCGACGGACTGCTGCGCGTTCCTGAACAGATCGATGTACGTCTTCTCGAGCGGCGAGAGATCGCCGCGCGGCACGATCAGCGCCTTCTGCGGCGGCCCCTCGGCGACCGGCTGGAGCCGCGCCTCCAGGTCGTAGACCCGCACCGCGAGCACGCCGACCGAAGCGAGCAGCAGAACCATCACTATTCGGCCGAGCCAATCGCGGCGCATGCGCAGTGCTTTCCTTGCTACGGGCAGCTCGGCGGCTTGGGCGCGCCGTTCATGATCCACTGCTCGATCAGCTGGACGAGCGCGGCGTTGTCTTCGATGAGACCGCCGCCACCCGGCGGCATGGCGTCGCCGCACTTGTCGGCGGCGTTGGAGATCTTCTTCAGCAACGCCGACATGGCGGGCTGGCTCGGCTCGACGACCGTGGCTCCCGCCGCGCTGCACATTGGCGTGACCGCCGCCTGCCCGACGATGTTGTCGTAGCTGGCGCAGATGTCAGTCGGGCTGTCGCCGAGAACGAAGCCCATGCCCGCCGCCGTCGGCCCGACCGCTGAGCTATGGCAACCGATGCAGCTCGGCGCGAGCGCGGGCCAGATGCTGTCCCAGGTGGCCGAAGGCGCCGAGGGGTCGGGCGGAATGACCGGCGCGCCGCACGCGAGCCAGTTGCGCACCTGCTCCTTTTGCATGTCGCTCAGCTCGCCGCTTCCGGCCGGCGGCTCGGGTGGCATCGAGCCCGCCTCGATCTCTTCCCACATGTCCTCGGCCCAATCGACGACCGTCGCGCCGCCCGAGGTGATCTTGCCTTGGTCCGCGACGTTGGCGCTGAAGACGTCGAAGTTGAGGCCCGCCGGGGCGCCGAGGCGCCGTTGGCCCTGTGCGTCGGCGGAGTGGCAGCGCCCGCTCGCGCACGAGCTCTGCACGACGTTTTGGCCGTCGTGCGGGCTCACCATGCCGATCACGTTCGAGCCGCCGAGCATCGTCGGATCGCACTCGCCCAAGCCCTCGCCGCACGCGCTCAAGCCGCTCGCGCACAGCGCGCCGAGCAGCACTCGCTTGAAGACCACGAACATCCCACTGCCTCCTATTTCTTCTTCGCTGCTGCGGCTTGGGCCCGGAGCTTCTCGCGCAGGCGGATGCCGAGCCCGTCTTTGTTCGCTTGCTTGGACCGGCCGATCGCGAGCGCACCCGGGGGCACGTCCATGGTGACGGTCGTGCCGGTCGCGACGTAACCGTCCTTGCCGACGGTGACCGGCGCGACGATCTGGCTGTCGCTGCCGATGAACGCGCCGTCCTCGAGCACGGTCACGTGCTTGGCGAAGCCGTCGTAGTTGCAGAAGATCGTGCCGGCGCCGACGTTCACGTTGTCGCCGATCACACCGTCGCCCAGGTATGCGAGGTGGTTGGCCTTGCTGCCCTTGCCGATGCGCGTCTTCTTCGTCTCGACGAAGTTGCCGACGTGGGCGTCGGCGCCAAGCTCCGAGCTCGGCCGCAGGTGCGAGAACGGACCGACCTGCGCGCGCTCTCCGATCGTGCTGTCGGTCGCGATCGTGTACGGCAGCAGCTTCGCGCCGGCGCGCACGGTGACGTTGCGCAGCACGCAACCGGCGTCGATATACGCGCCGCTCTCGATCGTGCACTTGCCGCGCAGGTGCACGCCCGGCTCGAGCGTGACGTCCGGCGCGATCTCGCAGTCGGCGTCGACGAACGTGCTCTCCGCGTCTCGGATGCTCACGCCCGAGCGCGCGAGCTTGCGCGCGAAGCGCAGCCGCATCACCCGCTCGCGCTGCGCCAGCTCGTGGCGATCGTTGACGCCGTGCAGCTCCTCTTCGGGCCAGACCACGTCGGCCACGACCGACTTCTTGGCCGCCAGCGCGACCAGGTCGGTCAGGTACAGCTCGCCCTGCGCGTTCTTCGTGTCGAGCTGCGCGATGGCCTCGCGGAAGAAGCGCGCGTTCACGGCGTACACGCCGGGGTTCCACTCGCGGAGCGCGGCTTCCTCGGGCGAGCAGTCGCGCTGCTCGCGGATGTCGACAGGCGAGCCTTCGGAGCCTCGGATAATGCGCCCGTAGCCGGTCGCGTCGCCCGACTTCACGGTCAGCAGCGAGAGCAGCGCGGAGCTGCCCTCGTGGCGCTTGGACAGCGCCGAGAGGCACTCGCTCGTGATCGCAGCGGCGTCGCCGTACAGGATCAAGAACGTGCCCGTGTGATCCGGAACGGCGGCGGCGCCCACGCGGGCCGCATCGCCGGTGCCGAGCTGCTTCTCTTGGTGGGCGAACACCACGCGGTCGCCGAAGCGCTCGGTGAGCACGGGCGCGACTTGCTCGCGGCCGTGACCCAGTACCACCACGACTTGGGTAGCGCCCGCGTCGAGCGCGGCCTGCACGGGGTAGGTGACCATGGGCCGGCCGAGCACGGGGTGCAGCACCTTGGGCAGCGCGCTCTTCATGCGCGTGCCCTGACCAGCGGCGAGGACGATGGCGACGGGAGCGACCTGCGCGCGAGGCTGTGAAGAAGGCTGGGTCATGCGCGCGCTCCGAGCAGGTAGTCGCCGACCTCGGCGAGCGCTGCCAGGTCATGGACGTCGCGGCGCATCGCCGGAACCTCCGTGTAGCTCATATCGGCCGCGACGTGCGCGCGCAACCGGCGCACGCCCTCGAGGTCGCGCTGCGCGAGCGCGTGTGTGTCGCGCATCGCGGTGTGCATGCGCTGCAAGAGGTCGGCGCTCGGCGGGCCGCTCGGGATCTTTCGGCCCTCGTGCTCCGCGAGCGCCTTGAGCTCCTCGAGCGAAGGCAGGGCGGGGCTCTTGTTCACGCGGTTCACGATCAGACCGCGCGGGTGGATGCCGTAGGCCTCGAGCTTCTTGCCGAAGAACACCGCTTCGCCCACCGCGACGGGGGCTGGGCTCGTAACGATGAGGAAGGCGACGTCCTTACTGCGCAGGTCGTCGTAGACCGCTTGCGCGCGCACGCGGAAGCCGCCGAACAGCTCGTTCAGATCGGTCACGAACTGCGCGACGAGATCGAGGAACTCCGCGCCCGTGAACTTGGCGAGCCCGCGCAGCACGTAGGCCGCGCCGCGGCCCAAGAAGCTGAAGCCCTTGCTGCCCTCGAGCTGGTCCACGAACCAGCGCATCACGGGCGAGTCGATGGCGCCGATGAGCTTATTGGGCGCGTCGAGGAAGTCGAGCGCGTTGGTGGTCGGCGGCGTGTCCAGCACGATGAAGTCGAAGCGGTCGTCGCGGCGGACGGAGTTGAGCTTCTCCATCGCCATGTACTCCTGCGTGCCGGCGAGCGACGTCGAGACGTATTGATAGAGGCGGTTACCGAGGATGCGCTGCTTCTGGGCCTCGGAGCTGGCGTAGCGCTCGACCAGGTCGTCGAAGGTCTGCTTCATGTCGAGCATCATCGCGTACAGCACGCCGCGGCTCGGCAGCCCGTTTTGCTCGAACAACGACGGCGCGATCTGTTGCTCGCCCTTCGTGATCTCGGACAGCCCCAGGCTGTTGGCGAGCCGCTTGGCAGGGTCGATGGTCAGGCACAGGACGCGCCGGCCTTCCATCGCTGCGCGCACGGCGATGGCCGCGGAGGTCGTGGTCTTGCCCACGCCGCCCGAGCCCAGGCAGACAACTACGCGGTGCTTCTGGATAACGTCGGTCAGTTGCACGGCGCGGAGCATAGAGGATTTGGCCGCATCGGCACCCTCGGCTTTTCGCCGCTTTTTTGGTCCGGCTGGGAAGGGGTGAGTAGGCTTTCGGCCACCTTGGCTTACATCTACATACTCCTGCGACTCCGAGGCCGCTTCCTATGAACCTGATCATCCACGACCGGCGAGAGCGCCGGAGCAGCAACGGCGCCATGGCGCTGCGGTATCAGCTCGAGAGCACCCTGCGCCAAGGCAAGATGGCGGCGCTCGCGCTGACCGACGACGCCGGCACGCTGCTGGCCTTTGCCGGTGACGAGGCGGTCTGCGCCGAGCTAGGCGCGATCGCGCCGGTGGTGGCGCACGGCTGGCCGGCGGACTTCGCGCCCGTGCCCGTTCAGATCGCCAACAGCAACGCGCCGCCGCGCACGATCACGAAAGAGGACGTGTGCGTCCGCGGCATCGAGTGCTTCGGCGAGTCTCTGTTTCTGGCTTCCCTCGGCGGCGGCGTCGCGCGCGACGCGTTGCTCGCACACTCCGCCCGCGGCGTGCACCGCATCCTGACCGCGAACTAATCCGCTACTTGCTCAAGACGCCGCGGTAGTGGCGAAGCTCGGCGATCGAGTTCTTGGTGTCGACGAGCGCGTCGTGCTCGCCCGCCGAGGGCTTGTTGAAGGTGCCGCTCGGCCCGACCCAGCGATCCACGCACAGCCGCACGCTGGTCACGTCGATCATGCGGTAGTGCAGGAACCCGGCGAGTGCCGGCATGTACTTGGCGAGGAACATCCGGTCGACCCACACGCTGTTGCCCGCGAGCACCGCCGGGTGCGGGCATAGCGCGCTCACGCGGGAGAGCAGCTGCCGCTCGGCCTCGCGCGTGTCGACGCGGCTGGCGCGCACGCGCTCGATGAGCCCGTTCTTTTCGTGCATGTCGCGCACGAACGGCGACATCACGGCCAGCGCGGTGTCGGGCTGCCAGATGTCGCATACGTACTCGTCGAGCGGCTCGAGCTCTTTGTTGGTGACGACGAGCGCCGCCTGGATGATGACGTCGCGCTCGGGGTTGAGCCCGGTCATCTCGAGGTCGAGGAACGCGATGTTGCTGTCGCTGCGGTTTGCGTTCGCGCTCATGGCACTCATCCCAGCACCAAGTTGACCATCTTGCCCGGCACCACGATCAGCTTCTTGATCGCCTTGCCGCCCGTCAGCTCCTGGACCTTCGGATCGGCCAGCGCGAGCTTCTCGATCGCCGCGGCATCGCTGCCGGTCGGGACCATGATCTTCGCCCGGACCTTGCCCTGGACGGCGATCGGCATCTCGACCTCGTCATCGCGGAGCATGGCCTCGTCGTAGCCCGGCCAGCTCGCGAGGGCGATGGACTGCTTTTCGCCGAGCTTCTCCCAAACCTCCTCGGCCATGTGCGGCGCGAGCGGCGCGAGCAGACACGCGATGCGCTTGGCTTGATCCGCGGTCACGCCCGACGCGGTCGCTTCGTTCACGAGCTTGATGAGCGATGCGATCGCGGTGTTGAACGCGAGGCGCTCGATGTCCGCAGACACCTTGGCGATGGCGCGGTGCAGCTCCTTTTCGACCTTGGGGTCGGGCTCGCTTCGGAGCTTGAGCGCGCCGGTCTCCTCGTCGACGAGCAAGCGCCACGTCCGCTGCAAGAAGCGCTGCAGGCCCGTGATGTCCCGCGTGTTCCAGGGCTTACTCGCCTCGAGCGGACCCATGTACATCTCGTACAAGCGGAACGTGTCCGCGCCGAACTCCGCGATCACGTCGTCGGGGTTCACCACGTTCTTGAGCGTCTTGCTCATCTTCGCGATGCTCTGCGTCACCGGCTCGCCCGTCGCCCGCTCGACGTACTTTCCGTCGCCGACCTCATCGACGGCATCGACCGCGACCAGACTCTTGTCCGCGCGCTGGTACGCGTAGCTGGTGATGAGCCCTTGGTGGAAGAGCTTCTCGAACGGCTCCGCGCACGGGACGTGGCCGAGGTCGTAGAGCGCTTGGTGCCAGAAGCGCGCGTAGAGCAAGTGCAGCACCGCGTGCTCGCCGCCGCCGATGTACAGGTCTACCCCGTTCTTGCCGAGCCAGTAGTCTGCCGCGACCTTGCCGACCGGCGCCTGCGCATTGTGCGGATCGCAGAAGCGCAAGTAGTACCAGCAGGAGCCCGCCCAGTTGGGCATGGTGTTGAGCTCGCGCGACACCTTGGCGTCGTTCGGCAGAGACGAGACGTGCGCGTCGCCCGCCGTAGTGTTCGCCCACGCCGACGCCTTACCGAGCAGCGGCTTGGGATCATCGCTCTCGTCGGGTTTGAAGTCGGCGAGCTCCGGGAGCTTCACAGGCAGCGCCGACGCATCGACCGGATGGTGGTTGCCCTC
>Ga0190269_10000955_pt1 | contig 14172 bp, 14 predicted proteins | sample Popmic249IS_FD_133749 | JGI IMG/M metagenome (GOLD analysis project Ga0190269, IMG submission 133749) | Populus adjacent soil microbial communities from riparian zone of Blue River, Arizona, USA - 249 IS | ecosystem: Environmental > Terrestrial > Soil > Riparian zone | place: USA: Arizona...
CGCGGCATCGCCGTCCTCGAGGCAGAGGAAGCTGGTGGAGATGGCGACGTTGTCGTTCACGTAGTCGCCGACCGGGTCGGCGTCCTGGATCGCCTCCTTGTAGACCTCCACGAGCGGCCGCATCTTCTCGGGGTGGCCGCCGGTGAAGCAGATGACGCCGAGGCCGAGGCGCCCCGCCTTCTCGAAGGTGTCCGGGTTGCCGGCGGCCACCCACATCGGGGGGTGCGGCTTCACGTGCGGCTTGGGCAGCACGTTGCGCTCGGGCATCGAGAAGAAGCGGCCGTCGAACGAGTACGCGTCCTGCGACCACATCTTGCGGAACTCCGGCATGACCTCGTCGAACATCTCCTTGGTGAGGTCGGGGTCGGTGATGCCGAACCCTGCCTGCTCGGTGGTGGACGAGCCGCGACCGGTGCCGAAGTCGAACCGCCCTCCGGAGAGGTGGTCGAGCATGGCCACCCGCTCGGCGATGCGGGCGGGGTGGTTGACCGGCGGGGTGACGTTGATGATCCCCGACGCCACCCGGATCCGCTCGGTGCGGGCCAGGATGTGCGGCATCACGATCTCGCTGGCCGAGATGTGGGAGTACTCGGTGAGGAAGTGGTGCTCCGTGACCCACACGTACTTCCAGTTGGCGCGGTCGCCGGCCTCGGCGATGCGCACCTCGTTCATGAGCCGCTCGTGCTCCCAGGCGTCGTCGCGGCCGTCGAGGTAGTCGGGGACCCAGCCACCGATGAAAAGTCCGAACTCCATGCCGTCACCGTAGCAGTTATGTAACGGTCTGTCACCTAACTCTGGAGCAGACCTCCGAGGAGCGTCTGCAGGAGGATGTCGGTCATCTCGTCCGTGCTGAGCCGGCCGGTCTGGGCGAGGCTGGTCGTGGCCCCGCTGACCACCCGGGTCAGCACCCGAGGGTCGACGTCGGCGGTGCGGTCTCCCCGGGACCGAGCCCGTTCGAGGATGGTGCGGAAGCCGTCCTCCGACGGCTGCACGAAGCGGGTGTGCATCCAGCGGTAGCGGTCGGGGTCGTTCAGGAGCTCGACGGTGAGGCCGGGCAGGCCCTTCAGGTACGCCGGGCCGCTCATCCGGGCGACCTGCTGGGAGATGAAGGCCCGCAGGTCGTCCTCGAGGGAGCCTGTGTCGGGCACGTCGAAGGCGCCGCCCATCGAGCCGAACAGCGCGTCAGCCGCCAGCGCCAGCTTCGTGTCCCAGACCCGGTACACCATGACCCGGTTCGACCCGGCTCGTTGCGCCACGGCGTCGATCGTCATCGACGTGTAGCCCACCTCGGCGAGGATCTCGCGGGCCGCCTCGAGGATCGCCTCCCGCTTGCCCAGGTCAGGCGGACGGCCCGGGCCCCGCTTGGTCGTGGGTCCCGGGGCGGCGGCCATGGCTCGCACGGTACCGGGGCCCGGGCGCGCGGCAGGGCCGGGACGAGCCCGGCCCTGCGGCACCACCCCCCGGGAGATCAGTCCTCGACGACCACCGCGGTGACCATCCCGAACATCCGCTCCTCGTTCTCGACGTGCGGGAGGATGTGGCAGTGCCAGACCCACACCCCGGGCTTGTCCAGGTGGACGAGCACGGAGTAGCGCTCCCCGGGGGCGACGTTGACGACGTCGGCCGTGTAGGGGAAGTCGACCGGGTAGCCGTCCTTCGCCACGACGATCTGGTCGAACTGGTGCATGTGCATGGGGTGCGCCTGGTTGCCCTCGTTGTAGTAGTGCACGAGCACCCAGTCCCCGGTCTTGGCCACCAGCGGCGCCGTGGCCGGGAAGCTCTTGCCGTTCAGGCTGAAGCCGATCACGCCGGAGTCGTTCACGACCATCGGGAGCTCCTGGGCGATCTGGAGGTCGGCCGGGATCTGCTCGAGCCCCACGGTCTGGCCGAGCGGCAGCCGGACGTCGCCCACCAGGATGGCCCCGAACATGCCGTTCGGCATGCCGATCTGGGAGTGGAAGTGCGGGTGGTACATGGCCACCGCCTGCTCGTCGCCCGTGTACTCGTAGGTGTAGGTGTCGCCCGGCTCGATCACGTCCTGCGTGTAGGGGGCCACGCCGTCCGAGGCCAGGTCCACGTTGAGGCCGTGCATGTGCAGGTCGGTGGCGATGGGGAGGTCGTTCTTGAGCCGGATCTGGACCTTCTCGCCCACGGCCACCCGGATCGTCGGCCCAGGCACCATGCCGTTGTAGGTCCACGCGTCGACGACGTCGCCGGGCTCGCGCTCCCAGGGCGTGATGGCGGCCACCAGGTCGTAGACCTTCGTGCCGTCGGCCAGCGTCTCGGTGGGCTCGAGCTGCTGGTTGCCCACGCCCTCGGTCTCGGCCGGGAACTGGTTCATCGAGTCCAGCATCGAGGCCGTCATCGCCTCGTAGTCCATGTCGTCGTGGGCGACGTGCCCGCCGCCGTCGGTGCCGCCCCCGGCGGCGGAGCCCTCGGCCACCGTGAGGGTGGCCTCCATGCCCGCCTCGCGGTGGCCCGAGATGTTGCAGAAGATCGTGTACGAGCCGGACTCGAGCCCGGCGAGGTCGAGGGTCTCCTCGGCTCCCGAGGCGAGGTCGGCCGTGCGCAGCTCGCTGTCCTCCACGAAGAGGTTGTGCACGATGGCGCCATCGTTCACGACGTCGAGCGAGCCACCGGCGCCCACCGACGCGTCGGTGATGGCGTACTCGGTCAGCGACACCGAGGCGTTGGTGGCCGCGGCCTCGCCGCCGCCCCCGCCGCCGGCCTTGCTCTCGTCGACGGCCCGCCAGCCCATGGCGACGGCGACGATGGCGCCGACGAGGGCGAGGAGGGCGACGGCGATGGCGATGGCGAAGGCGCCGTCGCGCCGGGAGGTGTCCGGGTCGTCGTCAGGGCGTGCGAGGTCGGTGGGGGCGTCGGTGTCCATGGCGGGTCACTCTGGCCGGTGCCGGAGCCGACTCGTAGGGTCGAAGGTCCCGACCTTGGACGGTCCGGCCGTCCCTACTCGTGGGGGATGACGACGACGGTGCCGGGCGCGTGGTGCACGACCTGGTGGCTGACCGACCCGAGCAGCCAGCGGGTGAAGCCGCCGAGGCCACGGGAGCCGACCACCACGATGGACGCCCCCGGCGCCTCCTCGAGGAGGGCGGAGCCGCCGGTGCCGTAGGTCAGGACCTTCTCGACGGCGATGGCGCTCGTGTCGACGTCGGCGACGATGCCGTCGAGCAGCTCACGGGCGCCGTCCTCGACCAGCCGCTGGTCGAAGGTGGCCCCGCCGAAGGGGTAGCCCCCGACGAACGGCGCGTTCCACGCGTGCACCACCCGCAGCACCGAGCCCCGGGCGCGGGCCTCGTCGGCCGCCCACTCGAGCGCCCGCTTGGCGGTGGCCGACGCGTCGACCCCGACGACGACCGGGCCCTCGTGCTGCTCCCCGTGGGGGCGGATGACGGCCACCGGGCCCGTGGCCTCGGCCAGGACCCGTTGGCTGACCGACCCGAGCAGCAGGCCCTTGAAGCCGCCGAGGCCACGGGCGCCCACCACCAGGAGGTCGTCAGGGGTGGCGGTGCCCACGAGGGCGGCCGGCGCCAGGTCGCAGACCGCCACCTGCTCGACCACAGCGTCGGAGCCCTCGCCGAGGGCCTCGGTGACGGCGGTGGCCAGGGCCTCCAGGGCCTCTGGCTCCCCGTAGTCGGGATCGAACTCGGCTCCTCGCACGGCGTGGTGCTGGTCGAGGTAGCCCCAGGCCATCACCGCCACCACGGGGGCCTGCCGGATCCTCCCCTCCTGCACCGCCCACCGCAGCGCCTCGGCGCTGCCCTCCGACCCGTCGACCCCGACCACGATGCGCGTCATGACCGCATCGTCGCACGTGGCGGCGGCCCGGGTAGGGCCATGAGGCAGGGCCGAGGGCCCGAGGGATTCGGGACCTTCGGCACTGCTTGGGCGCCTGCGGCTGCGGTGAACCTGGATCGACGCCGCCGATCGCCGGTCGTGAGAGCCTGGCTTCGGCGGCACCGCCCCCCAAGACCTCAGGAGGTCACCGATGACCGAACCCCAGATCCGTGAGCGAGGAGCGGCCGCCTGGCTCCTCGTCCCCGCCGTGGCGGTGGTGATGACGATGGCGGTGGCGCTCCTCGCGGTGGCCCTCGTCGGCACCGACGGCGAGGGCGGCTCAGCCGGTGCCGTGGCCAGCGGGGAGCCGATGGTCCTCGAGGTGGAGCTGGGCGACCTCTACGTGGAGCCCTCGTCGGTCGAGGTGCCGGCCGGCACCGAGCTCATCGTCAAGGTGCGCAACGCCGGTGCCATGCCCCACGACCTGCAGCTGCAGGGCGAGACCGGCACCGCCATGCTCGACCCGGGCGACGAGGAGCAGGTCTCCCTCGGCGTGATGGAGCAGGCCACCGAGGCGTGGTGCACCGTCCCCGGCCACAAGGAGGCCGGCATGGTCCTCGACATCCAGGTCACCGGGGCCCCGGCCAGCTCGGACGGCGGCCACGGTGGCACCGCCGCACCGGCGGACGACGGAGCGGTCATCGACTGGCAGGCGGCCCCGGGCGGCGACTGGGAGCCCTTCGACCCGAAGCTCGAGCCCGCCCCCGGCGGCACCGAGCACCAGATCGAGTTCTCGATGACCGAGGAGGTCATGGAGGTCGCCCCCGGCGTCACCCAGGAGGCCTGGGTCTTCAACGGCCAGTTCCCCGGCCCCACGCTGCGGGGCAAGGTCGGCGACGTCTTCACCGTGACGCTCACCAACGACGGCCAGATCGGCCACTCGCTCGACTTCCACGCCAGCAAGGTGGCCTGGGACGACGAGATGCGGACCCTCCAACCCGGCGAGTCGCTCGTCTACCAGTTCCAGGCCAAGCACGCCGGCGTGTGGATGTACCACTGCGGCACGTCCCCGGCCCTGCACCACATCGGCAACGGGATGTTCGGCGCGGTCATCATCGACCCGCCGGACCTGCCCCCGGTCGACCACGAGTTCCTCTTCGTGCAGTCCGAGCTCTACCTCGGCCCGGAGGGCGAGCCCGGTGACCTCACCAAGATGCAGGAGGTCGACTTCGACGCCGTGGTGTTCAACGGGTACGCGAACCAGTACCAGCACGCCCCGCTCCAGGTGAACGCCGGCGAGCGGGTTCGGGCGTACGTGCTCGACGCGGGTCCGAGCGAGAACTCGGCCTTCCACATCGTGGGCACCATCTTCGACACCGTGTACAAGGAGGGCGAGTACCTCCTGCGCCCGGGGGCCGGCCAAGGCGGCTCACAGGCGCTCGACCTGCAGCCCTCGCAGGGCGGCTTCGTGGAGTTCACCTTCGACGAGGACGGGCTGTACCTCATCGTCACCCACAAGTTCGCCAACGTCGGCATCGGTGCGCTCGGCATCTTCGCCGTCGGCGACGTGGACCTCGGCGACGTCGCCCACTGACGTAGCGAACCCCCCACTAGGTTCACGGTGGCCCGACCGACGGCGGTCGGGCCACCGTCGTCTCTGGGGGAGGTCCGGTTGGCCGAGGACGAAGCGCTCGACGACGAGGAGCAGCAGCGCCGGCGGCGGGCGGTGGCCGACCTGATGCCGGCCACGCCCTACCTGTCCGGGCTGGGGATCCGCATCGAGCGCTACGAGCCGGACGAGGCGACGATCCGGCTCCCGTTCCGGGAGGACCTCACCAACGACGGCACCTACTACCACGGCGGCGTGATCGCGGCGGTCGTCGACACGGCCGGCGCCGCGGCCGCCTGGTCGGGCCATGACTTCGCGAAGGGGACCCGGGCCTCGACGGTGGCGATGTCGCTCCAGTACGTCGGCGCCTGCAAGCGGTCCGACCTGGTCTGCCACGCCCGAGCGGTGAAGCGGGGCAAGGAGCTGGTCTTCACCGAGATCACGGCCACCGACGCCGACGGCGCGATCGTGGCCCACGCCGTGCAGACCTACCGGATCGTCTGAGCTCTGCCGGCGCGGTTAGGTTCCGCGGTCGGAGTCCACCAGGGGGAGAGGTCATGGATAGCTTCGAGGGACGGCTGGCCGTCGTCACGGGGGCCGGCAGCGGCATGGGGCGGGAGCTGGTCCGCCAGCTGGCGGCCGAGGGCTGTTCGGTGGCGGGCTGCGACGTCAACGACGAGGCGATGGCCGAGACGGTCCGCCTCGCCGAGAAGGACGCCGCCCCGGGCGTGCGCATCACGGGGCACGTGTGCGACGTGAGCGACGAGCCGTCGGTGGAGCGCTTCCGCGACGAGGTGCTCGCCGAGCACGAGGCCGACCACGTCAACCTGCTCTTCAACAACGCGGGCGTGGGCGGCGGCGGCAGCTTCCTCACCGATCCACGCGAGGTGTGGGAGCGCACCTTCGGCATCTGCTGGGGCGGCGTCTACACCTGCACCCGTGCCTTCATGCCGCTGCTCGTCGCCGCCGACGCCGCCCACCTCGTCAACACCAGCAGCGTGAACGGCTTCTGGGCGATGCTCGCCCCGGGCATCCCGCACACCGCCTACAGCGCGGCGAAGTTCGCCGTGAAGGGCTTCTCCGAGGCCCTGCTCGAGGACCTCCGCCTGAACGCCCCGCACGTGAAGGTCTCGGTGGTCATGCCCGGCCACATCGGCACCGACATCGTGAACAACAGCCGCAAGGTCCACGGCGGCGACGCCCCGCTCGACGCGGAGGGCGTGGCCCAGGCCCGGGCCGACATGGCGAAGCGCGGTGTGCCCGTCGACGCGATGGACGACGACGCCGTCCGGTCGATGATCGACATGGTCGGCGACCTGTTCCGCGACAGCGCCCCCACCTCCGCGGCCGAGGCGGTCGTCGAGATCCTCGACGGGGTGAAGGCCGGGCGCTGGCGCATCCTGGTGGGCGACGACGCCCGCACGCTCGACGAGCACGTGCGGGCCAACCCGGAGGCGGCCTACGAGGCCGGCGGCCCGGGCCTGGGCGGCCTCGGCTTCGGCGGCTGACGGGGTCCCAGCCTCCGCAATACGCTGCCGGCATGAGCGCTCCCTTCGAGCTCCGCGGCATCAACCACCTCGCCCTCGTGTGCCGGGACATGGCCCGCACCGTCGAGTTCTACGAGGGGGTGCTCGGCATGCCCCTCGTGAAGACGGTCGAGCTCCCGGCCGGGATGGGCCAGCACTTCTTCTTCGACTGCGGCGGGGGCGACCTGCTCGCCTTCTTCTGGTTCCCCGAGGCCCCCGAGGGCGTCCCCGGCATCTCCGCCCCGGCGGCTCGCCCCGACAAGGGTGACCTCACGAGCGCCATCGGCTCCATGAACCACGTGGCCTTCTCGGTCCCAGAGGAGAAGATCGAGGAGTACCGGGAGAAGCTCATCGAGCTCGGCATCCCCTGCAGCGAGGTGGCCAACCACGACGACAGCGAGTGGGGCGTCAGCCGGGATCTCCACCCCGGCGTGTTCGTCCGCTCGATCTACTTCCAGGACCCCGACGGGATCCTCCTCGAGATGGCCTGCGCCACCCGCCCCTTCACGCCCGACGACGTGGCCCACGATCCGGCCCGCGCCGTGGCCCGCGCCTGAGCCCCCTCGTGCCCCGCCTGCGCCAGGTCCCCCGCTCGGAGGCCGACGCCCCGATCGTCACCGCCATGTACGACCTCGTGTTCGGCCCGGATCGCGACCCGGTGGCCGAGCCCGGCACCGCCACCGGCACGCCGGGGGACTGGTGGACCGTCTTCGCGCTGGTGCCCGACGTGCTGCAGCACGCCGTCGACGGCTTCGTGCTGTACCGCAGCCCGGACCGGCGGCTTGACCCGTTCCTGCGCGAGCTCGGCCAGTGCCGGGCCGGCTGGGCGAGGGGCAGCCAGTTCGTGTTCTCGCAGCACTGCAAGGCGCTGCGCGACCTCGGGGCCACCGAGGAGCAGATCGAGGCCGTCCCGGCCTGGGGGGCGGCGTCGTGCTTCGACGACGCGCAGCGGGCCGTGCTGGCCTACACGGACGCGCTCGTCCACGACGGCGGTCGGGTGGCCGACGGCCTGTTCGAGGCGCTCCGCCGGCACCTCTCGGACGAGGAGATCCTCGAGCTCACGTACATCACGGCCCTCTACGACATGCACGCCGTGATCGGCCGGGCCCTGCGCCTCGAGCTGGACGACCGCCCCGAGCCGATCGTCGAGCTCATCAAGGACGGCGTCACCAACCTCGCCGTCCGCCCCCCGACCTGACCCGACGAGATCTGTGCGCGTTCTCGAGCGGTATGCGCACGAAAGGACGCACAGATCTCGTCAGGCGGCCAGCCGGGCGCGGGATTCGGCGGTCGCTCGCTCGTAGATTCGGACGCCGTCGAAGCCGGGGAGCCGCGTGAACGTGGCGTCCATCGTGTCGACGGCGCGAGCGCCCCGGTCGTCGACCGCGAGGTAGCCGAGCACCTGGTCGAACTCCCCCGGCGCCTTGTACCCCTCGCCGATGCCGACGGGCGTCCAGGACCGCTTCATCAGCTGGCGGAGCACGACGCGAGCCAGGCGGCTCTCGCCCAGCCGCCACTCCGCCTGCAGGCGGTAGAAGCCGTAGTGGCGGGACTCCTGGGCGGCGATCCGCGTGAGCAGCTCGGCCAGGACCGGGTCGCCGCACCGGCGGGCCAGCAGCCGGTACCCGTGCATCGTGAGCAGCTCGTTGGCCGCACCCCAGACCATGTGGGCCGCGGTGACGACGTGGCCGATGGGCCGCGTCAGGGCCAGCAGCAGCTGCTCCGATCGAGGCACCTCGGTGGGCGGCGCCTGCATCGCAGGCAGCTCGACGCGACGGCGACGGGCGTACGTGCGCAGGTACCGGTCGAGGGCGGCGGCGTGGGCTGCCTCCTCGGCCCGCCACGCGTCGAGGAAGCGTCGGACGAGGGGATCGCCCAGCGTGGCGGGGTGGGCCACCACGCCGACCAGGTCGCGGTCGGTGAAGCCCTCGACGTCGCGCATGTAGACGAGGCAGGCCAGCACGCTGGGGTCCACGGGTCGTTCGCCGACCGCTCCCCAGTCGAGGTCGTCGACCTCGATCAGCGCTGACCGGGCGACGAGCCGCTCGCAGCGCGCCTCACAGCTGCCCCGCACCTCGGCGGATCGCCGCTTCGCCCGTGATGTCCGTTCCATGCACGGGTGTACGAACCATCCCCTGCCGCCGGATCACGTTCGGGTGGCGCGACGTCTGTGCACGTCTTCGAGCGTCATGCGCACGAAAGGACGCACAGATCTCGTCACTGGCCGCCGCCGTCGACGGCGATGCGCTGGCCGGTGACGTAGCCGGCCGCATCGGAGACGAGGTAGCGGACCGCGGCGGCCACGTCCTCGGGCTGGCACACGCGACCGAAGGGCATGGACGCGGCCAGCGTCGAGATGTCCTCCACCCCCACCGCCCTCACGAGGCGGCGGCCCATCTCGGTCTCGACCAGCCCGGGGGCCACGACGTTCACGTGGATGCCGTTGCGCCGCTCCTCCTTGGCCAGCGTGCGAGCCAGGGCCTCCATGGCCGCCTTGCCCATGTTGTAGGGGGCGCCGTTGGCCGCCATGTGGTCGGTGGCCACCGAGGAGATGAACACGATGTCGCCCCGACCCCGCTCGCGCATCGAAGGGAGCACCAGCCGGCAGAGGTGGTGCGGCCCGATGGCGTGCGAGGCGAGCAACCGCATCGGCTCGTCGGGGTCGGTGTCGGCCACGCTGCGCCCGCGCGACGCGATGCCGGCGTTGTTGACCAGGACGTCGACGTGGCCGAGGTCGGCCAGGACCGACGCCACCATGCGCTCGTCGTCCTCGAGCGACGAGACGTCCGCCTGGTAGGCGACGGCCCGCCGGCCCAGCGCCTCGATCTCCGCCACCGTGGCCCCTGCCGACTCGGCGTCGCGGTGGTAGTTGACGGCGATGTCCATGCCGTCATCGGCCAGCGCCAGGCTGATGGCCCTCCCGATGCCTCGGCCGCCGCCGGTGACCAGCGCGACCCGTCCCCCCGTGGTGGTGCTCATGGCCGGCCTTCCTAGCGCGCTCGCGCCGGTCGGTAGGGTCGGCGGCCATGAGCGACGATCCCGGGGCCTGCACCGAGCGCGAGCTCACCGACCCGGTCCGCCTCTGCCGTCCCGACGGCACGCTCGACCCGGACGCGGTGGGCTGGGCCCGCCGGCCGCTCATCGACTGCACCCTCCCGGGCCGCTGGGGCCGGCGCAAGCGGTGGGACTTCTGGTCGGTCGTCGGTCCCGGCTTCGCCATGAACCTGACCTACGCGGACGTCGACTACGTCGGCCTCGGCAGCGTGTGGTTCCGGGACCTCGAGCAGGGTGACGAGGCGACGGCCGACGTCGCCGTCCCGCTGGCCCGCGGCTTCACCCTCCACCCCCGGGCCGGCGAGGGCGAGGTCGGCCTGCGGCGGAGCAAGCTGCGCTTGCGGTTCAGCGACGACGAGCGGGGCACCACCCTGGCGGTGTCCTTCCCCACGAAGCAGGGCCGCTTCGACGCCGAGGTCCTCGTCACCCGCCCGGAGGGCCACGAGCCGCTCACCGTCGTGATCCCCTGGTCCGACCGGCGGTACCAGTGCACCACCAAGGACGTCTCGCGACCGGCCGAGGGCTGGATCACCTGGGGCACCCGCCACTGGGAGCTCTCCGCCGCCGACGGGGGCTCGTGGGGCTGCCTCGACTTCGGGCGGGGCCGCTGGCGCTACCGCACCACCTGGAACTGGGGCGCCGGCGCCGGGATGGTCGACGGGCGCCGCATCGGCATCCAGGTCGGGGGCAAGTGGACCGACGGCACCGGCATGACCGAGAACGCCCTCGTCGTCGACGGCCGGCTCTCGAAGATCTCCGAGGAGCTCGTGTGGACCTACGACCGCCAGGACTGGCTGGCCCCGTGGGGCATCCGGACCCCCGCGTCGGATCGCGTCGACCTGACCTTCACGCCGGTCCACGACAAGGTCAGCCGCCTCCAGGCCGGGGTGGCCGAGAGCAAGGTGGACCAGTGCTTCGGCACGTGGTCCGGACGGATCGTGCCCGACGACGGCACCCCCATCGAGGTGGCCGACGTGTTCGGCTGGGCCGAGGAGGCCACCTGGCGCTGGTGAGGGCCGTCGCCGATTGCCGCCGCATCGCGGGGCACCGTTAGCGTCGTGCCATGGAGCGGCACGACGGCGACGGCGCGGCGGATCGGGAGTTCCTGGGGCTCGAGGTCACCGGGGACGGCACCGCCGCCCTCGAGCTGACCCCGGGCCTGGCCCGGCTCGACGGCAAGCTCTACGGCGGCACCGCCATGGCGGCCGCCGTCACGATGGCCGAGCACGTGACGGGCCGTCCCGCCCTCTGGGCGACCGTGCAGTTCGTGGCCGCCACCTGCACCATCGGCGACCGCCTCGAGCTCGCGGCCGAGGTGCGGGCCCACGGCCACCGCGCCTCGCAGGTCCGGGTGTCTGCCTCCGTCGACGGCACGCTGATCTTCGATGCCCTCGGCGCCACCGCCCTGGCCAAGGAGGGCGCCGCCACCGCCGGCTTCGGCGAGATGCCCCGCATGCAGCCGCCCGACGCGGGGCCGGGGTGGCGCCCGCCGATGCTGACCGACGCCGGCCCCTCCGGCTTCCTGGAGCGGACCGAGATCCGGGTCGGCCGGGCCGAGGATCGGGGCGACCAGCGCTACCGGCTGTGGGCCCGGGTGCCCGGCCGCCCGGTCACCGCCGCGATGCTCGGCTACCTGTCGGACTGGGTGCCCTCGTCGGTGGTGCAGGCCCTCGGCCAGCAGGGCGGGGGGATCAGCCTCGACAACACGCTGCGGATCGGCACCCTCGTCCCCGCCGAGTGGGTGCTGGTCGACTTCGACCCCCACCTCGCCCGGGGCGGGTACGGCCACGGCGCCGCCCGGCTGTGGTCGGAGGACGGCGTGCTCCTCGGCGTGGCCAGCCAGACCTCCACCCTCCTCACCTTCCCCACCTCGCTCACCGCCCGCGGCTGAGGGCACCGTCCCGTCAGGGCGGGTCGGAGGTCACGGGCGGGGGCTGGGCCAGTCGTCGGCGCGGACCGCGGCGTCGGTGCCGCCGTCCATGTGGAGGATCGAGCCGACGAAGAACCCGGCGTCAGGGCCGAGCAGGAACGTCACGAGGCCGGCGATCTCCTCGGCGGTGCCGGGGCGACCCGCCGGGATCGGGTAGACGTCGCCGAGGCTGAAGATGAAGTCCTCGGTGCCGGCGGTCATCGGGGTGGCGATGAAGCCCGGGGCGATGGCGTTGAGCGAGATCCCGGCCCCGATCCACTGGTCGGTCACGGCGTGGTGCCGGACCCACCGCCCGAGGGCCAGCTTCGTCGCCCCGTAGGCGGACACCCCGTCGCCGGCCGTCGCCACCGCTGCCTCCTCGTCCCCGGCGAGGCAGGCGTCGACGAGCTCGAGCGGCAGCCCCGGCTGCGTGGTGGACGAGTTCGACCCCACCACGACGGCCCGAGACGTGGGCCGGGCGGCCAGCAGGGGACGCAGTCCGGTGAGGGTGGCCAGCGCGCCGAAGTAGTTGATCCGCACCACGGGCGGCCCCTCGTCGTGGGTGATCCCCGCCGCCACGACGAGCCCGTCGAGCCCGCCGCCGGCCGCCTCGGTGACGGCCCGCACCATGGCGTCGCGGCCCTCGACGGTGGACAGGTCCGCCTCCACCTCGGCGTCGCGCACGTCGACGCCGATGACCTCGTCCCCCTGCGCCTCCAGCCGGCCCCGGATGGCTCGCCCCATGCCGCCCGCCGAACCGGTCATCGCGATGGTGGCCATGCGGCTGTCTACACCCGCTCGTTGATCCAGGCGGCCAGCAGGTCCGCCACCTCCTCCCGCCCGTCGTCCTCGAAGTAGTGCTCACCGGGCACGAGCCGGAGGGCCTTGTCGGGGGCGGCCAGGGCGTCGTGGATGGCCTGTGCGTCCGACGGGAACACGCCCCGGTCGGCCGTCGACTGGACGACGAGCGAGGGCACGGTGACCTTGGCCAGGTGCGGGGCGGCGCGGCACGGCGACGCCTCCAGGCTCCACATCGACAGCCAGGTGCGCAGCGTGCTGGCCATCCCGATGCCCCACGCCCCCCGGTTGGCCCGGGCCGGATCCCCGGCGTAGCAGCCCGGCCGCCGGTCGCTCGGGTCGAGGGCCAGGTCGACGAAGCGAGGGTCGGCCCAGGTGCGGTGGAAGGTGAACATCCGGTCCCAGGCCCCGGCGGCGGCCAGCCGGTCCAGCTCGACGCGCACCCAGGCCGTCACCCGGTGGTTCCGCGCCTCCTGGGCGGCGCGGTACCGAGCCACCCACGCCGGGTCGAGCGGGAGGGGCTGGGTGAACAGGTCCAGGTCGGGGTCGGTGGAGAGCGGGTCGGCCTCGTCGACCACCGCCGGGTCGCACCACGCCGTCAGCACCTCGGGCCGGCCGGCATGGGCGTTGAGCGACACGTAGAGGTCGCCGGGCGCCAGCTCGCCCACCGCGTCGGGGAGCGGCAGGCCCGGGGTCGGCGCCAGGGCCGGGTCGACGGCCTGCGACTGGTAGGCGGCCATGAGCGACCCGCCCCCCGAGTTGCCGAGGACGACGACCACGTCCACCCCTGCCTGCTCGCGCAGCCACCGGACCCCGACGCCGATGTCGACGAGCGCGTGCTCGAGGAGGAAGTGCGCCTCGTCGCCCCGGAACCGGGTGTTCCAGCCCAGGAACCCGATGCCCCGGGCGGCGAGGAGCGGGGCCAGGTAGTGCTCGGAGAAGTCGACGTTGTAGTGCGTGGCGATGCACGCCACCCGAGGCCGACGGCCGGCCGGGCGGTGGTAGAGCCCCTGGCAGGGGTGGGTTCCGTGCCCGGCCACCCCGGCGGTGGGCGAGGTCAGGGTGACGAGATCTCGCTCCACGGTCACAGCCGGCGAACCTAACTCGCACTTCTCTCCCGCGGCGTCGGGGCGCTTGGCTTCGCCCGTTCCCGCGGCGTCGGGGCTGCTCGGCCCGGGCCGCCCGGGCTGGTACGCCCGGGCTTCCCCCCGGACCGAGCATCTCCTCCTCGTCGTGGATGTGGGTTGGGGGAGGGGGTGCGGTGGAAGACTTGGGGGGTGACGCTCAGTCCGGCCGTGCAACGACGCCTGCTCGTCGCACTGGTGGCCGCGCTGGCGCTGTCCACCGTCGCCTACCTGCTCGTCCGGTCGAGCTCGGATGAGGGCGACGCCGTGGCCACCTCCGACACGGCGCTCGACTCGACGACCACGAGCCGGCCCTCGACGACCACGACGCGGAGCCCGAGCACCACCGCGTCGACG
>Ga0190269_10000956_pt1 | contig 14156 bp, 14 predicted proteins | sample Popmic249IS_FD_133749 | JGI IMG/M metagenome (GOLD analysis project Ga0190269, IMG submission 133749) | Populus adjacent soil microbial communities from riparian zone of Blue River, Arizona, USA - 249 IS | ecosystem: Environmental > Terrestrial > Soil > Riparian zone | place: USA: Arizona...
ACAACCCTCGAGCCGGAGCCCGAGCCCGAGCCCGAGCCCGGAATCCGGTTGGCAACGAGGCATCGAGTCCGACGGGGTTCCGCTGCGCTCGAAGAGCTCGCGCGCATGGCTGAGATCGGGCTCGGCCTCGGGCTCGGGCTCGGGCTCGGGAGCTGGCAGAGACTCGGAACTTGTTGGGCGGTTCGGGATCCGCCTACAATCGGTGCGCCATGGCAGAGCGCGAAATCACCTGTCCGATGTGCGGGTTCAAAAACCCTGACAGCGCCGAGCGATGCCGGTCCTGCGGCGCGAAGGTCGAGGAGCTCAGCGCCAGCTACAGCACGGACGACGCGTCCGAGCGGCGTTATCAGCAGGAGCAATTCGACTGGAAGTGGGCGGTGCGGTCCGCGGGCGTCTACCTGGCGGCCCAGCTCGTGATCCTCGTCGGCCTCCCGTACGTGATCTCGAGCTTCGACCCCCAGGGCTTGCCGGGCTTGCTGATCTCGGTGCTCGTGTGGTTCGTCGGCGGTATCGCGGTTGGCATCATCTCGCCGGGCAAGACCTTCATCGAGCCGGCGGTTGGCGCGCTGATCGCGGTGATTCCCACAGTCTCCTACCTCGCGATCACCACCCCGGAAGGCTTCCAGCCCACCCTGCTCGCGTACATCGTGACGGGCCTCCTCGGCGTCATGATCGCGCTGTTTGGCGCGTTCCTCGGTGAAAAGATCCAGATGGGCGGACGCGGCCCGAGCAAGAAGCACGCGTAGCGCTCACGGCTTCGCGGCGGCTGCGGCGAGTGCGCTGAGCGCGGTGCGCGCCTCGGGATCGAGCCCGTGCGCCTGCGCGAAGCGCAGGTTCACCAACGCGAGCAGCTGATTCACACGCTCGGCGTCGAGCACGTCCGGCGCGGCGGGCGCGTTGTGCTCGAAGTTCAGCGGGCAATACGTGATCTCACCGCGGCTCGTGCGGCCGCGGACGGCGGCCTCCGGCACCACGCCCGCGGGGTATTGAAGCGGCAAGCCCTGGGTGCGGCACACCAGCGGACGCGCGGCATAAACCGCGCAGCGTCCATCCGCCTCCAGCATCGCGCAGCGAGGCCGGTTGCCTGTATCGGTCGCGGCTGCGGACGTCTCGTGCGCGGCGACACCTGCCGTGGTGTCGCTGCTGCTTTGTTTGGCGCGACCGGCCTGCGCCTCTCTTTCGAGCTCGCGTCGCCCGCGCTCCGCGATGCGCGCGCGCGTCTCGGGGTCGAGTGCCGCGACCGCCGCCTCTAGCGGCTGCGCTTCGACCGGGCTTACTGTCAGCCAAACTTCGCAGCAGCTCGAGCAGCCCGGACGACACGCCAGGTCAGCCCGCCGCCGATCGGTGACCGCCGTCGTGAATCCATCCACTTTTTCCAGCAGGGCGCGATACTCGTGGCTCATGACAGTTTCCAGTCCGCGGCAGACCCGCCGGTCTCACGATTGTTGCATCCCTTGAGTTGGGTGGGTGCCGTCCGGACCGTAAAGGGCTATTATGAGCGTTTCGCGCGCAGCGCGGACGGCGCCATCGGGACCAAGGGGGTAACGAGCAACACCGTCGGAGGAGAAGCGATAGCATGGGCCGAGATGGCGGGTACTCACAGAACAGAAGACAACGAGAAGCGCAGCAGCAGCGCAAGCAACAGGAAAAAGCCGCGCGTCGCCAACAGCAACGCGAGCAGGGCCGGCGCGAGCCGGAGATCGTGAGCGCGGAAAGCATCACTGGCCAGCTGCCCTCCATCGAAGACGCCATGCGCGCCATCGCGGAGGGTCCAGGCGAACGTCAGGTGGCATCGATCCCGTGCCGCTTGTTCGTCGGCGGACTCGGAACGGTCATCACGGAGAACGATCTGCGTGAGGCGTTCGGCGCCTACGGTGAAGTCGCGGACGCAGTGATCCTCAAGGATAGAACCCTCGGTGAGTCGCGCGGCTTCGGCTTCGTGACCATGGCCAGCCGCAAAGATGCGAGCAAGGCCATCGAGGGCTTGGACGGCTCGGAGCTCAACGGACGCAGGCTCGCGGTCAACGTGGCGACCGAGCGCAGCCGCTAGCTACGATCGGATCAAGGGCGGCAGCGTGCTGCGTCGCAGCCCTGCGCTGCGGAACTGGTGCTCGAGCTCGCGGAAACGATGCGCGAGCGCGCGCACCAGCGCGCCGGTCCAGCCGTCCACGTCCAAACCCTCCGACAGGGTGTGGGCATCCAACACGAGCGTGGTGACGGGATCGACCGCTTCGACGCTGGCAGCGCGCGGCTCCCCGAGCAGCAGCGACATCTCGCCGAAGACCTCGCCGGCCGTCATCACGGCCAGCGACTCTTTCTCGGTGCCGACGTTGCGGAACGCATGGCAGCGGCCGCTGACGATCATGTACGCCGCGTCGCCCACGTCGCCCTCGCGCACGATCAGCTCGCCAGGCTGAAAGCTACGGCGCGGCAAGTACAATCCGCCACGCAGGAACGTGCGGATGTCCTGCTGCAGCTCCACGACGCTCTGATAACGCAGCGCAGGATCGGGGTTCGTCGCGCGCTCGATGATCGACTGCAAATAGCGCGGCACCATGCCGGGCGCCGCCGTCTCGACGGGCACGATCTCCCCGAGGTGCGCGCGCAGCATGATCACGCGCGCGGGAGCGGGCTTGCCGTACGGCAGCTGGCCGCTGACGAGCTCGTACAGCATGGCGCCGAGGCCGAACACGTCCGTGCGCTCGTCCATGTCCTGCGGCACGCCGCGCGCTTGCTCCGGGGCCATGTACGCGGGCGTGCCGACCGGGCCGCTCTGGTCTTTGTGCGCGCTCGACGCGGGGTGCGTCTTCGTGAGCCGCGCGAGCCCCCAGTCCATCAAGTACACCTGGCCGAAGTCGGCCACCATCACGTTGTCCGGCTTCAGATCGCGATGGATTACGCCCCGGTGATGCGCGTACGCGACCGCGTCGCAGACCTTGACCATGATCTCGAGCCCGCGCTCCAGGCGCTCGGGCCCGAGCGCCTGAGACTCCATCCAGCGCGATAGAGACACGCCCTGCACCAGCTTCATGGTGAAGAACGGCACGCCGTGCTCATCGATCGAGAGCTCGTGCACCGGCACGATGTTGGGGTGCTCGAGCTGCCCGGTGATCTGGGCCTCCGCGATGAAGCCGTTGCGGTAATCCGGGCTGTCTACGTATTCCCGGTCCAGACGCTTCAGCGCCACGTGCCGCAGCAGGTTGCGATCGATGGCCGGATGGACATGCCCCATCGCGCCGCGCCCCAGCTCGTGCTCCAGCCGCAGGTGGGTGGGCGTGGGGATGCCGTCGAGCCGGGCCTGGTCCGCTGGGATCTCGTTGTCGCCCGCAACCGGGATCGACTCGATGACGCAGACGGGCGGCAAGCTCGGTCGGCTACTCATGGGAGGATCGCAAGATGTTGCAACACGTTTTGCCCCTCCAGTCGAGGGGTCCGTGCAAACACGGCGCCAGCGATGTGGGCCCGAGGGGTCGGGGTGGTCGCTTGTCTCGTGTCCGCAGCCGCCAACCCAGGCTCATGGCCCCCCATGATCCTGATGCCGGCGGCCACGCACGCGTGGCGCGCGCAGGCGCGACGACAGTTACTTGCGGAAGCGCGACGGGTAGTCGTTCTTGCCAGCGCGGGTCTTGAGCTCGCCGTCTGCCGGGTGCAGCTCGAGGGCGCGCTTGATCAGGTCCGATTCATCCTCGCGGTGATTCGGATCGGGCAGGCAGCACTCGACGGGACACACCGCCTGGCAGGCTTCGTGGTCGTAGAAGCCGACGCACTCCGTGCAGAGCTTGGGGTCGATGACGTAGATTTCGTCGCCCTCGCTGATCGCTTGATTCGGGCACTCCGGCTCGCAGGCGCCGCAGTTGATGCAGTCCGTGGTGATGTGGGTAGCCATGTGTTCTCCGGCGAAGCCCGCGGGAGCTTACGCCTCCGGAGAACCCATCCGCAACGGAAGGGCGCCGCTAGCTGCGTCCGGCGTCTTCGACCTTCTGCCAATGAGAACTAGCGGCGTGCGTTGGTTGCGACAACCCACGCGGGACGCGGCAGGTATAGTCCCCCCCCTAGTGAGCGTCAACGGTGGGTGGGGTGCGCCGGCCCGGGCCGTGTAAACGGTCGAAGCGTATGGCTTTTGACCCAGGCGTGCAGCTCCGTTACGCTCATGCTCCGTTGATCGATAGACACGCCGAGTCCAGGTGTCACACGCGCACGCGGGAGCACTCCACGCGAGAGGGGCGCGTCGATGGAGCTTAAGGTTCTCGGCTGCCACGGCGGAGAGTCCCCCAAGCACCAGTGCCCGGCGTTCTTGCTGGAAAACCGCGTGTGCCTGGACGCGGGCTCGATCACGAACATGCTGACCTTGAAAGAGCAGCAGCGGCTCGAGACAGTCGTCGTGAGCCACGCGCATCTGGACCACGTACGCGACCTGGCCATGCTCGCCGACACGCGCACGCAGCAGGGTGGGCCACCGCTCACCATCGCGTCCACGCCTGGCACGATTGCGGTGCTCAAACGTCACTTCTTCAACGACCGCTTGTGGCCGGACTTCAGCAAGATCCCGGACGCCAAAAATCCGACCGTGGTCTTTCAGAGCTTGAAGCCGGAGACCGAGACGCTCATCAGCGGCTTTCGCATCCGGCCCGTGCTGGTCGATCACGCGGTCGAGGCGGCGGCGTTCGTCGTAAGCGATAGCCACAGCGCCATCGCATACAGTGGGGATACGGGCCCGACCGAGCGACTGTGGGAAGTGCTGCAGGATCAACCGAACCTGCGCGCGCTGATCATGGAGGTCGCGTTTCCGAACGAGCAGGCGAAGCTCGCGCGTGATTCGTGTCACCACACGCCGAAGTCGCTCGAGCGCGAGCTGAAGAAGCTCGGCGTGGCGCGGCGCGATCTGCCGGTGCTGTTGTTCCACATCAAGCCCGTGTTCCAGCGTCAGGTCGAGATGCAGCTCGCAGGTCTGCGCACGCGCAACACGAGCATCTTGAACATCGGCGATCAGTACTTGCTCTGAGTTACGCGCGGGCGCGGAGCCTGACGAGGCATCTGGCGCGCAACGGCTAACCATCCCGTTTGCGAATGCCCCTTCCGGGCTGAGGCAGGCCGTGGGCCCATTTTGGTGCGCCAGGCGGACTGTTTTTTGACCCGCGGGCCAGACCTGTTCCCACGACAGGTACGACAGGGGATGCCATGGCGGCTCGTTGGAGTTGCGGTGGCGAGCTGCGCGTTTTGATTCGATTGCTAACCGCACATGTCGCAACTGCTAAATGAAACTAAAGAGCTGACGTTAGCTGCACCGCAGTTGCGAGGTGGCGTAGACCGTATTCTAACCGCAATCCTACACACGGCTATTTTCTCATGCGCTGTAAGTTCTTTGTGGATACGGGCGCGAGAGCGAGTCATTGTAGGTGCGTTTGCGGGGGAAAATGGTGCGATGGGTAGATTCTATGAGACGCGCCAGAGGGAGCTGAGATGTCCGCGCGCCTAATGATGACCGTTGCCGGGAAAACGTTGCCGCTCACGTTCGACGCTCAGACCCATGCGGGTCCGCTGTTGAGCAGTGCGACCACGGCTTGGGCGGGATTGCCGTTCGAGCTGCACCGCGTGGGAGCTGCAGAAAACGTGGGGGAAGTCGGACCACCTGATGGTGAGTACGGCTTGTTCGTCATGATGGAAGGCACGGCCGAGTTCGTCGTGCGCGAGCCATCTGGTGATCAGCGCTATGAAGCCAAACCAGGCTCAGCGTTCTTCTTGACCAGTCAGCATCGTGGCCACCTGTTGCGGATGAACGGCAACGGCACTGCGGTCGCCGTTCGCATTACGCCGGAGTGGTACCGGCGGCTAGCGCTCGGTGATGTGCCGCCAGGGGCTGCAACGCCACCGGCCGCACCGGACGAGACGGTGCACCGATTGGTGGAGACCATGTGCAACGAGGTTGCGCGCAACGCGACCACGGGTCCGGTCTTCGCCGAGGCGTTGTCGATGGCGCTGCTCAGCTACGTGACGCGGCGCGTCCCGCCCGCCAGCGAGTTCGTGCGCGGACATCTGTCCTCGGCGCAGTGTCAGAAGCTTCGAACGCACATCCGTGAGAATTTGTCCGGGGAGTTGAGCCTCGTGGAGCTCGCCTCGCTCGTCGGGCTCGGCCCGCGCTACTTCTCCACGTTGTTCCGCCGCGCCTTCGGCTCCACGCCGCACAAATACGTCATGCAGCAGCGCCTCGCCGAAGGCGCGCGCCTGCTGACTACGCAGGGCATGGAGATCGCGGAGGTCGCGGTCCAGGTCGGGTTTTGCAGTCAGAGTCACTTCACGGCAGCCTTCCGGCAGGCGTATGGCGTCACTCCGCGGCGCTACCTGTTGGACACCCTGGCGCGTCCAGAAGTCACACTTTGAGCTGGTGCTTTCTCGCGTAACTTTGGGGGTGGGGCGCGGGAAGCTGGGATGTCGTGAAGGTTCGGCCGAGGCAGGCTCTGAGGGGAGCCACGTCGTCTCGAAGACGGCCCTCACCGTGAGACGTCTCGGCTTCTCGCCTCCTCAGCTTGCGGGCGGCACAAAAGGAAACGGCGGGCCAGTCGACCCGCCGTTGCCACACCGTGGCGCTCTCGCAAAAGAGCGACCCTCGAGCTCAGACCGAAAGGTCCAGAGCGTCTAGCCGGTCGTACCCTTCCGTGAGAGGCCATTCTTATTCTGCATGTCTTTTCTCCTCCCCCGGCCGCAGCCGGCGCTCTGGCGTTTTGAATCTTGGATCACAGAGCGTTCCAAGGTGGGGGGGCGACTCGGAGAACCGCCCCCTCGTCACGGACGCGGCTCCGAGCTCGGACCATCCCGAAGCGATCGCCCGTCGTCCGCATGCCTACATCATAGCGGGCGATCGCCTGGGCTACAAACGTCAGCGTGACAACCCGCGCAATTCAGCCTGGAGAGTGGTTAAAATCGCCCATGCACGGCTAGCTGGCCTGAGCGCGGGCCGGCTCGCAGCGAGATGCGTGACGACGGCGTTTCGGCTGCGTTGCGTTCTGCGAGATAGAAATACGTCGTGAGCCCGGCCCCCACCAAGGTCAGCCCGAGCAGCACGTCCGTGACCGCGGCGAGCGCGTCCGCGCGGTTGGCAGCGTCCACGCCGCGGGCCCAAGCGCCGGCGCGCTGGTACTCGGTCAGGCTGGCGTTGCGGACGGCGTTGAGGTTGGTGTCGAACTCGCGGTTGGCCGCAAGCGCGAGCTGCCCCGTGACCACCGCGACGACGCCGAGTCCAAACGTCGCGCCTCCCGCGATCCAGACGCTCGCCGGCAATGCGCGCGAGCCTGTCTCTCCGAGCGGTGCTAAAATCGCTGGCGGCCCCTCGCGTGGCGTCCCACTCACGCCCCCAGCATTCGGCGCCGCAGCGATGTTGTCGGCGAGGGTGGCAGGCGGCAGGGGCTGCAGCGCGACGCTGACGTCCACCGTCTCCCCCGGACGTACATCCACCACCCGAACGGCGGGCTCGAAACCGGCCGCAGCAAAGCTCAAGCGGTGTCGGCCGGCCGTCACCCATTGATTTGGGGGATGAAGCACTGACTGATCGTCCAGGGTGCCGGTGGCGCTGGGCGGGCTCAGCTGTAGGTTCAAGCGCCCCGCCAGCTTACTGAGCCGCGCGACCGCTGCCCGCACCTCGTCGCGCTGGGCCGGGCTCCCTTCCGGGCTCGCCAGGAAGGCTTCGAAATGCTCGATGGCATCGGCCGGCTGGTTTAGCTTGTCGTAGCAATTGGCGATGTTGACCTGGACCAGCGGGTGGGGCTTCAGCTGGTAGGCCTGCTCGAAGCTCGCGAGCGCCTCCGTGAAGCGGCCCTCCTCGAACGCCTGGACGCCGGCGTCAAACAGCAGCTTGGGTCGGTTCGCCTCGGAGTCCAGCGCGGGGGTCGGCGCCGGCGCCGGCGCCGGCACTTGCGCGAGCGCGCCGGTCGAGCCGAGGCTGCACAGAAGCACGCCGAAGAGCCCGCGCAGCCATAGGCGTCGCGCGGGTGGCTTTCTGGAAAATCGCGGCATCACAGAGAGGCGGAGCATACCACCGCTCGCTCATATGCGTTGACAGCGGCGCGCTTCGGCAACAGTCTCCAGCGCGAGGCCGACTGGCCTTTGCGAAGGTGGCGGAACTGGCAGACGCGCCAGATTTAGGTTCTGGTGTCCTTCGGGCGTGCGGGTTCAACTCCCGCCCTTCGCACGGATGTGCCACGTTGTTCAGGTGGCCGGTGCTGACGACCGAAGCATGAGTGACAACCAGCAGCAGATGCTCGGCAAGATTGCGGCCGCACTGGGCCATACGTTCAAAGACTCCGACCTGCTGCTCGACGCGCTGACCCACTCCTCGTTTCGGAACGAGAAGCCCTCGGTCGTGCGCAGCGACAACGAGCGGCTGGAGTTCCTGGGAGACGCCGTCCTGCAGTGGGTGGTGTCGACCTTGATTTGGACGCACTTCCCCAACGCGACCGCGGGCGAGATGACGCGGCGGCGCGCGGACCTGGTGTGCGAGCAGGGGCTGGCGCGCGTCGCGCGGGACATCGGCCTCGGCGAGGGTCTGCGGCTCGGCAAGGGCGAGGAGCGCTCGGGCGGGCGCTTGAAGCCGCGGCTTTTGTCGTCCGCGCTTGAGGCGGCGATCGCGGCGGTCTACCTGGACGCCGGCACCGACGCGGCGATGCAGGTGTGTCAGCGGTTGTTTGCCTCGGCGATCGGGGATGAGTCACCTGGCGCGCGGGATTACAAGACGCGGCTGCAGGAGCTGTTGCAGAGCCGCGGGCAGAGGCCGCCGACGTACGAGACGGCGGATGCTCGCGGGCCGGCGCACGCGCGGAGCTATCGCGTGGTGCTGCGGGTGGATGACAAACAGCTCGGTGAGGGTGAGGGGAGATCGAAGCTGGAGGCGGAGCAGTCTGCGGCGCAGCAGGTTCTGCACATGCTGGAAGCGCCCCCAATCTCGCCGGACCCCACGTAACCGTAACCGCTCTTCGCTCTTTGCCGGCTACCCTGTGGTCCGCAGGAGGCGGCTACGTAAGGTAGGGGAGCATGTAGGAACCTGGCTCCCCGCTCTCGATCCCTGAGAGCCCATTCTCTTGCTGCCGCGATACCAAGCCGTTTACCGTCGCAGGCCATGCTTCTACGCAGAGTCCTGGGGTACGGGGTAGTGCTCGTTGGGCTTGTGTTGCCGCTCTCGGCGTCCGCGCGTCAGCCGCAAGACTGGATGCTATCGGCCGGCAAGCCGGGCAGCTACGTGAACCTGGACGCGGTGTTTGGCGCGTTTCAGGCCGCGTTCGAGCACCGCATGAACATCTACGGCAACGCCAACCAGCTGACGTTGCGCGGCTCGGCCATCGCCGCGATCCCCTTTGGATCGACGCAGCTCGATGCCGACCTGCGCGTCGTGGTGTTGACGTTGGGTGGGAGCGTGGGCGCGACCGATGTGTGGCGCAATCAAACGTTTGCGCCGGATGAGTCCCTGTCGCGCAAGCAACGCCGCGAGCGCGAGGCCGCCGGCGACATGAGCTCCATGGGCTACGGCTTCGTGGAAGGCCGCGTGTCGCTCGCGTTGCCCATGAACGAGTACTTCGTGTTCAACGCGGTCGGCGCGTTCCGGCTCACCGGTGCGGACAAGCGCAGCTTCGACAATCTGATCGGCGTCGTGCACGACGGGAACTACCTCCGTACCGACGTGCAGTTCTTCTTCAAGCATCGCAAGGTCGGCTCGCTCGCACCGATGGTGCAGGTGCTGAACTTCCCGCTGGACGGCTCGCGGCACACGCAGCTGAACTACGGCTTTGCGTTCATCTCACGCGCCGGTCTGACGCGTCGCGATGACTTGATCCTGTTCCAGCTGCTGTTTCATCCTGGCGGCGAGCTCGGCGGTTACGACAACCAAGACGTGTACGGGCTCGCGACCATCCGCGGGCCGATCTCGTTCACCTTGGCATATCGATCCGTGATCAACCTCTGAGCGCGTACTCGTGCGGTGCTGGCGGCGCATGCGGGAACGCCACATGCTGCACGTTCGGCATGCCACACGGCGTGACATGTGACTGGGCATCCCGCGCCTGACGCTTGCGCAGTTGACCCTGTGCAGGGACACTATTTGGCGGCTCGCGCGACAACCCCCGTTGGCCGAGCCAGCCCGTCTCGCTCCCCACATGCCCGCGTCCATTCGTCCCGACAAGCGCGCTCCGGTTGCGCTGGAGCTGCTCGGTGAGAGCCCCGGCGTCTTCAGCATGCATCTGCTGAACGAGACGTTGCTCATCACGTGGTACGGCGTGAGCACGCTCGAGAGCACGGCGGCGTACGACGCGCTGTGCGTGCAGGCCCGCAAGCGTTTTCGCGAGCCGCTCGCGTGTGTGCACCTGCTCACGGTGACGGTCCCACGCATGCCCGATGCGCAGACTCGCGATGAGCTCACGCGCGTGAATCAGGAGCACGAGGTGCTCGTGTCGGCTTGTGCGGTGGTGATCCCCGTCGCCGGCTTCATCGGCAGCGCGCTGCGCGGGCTCGTCACCGCGATCGTGCTCAAGACGCAGCGCACGACGCAGAACCTCAAGATCGTGGGCTCCGCCGAGGCCGCGGTCGAGTGGCTCGCGCCAGCGCACCAGGCTGCGACTGGCAAGCATCTCGATGCCAAGGCGCTGCTCGCAGCGCTGCAGCAGCTGAGCGCCCGCTGAGCGCCATGCAGCCAATGGCTGCAGCCCCGACCACGCGCTTGCCTCACGCCGCGCCATCTGGGAACCTGCGCGGATGCGCCGCCGGCTCCGCTACCTCCTCGCGCTGCTGCTCGCGTCGTCGTTGTCGCTCGTAGCGGTCGAGCCCGCGCGCGCGGAGGAGCCGGAGGTCATCCATCCGTGGCGCGCGCTCGGCGACGGCTTCATCGGCAGCTACACCTGGCCGCACGTGCTCTACCACGCGGGCGCGGTCGCGCTCACTCCGCCCATCGTGTACGGATTGGATGAGCCGGTGCAGCGCTACTTCCAGGAGCACAACCCGCTCAGCCAACCGTTCGCGCAGGCGACCCTCGCGTTCGGCTGGGTCTCACCAGTCATCATCCCGGCCGCGCTGTACCTCGGCGGGCTCGGCGCAGGTGCGAGCGAGCTCGCGACGGCAGGCGCGGCGGCGCTGCAGGCCGTGGTCGTGCAGGCCGTGATCGTGAGCGCGCTCAAGTGGCTGACGGACCGCGCGGGGCCGTACCCGAACGGCGATCCGGCGCAGGCGCGCTGGTCGGAGGGCCTGTTCCGCGACTCGAACAGCGCGCGCGAGTTCAACTTCAACCCGTTCGATATCTCGGGCGGGCTGCGCTGGCCGAGCGGTCACACCGCGAGCAACATCGCCATGGTGTCGGCGCTCGTCGCGTTTTATCCGAACGAGCCGTGGATCGCAGCGGTGGGTTACCCGGTGGTGCTCGCGATCGCGCTCGGCATGATCGAAGGCGACTACCACTGGCTGTCCGACATCGTGGCGGGTGCGCTGATGGGCCACGCGATCGGCTGGGTCATCGGCAAACGCTTCCGTGCGCTGTACGACGAGGCCAAGAGCGGTCGTGCGCCGCGCAGTCGGCTGGAGCTGCATCCGTCAGCGGCACCGCTCGGCGTGGGCATGAGGCTGCGCTTCGACTTGTAAACGCGATGAACGTGATCGGCTTCGACGATGGCCCCTTCGAGCGCAGCCACCGCGGCCAGGTGCTCCTGGTCGGCGCAGTGTGCGCGGGCACGCGCCTCGACGGCCTCGTGAGCGGGCGCGTGTCGCGCGACGGCATCGACTCGACGCGCCGCATGCTGCAGCTCGTGCGCGGCAGTCAGTTCCGCGAGCACGTGCGCGCGGTGCTGTTGCAAGGCATCGCCGTCGCCGGCTTCAATGTCGTGGATGTGCCGGCGCTCGCGCGCGAGCTCGGCGTGCCGGTGCTGGTGATCATGCGCCGCCCACCGAACTTCGACGCCATCCACAAGGCGCTGTTCAGCCGCGATCCGGCGGAGCGCCCGCCCGTGCGCGGCGCCGCGCGCAAGTGGCAGCTCATCCAGTCGGCGGGCGCGATCGAGCAGCTGGACGTGCGCGCGTCGCGCACGAGTGGTCTGCGACGCGGTGCGACGCACCGGCTGTGGATCCAGCGCGCGGGCGCGAGCCTCGAGCTGGCGCGGCGCATCGTGCTGGACACGACGTTGCATGGGCAGGTCCCGGAGCCGCTGCGCCTGGCCCATCTGGTGGCGGGGGGAATCGTGACAGGCCACAGTCGCGGAAGACCGTAACCGTGGACGTAATCGTGGACGTGGACGATCGTAGTTAGCGTCGTTCGGTTACGGTTAGGGTTACGGTTAGGGTTACGGTTACGTAAGTTAGAGGGCCGTCAGGCCGGGCTCGGTTCGGCGGTCCCGTTCTGCACGATCTCGTCGCACAGCTCGGCTGGCGACTTCCTCCCATCTAGGACAAGCGCATCCTGCGGAGGCTCCAGAGTCGCGAGTTGGCTGTCGAGCAGCGCGGACGACGCGAAGTGGCCCTTTCGCTGCTCGAGCCTGGCACGCAGCGTGTTGCGATCCAGGCACAGGTAGATGAACCGCGGCGGCGCGAGCAGCTCGCGCCGGAAACGCTCGCGGATGTCGCGCGTGAGCGCGGAGCACGCCAGCACCGACGATTGCGCCTGCTCGTTCAGGTGCGTGACGATCGCGCTGATCCACGGTGCGCGGTCTGCCGCCGTCAGCGGCTGGTCGTGCCGCATCTTCTCGATGTTCTCGGGCGAGTGAAACTCGTCCGAGTCCACGAACGCCCAGGCCAGCCGCTTCGCGAGCTCTGCACCCACGGTGCTCTTGCCACTGCCGGACACACCCATGACGATGAGCACCACTTGAGCCATGCCCTCTGCATAGACCACCTGGAGCGGCCCGTCAGCCCCCGTGGTGTGCTTCATGCATGGTCGGGGCGCGGTGCAATCGTCTCGTCGCACGCACGGGTGAGCTATGCCGAGATCGCGGGAACGTTGGGGCATGCAGCGCTGCACGCTCAGGATGGCCACACTGCTGAGCGCGCTGAACGCGCTTTCGGGCTGCTACAGCATGCGCGGCTCGCAAGGCGGAGGTGAGGTCGAGGTACCCGGCGGCAAAGGCTCCGCGCTCGAGCGCAAGTTGAAGCCCGAAGATGTGGCGCTGCCTCCGGGTTATCGCATCGAGGTGGTGGCCTCCGGGCTCAACATGCCCACCGGCGTGGCGATTGATCCCGCAGGCAAGATCTTCGTGGTCGAGAGCGGCTACGCGTACGGCGAGACGTTCGACACGCCGCGCGTCATCGCGCTCGGCCCTCGCGGCGAGCGCAACGTGCTCGCGAGCGGCAGCAATCCGCCGTGGAACGGCATCGCGTTCCACGACGGCAGCCTGTACGTCTCCGAGGGCGGCGCGAAGCAGGTCGGGCGCATCCTGCGCGTGGCGCCGGGTGGCGAAGTGTCGGCGGTGATCGACAACCTGCCCACGCGCGGCGATCACCATACCAACGGCCCCGCGCCCGGGCCGGACGGCAAGCTGTACTTCACGCTCGGTACCTTGACGAACTCGGGAGTCGTCGGCGTCGACAATCACGAGTACGGCTGGCTCGCCCGCAGCCCAGAGCTGCACGACATCCCGTGCCAGGATGTCACGTTGCGCGGCGTCAACTACACCACGGACAACCCGCTCGGCTCGAGCGGCGCGAAGGCGGAGACCGGCGCGTTCGTGCCGTTCGGCACGAAGACCGAGGCGGGCCAAGTGGTCCGGGGCGCGGTGCCATGCAGCGGCGCGGTGCTGCGTGTGGCGCGCGACGGCGGCGCGCCGGAGCTCGTCGCGTGGGGCTTCCGCAATCCATTCGGGATCGCGTTCGCGTCGGACGGCGGGCTGTTCGTGACCGACAACATGTACGACGAGCGAGGTAGCCGGCCGATCTACGGCGCAGGCGACTATCTGTGGCACGTGAAGCAGGGCAGCTGGTACGGCTGGCCCGACTACGCGGGTGGACGCGCGGTCTCGATGGAGCGCTTCACGCCGCCGGGCAAAGATGCGATCGCGCCCGTGCTCTCCGATCCACCGGGTGTGCCGCCGCGGCCAGCGGCGGAGCTCGGCGTGCACTCGTCCTCCACGGGCTTCGACTTCTCGCGCAGCGCCGCGTTCGGCTACGCCGGCGAGGCCTTCGTCGCGCAGTTCGGAGACATGTCC
>Ga0190269_10000957_pt1 | contig 14141 bp, 10 predicted proteins | sample Popmic249IS_FD_133749 | JGI IMG/M metagenome (GOLD analysis project Ga0190269, IMG submission 133749) | Populus adjacent soil microbial communities from riparian zone of Blue River, Arizona, USA - 249 IS | ecosystem: Environmental > Terrestrial > Soil > Riparian zone | place: USA: Arizona...
AAGGTCGTGCGTTTGACGCGCGGCCGCTACGATCAGGTGACGGTGTACTCGGAGCGACCGGTGGAACAGGCCCGCGTGTTCTACGACGCCGGCGCACGGCGTTTGCACGTGGTCGATCTGGATGGTGCGCGCGACGGTAAGCCGAAGAACCTGGCTGTGATCGAAGCCATCTTGCGGGCGGTGCCTGTGAGCATTCAGGTCGGCGGAGGTATCCGCGACCGAGAGATCGCCAAGCGTTGGTTCGACGCCGGTGCACAGCGCGTGGTGCTCGGCACCGCAGCGGTGAAGCAGCCAGAGTTCGTGCAGCAGCTTGCGGCCGAGCACCCTGGCGGCGTGGTCGTGGCGGTCGACGAACGCGACGGTCAGGTCGCCGTCGAAGGCTGGCTCGAGACCAGCGGCGTCGATGCCAAGACGCTGGCTGAGCGCGTGGACGGTTGGGGTGTGGCAGCCATCTTGCACACGGTGATCGCGCGGGATGGCACGCGCGAAGGCCCGGACATCGACGCGACGCTCGCGCTGCAATCCACGGTAAAGGCGACCGTGATCGCATCGGGTGGTATCGGAGAGTTGGCGCACATTCGTGAGCTTGCCGCACGAGGTGTGCGTGCAGCTGTATGCGGCAGGGCCCTCTTGTCAGGAGCCTTCTCTTTGCCCGATGCTTTTACTGCAGCCAACATGTCCTGAACGAGCGCGCTAACTCAGCGCGTGCACAACGTTCTCGGCTGCTGGGAACCAAGGCGGCCGCGTGACGCAAGAGTTCGAGGTGACTGCCGAAGAGCTTGTGCGTACCTTGCAGCGTCGCGGCATACCTCTGCCGTCCGAGATCGGCGCGTTTGTCGTGCTCGAAGCGTGCGAGAAGCTGATCGGCCGACCGACGTTGATCAGCACGCGCGATATCTTCATCACCGAGAGCGGCGACGTCGAATGCGAGGAGCCGAAGCGCGCCGAGCGTGAAGCTGATGCAGTCAGCGCGCTCTTGCGCGTTCTCGCAGAGTTGCTCGTGTGCGCGGCGCCGGGCGTTCCGAACATGCTGCTGGACTTGGTCGAGCATGGACCGAACCAGGATCGCCTGACGCTGGCGCTCTTGCGCAGTGACCTCGAGGCGTGTCTCTTGCCGCTCAATCGCGGCGCGCAGCGGCGGGTGCTCTCGCGCCTGGTGCGGGAGGTTCGGAAGTCGGCACCCGGTGCGCCTGGCCACGCTGTCGCAATCGAGGTAGGCGATGTGGATGCGACCTTCGATGACTTGCTGGGTGAGACCTCGCCGCCGCCAGGAGCGGCACAGGGCTTGCCGCGAGGCATCGGCAGCGATCAGCCGCGCAGGGCGGCGGGCGAGCTGCCGCGTGGTGTGAGCAGCAGTCGCCCGGCCGACAACAAAGCAGCGAGCGAGATCGTGGAGCGCTCGGCGCCCCTGTCTGTCGACGAAGAGGTGACGCGTCATCATGAAGTGACGGCGGACGAGCGCGGTCGCGCCCGGCGCATGCGTACGCCTGTGGAGGACGAGCCAGCGCCACGCGCGCGCGAGCCACGCGGCGCCTTTGCTGCTGCTGCTGCTGCTGCTGCTGCTGCTGATGCAGACGGTTTGGAAAGCGAGGCGGAGCGCCGGACCGCTCGCCCACATGGCGCGGATGGTGGCGAGCCGAGCTCGCGCCGCACAGGGCGATCGGAGCGCGAACGTCGCGCATCCGGCGCCCCTGAGAGCGGCGACTCGGCGCGCGCTCGTCGCGGAGGCGCTCACGGGGATGAAACTGAACGTAGCGAAGCCGGGTCGCGTCGCACGGGTCGCGAACGCGCTGCATCCGATGCCTCTGAGCGCGGCGATCCGAGCTCGGCATCACTGGGTCGGCGGAGCGCGCGTGGAGACGCAGCTCATGGCGGCGAGCCCGGCTTGCGGCGGACCGGTCGGTCGGAGCGCGAGCGTGCGGATGGCGCTGATCGAGGGGAGGGGCGTGGGCGCAGTCGCTCCGACGATGTGAGCTTCGACGTGTCCGCACGCGGCACCGGCGCCTCCCGCAGCGCGCGGCCCCCGTCGCGCTCACGTGCCCCGGTCGATCTGGATGCGCTGGTCGAGACCCATGCGTCGCGCGGCCGCGTCGGTCTGTGGGTGTTCCTCGGCACCACAGCGGCGGCAGTCGCGCTGCTGCTCGGCTACTTCGCGCTCGGACGCGAGCAGAGCCAGAGCGCGCTCGGCTTCCTGCAACCGCGCGAGGGCGACGCAGCACCCACGAAGTCAGCTCCGGTGCCGCGGCGCGCGTACGGCGACCTGCGCGTGAACTCGCAGCCGGATCGCGCACAGGTGCTGCTGTTGATAGGTCCGGGCCCGGCGCTCGCGACCGACATTCCCCTCGGTGTCGCGCAGGAGTTCATCGCGATGGCGGACGGGCATCGGCCCGCGCGCGCGCTCCTGCCCGCTGACGCTGTCTGGGACGAGCTCAACGGCCAGCCCCGCTACGAGCTGGCGATCCAAGCACGCCCGCTGCACGAGGGCCGAAAGCCGCACACTCCGGACGCCCTGGGCCCAACCCTCCTGCCGCAGAACGTGGGCACGCCGACCGGCCGCCTGGGCTCCGTGCGCGTAGTGACCACGCCACGCGCAGCAGAGGTCTACCAGCTGATCGGCTTCACTCCTGAAGTCCACGTAGACAACCTGCCGCTCGACCACGCCTACGAGCTGCTCATCCACGCCGAAGGCCACAAAACAGCCCGCAAACACCTCGAGCCGTCCGACTTCATCGAGCAGGACGGCAAGCGTATCGCACGCATCGACGTGCAGCTCCCAGCGGCAGACTAGTCAGCGCTGATGTTGATCCTGGTGCGCAGGAACTCGCTGACCTTGTCGAGCGCCACCCGCTCCTGGCTCAAGCTGTCACGATCGCGGATCGTCACAGTTTGATTGGTGAGCGTGTCGCCATCGACTGTAATGCAGAAAGGCGTGCCAGCCTCATCCATGCGCGCGTAGCGCTTCCCGATGGCCTGCTTCGGATCGTACTGCACCACGTAATCCTTACGCAGGTCGCGGAACAGCTTCTCCGCGATCTCAGGCATGCCTTCCTTCTGCACGAGCGGGAAGATGCCTGCCTTGATCGGCGCGATCTTCGGATGGAACTTCATGTACACGCCGCTCGGCCGCTCTTTGTCGGGCGTGAACGCCTCGCAGATCAGCGCGAGCACGCCGCGCGTCAGGCCCGCTGCGGGCTCGATCACATGCGGCAAGTAGCGCTCGTTCTTCTCCTGATCGAAGTAGCTGAGCTTGGTGCCCGAGAACTGTTGGTGCTGACGCAAGTCGTAGTCGACGCGGTGCGCCACGCCTTCGAGCTCGCCGAAACCTTCGCCGCTGAATGGGAAGCGATACTCGATGTCGAACGTGCCTGCGCCTTCCTTTGCGTAGTGCGCGAGCTCGTCTTTGTCGTGTGCGCGCAGGTTGAGGTTCGCGTCTGTCAGACCGAGCTCGCGCCAGAAGCGCGTGCGCTCGTCGCACCAGAACTTGTGCCACTGCACCGCCTCGTTAGGGTGACAGAACCACTCGAGCTCCATCTGCTCGAACTCGCGCGAGCGGAAGATGTAGTTGCGCGGTGTGACTTCGTTGCGGAAGGCCTTGCCGATCTGCGCGATGCCGAACGGCACCTTCACGCGCTGCGTGTCGACCACGTTCTTGAAGTTCAAGAAGATGCCCTGCGCTGTCTCTGGGCGCAGGTACGCGATGTTGTCCTCGCTCTGGATCGCGCCGACGTACGTCTTGAACATCAAGTTGAACTGACGCGGCTCGGTGAGCGTGCCTGCGTCGGTCACATCCGGACCGACTACGCGCGCGAGCTGATCGACAGGCAGCGCGCTCAGCGGCAGCTCTTCGAAGTTCTCAGGGGCACCGCGCGCGCCGAGCTTCTTCAGCTTCTTGCGCGCGACCTCCGGCTCACCCTCCATGAACGCAAACATCGGCAAGGTGGCGTCGGCCGTGGAGCGAAACACGCGCAGGTGATCGTAGCGGTAGCGCGCCTTGGTCTGACGGCAGTCGACCATCGGATCGTTGAAGCCACCGACGTGACCGGAAGCTTCCCACACGCGTGGGTTCTGGATGATCGACGTATCCACGCCCACGATCTGCAGCGGCTCACCATCTGGACCGAAGGGGGGAGTGCGAACCATGCGGTTCCACCACGCGTCCCTGAGGTTGTTCTTGAGCTCGATGCCGAGCGGACCGTAATCCCAAAAGCCGTTGATGCCTTGGTAGATCTCGCTAGCGGGGAAGATGAAGCCGCGCCGCTTGCAGAGCGCGACGATGTCGTCCATCGATACTGTCACGTTGCTTCCTTTGGGTAACCGAAACGATACGGCCCCAGACATAGCACGCACCCGCGCTGACAGCGACTGGAGAGCGCCCGAGGCGCAGGGAAACCGCGATTTCCCGCGCTACTCTTCGCGGAAGTACTCGCGGAATGCGTCCATCATCAACGGCGTCAGGCGCTGCTGCAGCGTGCGCGCGGTCGCGCCGTCGGTGGGCAACACGATCAGCCGCGCTTGGACATCGCGCGCGAGCGCATCGAATTCGCGAGAATCGAAGCCATAGAGCTCATCGCTCATCACTACAGCGAACGGCCTGGCACGGGCGACGTTCGTCGCAGCCGTCGCGACATCTGAAGTGACCAAAGTTGCGTTGGTGACAAGCGAAGCTGACCGGCGAGTGGCCTCGACCAATTCATCGGGACCGCCGATCACGACGACATTCAGCACGGGCATGTGCTCGAGCGTAGGCCGGTGACTCGACATTCGAGCAGGGTATCACGCGCCCTCGGGGCGGCGAAGCTTGTAGCCGAACACCCTGACAAACTGCTCTACGACGCGCGCTTGGGCTTCTGCGAGGGAGATCTCGCGGCCGGTCTCGCGACTCAGTGACGTGACGGTGGTCGTCCTGAGGCCGCACGGGACGATCAGAGAGAACGCGTCCAGGTCCGTGCTGACGTTGATGGCGATGCCGTGCATGGTCACCCAGCGACTGATGCGAACGCCGAGAGCGCCGTATTTCCGCTGATCCACGAACGCGCCGGTCATACCTTCGATGCGCTCCGGCGTAAGCCCGTAACTCTCTGCTACTTGGAGCATGACTTGCTCCAAGTTCCTGACGTAGCGCCTAACATCGCACCGGTCGGGCTTGAGGTCGAAGATCGGGTAGGCAACGAGTTGGCCGGGCCCGTGATAGGTCACATCGCCGCCGCGCCCGATCTCGTGCAGCTCGATGCCGAGTGCGCTCAAGTGCTCGGGCGTCGCCAACACATGTTCTTGCTTCGCGGCGCGGCCGAGCGTGATCACTGGGTCGTGCTCGACCAGAAATAGCGTGTCTGGAACCTCGCCCCGAATGCGGGCTTCGTGTGTTCGCTCCTGCAGCGCGAGCACGCTCGCGTAGTCGCGTCGACCGAGCTCTACGACTGCTAGCTCGCGCTGCATGGCATCACTCACTTCTTGTTCATCACGTGCACCGCTTCTCCGAGCGCGTGCTTGAATGCTTCGCCGAGGCCTTCGGAGAGCGTCGGGTGCGGGTGGATGGTGAGCGCGAGGTCTTCGGCGTACGCGCACATCTCGACCGAGAGCGACGCCTCGCTGATCAAGTCGCTCGCTTCAGGCCCGACGATCGTCACGCCCAGCACCTGGTTTTGCTCGGAGTCGATCACGACCTTGGCGAAGCCTGCAGCTTCATCGAGCGCCATCGCGCGACCGTTGACCGACCAGGGGAACTTGCCGACCTTCACGGTCTTGCCCTGGTCCTTGGCTTCTTTTTCGGAAAGGCCGGTGGTCGCGATCTCTGGATCGGTGAAGATCGCGGAAGGCATCGCGCGGAAGTCCCACACGGCTTTCTTGCCTGCGATCACCTCGGCGACGACTTCGCCTTGCGCCATCGCGCGGTGCGCGAGGTAAGGGGTGCCTGTCACATCGCCGATGGCATAGACGCCTGCGACGTTGGTCTGCAGTTTCTCGTTGATCAGCACGTGGCCGCGTTGATCGGTCTTCACGCCGAAGTCTGCGAGGCCGAGGTCCGCGGAGTTGGGCTTGAAGCCAACGGCGACGAGCACATTGTCAGCTTCGATGTCGCGGGCTTTGCCTTCGACCTCGACGCTGACAGTGGCTTTGTCGCCCTTCACCTTACAGCCAGTGGCCTTGGTGTTGACCAAGACTTCGCCGCCGCGATCCGTGAAGCGCTTCTGCACGACGCGCGTCGCCTCGGGATCGACGCCTGTGAGGATCTGCGGGAGCATCTCCACCACGATCACCTTGGCGCCAAACTTCTGGTACATCATGCCGAGCTCGAAGCCGATGATGCCGCCGCCGATGATCACCATGGTCTTCGGCACCTTGGGCAAGCTGACCGCTTCGCGCGCGGTGATCACAACTTTGCCGTCGACATCGAAGCCGGGGATCTTGATCACAGAAGAGCCCGTCGCGATCACGATGGCCTTGCGCGCCACGAACGACTCGGTCTTGCCGTCTTCTTTCGTCACGAGCACGGTGTGCGCGCCGGTGAGCTTGGCAGTGCCCATCACGATCGTCGCGCCGTTCGACTTGACCAGCCCTGTCACGCCGGTGGTGAGCTTCTTGACGATGGCGCTTTTCCAAGCCTGGAGCTTGCCCACATCGACATTGAGCCCACTCACGGTGATGCCCATGTTCTCAGCGTGCTGCACGTGATGCGCGAGGCTGGACGCCGAGATCAGCGCCTTGCTCGGGATGCAACCCCAGTTCAAGCACACGCCGCCCATGTACTCGCGCTCGACGACCAACACCTGCTGACCCAGCTGGCCCAATCGAATGGCTGCGCAGTAGCCACCAGGGCCGCCGCCGACGACGATGGCGTCGTAACTCTTCTCCGTCATCTGAAATTCCTTGCCTTCGGCAGGCGATACTCGACCGTCTGACCGGGGGGCATCTTAGTCTCACGCCCCTGCAGGTCAACCAGCTGTCGTGTTTAGAGCATCGGGCAGAAGCGCAACGCCGCAAGTCACCTGTCGCGCCTTTCGGTGTACGGTCACCTGATGTCTAACGGGGCCTTTGCGGCTCACGGTCGCCGCTGTGCACGGCTTGTGCCCGTCATCGCCGCATGGCTCGTGTGCGGGATCAGCACCACGGGTTGTGCATCGAGCCTGAGGCTGTCGCTGCTCGCAGCGGCGACCCGGCCGTCCGGTGACGTCGCGCTGTACATAGACGTCGCAGACGCACACGGCCGGCCGGTGCTCGGACTGCAAGGCAGCGACTTTCGGTTCTACGAAGATGGCGAGCAGGTTACGTCGGGCAGCCTCGCCGATCCAACGCTCGCCGCACAGCACTACACACTGTTGCTGATCGAGATCAGCAGCAGCGTGGTGATGAGCGATCAGGTGGGCGCGATCCGCACCGCCGCGCAAGCCTGGCTCACGCGCGTCGGGGCGCACCAGCGGGTCGCCGTCTACGCGTTCGACGGCGGCAAAGCGCTGCACGAGATCGTACCGTTCCAAGAGGCTCGACCCGACGAGAGGCGCTTTGTCGACGCGCTGCGGCGCATGGAGGCCCGGGATCCGTCGACCAACCTGAACGGCGCGGTGCTCTCGGGATTGGCGGAGCTCGGTCGCGCGCTGCGCTCGAGCGATGTTCCGCTGCGCTTCGGAACCTTGGTGGTGCTCACCGAGGGCAGCGACCGCGCCAACCGGATCTCGCAGCGTCAAATGTTAGACGCGGTCGATGCCGCGCCGTACCGCATCTTTACGCTCGGCATCGGACGCGACCTAGACGACTCCATCCTCTCCCGCGTCGGCAAGACCGGCTACATCCGAGTAGAAGACACCTCGGCCGCCCGCGCAGCATTCAGCGAGCTAGCAGAGCTGATCCTACGCGCCTCGCAGCGCCAATACCTACTGCGCTACTGCGCGAACGCGCGCAGCGGCAGGCACGAGCTAAGGGTCGAAGTAGACACTCCCCAAGGCCGCGGAGAGCTGCACTACCCACTGGACGGCACCGGCATCACCGGCCCGTGCAACCCTGCGAGCCCACCACCGAAACTCCAACTCCAACCACGCCGCCGCTAACCCGCAACCGCAGCCATCAGCAGCGCCCATCACTGCCCGATCTGCGGCGTCTCTCCATTCAAGACCTGCCCCAAAAACCTCCTCACGTCCGCCGACCCGCGCCGCGTCATCGTCGCCACGAGATGCCCGTCCTGCACAAGCTCAGGATCGATCGCATCCCCCTTCGGATCATACGTTCGCAATCCGACGGTGCGCGCCACTTGCCCGGGCATCACGTTCCCGCGCGTAGGCGACGAGATCTCATTGAACGCCAGCGTCAAATCGGGATCCACCGCAGCGAGCCCAGCCGCGTCGGCGAACGCTTTCTGCGCCAGCTCGGGCGCGAAGCTATCGAACAGACCGTACACGAAGAACACATCGTGCCCGTCGCGCGCGCTCGCAGGCGGCTCGAACTGCAGCTGATGCGCGTAGTTCACTGGATCCGAGCTGTCCAAGTAGCCTTGCATCAGCGCGAGCATCGGGTTGGCGTCACCGCCCACCAGCTTGCCCTTCGTGTCAGGGTCGAACAGCAAGAAGGGCAGCACCGTCGAAGTATCCGTCGGTCGCTTCAAGTTCAGGAGCTGCGTCGTGATCTGGCCCGCGAGACCCGCGAAGATCACCGAGCGGATGCGCGGCTCGCTGCCGATCATCAGCGCAGCATGCGTGGCGCCTTGCGAGTGCGCGAACAGCGCGACGCGCCGCGGGTCGAACGAGATCGCGTCTTCGAGCGGCGAGTCCGCCTCCGAAACACCTTGGTCGAGCAACCGGGCAATCGCGATCAAGTCAGCCGCGCCTTGCAGCGCATTGCCGCGCGCCGACTTCGGGTTCACCAGATTGAAGAACAAGTCTTGAGGCGGGCGCGTCGAATCACCGCGGCGAGCGCCGTGCACGGGCAGATCGAAGGACAGCATGACGCTCGGCGTTTCGAGCGTCGCGGCAAAGCTCGCGAGCCCGGCGCTGCCGAGCTGATCGGCGAATGAGCCACCGGTCGGATGTGCGACCAGCAGCACGGGGAAACCCGCCTCGGGCGCTGGCAGCTTGGGCACAGACAGCGCGAAGCACACCTCTTCGTGACGCTGGATCTCGGCACCTTGCGCGCCGCGTGCGATCTCGCCGCCGAGCTCGGGCGTGTCGTAGGGCGCGGTCCCGCGCTGGAAGATCGGCAAGCGCACGCGCCCGTGGATCTCGGTGAACGCGTCGTTTTCGTTGTGACACTTGCCGCGACCGCTGTCGTCCTCGCAAGGCGAGCGCACGCCGCTCTTGCACACAGTGAGACCGGACAGCTCAGGCACACCATCCGCCTCGATGGCCGCGCGCATCTCCTCGACCACATCGCTTTCGGTTTGCGTGGTGAACACCGCAGCGTTCAGCAGATCGGCCTCTGGGATGTCAGAGTCATTCTGCAGATACGAGCGCAGCGGCGCGTAGCGCTCCCACGCGCTCGCCAGCATCGCATCAGAGGGGCGCGTTTCACTTAGCATCGCGTTGAAGTCTTCCGTGCGCGCGTAGGGCGTGCCGTCGTCGCTGCGCACGCGCTTCGTGATCAGCGCGGCGTACGTGGTCCCTGCGCGCAGCGGTGATCCAACAGGCCGATGAATGCCGATCCAATTCGGGCAGATGTAGTTGCTGCGCCGCTTGGTGGGGCCCCACGCGATGCTGGCTTTTTGCCCGTAGTCCGGCGAGCCGGGCGTGATGTCCACGATGCGCAGTGTATCGAGCGACAGGTCGCCCGAGCGCACCGCCTTCGAAAAACGAAAGAACACCACTGGATTCAAGGCGAAACCATCGAGGCTCGCGCTCTCGGCGAGGTAGCGCGCAGCCGTCGCGGGCGTGAGATCGTCGGGCGGCGACGGGTGTCCACTCAGATCGATGCCATCTCCGTCACGTCGAATGTCGTTCGGAAACGGCAACCGGTAGAAGTCTGTTTGATCGGCGCTCGCGCGCGGAACCTCGAAGTACGCGACGGCATCATCCGTGTCGGCGGGGCAGCGCACGCCGCCCCAGAGCGGTACGGAGATCGGCTCGACGGGCAGACGCTCGCCACCGAAACACACGCTCTCCCGCAAGTCGATGATGTCAGGGATGCAGTACAGCCCGGCCAAGCAGTCGCGCGAGCTCTCGCAGCGGCCACCACGGTCGACCTTGCCGCGCTGCGTGCAGGTTCGCGGCAGCGCACAGCTCTCGGGCGTGTCGTTGCGTTCCACAGCGTCCTGACAGACCTGTGAGAGCAGACCGAACGGACCTTCGCTGAACAGCTGGTCGACGTCGGCGTCGCACACGAGGCCCTTCTCGCACTCTTGCGACGAGGAACACGTGCCGCCAAGCGATTGCGGATCGGAGACGATCGCGCGACACACCAGGTCGATCGGGGAGCAATAGTGGTTCGCGCCGCACTCGGCTGTCGCGAGGCACTCACCGCCGGCGCGCGTCGAGCCGTCGAACTCGCACTTGTTGTCGACGCAGCGCAGCCCTGACGCGCAGTCGCCGTCGCGCACGCACGTCTTGCCAGAGCGCAGGCTGCCGCCGCCTAGGCAGGTGCGGTCATCCTCGGCGCAGGTCGACTCGAACAGCTGGCAGCTCAGCAGGCTGCTGAGCAGCGTGATCAGCAGCGCTGCGGAAGACAATCGCGACACAGTTAAGCGCATCAAGGGCTCAAGAAGCCTCATCACTCCCTCCGGCGAGAACCTCGTCGTCGTGCTCTGAGCATAACGCGCGATAGCGCGGGAGGACGACTAACCCGCGCTGATCGAGGGGCACTCTGGACTGTTGACCCGGGCAGCACGCTCGCGCACCATCCCCCACGATGAACGAACGGCCTCGAAGCCCGCGTATGGTCGACGCAGCGCTGACCGCGCCCCGGGTTGGCGACACGAGCAATAAGTGGTTCAAGGCCTTCACCGACGCTGTCATCGCGCTCTCCAGCCGGATCACGGGTGAAGACCTGGACGAGCAGCTCAGCCGCACGCTGCCGGTCAGGACGCTCAACGAAATTGGCGTAGACCCCTTCGGGATCGATGTCGACACGACGCGCCTGTCGATCGCGATGCTGGTCTATCTGCATCGCTACTGGTTCCGCACCGAGGTCCACGGGCTCGCGAATGTCCCTGACGGGCGCGTGCTGATCGTCGGCAATCACTCCGGCCAGGTGCCGCTCGACGGCGTGGTGATCGCACTGGCGATGGCCCTGGACAGCGAGCACCCACGGTTTCCGCGCGCGATGGTCGAGCGCTTCATCAGCACGCTGCCGTTCTTTTCGGTTTGGTTCCCGCGCGTCGGGCAGGTGCTCGGGACGCCCGAAAATGCACGGCACCTACTGGAGAAAGAAGACGCGCTGATCATCTTCCCGGAGGGCGTGAAGGGGATCTCCAAGACCATCTCGGAGCGCTACAAGCTCGCGCCGTTCGGTCCGGGCTTCATGCGGCTCGCGCTGCAGACGCGCTCACCGATCGTGCCCGTCGCTGTCATCGGTGCCGAAGAGCAGTACCCCTCGGTCGCCGACCTCAAGTCGTTCGCCAAGGCGCTCGGCCTGCCTTCGTTGCCGATCATTCCGCAGCTGTTCTTCGGCTTTTTCGCGCCGCTGCCGACCAAGTACCGCTTGTATTTCGGCGAGCCGCTCTACTTCAGCGGTGATCCAGACGACGACGACGCAGCGATCGACGAGAAAGTGTGGGTCGTGCAGGCGACGATCCAGAGCATGGTCAATCGCGGGGTCAAAGAGCGCAAGGCGATCTTCTGGTGACGTCGCGGCGCTCATTCGCAGCTGATGGCTGCGCGCTCGTGTGGGCGTTGTGGTTGTGCGCGTGTGGCGCTGCGAGCTCGAGCCAGGAGCAGGGCACCTCGCCCTTGCAGCTCCCAGAGCGCTCCCACTATCGCTGGGTATCCGCGCAGTGCGTCGACGGCGCGCTGGATCTCGCGCGCCAAGGCTTCGAGCGCACGTTGCTCCTGGAGCAAGCCGGCAGCGGCCTGCGCTTCACCTATGAGACACGGCTCGCACAACCCGCATGCGAGAGCACCGAGGTGTGGTCGATCAAGCCAGAGAAGGCCAGTGGACTGTGGCTGTTCGTATCCGACTCGGACGTGCGCTTGCCTCCCGACGCAGCATGCGGCGCTGCCGTGCCGGTCGAGTCAGGACGCGGCCTGGTCGTGGTGTACGGCGACACGTTGGAAGAGCTCCGCTTCAACTCGCCGTGGTGTCGCGGCTTCGATGTGCGCTTTATCTACCATCGCATCCCCGCGCCCGCGCTCACGCAGCACGAGCTCGTGCGTCGCTACGTGGCGAGCTGGAACCGCCGCGATGCGCGCGCCGTCTCGGAGCTGTTCGCGGCGAACGGCACATTGATCGAGCCCTTCAGCTTGTCGCCCGATGGCCTGCCCGTGCGCCACGAGGGTAGGGCGGCGATCGAACAATGGCTGAAGGGGGCGTTCACGAGCGTGCCGTGGATGGCCATCCAGCTGCGCGAGATCGAAACGCTCGACGAGCGCGGTCAGGTGCTCGCGCTGTGGCGCTACTACGACCCGAAGCTCGCCGAGCCAGTGATGGGTCGTAACTTGTTCGTGCTCGCGGGCGACGAAGTGTTCACGACCGAGTTGCAGCTTCTGTCAGAGCCTGTGCCAGCGAATCTGCCGAAGATCGAGTCGCGCTGACGCTTGACGTAAATGCACGTTCTGCCCAACCTGGGCCCGTGGCACAGAACCCGAAAGCCCGCGCATCCGTACGCCGCCCGAGCGCGAGAGCCTCACAGCCTCCGCCGGAGCCCAAGCTGCAGCCGAAGCTGGCTGAGTCTGAGAGCACCGAGCAAGACGGGCGCAGTCCGAGCAGCGGCGGCGCCGTGGTGATCACCGGCATCTGCGGCCGCATGGGTCAACTGCTCGCGCGGCGCTTACACCGCGAGACGCCTGTGATCGGTATCGATCGTCGCCGCTTCGACGGTATGCCCGCTGACATCGTGCACCACCAAATCGATGTGCGTCGGCGCAAGACGCAGGATATTTTCCGCACCGGTGGCATCCGTGCGGTCGTGCACCTCGGCGTGATGCACAACTTGCGCGAGAGTGACCGCACGCATCACTCATGGAATGTTGTCGGCTTTCAGAAGTTGCTCGAGTACGTCTCGACCTACAACGTGCCCAAGCTCGTGGTGCTCTCTTCCGCGATGTTGTACGGGCCGAGCCCTGACAATCCGCACTTTCTGAACGAAGATGCGCCGCTGCTCGGCGCGCAAGAGTTCCACCAGATCCGCGACCTGATCGACGTCGACATGCTCGCGCAGAGCTTCTTCTGGCGTAACCCGCGCGTCGAGACTGTGCTCTTGCGTCCGTGTCACATCCTCGGTCGCGTCCACAACGCATCCAGCAACTACGCGCGCATGGAGCGGCCGATCACTGTCATGGGCTTCGATCCCATGCTTCAAGTGATCCACGAGCGTGATGTGGTCGAAGCGTTGATGCTCGCGCTGCAGCCTGGCACGCGCGGCATCTACAACTTGCGTGGGCCTGGTGAGCTGCCGCTGTCGCGCATCTGGCGCATCCTTGGCAAGGTGCCGACGCCGGTGCCTGGCCCGCTGATCGGGACGCTGCTCGGGAGCCTGTGGAGCTCCAAGTTCAGCAACTTCCCGAAGGAAGAGCTCGACCACCTGCGCTACATCTGTCTGGTCGACGATCGGCGTGCGCGCAAAGAGCTGGGCTTTGCCCCGCGTTACGGCATCGAAGAGACTGTGCGCGCCGTCTACTCAGAGTGGTGAGCGCGCCGCCGTCAGCTGCGCGCGATCACTGCTTCGCTTCGGCTGCGATTTCTTCGCGAGCGCACGACGCTGCTTGTGCGACTTCCACAGCAGCGGCTGCGGATCGCGCGGCATGCCGGCTACGCGGTACTCGAAGTGCAGGTGCGGACCGCGCGAGAAGCCGGTGTTGCCCACTTCGCCGATGACCTGGCCCGCACTCACGTGCTGACCGGGGAACACGAACGTCGCCCGGCAATGCGCGTACACGGTCACTGCACCGTCGGGATGCACGATCATCACGAGGTTGCCGTAGCCGCGCAGCTCGTTGTCGCTGTACGCGACCAAGCCGCCCTGCGCGGCGCGGATCGGCGTGCCCACGGGCGCAGCCCAGTCGACGCCT